>JABUBL010000778.1_pt1 | contig 10126 bp, 16 predicted proteins | sample 7240371 | NCBI WGS metagenome assembly JABUBL01 (sample SAMN07256343, study PRJNA390944) | subsurface metagenome | isolation source: Methane hydrate marine sediment | place: Pacific Ocean: Eastern North Pacific, ODP site 1244 | collected 2002 | reverse complement strand
TTTTAGTTTGTAATTAACCTTATATTATTTATCTCTCTATTTTACTGTATATCCCGCTGGTCGAGCTTTTCATAATTTTCTCTTGCCAGCGGGATATTTAAACAAAATTAATTTTCTTACTATGCCAGGCATAACTGTTCTTCTTTTTAATTATATGATGTGGAATTAATATTATATATTATTATACATGTTTGAAACCATCGTTACAATCCTCATTTTTTTGTTAGCCTTCATAGCAGGCAGCTATGTCTGGCATAATAAGAAATTTTAATATAATTTTTTATATACCTAGGAGGTTCTTATCATGATTGTAAAATCAGCCATCGAAATTGCTAAAAAGTGGCTTCGTGTTACATCTGGCAGGACAGAAGACTATGAAGCTGGTGTCCGCAATCCTCAGAGAGATTGGGCTAATGAGACCGCCGCTGCCGAAGAACGCTATAATGCCGGTGTCAAAGCTGCCATTCTACGCGGTGCCTTTGGTAAAGGTGTTAAGAAGGTAGGCACAGATAAGCAGAAATCAAAATCAATCTTAAAAGGAATTCCTAGGTTTGCCGAAGGTGTCAGTGGTGCCGAAGACGATATGCGTGCCGGCATGGAACCTGTTGTCTCTGTCCTTTCCGCTCTTTCACTTCCAAAACGTTATGAAACCGGTGATCCTCGTAATCTCAAGAGGGTTGAAGTTATTATGACAGCTCTTCACAAGATGAAAACCGGTTCTTAGTTCTCTCATTTTTTATTTATATTTTTTACGAGGTTTTATTATGGCTCTCATTAGCAAACGAAATTTTAAGACTCAGTTAGGTAATACCGATCTTGAACTTGAGGCTAAAACAGGTCAAGGTCTTATTATAAAAAATGTCATGATCAAGAACCCACTTTTAGATTATGTTACCATTTCTATATCTAAAACTACTGTCGGCTATTTCCGTGTTGGCGGTGTTCTTGGCAATCATTTATCCTTTCATGTTGGTAGGGCTGTTCCTACTCCTTTTTTATCAACACCCGGTATTGTTAATCAAACTACTTTACTCGAGTACCTTTTTAAACTTGGATTGTTTACCGGTTATCCTGTTGCAAGTGGCGAAAAGTTTTTAATCCAAGGCGCCAAACAGTCTACTTCTGTCCAATGCGTTGAGTTTGAAATTTGGGATGCTGCCGACATTAGTCCTGAATTGGAAAATGGATCCAAAGCCTCTTCTTACTTATATGTCAACTATGGTCGCTCAGCTGCTACTATAAATGTTACTACTGATGTTATTCTTAGCATTGCCAACAACCCTGCGGAGTTTCCCGACTTTCCTTATGGCAAGATTGTCCCTGCCAATAGGAATATTGAACTTTTAGGCATTCTTGCAAGTGATGTTATGCCTGCAACCTGGTCTCCTGGTAATAGAACTTATACCAAATTTCTCAAGTTCATGCAGGATAAAGTTTTCCTTTTTGATGAAGACCGCCAGGGTCTTTTATACCATTCTGCTGCTGGAGTCCCTCATATGTCTTTAGATACCGTTGCAGAAGGTACCAGCGTTGGTGGTAATTACTCCGACATCGATGTCAAATATCCTTTTCTCTTTGATCCACCTTTAATATTTCCACAGGGAGAAGAATTAACCATAGCCTGGTCATGTGGTAAGTTAGCTTCTGGCACTGCTATTTCTCTTGCACTTCAGGAGGTTGGCTTAATCTTAAAAATGACACCTGTTTCATAAATTATTTTGGAGAAAATTATGCTTAGATTTACTTTTATCATACCTGTTTTTATACTTATATTTTTATTTTCTTTTTGTAACAATGAGGCTCCTACTGAAGGACAACTTTTAAAAACTTACGACATAGATAGTGTCGCTGTCGTATTTCCTGATACTTCCATCACTTCTCATTCTGCCAATGTTCAAGTATTCCAATACCCGCGCCGTTTCCTTGTCATTGGTTCATTTAGATGCAACGATATTCCTTATGATCCTTCACTTTCCACTACATACAATGTTCATCAATGGGTTTTGAATACTGGTGTAGTAGAGATGATTAAGGAAAGTATTTTTATCAAGACTACTTTGTCAGAAAGTGATCTTATACTAAAACTTTACGGCAAACTTCTTAAAGGCAAGTATGACAATTAAATGTTTAAGTTTTTATGATTCTTACTGATTTAATTCTTATCTTTTTTGGGTTTTTTTTCATTGCTGTTGTCCTCTTTCTCTTTGTCATTTATTGTAGAAAGGATGAACCTAGGAAATATCCAAATGACAGAACTTTTAAATAATTTTATTTTCAGGGAATTTATTTTTATGGGTCTTATACGTTTAGCTTTTGTTATGTCTATTTCCATTTTCATCTGCTTTTGTTCTTCTCTTTTATTCAGGGCTTCACGTATTAATGGTCCTTTTTAGGACATCGGTTACATTTGGCAATTTTAGACTTTTATTAAATGAGGTTTTAATTATGGATTTATTATTAATTATGCTTAATGCTATTTCTCCTAAGTTCTGTATGCACATCACCACTTTTGTTCGTACACTTCCAAATTTTGTTAAGAATTCCGACAACCCTTTGGATAAGCTTTTTGCCAATTTTCTTTTAAATTTATTTGATATTAGGGATTAACTTATGCTTTATAAACTATTTCGTGTTACAGGACAGGCTAATAAGACTATTTTCGATGCTGGTCTTGTTTCTACCATCGAGGAGCCTAAAAGAATCAGGGCTGTTATCATCAATGTCAGTACTTATAATAATAACTCTATTGAAGGATGGATTGAAACAACCAGAATTCTTGCTATTCCTGATGATTGCTTATGTACTATTGATTTTACCAACACCGCCACTTATTACCGACCTACTCAGAAGATGATGCGTATTCCTATTGATGAAGTTCTCACACCTGGCAAGACTTTTAAAATCGCTGTTAATTGTGGCGCCGCACCCACAAACATTGATGGTTCCTATGAATATGAACTTACCACTTAATTCGAGGTTCATTAATGCCTGGTCCAAGTCAGAATATTAAAACAGTTCTCATTCCTGAGCACGGACTTATATTAAGTCCTGAATTTATTGAAAATTCCGTAGTTTCACCTGATTTTATTCGAGCCTTTTGTCATCTTGTAGGTAAAGCAGACGACAGAGGAATCCTTATCCGAGCAACTTCCGATGGTTCACTCCGAGTAGTTTCCGCCGGTGTACCCTTCGAATCATATCTTGTTTATCCATTAAACGGCAATGATAATTACATCGCTGCAAATACCAAAGAATTTACACTTGCTTATAATGTTACAGATTTTTTAGTTGAGACACATCCCCTTATATTTTCATTTAGAAATTTACAGGGTGTCTGGTTGCCTGATAAGAGTTTACCTGTTGGATTCCACTCCATTGACTTTATTCACTACGGCTTTAAATTAAAAAATAGAACCGGCAGCTCAAACTTTAAAGCCGAAATTACTATCTATCGTTAAAAGATATCCTATTTTATTTTTAACGGATTAAATATTTAAATAGGAAATTTAACATTTAATCCTCTTAATTTTCACGCTAAACTATAACTGCAAAATGTCTAACTCATTCAACATATCCGTCAAGCCCGAAATAGCCGCAGTTTCTGCAGCCATCGCAGCAAATTTGGTCCACATTCTATCTAACGCCTCTGCACTTGCTACAATCCAGACAACCGACTTACCTGGTATAGCTACACAGAATACAAACATTAAATCTGTAGTTGATGCCATAGCAGATCCACAATTACCTGATATAATTACTGCAATTGGTGCAAACGAAACCAAAATCGATTCCAACAAAACGGTCCTCGATTTAATCCAGGCTAAAACTGATCTTCTTCCACTAGCCATTCGTGGTAAATTTTACCAAACCGGTTTATCTATGGCCAGTTCTGATAATGCATTAGTTACAGATATATCAGGTCATGGTAAAGTTTATATGCTTTGTTTACAGATATTAGATTCTGGTGATGAAATCTCTCTTACTTTAAATATTGATGGTGATGGCTGGGTTCCTTTAACACATACAGGAGACACTGATAATCATCCATTAGTATTTTTTACATCTTCTGGCGCTTCCGGCATCAGAACATTACGACTTTTAGCTGAAACTGATGTTAGGAATAAAATGTTTAACCTTGAATTTGAATCATCTTTAAAACTTTATATAAGGCGTTCATCAGGAACAGCAGCAAATGTCAAGGCATCTATCTATTATTTTTTAGATACTTAATAAATTATGAAAATATTTAAATTTATTAAAAAAGGTATTCATTATATCAAGGAAACACACCCTAACGGGGCTATTAATATTTATCCTGATCCTAAATTCCAGGAAGACGGTCCAGAACCAATTAAACCCCCTTTACCACCTCTCAGCTCCACCGGTCAAAGACTTAATTTTATTATTAATGAACTTCATCTTAAAGACCGATTCGCACAGTAGCCAAACTTTAGTTTCATTCCTTTCCTACTAAAACAGTCATATTAGCAAAAAACCCAATCTATATTAAACAATTACTTATGTTGCTTTTTTGCTCGTTCCCGATACTTTCTAATTTATAAAAACTCATTTTCTATACTCTGTAAAATCTAAAAAATCAGGCTATAAACAACACCAAATACCTCTTGACTTTGTTCAGCTCCTTTCATACCTTAAAATATATAGTCATGTAAAATAAACAGCAACTTATCCTGTTTACACGGTAAATATAATTGAAAATAGGTAACCTTATAATAGAAATTTATGCCGAGCTTTTAGAAAAGCAAAGCATCGAGATTCTTCAAAATGCTATGAATCAGCCATTGCTTTCAGTTAGTGATAAATATGATTTTGATTATAAGCGTTTCGGATATTTTGCAGCATCTTTAATTTGGGTTGTCCCTTTGAAAATATTTTGGAGAAATGATATGATATACAAAACCCTCAGGGACACCCTGAACAAATACTTCACTAACTGGAAAATTGATATAACTCTTGTCATTAGTGAGAAAGGAGAGTAACACCATGCCAGAATGTACTTTTATTATTCGTGGATCTGTATTAGACTTCACAAGGCTTGATAATCTATACAAGTCCCTAAAGCGTGAAGGCGATAAACTACTCGAAGAATGGACAATCGATGTTGAAGTAAAATACAGTGAAAAGAAAGGAGAGAAACCTGATTAATTATGCCTGGTAGATTTAATTATGAGTTCAGACATAAATATCCTCACCTCATTGGTGAGGATACTGAAGTTTGGAACCGTTTTATTTTGAAATACCCTGATAAGTTCGATACAGTTGACTATGATGTCAAGGTAGGGCTTGGAGCAGAAACAACACCCATTGAGGACCAGACTTCAAAAGACTACTGGGCTAATCTTACCAAGAAGAGAATCGATGTCATAGGGTATAAAAATAATCTTGTTACTATTGTAGAGGTTAAAAAAAGAGCATCATTGTTTACCTTGGGACAGATCCTCGGGTACAGATTTTTATACCTTAGAGAATTTCCTGAATTACCTTCGGTCCGGACCCTCATAGTTGCTGCACAAATTTCTCAGGATGATATGGATACTCTTAGCCATTTTGGCATAGATTTTGTTATCGTCTGAACTCATCATTTCATTAGTGCGTGCAGGGTTCGTCATCAGTGCGTGCAAGGTTCTTTATTAGTGCGTGCTATCTAATAGCCTTTATTGTATGTCGCAAAGGTCAAGACTTCGGGATGCCCTCAGACTTTACCCTTGCTCCACTTCATCATTGTCCCGCCCCCAGCCATTCCATCCCCGCTTACTTTTTCAGGTCGGCATAATCCAAGAGTCTATACCGCCCTGAAAAAGCAAGAGCCAATTTATAAGAATCACAACCCTCTATAATTTACATCAAATCACGTTTGCAGCAGACGAGCCACTTCCATAATCATAAACAGAAGAGAGTTATGTCGTGGCTAAGGGCTTCGGGCAGCGAGGCGATGGCGGCGCCGTATTGTATGCCCAAGAGGGCGTTTTATTTCCCCCCCCCATTTTCGCCTCTTGCCCTTCGCCGTGAAGAACCACCCAACCACCACCCCACCAAAATAATAGATAGCCTGAATATTCAATATTTACACAGTAAAACTTTTTTTAGTTGCTTATATATGCTTCGAATTGTTTTTTTTCTTCATTTTTTATTTCGTTTTTCAGCCCGCAGCAGCTCTGCAGCAATCCGATATCCGATTTATCTTAACTTCATAAAAAACAAATTATACATACCTAAACGATCGTTTACTTTTCATAGTTTCCCTGCATTTGTGTCGCTTTTTCATTAGGTCCGATTTCTGCCGGCAGAGTATTCGGTCGCCACCCGCCTCGGCTTTCGCTAACAGTCCAGCGGTCTTTTATTTCTGTTTTTCTTTGTCTTATGACCGCTTAATGCCTCGGCGGGCAACCGCCCTCAAAAAAAGAGTTTCGCATTTTGAACCTTATAAGACATTTTTTATTTCTGATCAGAAACACACCATCATTTTTAACGACACAACTATTTTTACAAAAAGCGAAATAGTTCTTGACTTTTATTTCGTTATTTATTATCTTCATCTTAATTCAATTTCGTAATTTAATATTATGAATAATAAACAATCCACACAGACAGAGTTATTTCAGCAATTTATTAGTCAGTTCCCATCAAATGTTCAATGCAATTATTGTCTTTTATCCTATGAATCAAGGAAACGATGGGTTAAGTTCCCAGGTGAAGAATTTTTTAGACAGGCTTATATCTGTGATAAGTGTACCATGGATAAAAAACTAGAGGTAAAATAAACTATGTATAACACAATCAGCGATGAAGAAATTAAATTATTACTTTCGGCAGCCAAGCGTCAGAGTGCCAGAAACTTTACAATGATTTTTCTTGCTCTGTCAACAGGTCTCCGGGTTAGCGAACTGGTAGGACTTTTTATAGAGGACGTCCGCCCATTCGAAGAAGTTTCAAAAATCTTAACTGTCCCTTCAAGAATCGGTAAAGGTGGCAAGAGCAGAGACATTCCACTTAACGATGACACCAGGTCAATTATAACAGACTTCATCCGTATAAAAGGAATGAGTCATCAGTTCACAAATTCAGACTCCTTTCTATTTGTCAGCAAGTCCACTAAAAAACCACTATCCACAAGGGATTTTCAAAGAATTGTCAAAAACCTTTCAGTTCATTCCATCAACAGATCCATTTCACCACACACATTAAGGCACACCTTTGCAACCCGCCTTCTTAAACATACCAACCTTAGAGTTATTCAGGAGACTCTTGGTCATGCCTGGTTAAATACAACTATGCTTTACACACATCCTGATAAGAACGATTGCATCGTTGCTATCGACAAACTTAAATTACCATCTACAATAATTTAATCGAGGTATATCATGAAAAGTTATGTTGGTAAAAAAACCTGTGCAGGTCCAAATGATATATATGTTATCAATGACAGTGTTAAGACACTCCTCGATCCCAAGCCTTCTCAGTTATTATATAATCATTCTCCTGATGGCTTTAATTGGGGCTTCCCTGGTTCCGGTCCTTCTCAAGCTGCATTAGGTATTCTTTTAGACCTACTTGGCAGAACTCCATCACTTGCTTATTATCAGGCTTTTAAATTTGATAAGGTTTCAAAATGGGGTAACTCCTTTTGTATATCAGAGGGCGAAATAAAAGCATGGTTAAAACAAACACAGGGCTCATAATATGCCAAAATGTTCACACGAAAATCTTGTATTTCTTGGTAGGCAACACACAGGAGTTATGAATAAATTTTTATACCTTTTTAATTGTTTAGATTGTAAAACAACTATTTCCATTCCCAAATTACAAGCCATTCGATTAATTAATATCTGCAAAAATAATTGAATTTATTTTAAAGGAGATCACCATGTCTATTATCCGAGTAGTCAAGAATAAGCATAACCCTTACCTCATCATGAACAAAACCGGCTTAAACGATAAAAGACTAAGCCTCAAGGCGAAAGGTCTTTTATGTTACCTCTTATCCAAGCCTGATAACTGGTACATCAATACCAAGGACATCATTGCCAACAACGATAATGCAAGGGCATCCGTCTTTTCTGCTATTAATGAATTAGTCAGATTCGGATATATGTTTAAGCATCAATTTAGAAATCAGAACGGATCCTTTCATTCCTATAATTATTTAGTATATGAGCATCCTTTAAAGTCCCTTTCAGAAAAAACAATTACTTACCCGCAAGCTGATTTTCCGCATGCGGTAAACCCGCATCCCGATAATCAACACCTACTAATTAATAACAAAGAAGTAATTAATAAAGATCCTCTAACAACACTTAGTAATAAACCTAATGAACGCAATGTTGCTCAAGATGACTTATGTCTCAAAGAATCAAAAGAATACACAATTCAACTTCTTAATGAACTCTATATTAAAAATCACAAAATTTTATTTGACTCTTTCGATGATTCTGATATATTTTATTACGCAGACTGGATGCTTACTTTCAAATCTAGAATTAAAAACCCAACCGGTTTCATGATAGCAGCTCTAAAAGGTCGTTGGCTTGATGTTGCCAAATTTTATAATTTACCAGAAGGATTTTATAAGGATTCCGACAAATGTCCAAAATAAAATTCATAAATCTTGCTGATCTAAATTTACCCGAGTTCCAGGCTCACAGTGATATTCCCCAGCAGCAGATTCAGGAACTTGCTGAAAGTATTAAACAAATCGGTATCATTGAACCTTTGATCGTTAGAGACACCGACCAGGGCATCGAGATTGTTGCCGGTTGTCTCAGATATCGTGCTGCCATTTTAGCCGGTTTAAAAGCTGCCCCCTGTATCAATATGACTTTAGATCCCAAAAGTGCAGAAATTTTAAAACTGCACGAAAATGTTAAACGGATCCCTTTGGACCATATTGACCAGGGAATGACTTTTATTATGATGATGAAAGATTTCAGTATGACTGAAAAGTCTATCGCTGAATGTGTCGGTAAGTCTATCGCTTACGTCTCACAGCACATCTCACTGGTCCGCATCGATAACGAACTCACTAAAGCAGTCAAGGATGGTTCAATTTCTTTTTCCCAGGCACGAGAACTAATGAGACTAAATGACAAGGATGAAAGAATGCGTCTCCTTTCTTATTGTCAAAATGACGGAGCTACTGTCCAAGTACTTCAAAGATGGGTTCAGGAAGCTTTACACAATTTACCTGATTCTTCTTCTTCAGAGTCCTCAGCTCCTTCCTCTTTTATACCCTTGCAGACCCCTGAAATTTCCCGAAATTGTCAGGCTTGTGGTAACTCTGTTAAAATAGGAGATATACAGCAAGTATTATTTTGTCCCCCTTGTGCTCACGCCATTTTAACAGCCATTTCTGAGGAAAAGAAGAAGTTATCTTCAAATACCCCTGAAAAAGACTCTCCGGACGCCTCAGGTTGACCTTCTTCACTAGTCCCCTTGTCTCTATACCTCTTATTTTTATCTTATACCCACACTTCCCCCTTTTAGTTTACATATTCTTTTTTCATTTTTCCCTTGACAAACACACTTTTTGTCATTATTTTTAGTTTGTAATTAACCTTATATTATTTATCTCTCTATTTTACTGTATATCCCGCTGGTCGAGCTTTTCATAATTTTCTTCGTCCAGCGGGATATTTAAACAAAATCAATTTTCTTATTATGTCATTCATAACTGTTCTTCTTGGTCAATATATGATATAAATTTAAAATTATATGTTATTATCAATTTTTGAAACCATCTTTACAATCCTCATTTTTTTGTTATCCTTCATAGCAGGCAGCTATGTTTGGCATAATAGGAAATTTTAATATAATTTTTTACATATCCAGGAGGTTTTTATCATGATTGTAAAATCAGCATTAGAAATTGCCAAGAAGTGGCTGCGTGTTACTTCCGGGAGGACAGAAGATTATGAAGCCGGTGTCCGCAATCCTCAGAAAGATTGGGCTAAAGAAACCGCAGATGCTGAAGAACGCTACAATGCCGGTGTCAAAGCTGCCATTCTGCGCGGTGCCTTTGGTAAGGGTGTTAAGAAGGTAGGCACAGATAAGCAGAAATCAAAATCAATCTTAAAAGGAATTCCTAGGTTTGCCGAAGGTGTCAGTGGTG
>JABUBL010000777.1_pt1 | contig 10126 bp, 4 predicted proteins | sample 7240371 | NCBI WGS metagenome assembly JABUBL01 (sample SAMN07256343, study PRJNA390944) | subsurface metagenome | isolation source: Methane hydrate marine sediment | place: Pacific Ocean: Eastern North Pacific, ODP site 1244 | collected 2002 | reverse complement strand
ATCCCATCTTACCTGCAATTGTTGCCTTTGGTGGTGGTGCTGGTTTTGCAAAGATAGCAGAACTTGAGGTTATACCAAAGAATACACGCCAATTGGAGTCCTCGTTAAGAGCGTCGTGAGTGTTAGTGTCATAATCAGGGATGAAATCCATATCTGAAAGCGTTGAAAAATCTACTCCCAAATCAATGGTAACTCCAGCAGGTGTTAAAAACCTGATACCAGGGGTGATCCACATTGTATCCACTGCTTCCGTACAATGTTTTCCATTGGCTTCGAAGAGGAACTTGACATACGGTCCTGTGAGTATTTCAAAACCAATACCCCAGAGGAACCTTTTCTCAGGTTCTAAAGGCTGAAAGCTATTTGCAATGTAAGATGGGATATTGTCAGGATCTTTGAATGAGGAAGGAGCTTCGTACCCAACATTGAGATGTATGCTCATGACATTGAAGTCAAAGTCAACAAGAAAAAGACCACCAAAATTCGGTTTTCTCGGGACTGTACCAATGAAACCATACTCTACCATCTTAGAGTCAGAATCCTCTGCTGGTTGCCATGGAATATTCATAAACCCAGCAGCTCCGAGCGTGAAACCCACCTGGTTTACTGTATCCCTGAATACAGGAATACCAACTTTAGCTATGGGTCTTAAACCCTTAAAAGCAAATTCGGATTCATTATTTCCATCTTGTTGATTATAAAACCTCAGCTGCATATTTACATTAAGTGCAAGTTCAAAATAGTTGATAGGTGCGTAACCAAGGAAAGTGTTTAGGTTGCCATAATGTCTTGAATTGTCAGAGTTGGCTTCTTTAGCATACGCATAATCTCCATGCAGTCCAAATGTAAGATAACCCATATCTGTTGCTTTAGCAGAATATATTCGATATATGCCTTCTGTTCCGTAAAATGTTGGGTATGAAAAAAGAGTGGATGAAGCAAGGAGAAGTATAAAGAATAAAAGAACAGGATTTGAGAATTTTTTTACCATCAGTACCTCCTTTTTCTTTTTTCTCTTCATTGTGAAGAGTCACCTCCTTTCTTTTTATCTTTTTTTGTAAGTTTGTACGTCTTATCTAATGATTTATCCTTTATAAAAACAGGTAATTTTACTCGTTTATATTCAGGATTTTCTATTTCGATGGTGTAGATACCTGGTGAGAGATCTTCGATAGTACATTTCCCGTTTTTGCACTCAAGGATTTTCTCTACCTCCCTTCCTTTTATCATAATTGTAGCAGGGATAACCTTTCCATTCTCCTTATCCACTACTGTGATATTTAATTTACATCTTGGTTTTCTTTTTGTATTGAGGAGATAATTTATCTCTCCTGTCAACCTAAAGTCGAAATCTCTTTTACTGTAGTCCTCAAGCGGAATCTCAACGCCTGTTCTTAAACCGAGATTACCTATAGTAAAGCCAAGACCTGTACAGAAACGTGTATTTTGCATATAAGAACGGGAAATATGCTTATTGAAATCGGTGTAGAATTCCACAAATGGTTGAAAGCTTCCGGTGTGTAATGTGAGAAGGGAACTGTATTGTAAAATAGTTTCGCCGCTTTTTTTCCCAATGTTTACTGATTGCCCGAGAAGAAAAGATGGAAGATTCTTGTGAGTGAAAGGGATGATTTCAATGTCAAAGTTAGTAGTAAAATAGGATTTCTCTCCCTGAGCAAAGGTAAAACAGGGTGATATACTCGATTTCATTCTGCTTATTGATAAAAAGGGTATTTTAGTTTTTAATAAAAATCCTCTGTAGTTATCTCCCCCCATTGAAAAATAATTTATTCCTGCTCCCAATTCAACAAGATGAAAGAGTGTATAATCTATATTAAGGTTTGTCTGATTTTGACTCTTTTTCTCTTCTTCTACCTTCTCTCCCTTCGGTCCATATGATTCTCGAAGAGTTAATTGTATCTGACCGGTCTTCTTAAATGAAGAGGAAGATGTGTAAAAGCCCAAATCTCCGTCAAGAAAGACAGGAGATGGAGTATTGTAAGAAATTGTTAAAACAACCATTAAGAAACAAACCATTTCTTTCCTTAAGAATTTATTTTTCTTTGATTCTGCTAATATATCTGAGCAACGCTAACTACTGAGAGTATTACAAACATCCTGTTTATCACAGAATTTTTGGTACTATAACATTTTTACATACGTTTGTCAAGTATCTCATTCAATTTTTTTGGCACCTCTGACATTTTTAAAAAACCTTGACAAGATTAAAAAATCTGTTACTATGAAGATTACGAAGGTGGTAGAAACTAAGAAATTGGAAAACTACACCGATAGTCAACCTTCCGTTTGTTTTTAGTTTCTATTGTTGAATTTTCCATTTTTGTTTTTTCGCTCTTTTTATACTTGACAAAGATTAACATCTAATATATAAATATTGACCATAACATGAAGTTGTTAAAGTGTTTTAGCTATTATCACAACATATCCGCTTTACTTATCGTGGTGAAATATTGGAGATAATTTTAAGGGAAGTCCATCATGATTAATACATTTACGATAACTATAATTTTTATTATCCTATCTACAGTAGTCGTTGCTTTTATTAGAAAAAGCAGCAGGGATAAATGTCTGAAGGATTTTTCACATGATTTGGTAACTCTGGAAGAGACCACTGGCAAGATTATCCGTGGTAAACTGCGTGTGGAACATACCGGTCTTGAATTTACTTATCCAGCCAAGCAGAAAGATAAAAATGGACATGATGAGATGAGCTGCATTCTATATAAATATGAGTATTCTAATATTCAAACCTTAATACGCTACCATGATGAATTAAGTGAACGTTGTAAGAAAGAAAGGGAGAAAGAATTAAAAAGAACCTATCATCCCAAATTCCTAAGAAGGCTTAGAAGAAGAATACAAAATGTTTTTAAAACGGTAAGAGATTTAGCGATGGAGATAGTGAATCTGTTTATCAGTCAGGCCAAAAGAGCTACACCTGCTGGTTCGATACTAACTTCTCAAAAAAAATATGTCTCCCAGGTAAAAGAAGAATTGATGGGTTCTATAGGAACTTCTTTCGAGCCTTTATTAGAAAGATATATTGGTAATAAGGTTGTACTTGAGTTGATCAAAGGTGATAAAATATTTAAATATCTAGGTATATTAAAGGACTATACAGCAGAGTTTATCGAAATTATGGACGTTGATTACAGAATAAAAAGAGACCAAAAAGCCAGAAAGGCAGATCTTGTTGTGCCAAGGAAATACGGTATCATTCGACATCTTGGAGAATAGATTTGGTATTTAGTTTCAATTTACTTTATCAAAAACATCTGATAACTCAGCTTGAATTTATCAGAAGAAGAGTTAAGAACCAAAAGATACAAGGATTTTACAGGTAGGAAAATCAGTGGGATTTGCCTACACTAATTTACAGACATTTTGTATCTGGAAAAGGTAAGTTTTAGGAAACAACTTCTATCATGATGTCAAATCAAAAGAGGTACAAAAGCAAATTAAACAGATTTTAAAGCAAATCAAACAATCCCCGTTGGAAGTGTAGGATAGATGGTAGACAATAAAGATGTCAAAGTTTTTTGATTATTATAACAGCGTATACTGCTTTTCAATCGGTTTGAAATAATCTAAAATTACAGTCAATGTGATGACTGTGATGATGGCCCTTAACACTCGCAATTAGCTAAATCCCAAAATAACTTGACTTTGTTATTTTAATAGTATAAATTAATTCGATGACGAAATTTAAAAATAAGCAGGAACAGAAATTATGTAGAAGCTATTGGAATATTTTTATACTACAACTGCTGATCAACAACCTGGTGACCATCGTAGTGATATTCGGGATATATGGTTTCTCACTCATACAGCAAGAAGATCGTTTATGGAAGCAATTGATGTAATTCTTAATATTCTCTTAAGATATAAGGCTTGATTGCATTGAGGAGGCAATAATAAACAAATGGGGGTACCATGCAAAAAATGCTGGAATTTTTCATAAGCAATAAACTGCTGGTAAATATTCTAATTGTGGTTGTGTTTATATTCGGGATATACAGTTTCTTACATATACAGCAGGATGTTATGCCAAGTGTTGGTTTTGACCTGATGTTCATCGAGGTATTTTATCCCGGTGCGAGCCCCTCGGATGTTGAGGTGAATGCGGTTGTGCCTATAGAGCGTGAAATTGCCAAGATCACGGGTATAGAGGAATATACCTCTCTGTCCATCGAGAATAGTGGCTCGATATTCATAACCATTGATTCTGATGTTGACGACAAGCAGAGCGTCAAAGATGAGGTCTTCCGCAGTATCACACTGGGTAATATTCCTGATTTACCGAGCGAGATCGAGGATATCCGAATTGTCGACAGGAACCCCAAACTTAGAGAGGTCTATGCGATCGCTGTTTTTCCGAAGGACACCATCGGAGTCTCCGAGGCTGAACTCTATGCATATGTGGATAGACTCGAGGATAAGCTCCTGAAGGTTACTGGTGTGAGCGATGTCAAAGAGACAGGTTATCGTGACAGCGAAATCCACATCAATGTCAACCCAAACAAGGCGAAAAGATTGCAGGTTTCGCTAAACGAGATCGTCCAAAGTATTCAGACACGAAACATCCGCTCCACAGGAGGAACGATACAATCCCTCTACGAGGAGCAGTCGGTCGTGACCATTGGTCAGTTCGACGATCCAATGGATGTGGGTGATGTGATCATCCGCTCAACGTTCACCGGCACACGTGTGCGTATTAAGGATATTGCCCACGTGGAGGATGGATTTGAAGAAGAGAACGTTCAGGTGCGCGTAAACAAGGAGAAGGCTGTTGTCCTGGGAATCGTCAAGAAGGCAAACGCAGATATCATGACCACTGTCAACAACATAAAGAATCTGCTAAAGAATGATAAGGAACTCGCTTCGGAAAAGTTTGATATCAGGGTAGTTTCTGATGGTTCGCTTTCCATCGATGCTCTGTTAAAGGTAGTAGAATCCAACGCTATAATTGGTTTCATTTTGGTGATATTCGTTCTTTTGATATTTCTTGATTTCAGGACTTCATTCTGGACTGCATTCGGGCTGCCTATAAGCATGCTGATCGTAATGGCTTTCATGTATTTGGCAGGGTACACCCTCAACATCCTCTCGCTCTGCGCAATGATTATGGTACTCGGCATGCTTGTTGACGACGGGATCGTGATTGCTGAGAATGTGTATGCGAAAAAGCGTTCTGGGATGTCTCCAATAGAGGCAACAACCGGGGGCATACTGGAAGTAATTCCACCTGTTGTTGCATCGCATATCACAACCATTGTGGCTTTTCTGCCCGCGCTGATGATTACTGGTAGAATGGGAAAGTTTATTGCTGTTTTCCCTATTGTGGTAACCGTGATGCTTATTGCATCGTTCTTTGAGGCGATCTTTATCCTGCCAAGCCATCTTGCTCATTCAAAAATAGCGCTCAAAAAGGGTAAGGACTGGTTCGAACCAATTACGCGATTTTATGAACGTATCCTGAAAAAAGTATTGAAGTGGCGTTATCTGGTTGTTGTTGTCTTCATCGGTATTCTTATCGGTGCCATTTTCATCTCAAGAGATACCATAAAGAACTTTGTCCTGTTCTACGATGATTCGGCAGAGAAGATTAATATCAATCTCGACGCGCCAAAGGGAACCAGCCTGGAGGCGATGGCAGACCTGACCAGCGAGGTTGAGGATCGCGTTCAAAAAATAATTCCCGAGGAACTCCTAATCTCCTCAATGGCGAGTATTGGTAAACACTACAAAAGGCAAATTTCCGCAGAGAAATATGAAAACTGGGCTACCGTTGGAATTGCCCTGATACCAAAGAGCGAGCGCACCGCCACAGCGAAGGATATAATTGCCGAACTGCGCAGGGAGATAAATGTGAAGAAACTACCGCAATTCACCAAGATACAGATGTCAGCAGAAAAAATGGGTCCGTCTACCGGCGAAGCCTTCAATGTGAAGATCATTGGTCACAACAAGGGAGATGTAGATTCAGTCCGCGCGCAGATGGAAGCCTTTTTGGCGACAATTCCAGGAGTGAAGGATATTGGAAATGATCAAATAGGGGGTAAAAAGGAGCTTATACTGAAGTTCAACTATGAGCACCTCGCGAGGCTTGGATTAACCGTGCAAGACGTAGCGAGTACTGTGCGCACCGCCTACTATGGCACGAATGCAACGTCAATTGAAACCTCGGACAAGAAGCTGAATTTCCGCGTGAAAGTGGATGATGCATTTCAAAAGAATGAGAAGTTTTTATTGCAGCTCCTCATTCCCAATAGGCAAGGGCGATTGATCCGAATTGGTGATGTCGCGAGCATCGAAAGCCGCGAAAGTGCCGCAAATATTAACCATTACGACGGTGCGAGAGCGGTTACCGTCACGGCAGATGTTAACGAGGATGTAATTACCCCTTCACAGGTTACCCGTATGGTCATGGAAGAATTCCGCGACGTCCCCAGGCTATTCCCCAATATATATCTTGAGGTCGGTGGCGAAGCAAGGGAAACTATGATGTCGATTGTTGATCTGGCTATAGCCTTTGCCATAGCGTCCCTTTTGATCTATCTTGTGCTGATACTGTTGTTCAAGTCACTCTCACAACCGTTTGTCATACTTTTGACTATTCCATTTGGTGTGATCGGCGCTTTGGTGGCATTTACCGCACATGGTATTCCATTGACCTTCCTGGGTATTATCGGGATCATAGGACTTTCAGGCGTTGTGGTGAACGACAGTGTTGTGATGATACATTTCATCAATAAGATTTTTGCTGGAAGCTCTGCACCGGATAAAAAGCAAGCGATCGATGCAATAGCAACAGGAGCAAAAAAACGTCTGCGCCCGATAATTTTGACCACTGTCACAACTGTTGCCGCAGTTATGCCGACTGTCTATGGTATTGGTGGAACCTCTCAGATGATAGTTCCTGTGGTCATGGCTATGGCGTATGGTTTACTTTTCGCGACGTTACTAACATTGGTCTTTACTCCTTCGCTCTATATGATAAACACAGATATCAGGCGATTGTTTACCGGTACAAAAAAGATGGATCTCAGAAGAATATTTCATAGGAAAGCAAAGAAAAAGGAGTTTATAAAATGAAAACTATCAATTCAGCATTCGCATCAGGGTTAATAACATTATTAGTGCTTGCAGGAATTGCTAATGCTTATGGCGAAAAAGAGGACCTGGATATCCAGAAGGAAAGCACTACATTAATCCAATTTCTTGAAAGCCTTCAGCAGACGCACCCTTTATTTGAACGGGAAGAATTAAACCACGCAATAGTGGCAGAAGAGCAAAAAAGCTTGACAGGTGCAGAAGACTGGACTGTTTCATCAAGCGCCAATTTCAGTCACATTAACCATTCACCAGTTACTGCAGGTATTGAGAAGACTAACGGTACATCACTCACCAGCGGGGTAACCAGGCATTTTTGGAGTACGGGAGGTAATCTGTCTGCTAATCTCACGCTTGGCATTAAGAGGTACGATTATCTGCCTGACCCTTCATACTCATCGCTACCAAGCACTAACTTTGACAATCAGCTTTCCATTGCCTACACCCAACCCCTGCTCAGGAATTGGCAAGGGGTACTGAGTAAATTGGAATTCGATTTAAAATCCGTTGAGATCAAACTAACTGACGTGCAGGTCCTTGAAAACCAGGAAGACTTCCTTACTGCCGAAGCGCAGAACTTCCTCAATTGGGTATTCTACACTATAGAGCTGCAAATTGTGCAGGAACGGCTCCAGCTCAGCGAGCAATCACTTAAAGATACAAAACGCAAAAGAGCATACAATCTCATTGATAGGGTAGATGTTATACGTGCAGAAAATGTACTTAGTCTTGCCGAGCAGAATCTCGTTACCGTGGAATCAAGCCTTTTGTCGCTTTTGCAGCAATTATCAGTTCTCCTGCAGGATGACCGTATTATGGAAAAAATCCCTGAATTCAATCTCTACGAAATTCATAAACTTCCAGAACTCGAAACAGTAATCAGTGATTTCAAACAGGATTCACGGGTACTCACACAACTTGCATTGACCCTGGAACAACTCAAGATCATGCGGAAAGGTAGCAAAGAATCCACCAAACCTGACTTCAGCTTTACTGCACAGGTAGGCGCAAGTAAGTTTGATGAAAACTTTGGAGAAGCTTTGAAAATTGATAAACCACAGGCAAGTTTGAGTGTTTCCTATATATTCCCCCTGAAGAATACAACCGCACAGGCTAATGTTCATACAATAGATCTTCGTATCACTCAACTCAAAAAGCAGATAGAGGAATTGGTAATTGCCCAAATTTCTACTCTCAGTAACGTATATATCCAGCTGAAACAGATGCAAGAGATTCTGAATCTTAATAAACAGCAAATAAAACTGGCGAAACAGAAAACAAGAGAGGAGATGGCAACATATAATCGCGGACGCGGTGATTTCACTTTCGTAATCCAAAGTCAGGATGAGGAGCAAAGGGCGAAACTTACATACGTCCGTAATGCATTGGTGTATCAGAAACTTTACATACAATATCTGACCATAACAGACCAAGTTTTGCCTCAGTAATGCTTAAGCCTTGCCGCATGAAGGTTCTATTTTCTTCTGCTAAATCTTATTTGTCCCGCCTGCCTCGTAGGATATGGCTATATCGTATCGTGGTTAGAGGTAGGGTGCGTTCAATAAACGCACCCGCCTGATGACACCCTTTCCTCATTAACAAGATACCTTAATCCTGAACATCCTGTTATCCTGTCAAAAATGCAAGAAGGTTAATAAGGGAGAATACTTGCCCTGTGAAATAAAAGGAAAGTAATAATGCACAGTATTTCACGGGGCGAGCAATGATTGCCATTACTTTTCTGTTGACATATGAATTGTATTTTGTTATATTCGTTGTTGAAGACGGTTATGGTTAAAGCAAAAACCATATTGCGAGGAGGAAATTATGTTATTCAGATGTATTCTCATAGCACTTTTTATTTACCTACCTAATGTAGGAATTTCAAAGCCATATCTTGAAAAAAGACATAACTCAAAGAAGTGTTTCAAGGAGAACGAAATTATCCTTAACTATAAAGCAGGTGCAGAATGTAGTAGGTTGGAAAGCATTGTAAGACTATTAGATACAGAGATTATTTATCGAAGCCATTTTGCGAATTTTGTCACTGTTCGGTTTGATAAAAAGAGAGACATATGGCAGCTCATTAAGAAATTTGAATCCTTTCCTGAAATTGTTTTTGCAGAGCCAAACGGGATTGCAAGTATATTTTGGACACCTAACGACCCCCTCTTTCAGTTATACCAGTGGAATTTCGATGAAAATCACCTCAATATGCCTATTGCATGGGATATTGAACAAGGTGGAAACTCATCCGTTATTGTTTCAATCCTTGATACTGGTATTGCCTATGAGGATCACCAGATACCAGATGGTGAAATAGGTGAGGTTTCATCGAACGATGGTTGGTACCATATATCACCAGACCTTACAATGACGAACTTTGTTGATGGATATGATTTTATAAAGAATGATTCACATCCGAACGATGAGAACGGTCATGGAACGCATATCTGCGGCACAATTGCACAGAGCACTAATAATAATATAGGTGTTGCAGGAATGGCTTTCAATGTATCCATTATGCCTGTCAGGGTTCTTGATGAGACAGGTTTTGGAACTGTAGATCAGATAGCGGATGGCATATACTATTCATATCAGAATGGTGCAGATGTTCTTTCTATGAGCCTGGGAGGGTTTCCTGGTGATAGTATTGGTTATGGAACGGTTCATCAGGCAATCATTGCTGCCACCAATGCAGGTGCAATAGTTGTTGTTGCTGCTGGAAATGGGGGCGTGGGACAGTTGAGTTATCCAGCAGGTTTTGAAGAATGTATTGCTGTAGGTGCTACAGATATTGATAACAATTTAGCACCCTATTCACAATGGGGGGAAGGAATAGATGTTGTTGCTCCTGGGGGTGATTATTATGATACAATTCCTGGTACACCATATCTTGCGGGAATTCTTCAATCAACATACTCCCAGATTAATGATGGTTATTACAAAGCAACGGTTGATACCTTTGATTATTGGTTTCTTCAGGGCACAT
>JABUBL010000776.1_pt1 | contig 10131 bp, 8 predicted proteins | sample 7240371 | NCBI WGS metagenome assembly JABUBL01 (sample SAMN07256343, study PRJNA390944) | subsurface metagenome | isolation source: Methane hydrate marine sediment | place: Pacific Ocean: Eastern North Pacific, ODP site 1244 | collected 2002 | reverse complement strand
CAGCGAAATGGCGCGGGCTTATTTCAATAGCGGCATCATAGATATCCAGCGCCTCCTCATACCTGCCCAGCCGGCTAAGGACATTCCCTTTGTTACACCAGGCATCAGCATCTTGTGGGTTTATCCCCGTGGCTCTAATAAAAGTATCCAGTGCTTCTTCATACTTGCCCAGTTTACTAAGAACAACCCCTTTGTTGTGCCAGGCGCCGTCAAATTGTGAGTCTATCTCAACAGCTTTGTTATAAGCATCCAAGGCTTCTTCATATTCGCCAAGCGTGGTCAAGGCAACACCCTTTTTATTCCACTCCTCCGCCGTCATACCGTCTATCATCAAGCTACCCTTCACCCTTTATAAATCCTCACTCTTCTGTTAGGGTCCTTGCCTGTGCTTTGTGAAGACAGGCTGCTGCGCTGGACAAGCAGGTGCTGTAAGCGCCGTATATAGGCGCTCTGCGGGCTGAGTTCCACCACCCCCTGCCCGTTCCTTACCCTGCCGACGGCTTCTTCGGCTTCACCGAGGGCAAGCTTAAGCCGGTCTTGCTTTTCGGCTCCCGCCCTGGGATAGACAGTATCCAATAGCTGCCTTATTTGGGCCGGGGTGTTGCTCTTGAGGACATAGATGGGCAGGCTTAAGGCTTCGGCGTCGCTGACCTTCTGCGGTTTGCGCCGATAGTATGCTTTAGAGGTGACAAACAGGTTGGCTTCATTCAAGCTGCCAACGACTTCGGGGCTCAAATACATATCTTTAGCCACCTGCTCCATTCGCCCCCGATTTACCCCAAAGAGATAGAGCTTGGGCAGGTTTCTGCCTGTGACCCGCGGTTTAACTGGAGTGGCTCTTTCCATAGCCGCTGGCTCCTCTTTTCGGCTCTTGACCTCACCCGATTCGTCAAGCCAGCGCACCTCGGTGGCTATAGGCTTGCCCCACAGCAGAGCGTCAACCGCTTCGCCGACATCGGGGTGAATGGCTACATTGTCCCAGTCCTGGATTTCAACCACGCTGTCGAAGGTGGGCGGCGACATCCGCTCTAATATGGACTTCTGGGTGCCTCTCCGCTTGGCCTCTTCATCGCCCAGCGTTACCGTCTGAATACCGCCGATGAGGTCGGCCAGGGTGGGATTCATCATCAGGTTTTCCAGTGTATTACCGTGGGCAGTGCCTACCAGCTGAACCCCCCGTTCAGCGATAGTCCGCGCCGCCTGTGCCTCAAGCTCAGTGCCAATCTCATCAATGACGATTACCTCGGGCATATGGTTTTCCACGGCTTCAATCATCACCGCATGCTGCATGGTGGGGGTGGTTACCTGCATCCGCCGTGCGTGGCCAATGGCGGGGTGGGGAATATCGCCGTCGCCGGCAATCTCATTTGAGGTATCCACGATGATAACCCGCTTATCTATGTCATCGGCCAGCACCCGGGCTACCTCACGCAGCATGGTGGTTTTGCCCACCCCGGGGCGGCCTAAAAGGAGAACGCTCTTGCCTGAGCGGATGAGGTCTTCAATAACCTTTATCGTGCCGAAGACAGCCCGGCCCACACGGCAGGTCAGTCCGATAATGCGCCCCTTGCGGTTGCGAATGGCTGAAATGCGGTGCAGGGTGCGCTCGATTCCGGCACGGTTGTCATCGCCGAAGCTGCTGACCCGGGAGGCTACGTAGTCAATGTCCTCCTCGTCGACTTCTTTAGAGCTGAGGACCACCTCCCGCCGCAGAAAACGGGCCTCCGGGGTACGACCCAGGTCAAGGACTACCTCCAAAAGCTCACTGATGTCCTTCTGTCGGCGCAGCGGCTGGCGGATATGCGACGGCAGAATGCCAACCAGCTCTTTAAGGTCATCGGTGATTACCTTCTGCAAGATGCCTCCTTAAAGACTTTAGTTGCCCCCTCACAATATCCAGAAAATAGCGGTGAAATCTCAGGTCGCTGGTCAACTCAGGGTGAAAAGCCGAAACGAGCAGCTTGCCCTGACGGGCAGCGACAGCGGTGCCGTCAGCCAGGCGGGCTAATATTTCCACCTTGCTGTTTACCCGCCCGATTACCGGGGCGCGAATGAACACGGCGGGAAAGGGCTTTCCCCCCAGCACCGGTATCGGAAGCTCAGTCTCGAAGCTCTCTCTTTGCCGCCCGAAGGCGTTACGCCTGACGATTATATCCATTAATCCGAGAGGCGCCACATCCTGGTCTGAATTTTTGTTAGCCAGCAGTATCATGCCCGCACAGGTGCCGAATATGGGCAGCCCGTTCCGGGCGAGGCTTTTTATCTCCTCAGTCAGGTTGGAGCTAAGCATCAGCTTGCTGATGGAGGTGCTCTCCCCGCCGGGAATAATAAGCCCGTCCAAGCCGTTAAGTTCCGTAGCCAGGCGGACGGGCAAAGCCTCTACCTTCAGTTGGCGTAATGCAGCTATGTGTTCAACAAAGGCTCCCTGCGAGGCAAGGACGCCAATTCTCATATTACCACCCTCGGTGCGCCAGCAGTTCTTCGGTGGGAATTTGCTTTATATCCAATCCAGGCATGGCCTCTCCCAGATTCTTGGAGACCTCAGCGATGATTTTAGGGTCTTGATAGTGGGTAGTAGCCTCAACGACGGCCTTGGCTCTAACCTCGGGGTCGCTGGACTTGAATATACCCGAGCCCACGAAAACGCCGTCGGCACCCAGCTGCATCATCAGGGCGGCATCAGCCGGGGTCGCTATCCCACCAGCGGCAAAGTTGACCACCGGCAGCTTCCCGGTTTTATGTACCTCGGCTACCAGCTCGAAGGGGGCTGCCAGCTCCTTAGCCGTTGCCATCAGCTCGTCCTGGGGGGTATTCACCAGACGGCGGATGCCATCCATTACCGCCCGCATATGCCTGACCGCCTCGACGATATTACCGCTGCCAGCTTCACCCTTGGTTCTAATCATAGCCGCCCCCTCCCCGATGCGCCGTAGCGCTTCTCCCAGGTCGCGGCAGCCGCAGACGAAGGGGACCTTAAAATCGTGCTTCCAGACATGATGGCTTTCATCAGCCGGGGTAAGCACCTCGGACTCATCTATATAGTCCACGCCCAGAGCCTCAAGCACCTGGGCCTCGACAAAGTGCCCGATACGGCACTTAGCCATTACCGGGATAGAGACCGCCTTCATAATGGCTTCGATGACGGTCGGGTCGGCCATACGGGCAACTCCGCCGGCAGCACGAATATCAGCGGGCACCCTCTCCAGCGCCATCACTGCGCAGGCGCCTGCTTCCTGGGCAATCCTAGCATGCTCAGGGGTAACCACATCCATAATCACCCCACCCTTGAGCATCTGGGCCAAGCCTGTCTTCACCTTCCAGGTGCCGGTTTCCATGCTTTTGTCCTTGTCCTGATTATGACTTCTCATAACCGTATTTTACTATTGTTTGTTTTTTTTATCAATCTAGAGCGGTTTCTTCCCCGGCACACCGGGGCGGCGGGGATATGGCTCGGGTGTCGACGATATTTTATCGATGACTATTAAGTAGCGCTCGTCAGCGAATTCATCAAGCTCAATCTTTTTCACCTCCCCCAACCTCCCCCCCAAAAGCCTAATCGCCTTATCAGCACGACTAATTTCCTCATCAATGCTCCCCTTTTTCTGGGCGATAAAGCTCCCGCCGACGGCACAGAAGGGCAGGGTCAATTCCACCAGCGCCGGTAGCGGAGCCACCGCCCGCGAAAGCACCAGCTCGAACCGCTCCCGGTATAGAGCCACATGGGCAACCTCTTCCGCCCGCCCGACTATGATTTCAACATCGTCCAGTCCCAGCTTTTCTTTGATGTGATGCAAAAAGGACACCTTCTTAGCCGTAGCCTCAAGCAAAACCAGCTTTACATCAGGGAAAGCAATTTTTAGCGGGACTCCGGGCATGCCAGCGCCGGTGCCAACGTCAATGACAGCATCGCCTTTGGCTGGCTGCCAGGCTAGGGTCACCGTGAGCGAATCGAGGAAGTGCTTTATCTGCACTTCTTCATAATCGGTGATAGCGGTCAGGTTTATTCGCTGGTTCCAGTCCACCAGCTCATGATAGTAGGCATCAAACTGCTCAAGCTGCCCTGAGTTAAGCTCCAGTCCCAGTTTTTTAGCCCCGGCCTTAAGCTTCTCCATACAAGGATTATACCACCAACAGTGAGTTTAAGAGAGGCGAAGCCTCTATCAAATATGTCATTGCGAGGAGCGTAGCGACAAAGCAATCTCTATCTACATACCTCATCCCCACCCCTTTTTTTATCTTTTCCCACCCACCACCCTTTAAGGTAAAGAGGGGGCTTTGCCCCCTCTAAACTCCCCCATATATTCAGGGGTCACAGGGTGTTTAAGAGGGGCTCCGCCCCTCTTGGGAGGCTGGGTGGGAAGAAAAACACCTTTGCATTTCCGCCCCGTTTGTGCTATATTTTTTACATAGGGATTAAATAAATAATTCCGCTAGGGGTGCTATAAAAGGCTGAGAGTCCTTCGAGAAAGGACAACCCTTGGAACCTGATCTCGGTAATACGAGCGGAGGGAAGCAGCAACAGTAAAGAGACCAAGGGTTTATTTTGACCGCCGGAAACCCTTGGTTTTATTATTTTTGGGAGGCAGCCATGACACAACTGGAGCTGGCAAAAGAAGGCAACATTTCCCCGCAGATGATTCTGGTGGCCAAGAACGAGGGGGTGGAGGCGGAGTTCGTTCGGCGTGGGGTGGCTGAGGGTACAATAGTTATTCCGGCTAATATCAAGCACGGAAACCTCGTCCCCTGCGGTATCGGTAAGGGACTCAAGACCAAGGTCAACGCCAATATCGGCACCTCCTCCGACTTCGGCGATATGGATACCGAGCTGGAAAAGCTCAAAGTAGCTGCCGACTGCGGCACTGACACCGTTATGGACCTGTCCACCGGCGGCGATATATCCGCCATTCGTCGTGCTATCATTGCCTCCACTTCCCTGCCCATAGGCACAGTACCCATCTACCAGGCTGGAATCGAAGCCATAGCCAGTCACGGCGCCATCGTCAAAATGACGGTTGAAGAGCTCTTCTCCGCCATTGAAGAACATGCCCGCGACGGCGTTGACTTTATGACCGTTCACTGCGGTGTCACCCGTTCTGCCGTTGACCGGCTGCGGCAGCAGGGAAGAGTAGCTGATGTGGTTTCACGGGGTGGGGCATTTCTTATCGGCTGGATGCTCCACAACGAATGCGAAAACCCCCTTTATGAGAATTACGACCGTCTGCTGGAGATAGCCAGAGAATTTGACGTTACCCTCAGCCTTGGTGACGGCATGCGCCCCGGCTGCCTGGCTGATGCCACCGACCAGGCTCAGGTAGAAGAACTGCTGGCTATCGGCGAGCTGGTAAACCGGGCCCGCCAAGCCGGCGTCCAGGCGATGGTCGAGGGCCCCGGACACCTGCCCTTAAACCAGATTGAAGCTAATGTTCAACTGGAGAAGGCTATCTGCAAGGGGGCGCCCTTCTATGTCTTAGGTCCCCTGGTAACCGACATCGCCGCTGGCTATGACCACATCACCGGAGCCATCGGCGGAGCTATCGCCGCTGCTGCCGGTGCCGACTTCCTGTGCTACGTAACCCCCGCCGAGCACCTCTCCCTGCCCGACCCCGAGGATGTAAAGCAGGGGGTTATCGCTTCGCGCATCGCCGCCCACGCCGCCGATATCGTTAAGGGAGTCGCGGACGCTGCGGAGCAGGATAAGAAGATGGCAATCGCCAGAAAGAAGCTGGACTGGGAAGAGCAAGCTAGGCTATCTTTAGACCCTGAGCTGGCGCGCCGGGGTCACGGCAAGCATGCCTCCGCTGGCGCCGCCTGCAGCATGTGCGGGGAGTTCTGCGCCATGGAGCTGGTGGAAAAGTACTTGGATATCTCGGCAATCAGGTGCTAGTTAGCCTAACAGAGAGGAGAGATTAAAATGCCACTATTTCACCCGACCCGTGAGGGGGAAGTTACCAGGGCTATTGTCAGCAGCTTCCTGCAACAGTTTGAGGAGTATGTTGACAGCGATGTCATTATTGTCGGCGCCGGTCCCAGCGGACTGGTAGCCGCCAAAGAGCTGGCTAAGGCGGGACTCAAGGTCCTGATTATAGAGCGGAACAACTATCTGGGCGGCGGCTTCTGGATTGGCGGCTATTTTATGAACAAGGTTACCCTGCGGGCGCCCGCCCAGGAGTTCCTTGATGAACTGGGGGTGCCCTACTCCCCGGCAGGTGAGGGTCTCTATGTGACCGATGCCCCCCACGCCTGCTCCCGGCTCATTGCCGCCGCCTGTGACGCCGGGGCTAAGGTCTTCAGCCTGACCTTTGTCGAAGACATCGTAGTCCGTGAGGATAAGAGAATAGCCGGAGTGGTGGTCAACTGGAGCCCGATAATCCACCTCCCCAAAGAGGTTGCCGCCTTAGACCCCGTACCCCTGGAGGCAAAGGTGGTGATTGATGCCACCGGTCATGACGCCAACGTGGTCAAGAAACTGGTGCAGCGGGATATGCTTAAGGTGAAGGGGGAAGGCGCGCTCTGGATTGACAAATCGGAAGAAGCGGTGGTCGAGCGCACCGGCGAGGTCTACCCCGGACTGATTGTCACCGGCATGGCGGTAGCCAGCGTTTTCGGGCTGCCCCGTATGGGGCCCACCTTTGGTGGTATGCTTTTTTCGGGGAAGCGAGCCGCCCAAGTCGCCCTAGAAATTATACAAAGGTCGGCAGTCTCCTGATGCTTAAATTATTACCGCTGGGTGAGCAAGATGAGTAGTGCCAGCCGGAACCCGAGCCTGGGCGAAGCCGCCAGCAGCTTTCTAGCCACCCTCCCCCCCAAGGAAGGCGAAGCCGGCCAGCAAGCGATATACGGATTTGTTCGCTGGTATAGCTGGGAGCGCCTCTTTACCGAGCTCACCCCCCGCGAGGTAGCTAACTATGCCGAACAGTTATCGCTCTTACATACCAGCTACCTGAACAATCTTGAGATAGTACGAGCCTTCTTGAGCTACGCCAAGAAGCAGGGCTGGAACAAGACCAACCTGGCGGCTCACCTCAAGCCCAAGAAAACGAAAGCCAGATTATCCTCCCCGACAAAGCGGACACCGCCTGCATCTCTAACCAAACAGGGCTATGACGAGCTGAAGGCCGAGCTGGCTGAGCTCAAGCGCCGGCGGCCTCAGTCCATTGATGAGATACGCCGGGCGGCGGCAGATAAGGACTTCCGTGAGAATGCGCCCCTGGACGCCGCCAGGGAGGAAAGAGGGTACCTGGAGGGGCGGATTAGAGAGCTGGAAGAAGCCCTGGAATCAGCCACCATCATTGATGAAAGACAAAAGGCCGCTCCCAAGGTAAGCGTGGGTAATAGCATTGTCCTGCGTGACGAAGTCTCCGGCGAGGAACTGCGCTATACCATAGTCAGTCCCCGGGAGGTAGACCCGACCAAGGGCAAGATTTCCAGCAACTCGCCCATAGGCAAAGCCGTTATCGGTCGCGCCCAGGGAGAGGTAATAGAGATAACGGCACCGGTGGGCAAGCTGCGCTACCAGCTGGTACAGATTGAGCGCTAGTCGTCTACCCGTCCCAAATCCGACTACTAAAGGGTAGCTATAAATCGGGCAATGAGGTATATTTAGTCTAGAGGACAAGATGAAAAGCCTGCCTAAGCTTCGTCGGATTTTCGGGGTTACCATACGCCTGCATTATACCTGGGTGCTGGCCTTTGCTCTGATAACCGCCATCATGGTGACTCAGTTCCCCGAGTCCTATCCCCTATGGCAAAGGGTAAGCCTGGGCATAGTCACCAGCCTGCTTTTCCTCATATCGGTAAGCATCCGCTCATTTATCATCAGCCTTATCGTCATCAACAGAGGCATCCCGGTGAAGCGCATCACCCTATTTGTCTTCGGCGGGGGAGCCGAGATAAGCAAAGAGGCTACTCGCCCCATTCTTGAGTTGCTGATAGCAGCGACGGGGCTCTTGACTACCCTGTTACTATGCGGAGTCTTTTACGGGATTTATGCTATCCTGTTCAACACCGGCAGTGTGGTGGCCTATGTGCTCATCCAGTGGCTATCCTATATCTTCTTCATGCTCTTTCTATTCCACTTCGTTCCCGGTTTTCCTCTGGATGGAGGCAGGCTCCTGCGGGCGCTGCTCTGGAAAGTTACCGGTGACTACGACCGCTCGACCCGTTTCGCCAGCCTGATTGGCTGGACCGCTGGCCTACTCAGCATCGCCGGCGGGATTCTGCTGCTGATTACGGAACAGCAATGGTTTAACGGGCTGTCGCTGGTGGGCATAGGGTGGGTTTTGCAGGTCGCCGCTGCCCAGAGCCGCCGCCTGGCGATACTGCGCGAAGCCCTTCAACCAGTAAAGACTGAGGATATAATGACCCGGGAATTTGCCCTTATCAGCACCCAGTCTACCGTCAGCCAATCGATCCGCGACTACATTCTAGCCACCGGTCAGCGCTACTACCTCATAGTTGAAGGCGACAAACTGCAGGGGATAGTGACGGTAAACGATGTAAAAAGGGTACCCAAAAAGCACCGGGGCTCTCATATAGATAAAATCATGACACCAGCCAGTGAGCTTAAGCTCGCCCACCCCCAACAATCAGCCGCCAGCGTGCTCGGTCAAATGGATGAACAGTGGGTCGACTACATGCCAGTCGTAGAAAATGATAAAATAGTCGGTATCGTATCGCGAGAAAGCCTGGAGCGCCTGGCAAAAACTCGAAACGAGCTGGGAGTGTAAGCGGCGCCCTCTAGCTACGACGGAAAATTGACAAGCAGCTCGTCAATGATTTGCCTCTGCCGGGGCTCCTTGGAGTAGACTCTCCATTCAGCTTTGAACCAGCGGAAGGGGCTTTCTGCCTGCGACAAAATTCGCACCCTCAAGTCACGGGGGTCGGCAGTCAGCCACGACACGTGTCTAATACTGGTCAGGGGAGTGCCGGTGACTATTTCAACCTCGTAGTGGTCGCGCTCAACCCCTTCCGACAATAACCCCTGCCGATAAATCTTCCAGTCTACCTTGACGCGATTTCGGGGGGCTGCCCTGGTTCGTATGTAGAGCTGGCAATCCTGGGGGTTGTCAGGAATGAACCAGCTTGACTCGGCAACGCCGGTAAAAAAGAGGAAGGGGTCCACCAGGCTAACCTGGTAGGTGCTGCGCATGCTCTCTTCAGGACACTCCCCCACCACATCCTGCCACTCCCGCCACAGGAAATAAGACTCATTCATATGCTCCAGCCGCCCACTATCGACCAGAATGCCGCCGAAGATGTCTTCCCAGTAATCTGTTCCCAGCAGCCAACCAGCCTTATGCTCAAAGGTGCCGCTCCTGACAAAGACAGAGCACTCTATAGTTCCGCCAAAGATATAATAGAAGATTTGCTCTGCTATGAACCCGGCGACCACCTCTGAATTGCTAAAGTCGCTATGCCCATGCTCTCCGTAGTAGACCACATCAGCCGCATCAGAATACTGAGCCGAGATTGGTATGGCGCTGTCATCCATATCTCTGGGCCAGGCGTCAATCCCGCCGAAATCAAACTGGGCACTGGAGGGCGCAACCTCACCAGATATAAAAGCCAGCCAGTGTTTATTGCTCGCCACCCAGCTCCCGTCCTCGGAGCTATCGTAATAGGCTATCGAATCACAAATCCCCTGGTCCGCCAGCAACCATCGGGCTCGACAGTAATCAACCACAGCGGCGCCACCGGTAATATAATACTCACCCAGAGGCTTAATCGGGGTATTGATAGTTACCACCATGGCCACCTTTTCCCTTATACCGCCTACATTATTGGCTACGGCATAAAGGGCAGCTTTACCCCCGGCGCTATGCCCCACCAGGATTATATTCCGCTTACCGTGGAAGTGCCTGCCGATGCTGTCGGCGATGTTATTAGCCCAGGTTCTCATATCCACATCGCTGGGATAGCACCTATTCAAGGTATCAACCTGAATATCAATGTCGGGATTGGCTTCTTCGTAGGCAAGGATATAAGGCTCTATCTGCTCCAGGACGGTATCAGCCAGAAGCTGCATAGCACAGGAGGTGCCCCCCGCCCCGTGGAGAAAAACGAAGTTTATCTCCCTGACCCGAGTCGGCTCTTCCGGCGCTGCTTTTACCGGGCTACAGATGCTAAGTTGGA
>JABUBL010000775.1_pt1 | contig 10132 bp, 8 predicted proteins | sample 7240371 | NCBI WGS metagenome assembly JABUBL01 (sample SAMN07256343, study PRJNA390944) | subsurface metagenome | isolation source: Methane hydrate marine sediment | place: Pacific Ocean: Eastern North Pacific, ODP site 1244 | collected 2002 | reverse complement strand
AACTAAAACTATTTTTTCAAAATTAAAGCCCAACTCATATGCCTTATCTAGCAGTTCTTGGCGAGACAAACCACGATATTTCTCTCTTATCATTAAGTACCTCCCTATTAATTGTTTAGCTTTTTATTTACTCATATCTTTGAATAGAATTAGACCAATCCCAGGGTCATAGCTATTCCGATACCTAATATAAGACTCCCGGCTACTAAATGTAATTTGCCGATATTTCTTTCTTTCCACAAATAGATGTCGTGTACTCTGCCTAGTCCCAGATAAACACCCCCAACTATAGCCATCATAGGCAGAATAAATATTAAGTTATATAAAAGAAGAGGCGGAATATTTTCCATCATCTCAAAGACAGATAGAATGCCTCCGGCTATTACATAAGGCCCAATAGTACAGGGTAAAAGAAACAGGGTAACAAATACTCCTGCTAAGAATGTCCCTTTAATAGAGGTTATTCTCGAAAGTAGCCTTCTAACTCTCGGCCGCATGAGGAGGGGCATCTCTGTTCCTAACCCTCCTGGTTTATATCTTATGAAATCCCTGATATTCAAAACCCCAAAAACTATAGCTGCCACTCCCAGACCTTTAAAAATCCACAGTCTAACTTGAGTTAAAGCTTGGACTACTTGAAAGAATTTGATAATGACTAAGCCGTAGAAAAAGTACAATATAAATACTGCAGTAATAAAAGCTACGCCGGATAATAATATACGTCGTCTGTTTCCGGGATTATAGGCTATTACTGTAGTTAGCATTAGCAATAAAACCGCAAAGGCACAAGGATTTACCGCATCTACTGCCGCTAGAGAGACAATTTTGGCTAAAGTAAGTGTGGGTTTAGTTACCGCTGGTGGAGAAATTCCTGGCTCTGGTAGAACCTCTACCTGTGATGGGGGAACTCCTATTCCTTCACCATTCCATTGAAAGATCCAATCGTCGATGAGAATCCCGTTGTCGAATTTAAGGTCTTTTCCGGAAAGCCCAACCTCAATTGGCTCTATAGGTCTAAATTCAGTGCCCTCCAAAATCTCAGCTAAATCATCGCTAACTAACAATTTCTTTAATAACTCCCCGTCTCCTTCAGGACCCATCTTCATTAATATTTTCTCTTGGTACAAGATTCTTGGATAACCGGGTAGAGAAGTGAGGTTTAGATCACTGAAATCCTGAGAGCTGCCGTCTATTAAAGGACATTCATTATAATCTAATTCTTCAATCATTCCTCTAAGATTCTTCAGAGCTTGGCGGTCAGCTTCAAAATGTTGCTCTTGATTAAGAATTATTAGAGGATTTTTCCATCCTGAATGATATTTAGAATCATATTCATAAAGCAAAGGGGCATTTTGTGTCTGTTGATAAAATTCGTAGTCTATTACGACCAAGTTTGGATACTCTCTCGGCAATTGCTCAAGCACTACCGGGTCAGCCAGTGCACAACGGGGGCAACCAATTCCACTAAAATAAACTATACAAATATGCTTTTCTTCATCAGCCTGGGCAGAAAAAGCAAAAACAAACCCCACAAAGCAAATAATTAAAACCGGACCCATAAATTTTAAAAACTTCCTCATCATTTCTTTAACCGGTAAAGCACCCCTTTTCAAGAAATTAATGATATTGTCTGCCTTCTCACGTCTTCAACAATTTCTCGGAACTCGTCCTTGTTCAGCACACGCTTGAGAGCGTGTGCTCGTAGCTTTACCTCATTCAGAACCGCTTTAATCTCGTCCCCGTTGAGCCTGATACCTAATTCCTCTGACCATAAGGCAACGTTATCCACCCCGCTTTTCTTGCCCATCAATATCTGGGGTGGCCTATGGCCCACAAAATTGGGGCGGACAGGGAACACCTCTGTTGGGTATTGATGAAAGGTATTCCTGTACCAGCTGGTGATGATTCCAGACTCGATGTCATAAGCCATATCCCCTATAAGAGGCCGATTAGCGGGTACCTCTGTGCCGGAAAGTTCCTTCACCAACTTGGAAAGTTCGTTGAGCTTATCGTACTTGAGCCCTACATCTATGCCGTATAAAGTCAAAAGTGCCAGCACTGTCTCTTCCATAGGAGCGTTACCAGCCCGTTCACCAATCCCGGTAACTGTAGAATGTATTATCTCAGCACCAGCCAATACAGCCTCTATCGTGTTAGCCACAGCCAAGCCAAAGTCAGCATGAAAATGGATTTCCAGCGGTTTATTTATTCTTTCTTTGACTCTCTTGGTAAAGTAGCTGGCACCATGCGGCGAGAGCACCCCGAAGGTATCAACTAGAACCAGTGCATCCATGTGCCCCTCCGTAGCCACTCTTTCTATAAGGTTGAGAAACCAATCCATCTCGGCTCGGGTGGCATCTATGGTAAAGAAAGACGTATATAACCCCATTTCCCTAGCAGCACTGGTTGCTTTAATGGAGAGGTCTATAGCCTTTTCCAGTGGCCACCCATACGCATACTTAATGAGGTGCTCGCTGCAGGGAATCTCCATGACGACGCCATTGACACCGCAATCAGCCGCCCTTTTTACATCATCCACCATGCAACGGGAGAAGCAGAATATCTCCGGGCCGAGGTTGCGTTTTACGATCTCCTTTATAGCCGCCTCATCCGCTGGCGACACTGCAGGCATACCCGCCTCGATACGGTGAACTCCTACCTCAGCCAGCTTTTCCGCGATACGTATTTTGTCATCCTTGGTGAACGTAATTCCGGCTTGTTGTTCGCCATCGCGTAAGGTGACATCGTGGATTCTTACCTGCTTCGGAGGTTTAAAATCCTTAGTTACCTCTTCCAGGAAATTCCACGGGCTGACAAACCAATTGTCGGTCTTCCAAGGTTCTTTCTTATCCATCATTGATTTATTTACTCCTTCTCTCGTAGATGAAGTTTAGCCTTAACCTCGGGGTTTACCAAGCATCTAGGAAAGTATCCTTTAAGCACTCGCACGATTTCTTTAGCCGCTTTTTCTCCCACTACCCTTGCTGAACGCTCCGAGTACCAGGCAAGATGCGGAGTTACGATTACGTTATCCATTCCCAACAACGGACTATTGGGTATAGGCGGCTCTTGTGTCATAACATCCAACGCTGCAAAGGCAATCTCTCCACTCTGTAGCGCTTCTCTTAGTGCCTCTTCGTTCACTACCGGTCCTCGGGAGGTATTGATAACAACAGCCGATGGCTTCATCATGGCAAATTCTCGCTTTGAGAACAAACCGCGGGTATCCTTAGTGAGTGGAACATGTAGTGATACAAAATCAGAGGAGCTCAGTAGCTCCTCTAGGCTGACAAGCTCAACACCGTGCTCGGAAGCAAACTCGGGCGAGATAAACGGGTCGGTTGTTTGTACCTTGAGACCAAAGCACTTAGCTCTCTCTGCCACCGCCCTTGCTACTTTGCCAAACCCCACCAGACCCAAGGTACAGTCTTTCAGCGCCGGAATGGGTAGAAATTGTCTGAAGTCCCATCCTCCTGACTTTACCTGCTCTCTAGCTAGAATAACCCTGCGTGCAGTACACAAAAGTAGAGCCATAGTGTGGTCCGCCACTTCATCGATACAGTAATCGGGCACATTGACCACTGCTATGCCCTTTGCCGTAGCTACTTTAACGTCCACATTGTCGTAACCTATGCCACGCCGCACAATCACTTGGCACCGCAGTAGAGAGTTGATCACTGTAGCCGTTAGCTGAGCATAAACATTAATGATGGCATCAGCGTTCTGAGTGAGCTCAATCAGTTCTGCCTCAGTCTTGCAGTCGCCATAGATAAGCGAGGCGCCATTCTCCCTCAGAATAGCCTCTTCTGGAACAACCGGCTTTAGTAAATCTGTTGTCGTCACTTTATACATTGGTGCTATCTCCTATAACTTCCATACAGGATAGACACCTTTGGCACTAACATCGTTTCCCCGATATCAACACCTCATATCTAAGGTGATACCAATATTTTAATCTCAGCATGATCTGGCTTAAGGAGTTTGTTAAAACCCTGCTCGACAATATCAGTCAACTTAATCTTAGACGTTATCATTTCTTTAACCGGTAAAGCACCCCTTTTCAAGAAATTAATGACCATAGGAAATTCATCGTTTTGACACCAACTAGCTACTAACTGAAATTCGCCAGGCTGAAATCTAAAAGGAATAATCGGTACCTCCTGCTCAACAATACCCATAAGCACAATCTGGCCCCTGGGTCTGAGAAAGTTGGTTGCACTTTGAAAAGCCTGCGGTACTCCGGAACAATCAAATACTTGATTGACTCCCACTCCATTTGCTAGTCTTAAGACTTCTTCTTGAAGGTTTGAAACCTTTTGTGGATTAAATACATAGTCTGCCCCAAACTTCTTGGCCAATTCTGCCCTTTTTTCGTTAACTTCTGTAGCAATAATTAACCCGGCACCGGCATACTTGAGAAAGGATATTACTCCAAGGCCTATTAGCCCACACCCCAAAACCATCGTATGGTCTCCTGGTTTAAAAGATGATATTCGTACCGCATGTAGTCCATCAGCCAGTGGTTCAACCAGCGCCCCCTCCTCAAGTGACACTTCGTCAGGAAGCGCATATAATTGATACTCTGGATGTGGAACCCTGACAAATTTGGCAAAGCCTCCAGGTTGCTTTTCGTCAGCCATGACACCGATTGCTTCAAATGAGCGTGGGCAACACGACCAAAAGGCATGCTGGCACGCATAGCATTCACCACATCGATATAGTGGATTGACGGATACCCTGTGCCCTGGTCTCCAATCTTTGACCTTTTCCCCCACTCTCACAATGACACCTGATAATTCATGACCCAGAAAAGCCCCAGCTGGAAAAACCTCAGGTACCTGAAAAGCATGGATATCACTTCCGCAAATTCCGCAGTATTTAACCTCTACAAGTACTTCTGTATCCGAAATCTCGGGAACCGCTATTTCTTCAAGGGCTATACATCTGGCCCCCTTCAGTCTTAGTGCTTTCATCCTTGCCTTCCTGATATGCTTAGTTCCTATTCATCGTCCTAATAATGGTAAACTATTGCTTTCAAACCCGCTGCTTGCTAATAACCATTATCCTGAACCTCAACAACGTTGTGCTCAGCAATCTGTGTCTCGACCACCGATTATGACCATAAGAGCAACATCTAGACCTAATCCACTCGCGCACCACCGTTAACACTAATCGCCTCCCCTGTTATGTTCTTGGAGACATCAGAGCTCAAAAACAGGACGAGGTTAGCGATATCCTCAGGGGTCTGTGGTCTCTTTAGAGGGACATTTGCTGCGATCCATTCATCCCAGATTTCTTCCCGCGGGCGCCCCATAGTCTTAGACATGCCATCAAGAAGCCCCTCCCACATGGGGGTGCGTACATAGCCAGGACAATAGGCATTCACATTGATGTTGTATTGCGCCAGCTCTTTTCCGAGTGTCTGAGTAATACCGGTTACAGCAAACTTCGAGGCAGTATAGCTACAAAACTCTGGGGTTCCCTGCTTGCCACAGATGGAGGATGCATTGACGATTTTGCCATACCTAGCGGCTATCATGTGCGGAACAACTGCCCTTGTCACCAGATAGTTACCCTTCGCATTAACATCCATTTCTAGGTTCCAAATCTCTTCTTCCAAATCATCAGGGAACTTGGCTTGTCGGATAACTCCAGCATTATTAACTAGGATATCTATCTTGCCAAACTCCTTCATTGCAGTAGCTGCCAAGTTATCGGCATCAAACTTCTTGGTCACATCGGTCTTGACAGCCAATACCTTTACCTCACCCTTTCCCAGCTTTTGCGCCAAACTCTGTGCGCCGTCGAGGTTAATGTCAGCTATAATAACGCTAGCCCCTTCTTTGGCGAAGCCCTCAACAATGGCGGCGCCTATGCCTCTGCCACCACCGGTCACAATTGCAACCTTACCTCTAAGTCCAAAGTCCATGAGTCTTTCCTCCTTTATATTTTATTATCCCATTGTCTTCTCAAGGAGGGCTACCGAGAGCTTGCTTATTTACAGTCGTAGACCTTCCCACACAACTAGCCCTCAGTAGCCCTTACTTGTGACTACTTAATGCCGGCATAACTTGTGGGCATCAGTAGCCCAAGTACTTCATCCTCAACTCCGCGGTAGGAATGCCAAGCCCGAGCTCAGTGAAATCCAATGTCGGCCATAGTTCCCACTCGCCAACTGGCAGCCAAGGCCAAATCGGTGTAGTCCCATAACACATCAAGGTATCCTTGTTCTCATAGGTGACAACATCTAGAGGCATGGGTATGACCTTTGGTGTCGGCGCTCCTACGCAAAGATGCATAAGCATTGCCTGGACTCCGCATGCGCCCAAGTGATAACCGCCATGCGTCCCGAAGCCGTCAAGATAGCCCTCCTCCAGGGCAGTCATTACCCCTGAGTCGGTATCGTTAAAAGCGAGTACGACATGGTCTGGGTGACCAACTGGATAGAGACGGCCTAATGTCCTCACTGCTTCGATGGCTCCAGGTCCCCCGCCGTCCTGAACAAAGATGGCATTAATTGTCGGATCGGCAGTCATAGCGTCAATACAGTGATTCATACACAACTCAGACGACCCAAGATCCTCAGGACCAGACTCCGTCACTCTAACCATGGGATGTGGATCGCACGCGGCGTGCAACCCGGTGTGGCGGTCCTGGCACGTCTGGAACGCGCGATAAGTCCAAGACTCAAAGACATGAATCTCCTTACCTGTTTCCTCAGCATAGTCGCAAAAGAGTTGCCCAACTAGATTTGACCCATACGGTCCAGCGAAGTCGTGATAGATTGTGGAAGTATACTCGTCTGGTGTATTAAAGGGCTGCATATCCCTATCCCAATGGTAGACATAAATACCAGCCGCCTGGCATCTGGCAGATATGGGAGCCAGCGAAGCTGCCTCAGGATTATTGTAAATCCATTCGCCGCCAGCCTTATCAATTGTGGCCTTTATGACCCCATCCCAATTAACCATAGCCTCACAAACCATAGACCAGTAGGTGGTGGCAATCACGTATGGTGTGCCGTCGGGCTTTACTGCCAATCCCTCAAAAGGATTCAGCGGTGCATTCGGATCGACCAACCCCTTAGCGATTAGGTCCTGTAGCTCAGGTACATCTCCTAATGTAGCTACCTCTGGCGCTGGTGGTGTCACTGGTGGTGTCACTGGTGGTGTCACTGGCGGTGGTGCTGGGGGCACTTCTGGCGCCCCTGGCATACATCCAAGGAATAGAGCAGCTACTACGGCTACCGTCATTATCGGTATAAAAAATTTTTTCATTTTGTCTCCTTACGTTAAAGATTTTTCGCTACCAGCTATTAGACCCGCTTTACCCTATCGCATCATTTTACCATAGGCACCTCCTTTGTCTTTATTGCTTCCAGATTTAGGGATATCACCATAGTTATTTGTCATCTTCCTAAAATTAATACTGATTTCAGGCTAACGCCTACGTACATAGTCAACAGCTACAGCAGTAATTATTATCGCTCCCCTTACAATACCTTGCATAAAGGGACCTGCCCCTAATATACTCAGGCCGTTATTAATAATGCCTATTATCATAATTCCGAGTACTACCCCAATCAGGGTTCCCCTGCCGCCCATTAGGCTGACGCCCCCAATACAAACGGCGGCTATGGTATCTAGCTCAAGACCCATCAAGGTTCGCATCGAAGCAGTCGTACTACGTGCCGTCGTTAATACACCGGCAAGTCCGGCGAGAAATCCCGCAATAATAAAGACCATAAGTTGTATATTTTTTACCCTTATGCCTGAAAGCCAGGCGCTTGCTGGATTGCCACCCACGGCATAGATGGAACGACCAAAAGTAGTGTGGCTAAGAATGATATAAGCCACCACCGCCACCGCGATAAAAATAACAGACGGCACCGGAACCCCGGCAACCTTACCCTGACCCAAGACAAGCAGACTGTCGGGTAGGTGGGTAACCGTGTATCCCCCGCCTATTCTGAAGGCGACTCCCTTGCATATTTGCCACATACCCAGGGTTACTATCAACGCTGGCATGCCGATACGCGATACTAGTGTACCATTGAGCGCCCCAAAGCCAGCTCCCACTAGCAGCATAACTGGTATTGCTAGATACATAGAAACAGGATAGCCAACAATATTTAGGTACGGGGCTTCAGTCATCATTGAGGCGCCTACAATTGAAGCCACAAGCCCCATTCCAGCAACTGATAGGTCAATGCCAGCGATTAAGATAACAAAGGCCTGACCTACCACTGCCACCCCCCTGGTCGAGCTTTGTAACAGAGTATTCCCCATATTAGCTCTGCTGACTGTTAATCCCTTGGTTACAATTGACATCCCGCCTATTAATGCTATTAGAACCACGACGAGGGCAGCATTTTCGTGTCTGAAGAAACGCCGAGCAATATCTTTTGCCGCCTCACTAATAGGCTTCGGTCTTTCTACAATTTCAGCCATGCTCTATACCTATCCTAAAATTAATACTGATTTCAGGCTAACGCTTACGTATATAGTCAACAGCTACAGCAGCAATTATTATCGCTCCCCTTACAATACCTTGCATAAAGGGACCTGCCCCTAATATACTCATGCCATTATTAACCACGCCAATTATCATAACCCCAATTATCGCCCCAATCAGGGTGCCTCTGCCACCCATTAGGCTGATGCCCCCAATACAAACGGCGGCTATGGTATCTAGCTCAAGACCCATCAAGCTTCGCATCTGAGCCGACATAGTCCGTGCCGTCCATAATACACCAGCAAGTCCAGCCAAGAATCCCGCAATAATAAAGACCATAAGTCGTATATTTTTTACCCTTATGCCTGAAAGCCAGGCAACTACCGGATTACCACCCACAGCATAGATGGAACGACCAAAAGTAGTATGGTATAGAACAAAATAAGCCACCACCCCCACCGCTACAAAAACAATGACTGGCACCGGAACCCCGGCAACTCTACCCTCCCCCCAGAAAACCAGAGCCGCTGGTAGCTCGGCAATGGAGAACCCTCCGCTCACTCCGAAGGCAATTCCCGTGCATATTTGCCACATACCCAGGGTTACTATCAACGCTGGCATGCCAATACGCGAGACTAATGAGCCATTGAACACCCCAAAACCAGCTCCCACTAGCAGCATAACTGGTATTGCTAGATACATAGAAACAGGATAACCGAGAAGACTCCATTCGGGTGATGCAGTCATCATTGAGGCGCCTATAACTGAAGCCACAAGCCCCATCCCACCAACCGACAGGTCAATGCCAGCGGTTAGGATAACAAAGGCCTGACCTACCGCTGCCACCCCCCTAACCGAGCTTTGTAACAGAACATTCATCATATTAGCTCTGCTGGTCGTTAGCCCCCCAGTGATAACTCCCAGCCCGCCTACCAATGCTGCCAGAACGACGATGAGGACAGCGTTTTCGTGTCTGATGACACGCCCTGCCATCTCCCGGGCGGTAAGAGGTTTTGGTCTTTCTACAATTTCAGCCATAGTCTAGACAACTATTCCCCACTTAAGTAACCCCCGGTGCTGGTGGCTGGCACCATATTAGTAAAGGTATAAATATGGCTGAAGTTATAGAACCGAGAGAGTCAGTCACACCAGCACCGGGGCTACTAAAGAAAGGAGGAAAGATGAAAAAATCCCCCGCATATCTAGCGGGGTCGGGCTGATTCCCCGCCTACACTCTAGCTTGATATCTCTCCCGCCTTAAAAAGAAAATGGCTCAAAGGTACACCCCTATTGGGGGTCTCTGAGCCCTCTTCTTGACTTTTCTTTATGGTTGGTTTACAATAAGAACAGTTAGACATTGTCGCCCTTATCTCCAGAAAGACCTGTTAGCCCAGGTCTTTTTTATTTTACCTTCTTTTCTTCTCTCTCAATCTTCTCGTCTATTGCCTCCTCAAGCCACTCTCCCAACGTCTTTCTTGAACGCAGAGCTTCTACTCGCGCTTTGTGTAGAGCCTCTGGGTCTATCAATATATTGCGGGGCTTTCTAACAAATTCTTTATTCATAGCACTAACAAATATAAATAGCACAAAATTATATTTTAGTTGCCAATAAAGGCTCGGAAGGTAGTCTGAGAGAAGCCTAAATCCATAAGATTAGCTACCTATAACTTTTGTAAAT
>JABUBL010000773.1_pt1 | contig 10135 bp, 17 predicted proteins | sample 7240371 | NCBI WGS metagenome assembly JABUBL01 (sample SAMN07256343, study PRJNA390944) | subsurface metagenome | isolation source: Methane hydrate marine sediment | place: Pacific Ocean: Eastern North Pacific, ODP site 1244 | collected 2002 | reverse complement strand
GAAACATGAAATTAATAAAAAAAATATCCTACACTTTTTTAGCTTTATTTTTAGTGCTGAGTTTTTTGCAAGGTCAGGCCAGTAAGAAGCCCCTTCCTTATTCTTTAAAGGTTTTAACGGACCCCGACTCCCCTTCATTTGTTCCTTTTCCTTATCCTAAAACAGACGTTGAAATAATCGAGGATTTTAAATATGGAATAAAAATACTATTTGGTTCAAAAGAACAAATAATAGCAGCTTTTTTAAGGGGAGATTCTGATGACGTAAACCTTGGCCGTAATCTCTTTGGGGATAATCCAAGCTGGAAAGTGGCACGAATTATAAAAGTCAAAGATCTTATAGAGAGGTCGCCCAATCTTCATTATTTTATTCTTCCAATCGTTAATAAAAAGGGCACTAGAGTAGCCGTAGGAGTCTTAGCAGATTGCGGACTATGGATGGGCGTTGAATGTCGTTCAGAGGGATTAAAATCTAAACCTTATAAGACAAAGAAACAAGTCAAGGAGCTGGTGCGTCGCACTCATGGCCATTTTATTGAAATAAACGAGATGGAGAGGGTCAACATCAGATCATTAGAGCCGTATTCAAGCATTTTTTCCCCTCTATGGAAGGTTAAAACCCCTCTCGGCATCCTATTTGTGGATTACTTAGATGATAACGTTTACCAGGTTGAGCTAGAAATCCCCTGCCTTAATGGACCCCCCCTCGTAGATTTTATGCGCCACGGAAACGCTGTCCATGATCCTTTAAATGACAGAATGTATTTACTGAGAAAAATAGAAAAATAGAATTTCATACTCTCGATTTTGGTATCTTGGAGGCTCGAAACCTTCGTATCGTTATCATTGAATGCTGTTTCAAAAATCAAAAAGATGCAGAGAAAGATTATAATTTTTTCTATATTGATATTCTTTTTAGCTTCCCCATCTGCCCTTAAAGGACAAAAGAATAAATTTACTTTTACTTGTAATCTAGGGCATTCTTTTGGACTGTCAAACTTTTATAGGCCAAACATTTACCCGTGGGGAGGGAAATCTCAAAGAAAACTAGGCTACAATTGGGGATACGGCTTTCAATATTATTTTTCCAATCATTTAGGAATCCAGTTAGAGAGCAATCCTCCTGCTCAAGATGAAAGTCATTTGAATCATTTACTGAATGTAATTTTATTATTAAACAGCCCTCAAAAAAACAGGCCTTGTTTTTATTTATTTGGCGGCGTAGGAATACTGAGAGGCCTAGGTGAAATATACTTCGGGGCCCTAGCAAGAATGGGAGGCGGAGTAAAATATGAATTCTCAAAAGGCCAATTTTTGAATTTAAGACTGCCTTTTACTTATGTTGCAGGACAAGAATTTAGTCTCTTCAATCCTTCTTACATCAGCATAAATCTTGGCTTTGAATGGCAGTTTTAAAAATTATTTAGATAGAGATCAAATGAAAAAAAAGGACTATATCATTGAGGATTTAAAGAGGTGAGAAAGGGATGAGAAGAATTATATTTATGGCGGTATTTTTATCTTCTCTTTTAATAATTCCCCATAAAGCTGATGGAAAAAATCACGATAATATCCTGGGATTTAATTCCGGATATACCTGGGGGATACGAGGAATCCACGCTGGGCTTAATTTACAACATTATTTCTTTTCCCACTGGGGCATTCAGATAGAGCTTCATCATCAAATGAAAACCGATCAGTCCAATCCATTTACCATGTATTATCTAAATGTGATTTACAGAGTCATGGATAAAAAAAAAGAGGAGTTTTCTTGGTATATTTCCGCTGGCGTAGGAATGATGGGCATGCGATCATCTGTGCTCTTTTCTAAGGTAGGAACTGGGATGAAATGGTCTTTTTCCCCTCATCTATTATTGCACTTGGGCTTTTCTATTTGGCCTAGCCCTTTGTTTCTTAAAGATCCGTATGGCTTTAGACTATTTCCTCCAAAAGGTGCATCATGGTTTTCTCTACATATTGGCTTAGAATACGGATTTTAAATTTCATGACCAAGCGACAAAAAAAGAGCCTTCCTGCCAACAACAAACATTTGTACCCACTATCGCTAACAATATTTATCGAGAGTTTTGGTGCTCTCCCCCGGTGTCGCCTGAAAAAAATCGATCAAGGAGCAGGAGTAGCATCGTCTTGATTCCTTTCCTTAATTCCTTAGCCCAATCTTGTGAGCTACTCCTGTCCTCTACTTTAAGAAAGGAGGTGATAAACGGCACAGAGATTCTAACTGGCCTATAGGTTAAAAGGTAAAAATATTTAAAGGAGGTAAAGGTGAAAAAATCACTGTTTCAAATCACCATGATTATTCCCATTATCCTATTACTTTGCTTTACTTTTAGTGGTCAACAGCAGGTCGAGGAGGGAATTACTGAAGAAGAGGCAAAAGCTTTTATTGACCGGGATTTGGAAATTTGGAATGAGGGCAACCTGGCTGTAGTCGATGAGGGTTACAACCCTGATTATACCCGTCACTATGTAGACATCTTCGAAGATTTTGTAGGTATCGACGCCTTTAAGAAATGGATTACTGATGTCCGAACTGCTTTCCCTGATTTCCACATCACTATAGAGGGAGAGATAATCGTCAAAGCTGACAAAATTGTGTCTCGTTGGATAGCGGAGGGCACAAACGTAGGCTCTTTCCTTGGCTTACCACCTACAGGCAAAAAGGTGAAATTTTTTGGAGTTTTCATTATGCATATCGTTAATGGAAAAGTTGTTGAGGAATGGCTCTACTTCAACCAAGCATCTTTATTGCAGCAACTCGGATTTACATTTACTCCTCCACAACCGCCTGCTCCACAAGAAAAAGAGTAAAAGACCGAAGCTGAGATTCTTAAAGGTCGTTGAAGGTCAAAATCATCATAAGCTGATCAAGTGAAATGAATCCAGGTGGCAAAAAAAAGGGCGTCCCCACCTTTTTTGGTTCCCATCCTTAGCTGATGTCTTTGTGTAGGCCGGTTCTGGCGCTCTCCCGGCCTCGCCGCTAACAAAGGAGATGAAATGAAAAGAATTATTTTAATCGCAATTATCTTAACCCTTTTCATTTGCTGTTCATCTCCCGAGTCTCCAGAATTTGAATTCATGCGCGATGTAACAGTGGAGCTTTCCTATGAAGATTTTCAGGCCCAGTCTAATTATAGCGGAAGCGTACGGCTTCTTATTGGTGGTGGACTTACCGTAATTCTAAATTCAAATCCTAGTACGGGTTTCTCGTGGTCAAAGTTGGCCCAAATCAGCAACCGAACTGTACTGATGCAAATAGATCACAAATGGTTGCCTGCTACAAGCGATCGAGCCGGTGCTAGCGCTCAGCAAGTATGGACTTTCAAGACGCTCAAGAGGGGATTGAGTACTATCTATCTTGAGTACAGCCGGCCTTGGGAGGGCGGCACTAAAGCAACCCGGACTTTCCATCTGACCATAGTTGTCAAGTACTCTCATTGAGGAAAAATACAACCTGATGAAAAACGAAGTGAATGAAGCAGTCAAGAGGATAGACAAGATCATCCAGGAGTGGGAGGAAAACTGGCTCGAGAGCCGTGAGGCACTCGAGTTGCTGGCCCCCAATCTAAAGACAATCATATGTTACATTGAGAGAATCCAGGATGAGGTCGCCGAGCTCAAGAAGAGGAGTCGTGATTGAAAAAAAGGCAAACAACAACCAAGCGGAAAAAGAAGAAGGAAAGGAAGGGCAGAAGGAAGAGAGAAAAAGAAAAACTTTTAACTCAAGTCGATGACTTTTTGAAAGGAAACCTTACATGATGAAGAAAATATTTGAAAGCGACGGTTTTACCTTTTACGAACCTCCCGATGAGGATTTAATAAAAGAGCTAGATCCAATAATGGCGATCACCGAAAAAGTGATGCCTTATATTCTTGTCCAGTGGGGATTCGGCGAATTCAACAAAGCCAGGATGGAACTCAATCTAGTGCAAATCAAACTTTTCAGCTCAAAAAATCTTGATACAAAAGAAATTAAATATCGCGTTTGCATAGACTATAAACACGATGACGGGGAGTTCTCTTCAAAAAGTGTTCACGATCTTAACATCGCGGGCGGTACTGATTATAAAATTGTCATTGACAACCTGGACCGGGTTATCAGAGAGATATGGGGAACCGATATCAGCCAGCCAAAAATTACGGACTTTAGAGAATGCAAAAATATTGACGATGTGTTAAGAATCTTCGGCCTTGATAAATCACAAATCAAAAAAGTCACCATGCGGATCCCCAAAAAAAATAGGTGAGAACATGAAGCGTAAAAAACCTAAATGGGCCATTATATCCAAACAGAAAAAGAGGAGGAAATTTGAAAGAGAGAAGCGGCCCTATCTACGATCGAAAAAATAAAAAAGGAGATGAGAATTGGGAAAATTTTTGATTGAGCTTATAGTAAGCATCATGTTGATTCCTGGAAACATTTGCCTGTGGTTTAGAAAAAAGAAGGCAATAAAACGATATCATAAAAGGGGTTTTTAGGATTGAAAAAAAGGATGTGAGAAAATGAGATTCAAAAGAATCATGTTATTTCTTGTTTTAAGTCTTCTTCTTTGTGAGACAAGATTTTTATGTGGACAGTACAAGGCGTTAAGAAATATCGGCAGTGAATTTAAAATCATAATAGCAGATTTTCCAATAAAAGAGGATGCCAAAAAGATAGGACTGACAGAAGAAAGATTGAGAATCGCAGCAGAGCTGAGGTTGAGGAGAGAAGGAATAACAATAATTGATGAATATAGTCGCGAAATCCCTGTTGTTTATGTAAGTATCAACGTGGTTGGACCGGCCTACAATATCAACTTAATGATTTGTGAATTGGTTGAGCTAAAGAGGCTTCCTCCTCCTCATTGGACTACTGTTGGCGTCTGGGTGCAAACGATCACCGGAACCCATGGAGGGCATTACGAAGAGATAGTTTCTAGCCTAAATATATTATTTGATGAATTTTTCAATGATTACTACAAAGCAAATCCCAAAGAAAAAAAGGAGGTGAGGTCATGGAATTAAAAGAACCGATGTATTTTTCGGTTTCGCCCTTGAAGTTAATCGTAATGTCGGTTTGCACGTGTGGCCTTTATGAATTCTATTGGCACTACAAAAATTGGAGCCTTATTAAAGAGCGCGAGAAACTTGATATTAGGCCGTTCTGGCGGGCATGGTTCGCATTCTTTTTCTGCTATTCGCTCTTCAAGAAGATTCGAACGACAGCACAATCCCTTAATCTAAAGAGGTCTATTGTTGCCGGCCCACTGGCTGTAGGGTGGATAATAGTCACTTTGTTTTGGAGGTTACCCGATGCCTACTGGCTACTGACGTATTTTGCTATGCTTTTCCTGGTTCCGGTCCAAAGCCTCATCAACGAGATAAACGAATCGGTGGATCCAGGATACGAACAGAATAAACGGTTAACTCCTTGGAACATTGTCACCATTGTGTTCGGAGGTATATTCTTAGTTTTGATTTTGCTAGGGAGCTTTTTTCCCGAAGGCGCTTCTTAAAAGCTATTAAAAGAGATGAGAGAGATGTTTTATAGTTATGGCAAATCCACTAAAGGCTGGAAGGAAGAAAAAAAAGATGAACTTTTCCAAAAATTAGTAGACTTGATAAAAAAGGTGAATCCAGAAAATAACTGCTTTTGGGCAAAGACGCCTTGGATTCAAAAGAACGGACATTATGGGTCCGTCACCATCCGGAAAATAACTCATCTGAATTACAGTAGTCGAAAAAGGCTGAAGTCCAAAGCCGATGCCATCTATCGCGAGGTGATGGGCCTAGATAATCATTAAAGCAAAAAGATGATTTTATGGCTGCCAATACCGGTGCAAATGTTGTGGCCGGGGGACCCCGACGGCTAAAGTTGCCGTGAGGCAGCCTTCCCCAAAAAAAAGAGATGCGAGAAAATGGCATACATAACTAAATGCAGCACCGCAACCATGCGATATATGTTTACAAAGATCAAAGAGCATCTAAGGCGAAGAGGGCTAAGAATCATCGAGCGTGACGAATGGGAGGTGCATGGCCCGCATTTCCCTGAATTGCAATATCGGGTATTCGTCGGACCTGCGATGGGCATTCGGGGTTCTTTCTCTGGCTATGTGGTCATCTATCCTGGCGCTGTGTATGAAATCGATAGTTCCGAATTTTGGCATAGACCAAATGGACATGAAGGCGAAAAGATAAGAATTTTGAAAGAAAGGAGGTGATAATTGAAAAAATTTTTAAATAAAGTTATAGTGCGCGCCATGTATTTTATAAGAAACTCTCTGATTCCTGGAAGCATTCATCTATGGTTTAGAGTCAAGGCAGCTAAACGCCGATATCGTAAAAGGGGCTTCTAGGAGCTAAAAAAAAGGAGGTAAAATGGACTTTGAAATTATCGCTTTTTGGCTTGCCTGGATAGGTATTTTGTTTGCTTGGTGGTGGCTATGGTTCAAGCTATTTAAGAAAATTGGCAAGGACTGGACATGGGCTTTTCTTATGTTTATTCCAATTCTTAATTTTATAGTAGGAGTGTGGTTCATCGTGTATGGATGGCCTAACCGGCCAAGACCAGGTAATTATGATGATTATAAACAAACAGGGAAGATGCTGTGAATAGCCCTAGAGATCGCCATCTGTTAGAAAAAGGAGGTGAGAGAGAATGGCAAAAAAGACGGATTCACTTATGAAAAAGGCGAAAGATAAAATGTTTAGGAGATTCGAAAAAATTGAAAAAGAAATAAAAGACAAAAAGAAAAAGCAGCCGGATAATAAACCCCCAAAAAAAAGAGAAGAAAATGAACGATAAAGCCGAAGCCATAAAAGCAATTGAGAGGATAAATAAAATCATTCATGAATGGGAAGAGAATAAAATCGAAAGCCGCACAGCGCTTGAATTGATAGATCCTGATATAAAGGCGGTCATATCTCATGTTGAAGAACTCCACGAAAGACATGAATAAACAATCCATTATGATAATCAATGCTAAAAATAAAATTCATTGACGGTTTCCTTAGCAAGGATACAAACAGCTTATTCTGGTATGTATTCCATGATCCCGATGGCTGGTGGACGGGTTCACATTGGTATAATCCCTCTCTGCAATCGCATAAAATAAAAATCAGACACAATCGTAAAGTTGCCATCTTTGCAGTTTCCCCAAGTGAAAGTTTAATTATAGTTGCAAAACAACACAACTTCTTCCTAACCTCTTTGATTTTTATCCATGAATTCCTACACTTTATAACCAGGAAATTACCAATAAATAAATACGATGATATATGGAAAAAAACTATATGTAAATTTATACAATGGTGGAGAAAATAAACAATCTTTGTACTTGTGTCATAAGAAATCTATACGGGTATAAGCCTAGGAGTCCCAGAGTCCCTATCTCCTACCCCTCTTAAATCTATACAGATCAACCTCTGCCCCATATGCATTGATGATTTAAAAAAGAGAAAGATAATATAAACCCCGCATCCTCTTAAGAAAAAAAGGAGGTGAGAGAGAATGAATAAGAGTCAAAGATTGGTTGCCGGCATCGCTTTGATTTTAATGGGAATTATTCTTTTTGTTCTTATAAATCTGAGTGTTTATTCGGTTGAATATCTTAGTAGGCATGTATTCGAACTTTATCCTATGATTCTATTGGCCATCGCTTTCACAGGAGGAGGAATTTTTGTGTTAGTTAGCAAGAAAAAGAAATAAGAGAGAATGATAGAATTTAATATTGAAGCAATAAAAAGATGTATCCGATTCAGATGGCCAGAATTAGGCAAAGACGCAATCCAATTTTTTGCTATTAGATTTGTGAGAGACCATTTTCCCAGATTCGAAATCAACACCATGCCAGAAGCATTAAAATATATAGAGTGGTTTTTGGACTGTGCGGATGCGATTGCGCGAGCGATGGAGACTGGAGAAAGTGCTGAGATCTCAGAATTCAAAAAAGAAACCAAAAAAAAGAAGGTGAAATCGTGGAATTAAAAGAAGCTGAGGAGCTGGCTGAAAAATTCTCTGAAATGTCTGCAGGGGCTTTAATTTTTTGAAAATTTTTGCTACTATTTGTGAAGAAGAAAATAATGGGAGGCCTAGAGGATTCACCAGGTGGGCTTCTGTAACAGGTGAAGACATCATATGATTCAACTGGATTTTTTTATGATAAGAAATGATGCTGCCGGCCGTGAGATTTTCTGGGAATTTTTTTGCGGTCGATGGTAAATCTAAATGTCATACCGGGTTATTTACTCGGACTCTTATCTTCTTTTACGGGGCTGGGAGGCATAGACCTGGCCCCGCTGTTTTAAAAAAGCAGGTCGTTCCACAGACGCCTAAATCTAAAGGGGCTAGGGGCAAGAATTCCCTGGCCCCAAAACTCCCACCACTCACCTTTTGAGGTGATATCCTTCCCTTAAATTCACCCCCAAATTCACTTGACAAAGCTTAATAAGGTTATTATATTTCCTGTATAGCGTTATAAGGTGAATAAACACTCTGCTGAGGTGAAACATGGAAGAAAAAGAAACAAATATCAATGAGGTCGAGCAACTGCGACAATTCAAGAAAAAAAGTCGATGGTCTTACGAAAAAATCGGCAAGCGCATGGGAATACATCCCCAGACAATAGTTTTTTGGATAACCGGGAAGCACAGTCCTTCGAAGATGGCGAAGGAAAAAATACAACGGTTCCTGGATGAGTATTTTATCAATAGCGTTAAAAAGTGAATGCCATAGTATTAGTGAGTTCGAGATCGTGGCTCTATGGCGATCTAAGAGCTTTGTTTTCTCGGAGAGAATTTTTGAGAAATTTTACAGAGGGAATAAGAGCATGGCCATTTTTATTCTGACAATTTTTATCCTTTGGGTGGTCATCTGCACTTTCCTACAGGAGATCTCAAAGGAATAAAAAGGAGGTGATAACTTGACGGAGATTATTTTAATTTTTGTCATGGTGATTTGTATTTGGGGTCTATGGGGTGAATTCACGGATCCTGGGTCTTGGAACTCAAAAGAATTAAATCGCGAGTTGCGGAAAAGTCGAAGAAAGAGGAGATAAATTTTATGAGGGCAGTCATCAAATTTAAAATAGGAGGAAACTGAGAAAAGAAGGCATGGAAGAAATGATTTTCTCATCTGCTGATGGTTGCCCTTATTAATTTTAAAAAGGATAAATGAGGCGACGAATAAAAAAAACGATGTCCCACCAATTAAATTTGGTTCCCATTCAACTCTTTTGCTTATCTCTGCTGAGGTTTGACACCGTTCCTCAGCCGTCGCCTAAAAATTTAATTAGGAGGTAAAAAAAATGAGAAAATTTTTAGTTTTAGTTGTTATTTTGGTTTTTGTCTTTCCCCTTCAAGCTCAGCTTTCTTTCAACTGGAGCGGAGCCAACTGGAGCATGTTGAATGGATTAATGCAACAGATGAACAAAGCTCAATTAAGATTAAGTGAGAGTGATGTCGTCTATGTGGTTCCTGGTGAGAAAGTTTTTCACCTTGAGGGCTGTGAGAAATTAGGTAGTAGTAAAACTGGTATGTCCGTGAGGCATGCAAGAGAAGTAAGAGAGTATGAGCCTTGCTCTGAGTGTATCTTATCAAAGGGCATAACGCTTTATCGCGTGCCAATCGATTCCACAATACTAGAGGATATGCAGGAGGCAAGGAGAGCTTATGTAGCCACAAAGGTCGAGATGGGAAAGATGTTACAAAGAGTGAAGGACGCAATCCTTCGTGGTGATGTCTTGATCGGGATGATTTCCTCGGATGTCATTGCAAGCCGAGGACGACCCCATGACGTGAACAAGACCACCACAAAGTTTGGAATTAATGAACAATGGGTCATGTATGCTTTTAACGATTCGGGATTGTGGGATTTGAAAGGAAAAGAATATGGCTATATCTATTTTGAGAATGGCTTAGTAACGAGCTGGCAGTCGAGATAAGAGGAGGTGAGAAAGAATGAAGAAACTATTTATGTTAGCGATGGCGTGTGCAATCCTCACTGGCGTTTTTGCTCAGGAGGAGAAGCCTACTTGCTTGCATCAAGTCAGATTCTGGCACGGGTCGGAAGACGACTCCAGAGACACCAGGATTTTCACCATCACGTCTGATGTGTGGAGGGTATGCTCTTATTC
>JABUBL010000772.1_pt1 | contig 10139 bp, 9 predicted proteins | sample 7240371 | NCBI WGS metagenome assembly JABUBL01 (sample SAMN07256343, study PRJNA390944) | subsurface metagenome | isolation source: Methane hydrate marine sediment | place: Pacific Ocean: Eastern North Pacific, ODP site 1244 | collected 2002 | reverse complement strand
CCCTTTTCTGTTATTATCCCTGTGATAAGATGATTAGGTGTAATGTCAAAAGAAGGATTTCTAACCCTTATATCTTTTGGTGCTATGGATATCCCTCTGAATTCAATTATTTCAAAAGGAGAGCGCTCCTCGATAGGTATCTCTTCTCCACTTTCTAAAGATAGATCAAACGTTGTTGATGGAGCAACTACAAAAAAAGGCACATCATGCTCCCTTGCAGCAAGAGAAAGTCCATAGGTTCCTATCTTATTAGCTGTATCGCCATTCGCAGCTATCCTATCAGCTCCTGTGAAAATTGCATCCACCCTTTCTGTTTTTAATATGTGTGATATGGCACTATCTGCAATAAGTATTGGTTCTATTCCGTTTTTCTTAAGTTCCCAAACCGTGAGTCTTGCACCCTGTAAGAATGGCCTTGTTTCAGGGACAAAAACACTAATCTCTTTACCCTGTTCTTTTGCCTTATAGAATACAGCGAGGGCTGTTCCTATACCTCCAGTTGCAAGTGCTCCTGCATTGCATATTGTCATACACTGGGCTTTTTGGGGGATCAATTCTCTACCATACTTACCCAGTTTTTCAGTTAGTTCTCTATCTTCTTTATGGATACTAATTGCTTCAAGAACAAGCATTGATACATCAACATCATCTTTCTTTAGGAGTTCCCTCATTCTATTAGTGACATAGAATAGATTATTGGCAGTGGGTCTTGAAGATTCAATCAAATCAATTTTATTTCTAATATAATCTTTATCAGAATTTTTTAAAGCTGCAAGTGCAATTCCATATCCAGCTGCAACCCCTATAGCCGGTGCACCTCTAATTAGCATATTTTTAATCGCATCAAACATTTCTTCGGTTGTCTTTATATCGACGTATATCTCTCTGGTTGGTAACTTTCTCTGATCAATCAATCTTGCCTTATCTCCAAGCCACTCAATAGTCTTTGCCCACATATTCCCTACTTACTTGGATTCTATTATATTGATATGCTATAGGTTTAATGTCTATGAAGTTAAAGATGTTTAACTTATTATTAAATATATTTGGACTTACCATTAAAAAAAGCGTCTCGGAAGGTTCACCCCGTGTAATAACAAGTTTAAACTTCATAGTTACCTATTTCATGGGGCAAGTGGCAATTTCCTCGCCCAATGGAATAATATACTAAGCATGATTCTTAAGTATTCCACAGAGCGAGCCGGGGAAATTGGCCACGGCTTTTTGTATAGTAAATCCAAAAGTATATCAATTTTCATTAGATTCTTATATTATAATCCCTGCTTCTTTGAGTAATCTCCTGGTGAGGCTGAGAGGAAATCCAACAACGTTGGTAAAACTACCTTCAATCCTGTCAACGAAGGATATATTTTTATCCTGTATTCCGTATGAGCCAGCCTTATCAAGTGTTTCTCCAGAGTTTACATAGAAATCTAGCTGTGATTCAGAAAGGGGGTGAAATTTTACCTGTGTTCTCTCGTAGTCAGATGTAATTTTACCGTTATTCCACAGTGCAACTCCAGTATATACCTCGTGCCACTTACCTCCAAGAGCACGCAACATTTCTTTCGATTCTTCTCTATTTTCTGGTTTACCCAATATACTACCTGTCAAAAAAACCAGTGTATCAAAACCAATTATAAGTGAAGAGTTATCCAATTTTGTATGTGTTGCTATCCACTTTACCTTCTGAATAGCATTATATATGCATGTCTCCACTGGATTTTCGAATTTTAATTCTTCTACTTTTGCAAACCTGGTAGAGTATTGAACTCCCAACTGTTCAAGAAACATTTTTCTTCTTGGAGATCGGGAGGCCAGTATAAGTTTCATAAGATTATCATAGACCTCCCTTAAGCCTTTGTCAAGGTATGGGAACTGCTCCCAGCGCATTATATCCAACCAAGACGCAGAGTAAGCAAAGGGATTTAATAGAAGAGTTGAATAGATAAATTAGATCTACTGTGACAACGATAAAGGCAGATTCTTTAATCTCCACTTCACCCAATTTCTTGACACAATTCTACACTGATGTACACAGATCTTTTTTAAAATTTTATTTTTAATCAGTTAGTATCTGTGAGAATCTGCGTCTGAACTCTTGGTGGTGTGATGCTTTTATCATTGTTTATCTGTGGAAATTTGAATCTAAATCTTTGGGGCGATTATGGGCTTTGCGTGCTTTGCGAGAGATAATGAGAATATCAAATAATCTCTTTAATAAATTTCTTCATCCTATCTGCGGAGGTATCCCACGAGAAATTGGATGCCCATCTCCGAGCTTCTTCACCCATAGATAGGACTTTTTCTTTATCCTTGAGGAGGTCAATAATAATGGAAGCGAGAGCTTTTCTATCCCCATAGGGATAAATATATCCGGTTTCACCGTCTTTTACAGTCTCAAATAAGCCTGGACTATCAGGTACAATGGAGGGTGTTCCAGAGGCTTGCGCTTCTATAGATGTGAGCCCCCATCCTTCCTTTGGAGAAGTGTTAACTGCTACCCATGACTTTGATAGTATTTCTTTCTTTTCGTTTTCACTGATAAAACCCTTAAATTCTATTATATCTTCAATACCTTTATTTTTTGCCAGGGTTTTAAGATAGGGAAGATGTTCTCCAGAACCTACAATTAAAACCCTTAAATTGGGTATCCCCTTCTTTACTTCTGGAAGGGAGTCAATAAATATATCCATTCTTTTATATTTCTTGAGCCTGCCAAGCGCTACAATAGTTGGTTTATCGTATAGGTTTTTTGTTTGATAGTAATGTTTTAAGTCTACTCCATTATAAATTACCTCTATATGGTTACCTGGAATACCTCTCCGGATAAGGTCGTCCCTTGTGCTATAAGATACTGCTACAATTGGTATATCATGATAGAACTTAGGTATTAATTTTTCTGAAAAATATACATAGGAAGCAAAGACAGGATTTGTTTCCATAAAAATTACTTTCCCAAATAGGTGATGCATGATTGCTATCTTTTTTTCTTTTACGTAGAGTCTTCCAAAGAACGGAATTTTGTTCAAATCCTCAATTACTAAATCGAAGTTATTTGCTTTAGTTAGAGCCTTGTATACGAATGGAACGAAAAGATTAAAAGTATTCCGTGAACCTATCCGATATATCTTTATACCACCTAATTCTTCATAAGCAGGAGCATTTTTATAGTTAGAACATAGAAGTGTTATATCAAAATCGAAAGCAAGGCGACTTAAAATCTCATAAATATGAACCTCGGCACCTCCGGATAATGGGTGGGTCCAGTCCTGCCAGTTTATTATCAAGAGCCTTTGGTTCTCTTTATTCCTCAAACTCAATCATTCCATCTTTTAGATGGATCTTTCTCAAAGCCCTTTCTGCTACATAGCGCTCATGTGTAACGAGAATTATAGTTTTCCCTTCCTCGTGTAATCTGTTGAATATCTGCATAATTCCTTCACCAGTTTTTGAATCCAGATTTCCTGTTGGTTCATCAGCAAGGATGATCTCTGGATTATTTGCAAGTGCACGGGCGATGGTTACTCTCTGACGCTCACCACCGGATAACTGGTTGGGAAAGTGATTTATCCTTTGAGAGAGTCCCACACTATCAAGGAGTTGGGTTGCTCGCTCTTTTCTCTCCCTGGGCGGAATCCTGTTGTAAATCATAGGAAGCGAGACATTATACCAGGCTGATACATCTGGCATCAAATAGAAGTCCTGGAATACAAAACCAATTAATTCCTTTCTTATATCGGCCAGTTCGTTGTCATTCATTTCTCCAACATCCCTCCCCTCCAGATTATATGAGCCAAAGGAGGGCACATCCAGACAACCAATAATATGCATTAGAGTAGATTTACCAGACCCCGAGGGTCCCACAATAGATACACATTCTCCTTTATTGATGGTTAAATCTAACCCGCGAAGGGCATGAACCTCTGTCTCTCCTAACTTATAAGCCTTTTCCACGTTTTCCATTTCTATCAGTTTATTCATATCGAAGAGCCTCAACAGGATTTAAGGCAGCAGCCTTCCTGGCGGGATAAAACCCAAAGAAAACACCTATTATGAATGAAAAACCAAATCCAAGGAGTATAGCCCAGATAGGCATACCAAAGGGTATATTCCCTGTAAGTGATATCAATTTTGTAAGGGAGAAGCCAAGTAAGATACCGATGAACCCTCCCACAAAACATATCATAATCGACTCCAGTAAGAATTGACCCAGAATCTCAGATGATTTTGCTCCAATTGCCTTTCTGACACCTATCTCCCTGGTACGCTCTGTAACCGATACTAGCATTATATTCATAATACCTATTCCTCCGACAACCAGAGAGATACCTGCTATACCTACCATTATGATAAACAAAGCCCTCGTCAATTGATTGAATTGTCTTGTTAGGGCACCAGCAGAATTGATTGAGAAATCATCTTCTTCATCTTCTTTTACCCTTCTAACCCTTCTTAGTATCCAACGTATTTCTTCTCTTGCTTCATCCTCATCTTCCGCAAGCACAGTAATAGTTAACGATCTTCTCCTTCCTGTGAACTTGGTCATTGTTGTATAAGGAATTACAGCAACATTATCCATACTCTGTCCCATCAGTTCCCCCAGTTCTTCAAGGAGACCAATAACCGTAAACACTCTACCATTTATCCTGACGGTTTTACCCACGGGATTCTCATCAGGAAAGAGGGTTGTCGCTACGTCGTTTCCTAAAACACAGACATCCCTTCTATATTGAATATCATCTGTTGAGAGGAAACGTCCCAACTTTACCTGCTGATTCATTATCTCAGGGAAATCCTCAGTTGTTCCATCTACACTAACTCCATCTACCTTTTTATCTCCGTGTTTTACATCAAATCTGTTTGAAATTTGTGGTGCTACATATGTAAAGGAAGAACCATACTCTTTAAGAGCTTTGTACTCTTCCATTCCAAGGTTCTTCCTCTGTCTTATCTTCCACCAATCTACACCTGCTCCTCCCATCACCCATGGGTACTTCTGAATGTAAAGGACATTGGCTCCAAGGGAAGAAAAACTTGTTGCAATCTTTTGTTTTAGACCTGTGATCACCGATATTACCGATATTACAGTAGTAACACCGATAATAATTCCAAGGGTAGTAAGAAGGGACCTTAGTTTATTAGTTTTTATTGCTTCTAATGCAGAACGAAGGCTCTCTAATAAAAAACCTCTATCCATTTAATACTTCCCACCTCGATCCCTTGAACCCTTAGCTCTCATCTTTGGATTATTTTTCTCCTTCTCTTCTTTTTCTGTACTTTCTTCCTCTTCTTCTTTCCGGGAAACTTTTTGTTTATCTGTAAGTTTCATAAGGGTTTTAAGAGGTCCGGTTACAATGAAATCTTCTTCCTCTAACCCTTCTAATATCTCCACCCATTTACTTTCAGTGATACCAGTTGTGACAGAGGTAAATTCTACTTGTCCATTTGTAATACGATAAACACCCTTTTTGTTCTTTTCTGTCACGACTGCCTGGAGTGGAACACGAAGGACATCCGACTTGAAATCGGTTATTATCTCACAGGACGAGCTCATACCAGGGAGCATACCCGGGTGATGAGGAATGCTAATCTTTACCTCAAACTCAACTGCACCAATATCCCCTGTAATACTTCTCTTCGGCATAGAGGCAATGTTATAGACAGTTCCAATGAATACTGTGTCTGGAAAGGCTTCTATAGACACCTTTGATGTGTCATCGATGGATATCAGTGGAATCTCACTCTCATTGACATCAGCAATACACTCCATTGCATCAAGGCTAGATACAGTGAGAAGAACCGTTCCCGGATTATTCATGGTTCCAGTGATAACATTCTCACCCTCTTCCACGTTGATGCTCATCACAGTTCCTGATATTGGTGAGCGGATGGTTGTCTTCTCAAGTCTTTTCTTTGTCCTCCTCAGTTCTGTCCTTGCGTTTTCAAGATTTAATCTTGCTACCTCCACTAAGGTTGCAATATTTTCAAAATTTTCTTTAGAAATGAGACCTTTCTCATAGAGTTCTTTTTTTCTCTTATGCTGCTGCTCTTTAAATTCAAGATCCGCTTTGTTCGCTCCTACGTTGGAAATGGCTCTACTATATGATGCAAATTGCTCAGTGGAGTCAAGTTTTGCAAGTATTTGCCCATTCTTAACCCAATCTCCCTCTTCAACATAGAGTTTTACTATCTTTCCCATTATATCTGAATTGATATTAACTTCCTTTATTGCGTGAATTTTACCAGGAGCGGATACCATCTGCTCAATTCTCCCTCTCTTAACTTGGCTTACTATTACTTCGACAGCACTACTCCTGGTAATATTAACTACAATGATGATTATTATTACTACTAACCCGATGCCAATAAATATAAGTCTTTTCTTTTTTCTCATGGTAGCCTCCCCATGATACGCTTCAGTTTATATATTGATAGATAGTAGTCAAATAGAGCCTGTGTGGCTGAATACTGAGCCTGTAATAAATCCTCTTCTGCACTCAGTAACTCAATTATTGAAGCTTCTCCAAGACGGTATCTCTCCTCAGTTGCTTTATTGCTTTCATCTGCCAGGTCAAGCGTAACCTTAGTGAGTTCCACCTTTTCAACTGATTCTTTGTATCCCAAATGACCATCCTCTACTGCAATCCGTATTTCTCTTTCTCTATCCTGGACCTGTATTTCTGCAATGGATAAGCGAAGACGAGATATCATAATCTGATTTACCCTGGAGAAACCGGTGAATATCGGAACTGATATAGATAATCTAACAGAGGAGTAATTTCCTTCATCCCATGTGGAGGATGTGGGAAAATCCTCGCCCGAATATCCGTAGCTTCCATTCACAGAAAGAGAGAATAATTGATTGGCAGTATTGCTCATAAGATTAAGTTTTGCACTAGTTTTCTCTGCATTGTACATGCTCAAGGTGGGATCGTTTTTAAGGGCTTTTTGCATTATTGAGTCTTTTTTGGGTAGTTCAAATTCTAAAGAAGGCTCTATGAGTTTAAGAGAATCTATTGGATCCATACCTATAAGTTTCTTTAAATTGAGTTTTGCTACTCTATCTTCCTTTTTTGTTCTAAGTAGATCATATTGAGCTTGAAGGTGATCTACTTTACTTTTTAAAAGTTCTGCTTTTGATGCAGAGCCAAGTTTCAACTTCTCCTCGACAAGGAGTAGATTATTCCTGGAGCGTTCCACCGCTTTTTCCTTACTCACGAGTAATTTTCCCATCATAAGTGAATTGAGATAAGTAGTTATCACCTGAAAAATGATATCATTTTTTGTATCAAGGAAGGAAAAATATACAGAACTATTCATGTAGTGCGTGGAATATGCATCTATGAAATCAGTCAGCTTTAAATCCCAGTTGAGGAAAATACTATAGGCTCTTGTGGTGTCATAAAGTTCTATTCCTCTGATCCTTCCATGGGATCGGTAATAATCATAATTCCCATAAGCTTTGGGAAGGAGATTAGAATAAACAAATGAGTTTGTCTTCTGTTGAATTATGAAATTCTTTTTAGCCTGTAGATATAAAGGACTTTCCATCAAAGCTTTATTGATAGCTTCATGAAGGTTTAATGTTGTTGAAGAGAACAAGAGTAAAAGAATCAAAAGCTACCCTCCCTTGTTAAAAGAACCTTGAATGCCAGAGTGATAATGAAGGTAATGATTGCGACAATAGATGCCTTTTTCCTGGATGTTCCCGCTAACTCAGAAATACCAAAGGCAAGAAGAACATATATCCATATTTGAAATATATCTATACCGGAAGCAAGTACATACAGTCTTGTGCTTTCCGGTTTAAAGAAGAGTGTCAACCCTGTATCTACTGATAAATCCCGGATAGAAATTATATTCTGAGGTCCACGAATCAGGAGGATAATAACTGTGATTATGCTTTTTATAACTCCTACTACAGAGGAGTACGCATACAAATCCAGTGCTTTTATAAAGTTCCAATCACCCCCAAAGCCACTTGATATCATCCAGAAGATGACTGAGATTAAAAACCAGCTTATAAGCGTTCCTACAGGAATTATGATATATCTCAATAAACCAAGACCCTTCGGTAATTCTCTGTCAATTCCCATTTCAGCCAGCTTCTGTGCAGTTATTCGAGTTATAACAGGAGTACTTATCCAGGTGACTAATAATGCAACCACAACAATAAGAATGAATGGAATCCACCAGTCATCCTTTTCTTTTATGTGAGTGAAGACCTTACCGGGTTCAATAATTATATTTATAAGATTAGTCATTCCTCCTCCTCTTTATTTTTTTGCTTTGGAGACGGTCGCTTCGCTCCATTGAAAAATGCAAAATTTAAAATGAAAAATTATAAATCTCTTCTTCGCTACACTTTTTACTTCTTAGGATCTTCGTAGCCTTGCAAGAGATTAAAATTGGTGGGGCTGTGTATTTTACACTTTGCACATTGCATTTTTCACTCTTCATTTTTCATTGAAATGCCTCTGTGGCTATTATTCATAGTTAACTTCTCTTTATAGTATATGCAAATAGAATAACAATATTCAAATTACTGTCAAGTAATAAAAACCCCGGGGTTACAACTTACAATTTTATGGTGTTATATTCACCACAAAGACACCCCGATACAGTCGGTTCCTCCTTACGGGGCAGGCTAAGGACACAGAGAAGGATGTATGTGTAAAAAAAGTAGAGGTGTATGGTAAAATACCCTTAGCTACTTGTTATATAACAAATCTAACATTTCATCTATTAATAAATGGTTGCTCTGTGCACTCTGTGTTTCGGTGGCAAATATTCCTGGGATGTTCTTGCACATGGTGTTACAATTATTGGTTCAAATATGAATAAGAATTATGCAATTAACTTAATTAAATCACCGAAGAAATATTAAAAGGAGGTCTTACCATTAAGGAAAATCCTCTCGGAGGCCGAGTGGGCATGGTTTCTTGATTTCTTTTGGAAATCAAGAAGAATTCATCCCGTGGAATAATAAGTTTCGCTTCAAAGCACTCTATTCCACGGGACAGGGCTGAGAGCGGAAGCAGCGATTTCCTCGCTGGGGAAATCGACTGCGGTTTTATCTAATGGTAAGAGCTCCTTATTAACTTAACAATACATATCTCTACTTCCAATAAAATTTATTTTATGTACCACCAAGTGCATGAACTTTTCTCGGTGGCAAAAATTCCCTCTTGATTTATACAATAATTATATATAAAATAAATGCATTATGGTAGTCTTGTTAAGCATTGCGTTTAGTTATCTTTTTGGTTCAATTCCTTTTGCTATTATTATTGCAAGACTTAGAGGAGTAAATATCATGGAAGTTGGCACTCAAAACCCTGGGGCTGCTAATGTTTTAAGAGAGGTAGGTAAGGTCTGGGGTTTGTTGGTTTTCCTTCTGGATGCACTTAAAGCAGTAATTCCCATGTTTATAGCGGATAGGTTACTAAATCTACCCGCTTATAATCTTCACCACCTTTTCTGGGTGGGGTTGGTTGGAGTTGCTGCTGTTGCTGGGCATTGTTGGTCAGTTTTCCTCAATTTTAAAGGAGGAAGAGGTGTGGCAACTACAGGAGGAGTTTTAATATACCTCTTCCCCTGGTTCTTTTTAATTGGCGTTGTGGCGTATTTTATTATGCAAAAAAGTCCACGAGATATTAGATTGGTTCTACCTGTTTTCATTATAGTGTTTGGTCTTCTCATCTTTCTTTATCGAGAATCCATCCCATGGATCATCTATTTCCTTATTATATTTCTGATTGTGTCATTGATTGCAAATAGAGAGGCTCTTCGAGAATTAAGAGGAGGAACTAAATGAAACTAATAGCAAGGAAGACGTATAGAATAGGGGCAGGTATCATATTTCCGTTAGTATACTATTTCTCTACAAACAAGATCATTGTGGAAATTCTTCTATTTTATCTCATGGGAATGATGACTGTTATTGAGATAATGAGACGCTTATCTCCAAATATCTGGAAGGTGATGGTTGAGCACTCCCATGGAATCCTCCGTGAAAAGGAAGGATTCATTACTGGAACGATGGCTTTACTCTTGTCTAATGCAATAGTTATTGCCTTCTTTGATAAATGGGTAGCGATTATAAGCCTGCTATTTATGCTATTTGGGGATTTGGA
>JABUBL010000771.1_pt1 | contig 10145 bp, 11 predicted proteins | sample 7240371 | NCBI WGS metagenome assembly JABUBL01 (sample SAMN07256343, study PRJNA390944) | subsurface metagenome | isolation source: Methane hydrate marine sediment | place: Pacific Ocean: Eastern North Pacific, ODP site 1244 | collected 2002 | reverse complement strand
CTCAATGGTCTGGGCTATCGGTATATGCCCGTTGGCGTCTGAATACCTACGCCAAGTGATGAAGCTGGTATCAACCTTTGTCGTTTCCAGCTTTGCGCCTTCAACCGGCGTGAAGCTGATGCAAGTGTGCTGGTCGGTGGCGTCATAGAGGGTAGACTTGTCAAGGTAGCACTTGCCATTGATGTTGTCTATTTCCTCGCTCTCAAGCTCTGTGTAGGTGGTAAGGCTGAGGTCATAGAACTCAAACACCGCACTCTTGAAGTCTATCGGGTAGTAGGCGGTGCGTAGAGCATCAGCGATTAAGACTCGTGCTTCAAACTCCTCTGTGCTTGTAGCAAAGGTCAAAAGGACTTCTCTCGTGATTGTCCTGCCGCCGCTAGTATATGAGACTACTAGCTGGTCGCCAACGGCGGCGGCTTCGCCTACGGCGAGTGCGCCGTCTGCGGTGGCTATCTGCAAAGGTAGCCTGATGTCGCCCATCTCTATATCAATTAAGGCATCCTGCTCGTTGCTTCCCCAAGTAGTGCCTGCTACCACTGAGCCGATTACAACTGGCTTCTTCTCTAGGGTGGTCGGGTTAGCCGTTGTCGGCACTGTGAAATCGGTATCGGCGCTCTCGGCACTCGCTATCTGCTTGATGCCCTCGGCGGGGTCAAGAGGTAGGGTGAGTAATTTCGTGGCTGCCAACTGCCACCTTTTAACGAGTAAGTTCATCCCACTCATCACAAGCCCTGTGGCTAAGTAGGAGTAAACTAGACGCTGGATACTGTGATAGGTATGCCACGCAGCTATGGCATTGGTAAAGTATCCCCTGACAATCATCTGCATCGTGGTCTTGGGGTTGGCTGGTATCACATACTTGCGCCGATACTGGCGACCTTTCCACTTGGCAAAGACGCCCGCCTTTCCAGCCTGTCCACTATAGACATCGCCGAATATGTTGATGATTTTTACCATCGGTCAATTACCTCGCTGTTCCTAGATTTTGATTACCTTCTACTGAGCGTGGCATTTTAGCCACTCGCCTTGTCCTTGCGGACTTCTCCTCATAGGCTATTAACTCCTTTCTCCCCGTAGTTGGTGGGGTGGTCTGTAAAAACCAGAAGACAAAAACCTCGGTCGGCTTCGCCTACCGAGGTTTTTTAGCTATCCTCAATGACCTTCCCCACTTCCCCTCCCCTCCCCCCTCAGTCAGTTTGTTACGGGGTGGGGTCAGTAGACGTTACTTTTAAGGCTATCTTACGCCAAAAGAGCTTGTCAAGTCGGTTGGCACACCGGGGTTATACTACGAGAAAATGAAAGACTGCGAGGTTTCCGAGCAGTAAAAAAGCGGGCGTATTAAGTTGACTTATGCCATAGCGGTTAGTGGTATCGGGTCTCTTAACCTTACTCGTAGGGTCTTGATTAGTCGCCAGAATGAGTTATCGGTTTCGTGGATGATATTTCGGGTGAAGTCATCAAGGAAGGGGCATCCGTGCTCGGCTAGGTATCTGACTATACAAAGCAATAGCTTGTCTAGCCTGTAGGCATTGGAGATTTGAAGGTGGTGTAGGTAGCGGTTAATGCGGTCAATGAGTCCCGCTTCCTCTAATCTTGCTACGGCTCTCCAAAAGCTACGCTTTGAATTATAAAAGTCCTCGGAGTAGTTAGGGGCTTTTGGATACACCTTGCCGTAATAGGCAAAGAGTCGTAGCAGGTAAAATGCTGCGGGTCTCTCGGATGTGGTCAAGCCGATGCTCTTTAGGTAGGCTAAGATATAGTCGTGCTTCTTTAATAGAAGGCTAGGGGTCAACATTCGTCTAGGGGCTGGCACACCGTAAGTCAAGGTCTCCAGTATCTTATTACTATTATAGGTAGGTATATCTGTATTGGTAGGTGCTTTACGCTGTGCCAATGGTTTCGCTGATGCGGTTGCGGTGGTCATAATATTACCTCCTTTGACAAAGGGTCAAGGGTTTTATTATAATGATACAGGCGGAGCCGGCTTAATGCAACTCCGCCTGTAAGATACGAGGAGTAGGGTCTAGCGGTGGTCTCCTAACTCCTCTATCGCCTCCTCCATCGGCAACCACTTTTGACCGAGGTGGTAGTCGGTGTTTGATAGTGCCTCTCCGTAGTAGTCGCAAAGGTGGGCTTGGGCTGCCTGCTTTAGCCAGTCTTGAAGCTCTGGGGCGTTGGGTTGAGTTGGACAATCTGCCTCGGCGGGTTTCTTGCACTCGGCATATTGAAACGGACATACCAGACAGGGTATTTTAACAAGTAGCTCTGAGCCGTTGCCTCCCCTAGCCTTACGCTTTGGCTTCTCCTCTCTAATGAAGCAGTCGCCAATTTTCCAGTCTAGTTGCCTACAACAGTCCTGCTGGTTGACGCCGACTACGTAGCGTTTCTCTCCCGTGTTCCTGTTCGTAAGCTCAAAGATTTTTAGCTCTTGGGTTTCGGTCTCACTCATAGACTAATTCTCCTTTATCTTTTTTAGTTCCTCTAGGTGCTTGATGGTCTGCTCTACTAAGTAGATGGTAGATGGGTTCATTAGTAGGCGGTGGCTGGATAGTGCGTCCTTCCAAAACTGAATTAGGCTATCAAGCTCTTGTATAGGCTATCTCCTTTCCATTAGACTCTAGCTTCGTTATCTTGCATAGGCTATCTCCTTTCCATTAGACTCTAGCTTCATTATGAGGTTTCGTGGGCTACTCCGCAATAGGTAAATAGTCCTATGCCGACACAATACTTTCTTCCTATGCTATACTGGTGGCTATGAGTGAGAAAATATGGCTGACCATCATTAAGGCGTGCTCTACTACTATCGCTATGGTGATAATCTGGCGTCTAGTGGACACCGCTTTGAAAGCGGGTATAGATGGGGTGATGTTCTTCGGTGGGATGGCTGCCATAGCGGGGCTCGGCGGTTATGAGATTAGATGGCTTGTAAACGCCGTGAAAACTCGGAACGATAAGACGCCCAAAGAGTAATAGGCGGTCGTTTTAATTTATCTGATAGCTGTAGCTAATACCGGGCAACGTAGTTGCCTCTATGGTGTCTCCCTGCTCAACGTCAAGTCCTACCTGTCCAGTTAGGTATTCATCGTCCAGTGAGGATAGAGTATCGTATTCTCTGACAGTAAGACCTTCCCGCTTGTGAACGACTGCCATTAACGCTGGATGCCTGACGTGTAGTATTCCTGCTTTGATGGACTCGCCCGCAACCTCGGCACTCCATACCTCAAAGTTGCGGTCGTAAGCGTGCATTGCCCAAGTGCTGCCACTATTCAAAGAGTAGCCTCCCTCTCCTCTGGGGTAGTAACTGTCGGCGTGTGTTGCCCACCAGTTACAAGAGCTTGTCCCGCTTGCGCTAGGTGCTCTCACTACTAGGGCATACTTTACGCCTTCAAGTAGTAGGTATTCGGCTATGTCAATATACCAATAGGCGGGAGTGCCAGCAGGGGGCATCGAGCTAGCGTCTCTCGTTCCAAAGGTTAGGTCTCCACCTGTCGGCTTGCCTGCGCCGTCTGTCAATCTGATGCCTGCGGTTACTAGGTTAGGGGTGTCGTTTAGCTCACAATACATCGCCATCTTGCCTATGGTGTAGTCAGCTAGGGGCGTGAAGGTCTGAACTTGCCACGTTGACAAACCGAAGTAGTTAGCTGCGTATTTATCAAAGATGTTGTAGTCCTTCTTCTCGCCTGCTACTGGTGGCTCTTGGGTAACTACCAAGTCTGGCACGAACTTAATCGCCTGTAGGTAAAGCTTCAAGGCAAAGCGACTCCAAGCTAGGGGTATATGATAGCTGTCAACTATCCCGTTGGATATACAGTAGCCGTCAAGGTATCTTCTGTTGGGTAGTGAAAGATGTTTACGCCAGTCTAGGGCGTCTCGGTATAACTGGCGGTGGGCTATCTGTGCCTCACTTGCTATAGCTCTCTTTGGTGATGCCTGCCTGCGTATCTGCTCGCCATACTTACGCTGATAGACGGCTTCTCCCTGCCTGCCTACTTTGACATCGCCTAGCGGGTTGACTATCTTGACCATACCTCTGTCTTTCTGCCTTTCTGCCTTTCTGTCTTAACATATTAACATATTGACAGATTAGTAACCTAGCTCGGTCTTTCGGGATTTGAAAGCTGCCTCGCCTTCTCGGTAGGTCGCCGTGTCCAGTCGGTAGGTCGGCTCGTAGTTGACTAGCTCTAGTATCCAGCCTCGCCATAATTCATAGGTCAACACGTCCTCTGGCTTCGCTGTCTCAACACCTGCGGGCGGGTAGGCATAGATAATGAAGTAGTTATTCATTCCTCCAATGGTCAAGACCTCTACCTCTCGGCTATGGTTGAACTTATGCCAGCCTTTGTCTGGTTCTTCCCTGTCCATAAACTCAACTCTATAGGTCTCGGTATAAGCCTTAACCTCGTCAAGCGTAGGGTAGTCTATTTTCTCTAGGTATTTAACTGGTATATGTAGCTTCATTTTCTCGTAGTATAACCCAAATTTCTCCCGTTTTCTAGGGGGTAAAAAAAAACTGACTGACTGGGGAAGGGTGGGGAAGTGGGGAAGGTCATTGAGGATAGCTAAAAAACCTCGGTAGGCGAAGCCGACCGAGGTTTTTGTCTTCTGGTTTTTACAGATGGGGAGTAGTCGGCGTAAGCCGACTTCCTTATTTGGGGTTGGGTCGCTTGGGGCGGGCTAGTCCGAGCTAGGGTAATGGTTTAGGTTGCTGTCAGGGGCGACTTGGCAAGAGTAGGGGTAGTTTTAAGCGTTTGTCTGGGGTTTTGGTTACGGGACTACGCTTTATCCGGTAGTCCAGTCGGGGGGACACTCTGTAATCAAAATCTAGGGGCATTGATGCGTCAATGCGGGGTCTAGCACCTATCGTTTTAAGCGTAGGGTGGTCTGTCAGCTATTTCTTGGATTTGACTCTTGTCCGTTTTCTCGCGACAACGGGTTTTACATCGGGTAAAATCGGCTGGCTGGCGTGGGGCAATCCTCTAGCTCTTGCCTCACGGATGCAGTTAGGGTTGCCACACGTGGGCGTTGTGCGGTCTGGGGATGGTCGGTACTTGGTGCGACAGATAGGACAGGTCAATGACGGCTGGTGTGTGAGATACTTTTCGTGGTTCATTACTCTCCTTCCTCCCAGTAGAATTGACAGGTTCGGGGTTGCTGCATTTCCGATAGTATGTCTAGGATTAGTAGGTAGGTCTTGGCTGACTCGTGATAGTCCGTGAACGGCGCAACTAGGAACTCTAGGAACTCTGGTATTTGAGATAACAGCCGTTCTTCAACGTTAAGGTAGCCTCGCATTGCATTAAGAGTCGGCACGGCTTGTCCTTCAAGCCCAAACTCTTTGATGATGAATAAGGATAGCATACTGCCACCGACAAAGCCTCGTCTCATAGACTCTAGGCTCATACAAGCACCTAGTAGCCACATAGCACGTCTGAAAAACATTAGTGATACCATCCCTCGCTATTCTGAGTTGCTTCGGGTGGTTTGAGTCCCCCGTTGCCGGGGACTCGTGGGGGTGGTAAGAGGGGTTTCGCCTCTTTTTTAGCTTCGGCTCTAGGCTTCGGGAATAGCTTTTTACTCATCGTCTCGCAAACAGCAAGTCCTCGTATATTTCAAGGTTGGTTTCGGTCGCCTTAATGAAGTCTGCAAAGCACCCTTCGGAGTACGGCGCCATCCATCCCACATACTCATTGATGTCTTTGAGGTGTGGAATAAGTTGACCTCGCAGTAGGGTTATGCCTAAAGAAGCTCCTCTATTTGATTTGCCTCTGATGGCAAGGAACACGCCAAGACTGGCTGACTGGATTGCTTCTTCCTCAATAAACTGAATGAAGGTAACTATCTCCATCACATTGGCTATACCTGCAAGGATGGGAAGTAAGAAAGCCATAATCGGTCTCCTTTCTATATGTAGTGGTGGCATCCGGCGGATCTGCGAAACACCACCACAATATATAGTGTTGAGCAAGTCCGCTTATTTTTTAAGATGGGCAAGGGCTTTGTTTATCTCCTCTGCCAAGTGATTGACGGCTTCCTCAATATCCGTGATGACTACTCCGCATCTGGGACAATGGAAGCCGTCTGGCTGCGTATATAGGTCAAGCAAGCCTTTGGTGGCTGCTATGTCCGCTTCGTCCTTACAATCTCTGCTAACCTCTACTCTGGGCGGGTTGCCTTTGAAGTCGGTTAGCTTGGTCGGTGGTATCGGTCTATTCTCCATTCGGTCTCCTTGTCTCGCCTGCCTCTCGTCAGGGGTATATTTTGCGGTCCCGGATGGCTACGCCATCAAATTGACCGCAAAATCGGTAGCCCACGCCAAGCGTTAGCCTGGCGGGGGCGACTCCTCGTCCTCTGAGCTATCGTATGGCTCAATGGTGATGTTCTGGTTAAGGTTTATCATATGTAGGATGGTTGACATTTCGTCTATGCAGCCTCTAGGGACTAGGACAATTAGGCGTTCACAATGCTTGGCGAACTCCTTTAGCTGTTGGGCGGTGATGTCTAGTCCAATCTCACGGCTGGTTTTAAGCTCGCACTCGTAGGTTTGTCCTTGATGGGTATAAACTAGGTCTAGCTTGGCTCTGCCTCTGGTAAGTCCTAATCGCCTGTCTCTACCGGCGATGGTGATGTGGTCGGTGTTGAACTGGGTAACTCCTCGTTTAATTAGCTGTTGAATGTAGGTAAATAGAGCTTGGTTATGTCGGGACTGCTTTATGTCGCTGTAAAGCTCAAAGGCTACCTTCCTGCCACCATCGCTGATTATAACTGTGCCGTAGGGGGTGCTGACAGTATAGGTGTCCAGCGCTCGATGCGGGGCTGCCTTCTCAATTTCTTGATACATCGGTCAACTAGCCTCGTGTTTATGATAGCCTTCTGGGTCAAGGTCTGTCAATAAGGGCTAGTCGGGTCAAGCTCTCATTTCGTAGTAAAGCTGTGGCAAGGAAAAGAGTCTCCAGTCCTGCCACCTGCCTTCCTGCCAGTAGGCTACATAGGTCGGGGTTATCGGGTCAAGGTTGCAGTCGCCGTTTACGCCTCGTTCAATATGTAGGCGACAAAGCATATCATATTCGCCTGCAAAGCCGATTACCCAAACATAGAGCTTGTCGGCTTCCAGTGTAAGGGGGCTGAAAGTTACTGAGTGTGTGTGCCATTGTGGGTAGGGTGGCACGCTAACGTTAAAGCCGGTAGCGCGTAGGGGTGGCTCTATAGGTTTGCGTGCTATGTCTGCCTCGTGGATGCTTATAAAACCTGAGTATGGCGGGTAGGTCTCCTCGGTCTGGTGATGGCGTAGGCTGAACAATACCTCTTTCAAGTCAATGTCGTTGCAAGGCTTAAAGGGTTGAGTATGTTTAGCACTCCTGCCCGTATCAATACCAGTCATACCTGTTGATAGAGAATGACAAACTTTGGCAAGGGTAGAATAGAGGATATGATAATGGTAGGGTAGTATCTGAGCTTCGGTCATAAATTGTAGCTCTGGTAACTCTATGTCCTCGTAGTTCTCGGCTTCGCCGTAGGGTCGGTAGGCTTCCTGCGCTCTGGGTGTCTGGCTGAAAAGCCAGTTGCCTATGGTAAGCTGTTCCTTTCCGATGTCCTTCCACACGCCTGATTTGAGGTATCGCAACCATAGCTCGCCATCAAGGGGATTTAGGAACTCGTCCACCAGCATTATGCAAAGCTCGTAGGGTAAGACTAGCTGTGTCTGGGTGGTTTCAAGGCTGTGCATTTCCTTACTGATAAATAGCTGCCTGCCTTTGAGTAGCTTGGTATCGGTCTTTCCGTGCGACTTCTGATACTCCACTTCCTCAATTTGCCTTCGGGTGATAGCCTTCTGGCTAGGGGTAAGCTGTGAGTAGTGCTGACTGGCTAGGGTTAGCTCATACCTCTGCCTCGCCAACTTCCTTGACTTCGTATGATTGGTGTCGGTAGGCTCTCCTACCTTACGCCTGACTATTATAGACTCGTCTCCACCTGCGGAAGTCCTGTAGAGTCCGAAACTAGAGGACTGCTCTCTGGGTTTTCCTACTTTTACAGTAGCCATAATGAAGTCCAACGGAAACAGAGGGGCGTAGCCACTCTCCGCAAGGGTAGTTTACGTTGGAGATAAACTACGTCCCTCTTTCGTGTCAAGGTCTGCAAATGTCAACTAGCCTAGCGTCAAACTGCTACTAATACGTGAAGCTCGTGCTTGGTGGCTAATACGGCGCTCTGGGCTGCTCTTATGACGCTAACATACAATCCTGCCGACAGGTTGTAGTCGTAGGTCTCGTCCTCAATGGTCTGGGCTATCGGTATATGCCCGTTGGCGTCTGAATACCTACGCCAAGTGATGAAGCTGGTATCAACCTTTGTCGTCTCCAGCTTTGCCCCTTCAACCGGGGTGAAGCTGAGGTAGCTATGCTCATCGGTTGCGTCAAAGAGGGTTGGCTTATCAAGGTATACCTTGCCATTGACGTTATCTATTTCCTCACTCTCTATCTCGGTGTAGGTGGTAAGGCTGAGGTCATAGAACTCAAACACCGCTGACTTGAAGTCAATCGGGTAGTAGGCGGTGCGTAGAGCATCGGCAATTGCTACTCGTGCCTCAAACTCCTCTACGCCTGTGTCAAAGGTCAAGAGGACTTCCCTCGTGATAGTCCTGCCGCCGCTAGTATACGAGACTACTAGCTGGTCGCCATCGGCTGCGGCTTCGCCTACTCCGAGTGCACCGTCTGCGGTGGCTATCTGCAAAGGCAGCCTGATGTCGCCCATCTCTATATCAATTAAGGCGTCCTGCGCATTACTCCCCCAAGTAGCACCAGCAACTAGCGAGCCAATGCTTACGGGTTTAGCCACGAGTGAGGCGGGGTTGGCTGTGGACGGGACTTGTTCATCGTCCTTTTGGCTCTCAGCACTCGCAATCTGCTTGATGCCTTCCGCTGGGTCAAGTGGTAGGGTCAACAATTTGGTGGCTGCCAGCTGCCACCTTCTCACCAGTAAGTTCATGCCACTCATCACCAGCCCGGTGGCTAGGTAAGAGTAGACAAGACGCTGGATGCTATGATAGGTATGCCACGCAGCTATGGCATTAGTAAAGTAGCCTCTGACAATCTGCTGCATTGTCGTTTTCGGATTAGCCGGTATCACGTAGGCTCTCCTATACTGGCGTCCCTTCCACTTGGCAAAGACGCCTGCCTTGCCTGCCTGACCGCTATACTGGTCTCCGAAGATGTTGGTTATTTTTACCATCGGTCAATTACCTCGCTTTTTCGTTTTTCGTTATCGCTTAGGGTTTACCATTGGCGTTTACCTTTAGCTTTGCTCTTGCGGACTTCTCCTCATAGGCTCTCCTTTCCTTCCCGTGGGTGGCTCCGGGGTGGTCTTTAGCAAAGAACTGAATAAAAACTAGGCTTGCTTCGCAAGCCTAGTTTTTTTATCTCCCCTCAATGACTAGCCCCGCTTCCACCCCACTCCCCCAGAATTGAACTGATTACGGGGTGGGGGTAATTAAGCTCGCCTTTTAAGCGTAGGATGCTCTAAAAGAGGTTGTCAAGTGGGCTGGCACACCGAGGGTATGCTGCGAGAAAATGAAAAACTGCGAGGTCTCCGAGCAGTCAAAAAACGGGGGTCTCGGCAAAAACTATGACATAAGAATTATCGGCTGCGGGTCTCGTAGTCTAACTCGTAGTCTCCCGATGGTTTTCCAAAATGAGTGGGCGGTCTGGCGGATGATGTGCTGCGTGAATTGGTCAAGGAACGGGCAGCCATGCTCGGCTAGGTATCTGACTAGGCAAAGCACCAGCTTGTCCATTCGGTAGCAGTTGGATATTTGAAGGTGGTTTATGAAGCGGTTTATGCGGTCAATGACTCCCGCATCCTCTAGCTTACCGACTGCTCTCCAAAAGCTACGCTTTGAGCAACCGCCGTCCCCGGCGAACTCGCTGGCTTTGGGGTAGACTTTACCATAGTAGGTATAGAGTCGGAGTAAGTGAAGGGCTATTTCCCTCTCGGCGGGTGTCAAACCAAGGCTCACCAAGTAGGTTCTGATATGGTCGTATTTCTTAAAAAGGGTGCTGGGGGTCAACATTCGTCTAGGGGCTGGCACACCGTAAGTCAGCCTCGTTAGCAAGGTCTCTTTGCTAAGAAGGTCTTTCTTATGATGTGGATGG
>JABUBL010000770.1_pt1 | contig 10148 bp, 9 predicted proteins | sample 7240371 | NCBI WGS metagenome assembly JABUBL01 (sample SAMN07256343, study PRJNA390944) | subsurface metagenome | isolation source: Methane hydrate marine sediment | place: Pacific Ocean: Eastern North Pacific, ODP site 1244 | collected 2002 | reverse complement strand
CTATATAAAGAAGGCCAATCCTTCCTGCACTACCTGGAGACTGAATACGGCGCGGATCGTATCCGACAGGTCCTGGAGGAATTATACCAGTACGATACGTTCGAAGAAGCCCTGGCTTCCGTCACCGGCGTCTCCTACCGCAAGTTGACCCAGGACTGGCGGCTTGCCCTTAAGCAGGTGGCCGCCAAGACCCTCACCCGGCAATCCTTGCCTGGCTGGAAAGCCCGTCCGCTCACCCGTCTGGGAGCCAACGTAGCTCCGGCAATCTACTGGGACGCCGCCGGCAAGGTCCACGTGATCTACCTCTCCTCCCGGGATGGGTATACCAATATCTACCGTCAGGCGTTGGAAAAACCGAAGGAGCAGGTGATGATTCGCGGCGAGCGCAGCCCGGACATGGAGTCTCTGCACTTTCTCCAGAGCGGCCTGAGTGTATCCACTGATGGCATCCTGGCCTTTGTGACCAAATCTTACGAGCACGACGTGATCCGGCTGGTAAATCTGTACCCCCTGGTGGAAGTAGGCAGCCGGGGCCTCGAACCGTTCGCCGAATTCTCCCATCCTGATCTGATCACCATCCGCTCCCCCGTATGGTCCCCCGATGGCAGCCGCATTGTTTTCTCCGCCCAAGACCAGAGCGGGCGGACAGACCTCTACCTGTGGACCGTCCGCACGAATCCCTCCGGGAGTAGCGAACCCAAAGCGCTGCGCCTCACCAATGACATCTACCTCGACCGCGAGCCGTGTTTCAGTCCCGATGGCGGCGCGGTCATTTTCAGCTCCGACCGGGGCCGGCCGGAACTGGATGGCGCTACTAACCTGTTTATGCTAAACCTGGCAGATAACCAGATCCGCATGGTCACCTCCGGGCCCTACCAGGACCAACGGCCGCGATGGCCCTCTCATGACCCGGGGGCGATTCACTTCGTATCCGACCGGTCCGGCACTCCCAACATCTGGCGGCTGACGCTCCCGTCGGATACCCCGCGTTTCGATCCGTGGACGGGCCTGCCCGTGAAGGCTGAACCGGACACCCCGCCCCTGGCCCTGTCGTCTATCACCAACCTGCACACCGGGGCCTTAGACGTGCTTCCCCTGCCGGGTGACAGCCTGCTTATCACCACCTTCCAGGATTACAGCTTCCAGCTTCATCTGACGCGGGCGGACCTGGACAGTGTCCGGTATCAGGACGGAATTGCCGATGCGGCCGCTGCCACCAGCAGCTGGTCTCTTCCCCGTCACAAAGGAGAAGTCGCGACCGAGTCCCGCCCCTACCGCCTTAAGTACAGCTTTGACATCGCCCAAACGGCCGTGGCCCACGACCCCATTTTCGGCTTCCTGGGCGGGGTGCAGCTGGGCATCTCCGACATGCTGGGTGATCGGTATTACCACTTCCTCCTGGCCAACACGGCCCAGGTCAGCTCGGAGTTCCTGAGCCACATTAATTTTGCCGTTACCGCCGCTAACCTGACCCACCGCGTCAACCATGCCTGGGGCATATTCCGGTTTGCTAACTATTACTACTGGGACCCGTATCAAGGGGTCTTTTTTGAACAATCCCTTGGTGTCAGGGCAGCCATGAACTATCCTCTCAACGTCTTTCGGCGGGTGGAGCTGAGCGGCAGTCTGTGGCAGTCCCGGAAGGATTTCTACGGCATCAAGGAGGGGGAGGAGGAGGTAGCCCTGCTCTTATCCAACTACCTTTCCGTAGTCCACGATAATTCTCTCTGGCAGCCTACCGGCCCGGTTGACGGCTGGCGCATGCGGGTCACCGGCGGCCTCACTTTCGACTTCGCCAGGTCTCAGATTCACAACTACTCGGCCTTATTCGATAACCGGGTCTACTTGCGCTTCACTCGCAGGTTGACATTCGCCCAGCGGACCATGATATGGTACAATACCGGAACGGACATCCGCCGGTTTTATATCGGCGGCAACTGGGGATTGCGGGGGTACGGTATCTGGGAAGTCTTCGGACGTAAATATTTCATGCTCAATCAGGAGCTCCGCTTTCCGTTTGCCCGGAGCCTGATGCTGAACCTTAGATCCGTTGCCGTGGGAATGGCCCCCATCCGGGGCGCCCTGTTCTTCGATGTGGGCAAGGCCTGGGAGGAAGCCTGGGAAGATGATCCCCGCGGCATTATCGGCAGCTATGGTATCGGTTTCCGGGGCCTGTTCATGGGGGGGCTGGTGCTGCGGCTGGACATCGGGCGGCGCACTAATTTCCGCTCCAAAGACAGTCCCTGGTTCACCCAGTTCTTTTTCGGCTGGGATTATTAAGGAAAATATGTTTTGAGTTCCAAGTACCAAGTCCCAAGAAGAACAATCACGCATCTCGCCAGGTATGGCATACTGATCCTGTTTTGCGTATTGGCAGGCCTGACCGGCGAGGGCTGTAGCAGTGTACCCAGGATTCTACCTGATGAATTAATGGAGCCTGACCATTATCGGGCATTAGTCGTAAAACCGGAATTGGTCTGGCAGACCAAGCTGCCCTCCCCGCCGGCCGCCCTGCTTCCTTTGGGAGCCAACGTACTGCTGGTTGCGACCTATCGCGGTGAATTATACCGCCTCAGCCTGGAAACCGGCCGGCGAGACGGCCGCATCCGGCAGCCCCTGCGCAAACCCATTACCGCCCAGCTGGTCCATCGTGAAGGGCCGCACCTTTTCGTTGCTTCTTCCCAGGACAAGGAGCTGCACGCCTATCACCTGACACGGGGCAGGAAGCTCTGGAAACAGCGGGTCGCGGGTATTACCGGGCCACTGGGGCTGGCCGACGACCGGTTGTTGACAGCTTCCCTTTCAGGGGCAGTTGCGGCGTACGATATCAACGACGGCAGCCTCGTCTGGCGCAGACAACTTCCCGGCCGCTGCTACCAGGGTGTCCGGGTTCTGGGGGATCGAGCCCTGGTGCTGGACGACAGTGGAACTCTCTACGCTTTACCCATCCAAAACCCTTCGGATATACCCATGCCGGAAACCGACCGGGCGACCGAACCTGTTGAAGATTATCCCCACTTGTGGAAGCGGCAGCTGCCGGTGACCCCCAATGCCGTTGTAGGGTCTGGTAACGGCCGGCTGGTTATCGGGGACTCGGATGGGCGCCTGCTGGTGGTTGATCCAGCCGGTGGTGAAACGGTATTTCAGGTGCTGCTGGCGGCCCCCATCTACAGCCGTCCGATAATTGCCGGCGACCTCGTGGTGGCGGCCACGGCGGCGGGGGAGATCGTCGCCTTCCAGGGCAGCGACGGCTTCCCGGTCTGGCGGGTTCAGGGGGACGGATTAGTTAATCATCCCCTTCTGGTAATAGGATATCCACAGCCCCGGGCGGTACTGGTAGCATTCGCCCGCGGTGGCCTGCTGGCCCTGGACCTGGCTACCGGACGGGAGCTCTGGCGGTATGATCTGGAAAAGCCCCTCCAAATTGCGAGCCTGACCCCTGGTGGCGTGGTAGTTGTGGACCGGCGGAATTATCTCTTTCACCTGCACCTTGCTGATTCCACTGCCCGGGGACCGGAGTGATACTCCGGCTCGGTCTGTTGTCCCTGTTTCTGTTCTCCGCGCCCCTGTCCGCGCAGACACCCGGCGGGCGGCACGATAGCACCCGCAACGCTCCCGATCTACCCGCAACTGTAATGTTCCCGGTATGGGTCCCGCCTGAAGGCCATTCAGCCGGCGGAGCCGCCCCGGACACCTTATGCTTGGAATATCGCCCCCCTTTGCCGGCCCGCAGTGTTTGGCTGAAACGTCAGCGCTGGCTGGGGCTGGGCATGATGGTTGTGTCCGGTGCCCTCTCATACTACTATCATCAGGAAGCCGAAGCAGCCTACCAGGCCTATCTTACTTCGGGTGATCCAGCTCGGCTGGACGACCTTTTCGAAAGGACCCTATATCTAGATCGCCGGGCGGGATGGTGCTACCTGGGAGCGGAAGCCGGCCTGCTACTGGTGGCCGTTTCCTTTATCCTGGGCCCATGAGATACCCACTGCTCCTGCTGACAGGCCTGCTGGCAATGGCTTGCTCCAACCGGGAGCGGACTAATCCCCTGGATCCTTACAATCCCGTCACCAACGGCGCACCTACCGGCTTCCAGGCCGCAGCTAACCGCGATACAGCCACACTGACCTGGGACTCGATAGACGTGAAAGGGCTGGAGGAATACTGTATCTACCGTAGCGTTGGGGGCGATTCACTAAGGTTCCGTGCGAGTGTACCTGACGAGAGTAACCGCTTCCAGGACCTGAATCTGATGTACGACACGACCTATACATACGCCGTCCAGGCTATCACTGAATGGGGAGAAAGCCGCCTATCACCACTGGACACCCTGATCCCCGGACCTTATAACTTCTGGGTCGCCGACTTCAACTCCGGCGTATGGCGGATCAGCTATGACGGGGCCCATGTGCTGGAGCGGGAATATTTTAATTCACCTGATGCGGTAGTTTACCAGCCCGGGGAGGGCAGGGTTTGGGTAGCCGATTATTACGACCAGGCGGTCTATTACATGGACGTACATTTCACCGGGATCGAGCCAATTGCCCTCACCGGTCGGCCCATTGACATGGTCGCTGACACCATCGCCGGCGGTGTTTTCATCCTGCAGATAGCGCTGGACGCCATCTACCAGGCCACTCCAGCGGGAACTACTCTCACAACAAACAAGATTCCTGTGAGGTTGGATCCTGACGCCTCCTTCACCCTTGACCTACAGTCATCTTCCCTGTGGCTCGGTACTCCCACCGGGTCCGGCGATGGCGTCGTCTACCGCTTGCGTCCACCCGCTCCTGGTGGCCGCTGGGAACTGGCTGCCAGCATTCCCAAACCCAAGAAGGTAGCGGCCGATCCCGTAGCGGGTGGATGCTGGGTAGCCACCGACTCGGGTGTGGTCCGAATTGACACCGACGGTCACCTCACTACTTACCTCACCGACCACCGGGTGCTGGATATCAGCCTCAACCCGGCGAACGGTGACTGTTACTATATCGGGCGCTCCCACCATGATGGGCAGTGGCAGACAGGCCGTCTCTATGGTCAACCGGAACCGCAGATCATCCTTGGAGCGGACTATTCCAACCTCACTGGCATCCAGGTCCTGCCTGGCGAAGGGCCGGCGGGTTTCCTTGTCAGCCAGAGATCGACCGGCCGCATCCTCCGCTTTGACCGGGAGGGGGATTTGATAGGCTGGCTGGGGGGATTCTACGAGCTGCTGGATTTCTCCCTGGAATAGCGAGCAGCTTGTCCGGGCAGCCGGTCCCGCCTGCAATAGCCGTGGTATACTTCCCTGGCATACCTAAATTAGCGGCCCCATGACCGCTGCCTGGATCGCATTCATTCTTTATGCCGCCGCGGCCATTACCCTGGGCTTGCGGGCTCACCACCGTCAGGAAACCGCCACGGCCACTGACTTCTGGATCGCCGGACGCCACCTGGACAGCTTCTACCTTTCCTCCGGTGTACTGACGACGGCGGTGGCCTTCCCCGTGGCGGCGGTGTTCCTGCCATGGGCGAATCCCAGGGGCGTGCGGCTGTCTTCTATGGCAGGGTTGGGGGGCATTATCCTGGCCTATTTCCCGGAAGTTCTCGGCCCACTGGCCGAATGGGAGCCGGCCTGGCAGGCAGAGACGAGCCTGGGCTTCGTCATCTGGAGCATACTGGCGGCGGGGGCGGGGTACGGTCTTGGATCACTTTACAAAGCGGTAAAAAAACCGTAGCTTTATCGTAGAACTCTGTACCACATGCATCCAGGGGGGAGAAGTATGAAAAAGATTTTTTTCTATATCATACTTGCATTGGTTGGATGGAGCCTGAGCTGTGATGCCCCATTTGATACACTAAAGGATGATCCATCCGATCAAACGGACTACGCCCCCGTGAATATGCCTATCTCAAGTGACAGCTATCCATCCATTTATTGCTCGCTCCCTTACGATAAGTTGCAGGAGGCTAAAGCAGAATATCAAAGGATAAACGAATACCAGGTCTGCTCGCCCCTCGACCAGTATGGTTGGCCCGATGGATCATTGACTGCTTGCTTAAGCCGTGAAATAATCCGCCAGGAGATCACTGACGAAGACCGGATGATCACGATGTCAAAAGAACTCCTTTTGAAGAACAGTAAGTTCACGGGAGTAACCGATACGCTGGACCTGGTACTCTTAGATTCTCGTGGTTTAATAGGCTGCGTGAAATGTGATGGTTCCGAAGGCGATATTGTTCATATCGGCTGGCGTATTATTTTCGCCGACCAGGTCTACCAGGGATTAGAGGTATATAATACTCTATTCTATCTATGGATGGACACTGAAAAAGTATACCGCATCAGTGGCCATTGGTATCCGGAGATTTATATTCCGGAAATTGATCAAATCAGCCCGGAGAAAACCCGGGAATGTCTCATCGGGACAGAAATCGTGTGGCTCAGTTTAACCGGTGATCGACAGGTCTACACTGTGACATCTGAGTCCTTCGTTGGAGATGCGGAGAAGATAATCGTTTCCGTTAGAGATGAAGACTCAGTCGAGTTGCGGGTGACCTGTCGGTTTGGTATCGAGTACTTCCTATCAGGTTTCCCCTCATGGTATATCTACGTGGATACCAGCACTGGAGAAACCATCCAGACAGTCCAACTATTTGTCACGTAGCCAGGAATCCACACCTTCTCCCCTGGCATGACTTGAAACAGCGGTTGATTCCAGTCACTCAGGATCGGCTGTAACTTCCGGCTCATCTTACTACCCTTTGACTAAGCGACGTGGAACCATCCCGCAAACGACACCTCACAGCCGACTTTGTCCTCCTGCTGGCGGCCTTCGTCTGGGGCACGACCTTCGCACTGGTCAAGGCCTCGCTGGACTATACCTCCCCCTTCATGTTCATGACCATGCGCTTCACCCTGGCCCTGGTGATTATTACCGCCGTAGTGGCCCGCCATATCGGGGAGCTCACCCGCAGGGAGCTCATCGGAGGCATTCTCACCGGGGGAGCGCTGTTTTTGGGATTCGCCTGCCAGACCTGGGGCCTGGTCTACACCACCGCCAGCAAGTCGGCCTTCATAACCGGGCTGAACGTGGTGCTGGTGCCGTTCCTGCTGTGGGGGCTGGGTCACCAGCGCATCCGCGCCAGGCGCTGGGCGGCGGCCGGGCTGGCGGTCCTGGGGCTGTTGCTGCTCACCAACCCCCTGAGCGCAGCCGGCATCAATCGAGGGGACCTGTTCACCCTGGCTTGCGCCGCGGCCTTCGCCGGGCATATAATCCTCCTGGGTATCTATGCCCCCACCACCAACACCCTCCGCTATTTCTGGATACAGCTTCTCACGGTAACGATCCTGGCTGCCCTGGCCACCCTGGTTGTGTCAGGCTGGGAGGTGACCCCCGGCGCTACGCTGTGGTTAGGACTAGGAGTCACCGGCGTGCTGGGTACGGCCGGGGCCTTTCTGGGCATGACCTGGGCCCAGCGGCGCACCTCCCCCACGCGCACGGCCCTCATTCTTACCAGTGAGCCAGTCTTCGGGGCCCTGTTCGCCGTGGTTATCGCCGGGGAGTTTCTCGGCCCTGTTGCCTGGCTGGGCGGCGTACTTATTGTGGCTGTGATTGTCTGGTCGGAAATGGGAAATCGGGCTAGGACGTAAGGCTGGTCACAAAGCTTTCCAGGAAATCGGTCAGCGCTTCCGGTACGGTGCCCTTTGCTTCCATGACCGCCAACCCTTTGAAAATCGACTTCTCATGATAGTCCCAGGGCCCTTTCACCGGTTCCAGGTGGAAGACGGCCAGGGGCAGGCGGGTAATCGCCGCTGTCTCCCGGATCAGATGGCCGGTCATGGCCCAGATGCCGGGAACGAGGAATATGCCCTCAACCCGGTTGCGCTGTCGTTGGATGATTTTGCTGGCCTCGGCTTCGCTCTGCTTCTGGAATATCTTCAGCTCCACGCCAAGTTCCTGAGCCTTGCGGCGCAGGGCCCGGTTGAGCTTGTCCAGGGTCAGGCGGACGGCGCCCCGGGATGCCAAGCCCAGCAGGTTCAGGTTGGGGCCATATAGGACCAGGATCTGCATCGGTAAAAGTTAAGTCATTATTAACCGTGCGGACGGTCCTTTGCATGAGATTCATCAGGCCCGGCCCGGCGGTTTGCCGGCGATTCCAGGTACGTGCGGATAATCTCCCGGTGGCAGCGGAAGGCCACGGGCGGCAGCTGCTCCAGCGGGAAGAAGCGGGTTTCCCGGGCATCGTCACCGGGGATGGGCTGCCCGGAAAAATCCTCAGTAACAAAGGCCAGCACCAGCAGATCACCGTTGATCCCGCCCGGGTAGGGGCACAGTGCCAGGAAGGAGAGGTCGCTGGCGGTAAGTCCGGTCTCTTCCCTCAATTCCCGGCGGGCGGCCTCAGCGGCGCTTTCCCGCAGCTCCATGAAGCCCCCCGGCAGGCACCACTGGCCCTCCGCCGGGGCGACTCCCCGACGCACCAGCAGAATTTGTCCGTCCCGTACCGCTACAACCGTCACCGCCGGACGGGGATTCTCGTAGTGCACCGTCCCGCACCGGGGACAGACACGCCGCCTGCGTCCCTCCAGCTTGCGAGTCTCATTGCGAGCGCCGCAGCTCGAACAGTATTTCAGGTAGCCCATGCTTCAAATTAGACCCGCTTGCCACACTTTCAAACTTGCTTTTTACACCGCCTCTGTCCTAAACTGGCCCCGTTATGACTGCAAGGCCCATCCTGGCTGTCGGTTCCATTGCCCTGGACACAATTGAAACCCCCCAGGGTCAGCGGCAGGAGATTCTGGGTGGCTCGGCTACCTTTTTTGCGGTAGCCTCCTCCCTCTTCGCCCCCGTCCGCCTGGTGGGCGTGGTCGGATCAGATTACCCTGAAGAGGGTTGGCGACTGTTCCGGGAGCGAGGGGTTGATGTGAGCGACGTGCAGCAGATCGCTGGAAGCACTTTCCGGTGGGGGGGGCATTACTCCCGGGACCTTTCCGGGCGGGAGACCCTGTTTACCCACCTGGGCGTTTTCGAAGACTTCCAGCCCTTGGTCAGCGATGAGAACCGCCTCACGGAGATCATCTATCTGGGGAACATCCAGCCCAGTCTGCAGCTGGCCGTCTGTGAGCACATGACCGCTGCCCGCCGGATCATCAGCGATACCATGAACCTATGGATCGACATGAACCGGGAAGAGCTGGAGGCGGTGCTAGAGAAAACGCACATCTTCCTGATCAACGACGAAGAGGCCGCCCAGCTGACCGGTCACGACGACCTCGAGTCGGCTGCCCGCTGGCTGTTGAAGGCGGGGCCATCAACGGTGGTCATCAAGCTGGGGCACCGGGGAGCTTTTCTCGCAACGAATGGTGCACGCAAGCACATCCCCGTCTACCCCCATGCCCGGTTAGTGGACCCTACCGGCGCCGGAGACAGCTTTGCCGGGGGATTCATTGGTCACATAGCCAACCATGATGAGTCTCAACTCGAGGAAGCGGTTATCCGGGGGACGGCAACGGCCTCATTCACCGTGGAGGGCTTCGGACTGGAAGGCTTGCTTCGGGCCACACCGGAAGGCGTCGAACACCGCATGGAAACCATCCGCGGCCTGATAGACTAGGGCTTTTTATCCGGACCGGTTGGCTGTATATTTACCTTCCGGGGTGAATAGACTATAAACACTAAACCCAAAACGAAAAAGGTAAAATTGTGAAAAGGCAATTAATATTCATAACCCTTGCTTGTCTGGTGCTTATGTTGGATCAGGGCTGCGAGAGTTCAGAGTTTGTTTCCGCCAAGATGTATGTGCAGCAGGAAGATCTGGAGAAAGCGGAAGAGTTTTTCCTGAAAGCCCTGGAATTGGAAGCCGAAAAGGACAACGCCAGGGTGCCTTTCCTGCTTGCCAGGGATGTTTATGCCCGGCAGCGCCGGTACGAGGAAATGAACCAGATGCTGGAGGAGGCCCTGCGGCGCAACCCCTCCCAGAAGCTCGATAATAACACCGTAGCGGAGCTGGTACAGAACCTGCGGCAGGTGGAGTGGACGATGGAATATAAGTTGGGCACTGACCTGTACAACGCGGTGATTCAAGTCACTGAGGGTAAGCCGCCCAACGAGGATCAGCGTGAACAGCTGCTGCAAGCCAAGGCCCATTTTGAAACCGCTGCCTTCATCCGG
>JABUBL010000769.1_pt1 | contig 10149 bp, 16 predicted proteins | sample 7240371 | NCBI WGS metagenome assembly JABUBL01 (sample SAMN07256343, study PRJNA390944) | subsurface metagenome | isolation source: Methane hydrate marine sediment | place: Pacific Ocean: Eastern North Pacific, ODP site 1244 | collected 2002 | reverse complement strand
ATTGGTGAAGCCCGTCCTGGCATCACAGTAGCCTTCAATCAGACGGACCACATAGAGCTTACTAATCTCAAAGGTAAGGGTCAGGCTTGTGCCCGCCTCTACAGTATCGCTATCCCCGACAAAGAACCTGTCCGACTCAACCGAGGGCTGGTTCTCTAGCTGGACCGCGATAAGTTTCTCCAGCTTCTTCTCCTGGTCCTCATTCACAGCTTCTTTACTTCCTTCTTGATTGTAGGCACTGATTGAGACGAGGTTTTTATGTCCTTTTTCTTCCCTTTAGCCATCAGTCTCTCCTTGACATTGCTAGAACGGCAATACCTATTAGTGCCACGCCACCGACCCCGGCAGCCACAAGAGCAGCCGTAGGTATCTCCGGCAGCTCTATCCCCGCCGGCGGGGCTTTTGTTCCCTCCAGGATGGCTCTTATGTCTTCGGGGGAATAGCCGTAGTCGGTGATTAGCTTCTCAACGAATTCCTCCCGCCCCTCTTCCCGCTCAAGCTCTTCTGGTGTAGCCTGCCATATCCCCGAAAGCTCCTTGATTATCTGCCAGCTGAAAAAGACAATGGCAATGGCTGCCAGACCGCCAAGAATAATTCCAGCCAGGGTTAAGGGGTCAAGTGGGCTACCGTGCCCCCAGAATTCCACCTGCCACTTCGTTGTCCAGAAGGGGTCGGTATCCTTCAGCACCCGGAGTTTTAGAGGTGTTACCCCTTTTTTCGCTGCCTCTTTGGGAATTCTATCGGCTAACCACTCGCCCAGGTTATCCATAAAGGGAATTTGGTCAGGCGGGGTCTTGAACTCAACGATAACGCCATCATAAGAGCCGGAATAGGTATCCAAAGCGGGGTAGCGAACCACTTTTACAAACTGCCACGCCATAACTACCCCCTTTGGCTACTCTATGGTCTCATAGACATTAAGGCAGCTCAGGGTAAATCTCGTAAGAACCTCATAAACGACAACATCAGACAAGACCTTTATTATCAGCCGGTAGTTAGCAGGGATGACACGGGTTTTGCCCTTGAAGAAATACTTCTCCAGGGCATTGGTCATTGCCTTGAACTGAGTATATTCACCCTGTGCCAGGATTTCAGTCCGCCGACCAAAAGCATCAGTCCAAAGGACGGTAATCAATGAGGTGGCGGTTATCTCAACAGGAGTTGTTCCATCAGCAGAAAGATAAAGACCGAGAAAGTCGGTAGGTCTTATTTCAATCTGCGACTTATCCGGGATTTGATAAACGAGAACCTCGCTGTCCACATCGGCAACGCCGGCAGATAGCACCATCCCTGGAGTCTTTTGATTAAGCTGGATTTCCTCTTCTCTTACTTTTCCCATTATATTTACCTACCTTTTGCCGTATTATATGCCTCAAGGCTTGTTGGCTCTTTGTGTCCGTTCCCTCCCGGATTTGAGCCGGTGTTAGAGGTCTCTTCTGGCTTGGTGAACCTGCCAAAGACCTTCTGAATTGGCGTGCTGACCAGCTGACCGACAGAGGCGATGAGCATACCTTCACCGAAAGGCGAAATCCACCTGCCACCCCGTTGAGCCAGCAGGAAGCCGACAAACAGAGTAACCACATCAGGCGTAACGCCGATTTCAGGGACAAAGCCCTTCACCAGCCCGGAGATTACGCCCTTACTGCCGGCACCAGCTCCGAGCCACATTAACCGGTTTAAGTCAATAGGATTCATAGTTCAGTCCCCCCTTTCTAGCATTTGCCGACAAACCGGACACGCCCACTTCTCCGGCAATATTTCATTCCTTTTAGGGTGCATCGGCACTCACCCTCTCTCATCCGTGTCCCTTTTGGTTTTCGCATAACTCAGTCTCACCTCCTTTTAGAACATTCCTAGTTGAACCGCTGGAATTCTAACCCTATCACCGATACAGCCATACCGGCTGCGACAGCTCTGGATGTGCTGCCGGCGACAGGACTGAAACTCAGCCCGGCTCCGACTTTTACAGGCTCTGGAAGCGGGACCTAAACAACCCCTGGCAAAAGCCCCTCTCCCATTAGGAAGCGTGATACATTTAGCACTAGCAGCCATAACTACACCCCCCTTAGCCCAGCCCTATGCTTAATTGTCTCGGTTAAGAGCTTTTGAGCTGCCTGTTTCTTGCTCATTCGCCATAATTCAGCAAGGGCTTTTAATCTCTCATTGATTTCAATAGGCAGCTCCAAATTGAGGCTTACCGTTGTCTTTTCAGGCTCAGGCTTAGGTTCTACCTCCGGGGTATTTTCTTCACCATTCACTCAAATCACCCCCTTGACATCCGCTCTTTTAAGGCTATACAATTTTCCCTTGCCTGTCCATCGGCATAATGCCGAAAGACATTCGGGCTGGTCCGGTGTATAATCGGGATAATGCCGTAGTTTGGCAAGAAATACGGGGAGGTTACGGAGATGCCCCGAAGCAATGCCCGCACCAGGAGTATCAACATCCCCAAAGAATTTTTACCCCTCATTATGGACGAAACAGAGAAAAAGGGTTATTTCAGCTCCGTCCAGATGATGGGAGAGATACTCGCCGAGCACTATAAGGGTAGCCAACCCAAAGCCGAGAAGGGGAAAAGTCCAGTAAAGGGGGTAATAAAAGATGAAAAAGGTAGTTGATACGACCTGCCCGGAGTGCCAGAAACTATTTCAGACGGAGGTTGATATTCCTGACGCACCGACCCTTGACCAAATCCACGGCACTATAACCGAAGCCCTAAAAGGCAGGCAGGGGATAAGCTCCGATGAGGTAAAACAGCTACTTCAAGAGCAATTAAGCCCGCTGACACCGAAAGAGGACCACCGGCACAAAACCGCCGATGAACTCTTTGACTGCCCGGAGTGCTCCGACTGGATAGCCAAGACCAGCCAGAAACACAAGGTCAGCCCGATAGAAGAAGAGCCAACAGAGCAGCCACCTATAGGCTCAATTTTTGGCAGGAAAACAGGAGAGTGAATGATGGCAGAGACCGATGAAACGCAGACCACGGAAGAACAGCAACCTACCCTTGAAGATATAATGGGGGAGCTTCCTATCCCCGATGAGCACAAGCAGGCATTAACCAACCTGTTCACGAATTTGGCTACCCAGGTCGTCCAGGGCAATCAAACCATAGCAGCGATGGAAGCCAGAATAAACGAGTTGAGCCTGAAGGCTAACGAAGCCACTGTAAAAGCCTATGAAGGCTTATCGGCTGACCAAAGATACCAGATAGAGATGGCGAAGGCTGCTGCTCCGGCACAGGCAGCTCAATCACAGATGATTTCACAGCTGCTAGGGGCTAGTCGTGGCGATACCGGTGGGCTTGAGGGGCTGGTAAAGAGTGCCGAGAGCCTTAATAGCCTACGCCAGTTTTTAATTCCACCGCCTACACCTCAACAAATAGCCCTGGAAGATGCCCAGATTGACCAGATAAAGGCTCAAACAAGGTTGATGAATAAGGTAACTGGTAAAAAGATTGAAGATTTTGCTGCCGGTAAGGGTGAGGGAGAATGAGGTCCCCCCTGGTCCAGTGGCAGCTAGACCAAATAGAGGCGGAGTGTGCCTTACTCCAGGGACATGCCACTGACCCAAGTTGCCCGTGTGATACGGACACCGAGAACTGCGAAAGGAAGCACCTGCTCACTATTGAAGCATTAGCAAAGGAGGCTTACCCGATGTTAGAAGATGAAACAGAAAAACAGATTATGATTGACCTGGCTGACCAGGCTAGAGCCTGGCGAAAGCGAGTTGAACAGCTAACTATCAATCCTACCGGCGACCCTACATCTGGACTTGGCATTGGTGGTGAACCTAGATATGGCGAACCAAAGACAGCAGCAGAGCGGGAAGCTGAACACCTTGCCAGGTATGACACAACAGAAATACCAGAGCGGGGCAGTGGGCAGAAGGAAAACCCCAAAGAGCCGGTCAGAATTGAGCGAGGGGAAACCAGAGAGGTCAAGATATTCAAGGAAGAGCCAGAGTTTCACGGAGGCAGCTTTCGCACCATTAAGCCGACAGAGGATATAATTGCCATTATCGGCTGCCCGATAGACAAGGCTGACTGGAGAGGTGGGGAGTGTATCTGCCGGGGGACTGGGGAGCGTGGCTGCACTGAAATCCACTCTATCAGCAAGCCGAAGGTCCAGGAAATCGCTGTCGGCTAAGAGAGTGGCACTATATGTAGTGGTTGACCAGGGCGGATCCGGGACCTTACACCACAAGATATAGAGCCGAAAAAAAATTTTTGAAAATCCTGCCCCTGCCCTGGTAACCCCTTTTAGCACCCTACCCCCTTTTTAATCGGTTAAAAGCCGGCGGTTTTTGTCAGCTCAAGACTCCGGCAGCTCCTGCCGGCTCGGAGCCTCTCAAACAGACGCACCAGGATTGAAATTGTGGCGTTTTCTGACCCTGGTCAATGGTTTCCTACCTGGGGAGCCTCTTCTGGTGGTCTTGGGGACTAACTCGCTTACCGGTCCGGGACCGGTGATTTTTAAGCCTGGTGGTAACTACTTTTTTATGTCCCCTGAAAAAATATAGTTATCTTTTGTTGTCCTCGCCACGCCTGGGCTAGATAGGCGACCCCGGAGGGATTCGAACCCTCGCTCTCCACCGTGACAGGATACTAGTTTATATCTGGAGACGCTTAAAAATCGGTAGTCACTACCTTCGTTGACTACCATTATTTCCCCTGGGCTGTTCTAGCTGCCAATATCGGACCGCCAGCAGGTTTGCTTTTGACTACTACTTTCTGGGACAATGGAACTAAGGAGGTGGCGATGGACACCAAAGAGGCACTGACCAGGTTTCTAAAAAAGTGTGAGGAGAGGGGGCTCTCAGACCATACCAGGAGACATTATCACGGCTACCTCCGGCACTTTGCCGAGGAGAACCCCGAACTCCCCACCGACCCCAGGATTATAGAGGCTTTTCTCAAGCAACGCAAGGAGACACCGGGGCACCGGGGCACCTGGTTTAAGCAGCTCCAGGCTTTTTACGCTTACCTGGAGCAGTTTGAGGGGATAGCCTCACCGGTCCCGCCCAGGGGACCGATGGGCAGACCACGCAAGGTAAAACTGGTTACCAATCCAGCTACGCAACAGATAGGGGAACTCTCCACCCTGCTCGGTAAAAAAGTAGTTACGGGGGGTCACTCCGTATCAACCTCCACATCTACCTCCACCCTTGACGCAGTCAAGGCGTTTATTAAGTCCAGGCAAATCTCCGGGGTGACCGAGAGAACGCTCCGGGGCTATTACTATTACTTCAAGCCCTTTATCCTCAAATACCCCGCCCTGCCCACGACCACAGAGCAGATAGAGGAGTTCCTGGGGTCCCTGAAGGTTGACCTGGAGACCAAGTGGAGCTACAACAAGACGCTGAAAGCCCTCTATCACTTCCTGGAAGCGAGGAAGAAAATCCAAAAGGACCTGATTACCTTCCCCCGAATTAAAGTCCCCAGGAAGGTCAGGCGGGTCCTCACCGAAGAGGAGCTGCGGAATCTCTTCGCCTTTGCCGAGAATTTCCAGGAGAAGGCGATTCTGCACACCCTCATTGACACCAAAGTTAGAGCAAGCGAGCTCGTCTCTATGACCAGGGAGAGGCTATACCCGGATAAAGTCACCGTAATCGGCAAAACCGGGGAGAGGGATGTTCCATTAAATCGGGAGACCTACGATATGCTGTGCCAGCTCGCAGCCAGTGGACCGCTATTCAGGCTATACGGCAAGCCGATGAAGCGGGAGTATCTCCGTATCATTCTCCACCGGCTGATGGAGCGGTCCGGGCTTGACGGCAAGAGGCTGGGACCTCAAATTCTCCGGCACTCTGCCTCGGTCCAGCATATGATGTTCGGCGGCGACCTGCTGTCGCTTAAAGAGGAGCTGGGGCACACTACGACCAGGATGACGGAGAAATACGGAGCCCTGGCTTTCCCCCAGGTCAAACAAAAGCACCAGGCGATTGATGTTTTGGGGCACATAGCAGCCCCGGCTCCCCTGGAGAGGGCAAGGTGCTATGGCTGCCACCAGGAGATTGTCCTGGAGCTGGAGAAGGTCAAAGAGACTGAGTGCCCGGAATGTCACCAGGTCGGTAAATGGTATCTCCCCAACCACCGGACCGAGGGAGCAAATCTCCACCTTGCTGGAGAAAAAAATAGTTACCACGGAGGAAGCGATGAATAACGGGAATGGTAGAACCAGGGTCCAGTTCACTGCCCAGGAGCTTGAGGCGATACACAACCTTGTCTGTGCCAGGCTTAGGGGTGAGATAACCTCCAGGTCTAGGATGAAGGCAGAAACCCTGGGTGGGATAGTGATGAAGGTAGCCAGGGCTAAGAAGCGAATTAAAGCTACTTAAAAAAAGGGGGTGAGCTTATGACCGGGCTAATAATAGCGGGGATTATCGTGGTGGTTCTCCTTGGTGGGCTGGTCTATATGAAGTATTTTTATAAGGGGTGAGAATGGACATAGACAAAACCGGCACACGGGAGCAGCAGGCACAAAAATAAAAAAGGAGAACTAATCTATGAAAAGGTTTCTAAAGAAAAGATTCCTGGGTATTCCCCTTATTGCTATCCTGATAGTCGTGCTCGTGGGGACTGTGGCATTGGCAGCGTGGGGAATTACTGAGCTGACCTTCACTGGCTCAATCACCACGGTGTCGCCACCGCCGCCCACCCAGACCTACACGGTTGACACGACAGAACTGGCATTCGGCGATACCACTGTCGTAAGGGGTGGAGCCGTCAATGTTACCTCTAGTGCAATCACCATTACCAATACTGGAGAAGCAGCCATCGAAGGAATTGATGTTGTTATCACAAATGACGCTCCTCTTACCCTTAAAGCAACCCCGAATGTCATCGGGGACTTTCCTCTCGCAACAGGAGGGACCGCAGAGGTGACCGTCACAATAACAGGGACTGCAGGACCCCTCCCTAATTTCAAATATGCCCTGCACGCAATGACTGCTACCCTGACACCAAACTAGACATAAAGGAGCCTGCTGCTCCCGTGTGCCGGTTTTGAAAAGGATTAGACGGGAGACGAAAATGGCTAAAAGCTGTGTCCACCACTGGATAATTGACAGCCAGAATATAGGCAGGTGCCGAAAGTGTCCTGCGGTCAGGGATTTCGGCAAACTTCAATGGCGGGGCAAAGTTCTATGGCGGGAGTCGGCGTTAGGTATCTCAGAACGCACCAGAATTGAAATTGGGGCGTTTTCTGACCCTGGTTAATAGATTACCTTCCAAGATAGCTGCCAAAGAGGATTCTGTAGGCTTCTGAGCCAGAAACGCCGGGGTGGGCTTGTCGGTAATCATAGACCATTCTGTTTCTTTGAACTTCGGTGTAGCCCGTCCTTGTCTGCTCTAGCAGCTCCTTCTCCATCCAGGTCAAAGGCTCTTCTTTTACTGTGCCCGTCTCTTTAACCTCAACTATCTTCTCCACTATATCGGGGTCTTTACCCTTTATCGTCAGAATGGCGTAGCCATTGCAGCAGGCATAGTAATTGCCATCCAGGGCGACGAAGCTCTTGGTGCACTGCCCCCCGTTGGGCAGAGCCATTAACCTTGCCTCTTCGGTGTCCTCTACCGTCTCAATGTATTCCCGGTTCTCGGAGGTCTCCTCTATGTCTATCACCGGCGAAACGATTGGCAGTCCCGTTGCCAACGACAGGATTTGTTCTTCCTGCGATGTAGGCAGAACCTCCAGCTCAACATAGGCTTGCTCAGGGGGAATATCAGGGTGTCTTATTACCGGCACATATTTAGCGTCCTCTCCCACTATCGGCTTTTCAGGAGCAGCTTCCACCTTTTTTTCTGCCAGACCGGCAGCTAGGGCTATTGCTATTACTGCCAAGCCAGCTCCGGCACCGGCAGCTGCCTTCTTCTTGTCTTTCATGGGTTCACCCCCTCCTTAATCCTTTTTGTTTCGCTGGTTCTTCCCCAGGGGTATAAAAGGCATCAGGTCCAGCCCTAGATAGCTGCCGACAATGACCAGCAAGATTACCCCTACCGTGCTGTCAATACCCTTGACCAGCAAGATAATGCCTCCGACAACACACGCCAGGACCACCAGCCCGGTCATTAACGCTTGAATTGCTTTCACGCTCATTTAATCTCCCTCCCCTTGAGGACTGCGTTACTCCAGCCCTTTAAGCATAAAGTCCACATATTCAATCAAGCTGGGCAAGTCTCTAATCTTACCCCGCAAACTCCCGCCTCTTATCATTACCGGGTGTCCCTTAGAGTGTTTGACTTTAAGATGTTTGGTAATGCCAGAACCGTGCCCGTGTTCGGCTGCCACTCTATCAATTATCCTTGAGTAGTAGTCTGCCTCAAAGACTTCAGTTCCGGTAGCTCCGTGAGTATCAACAATGAGCCTGACATACCTCGCATAACGGGCATTAAAACTATACTCTTTCCAGGCAGAAGCAGGAGCTGCTTCAGCTTCAGTAACTACAGTAGTCCAAGTTGAACCATCTTCAGAAACCCCTATCCTATAGGCAGTGGGTCTGTAAGCAACCTCAGCTCCCCAGTATATCCGGCAACCAGAAGTAATTTTAAGTGCTCCCATATCCCAACGACACCAAGCATCTGCCTCGTTAGCTGGCTCTGGTCTCCATTGCGAAGTGAGATTATCGCTTATCGTTCTTTTGGCTGCGTATTTTAGCTTTAAGTTGTCCGCCCATAAATCAGCATCATACGGGGGGGTAGTATTGAAGTAAAGCCGTATTTTAAGGTCAAGAGTTCCAGAAAATTCACTAGTATCAATAGTGACTATTTTCTCATTCAGCGTATATAAATCATCGTTAAAAACTTGGTCTGTACCAATCAAAATTCTCGCATAAATGGCACCAGGACCCTCTCCCTCTCCTTCTGCTCCCTTTAGGTCTACCGTAAATCCCTTTATCCCATCAAAGTTGAATGCCTTTTTTATTTGCCCGTAATCACCTATATCTCCTGCTCCCAATGATTTGTGTATCTTCCTTGAGTAAGTCCCCTGTGTTACCCAGTCGGTCTGCAAACCTCCATCGCTTATAAAGCCCTTAGCGTCAACCTCCTCATAAGTCCAGTCGCCAAGCACCTCAAAGCCATCTAGAAGAGGAGTGTATTCACTGGAAGCTAAAACAGCACTGGGGGTTACATAATCACTCGCCAATGGTGAGGGTAGCTTAACCATATTTAGGGCTATATCGGCATTCGCTGCTTTTGAATGAGACCCCATTACTCCTCTACTCCTAATATATTGACCGTGCCATTCTGTTCGGTGACAGCGTTTTTGAAGTAAAGAAGGCTGAGTTCAACCTGGGTGAAGCCTATAGTCTCTCCGACAGCCACTTTGTATCGTTGGTTAGCAACATTGCCGAATAGCTGGTCATTCCCGCTTACCTGGATAATGAGGTCCCGGAGCTTCCTTGAGGTGGTCTCAAACCTTCTAGGGTCGTCAGTAGTAGCCAGGTCCTCGTTTTCATAGACTGCCCCGGCGAAGCCTATTGTAACAGGCTCAATTATCTTTTTGACCTCTGATATAGGCTCTAAGGCACTTATCGTTTTGGGGACAATTCCGCCACCTGGCATCAGCTAACCCCCTTCTGGTCTCCCCAGCCCATAAGGTAGTAGCCTACATCTTCGTCAGAGCCGGTAGTGTTAGAGATAATGAGCTGAACCTGTGAGTGGACGACCTTGCCCAGATGATATTTGAATTGGTTGAGTGGTAAGGATACCCCGTCAATTACCCACTGGTAGGTGAAGCCCGTCCTGGCATCGCAGTAGCCCTCAATCAGACGGACTACATAGAGCTTGCTAAGCTCAAAGGTAACAGTCAGGCTTGTGCCCGCCTCTATAGTATCGCTGTCGCCGACAAAGAACCGGTCCGACTCAACCGAGGGCTGGTTCTCTAGCTGGACGGCGATAAGTTTCTCCAGCTTCTTCTCCTGCTCCTCATTCACAGCTTCTTTACCTTCTTCTTGATTGTAGGCACTGATTGAGACGAGGTTTTTATGTCCTTTTTCTCTTTAGCCATTTCAATCCTTCTTCATCACCATTACAGCGACAAGAGCTATTACCGCCACTCCGCCGACACCGGCAGCCACAACAGCAGCCGTAGGTATCTCCGGCAGCTCTATCCCCGCCGGCGGGGCTTTTGTTCCCTCCAGGATGGCTCT
>JABUBL010000768.1_pt1 | contig 10182 bp, 7 predicted proteins | sample 7240371 | NCBI WGS metagenome assembly JABUBL01 (sample SAMN07256343, study PRJNA390944) | subsurface metagenome | isolation source: Methane hydrate marine sediment | place: Pacific Ocean: Eastern North Pacific, ODP site 1244 | collected 2002 | reverse complement strand
TCGTTTACAGAAGAGGAAAAAGAAGAACAGTCTCGCGAGATAATTGAGGCTTTTGGGGGTTTTCTTGACAAGAATCAAGAAGATATTGAAAAAACTTATTTAAACCCTAATTTTGAACCTTTTTTATCTCATTGGATTCTTAATCTAGATACTAGTATGAAAATCTTCTCAGAGACTTTTGAAATGTTTGAAATTAAAAAACGGAGAATGGAAAGATTTAGCAAGAGAGGATTACAAAGATTGTTTGATCGATTAATGGACCTAATGAAAGCGTTGTTTCTTGTTCTTTATAGAATTACAGAACAAGTTTTTATTCTTACTAAAAAGTTACCATATATTTTAGAGGACGAAATTGATTATTTGTTAAACGACATCGTTTATTTAGAAAATATTCAGCGTTTTGTTATTAAATCATTTACTTAAAATATAGAGTTTCTAATGTTTTGACTGATTTCTTCTTTTTAGATTCAAATATAATTTTTGGTTATTGTAATCCCTCTGATCGCCTCTTTCCAGTAATTAAACCTTTTTATAATACAATTAAAAACGAGAACAATATCTTTTTATTATTATCAGTTGAAAAAGAGTTCTATAGAAAGATTAGAAATATTTTTGATTTTTTTCAGAGAAAAGTATCTAGATATTTAAGAGGTGGTAAAAAACCACAAATTAGTAAGATTAAATCTACAATATTAGATGCTCCTGGAAATACTATGTATTTTTTTGAACGATTTATATTTGATCTCTTCGATAAAAAGGGTATAACTCAGCTTTCATACGGTAATATGATGAAGGTATTAATAGATTTTAATAATAGTATGCGGGGTTGTTTTAAAACCTTTACAAACCATTGGATTAAAAGACCAAGCGCAAACGATTATCAAACAGTTATAGACGATACAATTTTTAGTAATTATAGAGAAATTATTGGAGACCTACTTCATTTCCCCGATAACCTTCACTTGGCTTTAGCTGCTTATTATGTGACAATTAGAAATTTGAAGAACGACTCCCATAATTATGTTTTTTACACTGACGATAGACAATTTATCTATAACAACCTTGAACAAGTTATAAATATCGCGAATCTCAAAATCAAGAAAATTAATTACAAGAAAAAGTCTCAACTTCACTATAACCCTAGTTCTAAGAGTTTTGATATTCCAAATGATGTATTGGAATTTATTCCTGATAAACTTTGATGAGATTGAAAGTAAAAATATTTTTGTAAAGGTTTAAATTAAGGCGCTTTAATTATATGAATACCAAAATTAACGACAAAAAAATTGTGAAAAAAATGAAATCGCTACATAAATTGATAATTGCCGTCTATTTCGCGATTTGGTCAATTGTTTTTTACTACTTGCTTGGGAACTATGTTAATTTTCAAACGATCACGGGAAACACGGTTGAGGATCTTACTAAAATATATACGTTTTCAATTGGAATATCTAATTGGTTGAATCTCTTTGTTCCGTTTATGATGATCCATTCGCTTGTATTTGTCATTCTCTTCCTGGTGAACGTGATCGTGGAGCGAAAAGTAGAAAGGGCAACTCAAGCGCAACTCAAATAATTTTTACTTTTCTTTATTTTTTTTATTTTTTTTATTAAAATAGCGCGAAAATTTACATTTTAAATTTGAGTATAAATAGTATTTTTTTGATATTTAAACGATGAGAGCTCTCTTTTGGTTTGATATTTATAGGTTACTATATTTTTAGGGGTTGAAAGTCTTATTGTGGTACGAATGGGGGTGTTTTTATAGGGTGAGAGTAGGCAATGTAGGGAAATATTTAATGGGGATCTGGAAACCCTCTAATTTTACGCTTAGAAAGACCCTACTATAATTATAAAAATCATTGAAAAATGATGTTATAAGGATAGGGGCAGATTAATTCGTGGGAGGAAAAACGATTCAACTTTCAACAAATATCGGATTTGTAATAAAAATGTTATAAAATTAGAAAGTAATATTACCGTTTGCTGCGAAATTTGCCTCTTCCTGAACGTAAATCCTATTATTAATTAACGCAATAATAAAGAGCCTTACTTTTTTGTATTTAAAACGGTTCTTAAAAGCATATTCCTGTTCCGGGCTAATCTCTTTTCGAGAGAGGTGGTTCGTAGCGATTTTTTTAAGAGAAAAGATGTAAAGTTCGTTTAACTCCTCGATAAGTACGTAGGTGTCGGGTTCTCCAGAGGCTCCTCCATGGACCACTTTATCTTTATATAACGTTTGGAGGTGTCGCACGTATTCTTGCTCAAATAGTTTTCCTCCAGTATCGTTAATGAGGCCTTGCACTTTCTTTTTGATATAGGAAATATTAGATTTATCGTTTAATTCAGGATACTCTTTTAAGATGTTTTCATATAACAATCCTTTTTGCACTTTAAAATAAATCTCAAAATCGCGCTCAGTCTGTTGAAAATTGGCGTTATTTTTTGCTATTTTAAGAATATCTTTATCGGAATATTTAAATGTAAATTGTTTGAAAGGAAGATATGGATCCTCTTCGTCATCGTTATTAGTTGGGTCGCTATCGTTTACCACTTCGTCGTTCAAATCAGTATTAGTTGATTTTAGTAATTGAGCCGTTTTTTCAAAGAGTAGTTTATTGTGTTTATCGGTACCGCCAATCATTTTATTGGCCTCATCCATAGTAAACTTACTATTGTATTCGATCATTTCTAATTGCATGCCTATTTTTGTTCTGACATGCTTATTATTACATAGTTGCGCTAGTATCTGAGCTTCTTTCGCGATGCGCTCGTGATTGAAATGAACGCCTAATAATCCTGACCTTTCTTTAAGAAATTGAATGTTTTTGTCTTTTCTCACCTCATAGAAGTCTCGAAATACCGCATCGCTATGTAAATTTAAATACATTCTTCCTAATGGTACGAACGAGATCCGGTTGGTTAAGGGGTCCACTTTCTTATAATATACAATTGCGCGAATCTTGCATTTGAAATAAACAACCTCTAATTCCGAATTTTTACAAACGGGACAAATGCGTTTATTGATATATTCTTGATCGCACTCACTACAATAAAATACTCCTTTCTTTCCAGCGATCCTTATGTAATAATCTACTAAAGGAACCTCTACTACGTCCGGATTTACGAACATAAACGAGTTTTGGTGCGCTCGTATCACGCGAATTAGGTTTCCTATTCTTTCTTTCAATAAACCCGAATCCTCGCCTGAAACTGAGCTTGATTCGTCTCGAATTACGATATGACCATATCCTAAATTTGGAAAAAGATCGTCTAAATCTGCGTCAGAAAAACCAAAATGAACGATAATATGAATGCGAAGTAACCGATAAAATTCACTTTTATAATATTTAGCAATAGCTTGAGCAAATTCCGATTTTCCTGAATTCGTAGGACCAAATACGAACAAATAAATGTGAGATTTATTAAGGATTCGAGTAGAGATCGCAAAAAGTAGCTCGTTTGTAAAAGGAGGTGTTTTTTTCTTAGTTTGAGGATCGATAAAAATCCAAAGTAAATGAGGCTGGTTAAATTCTTGATTAAATAAATTGTTTTGAATCTCGTCTTCTAATTGATATACCGTACAGAAATCGTAATAATCCTCTTCTCCCTGAGATTCTATCTTCTCAATGGTTTGAATAACCTTATTTTCTAAAGGATTTGGAGTATGGTCAATATCGGTCAAGACGTATCCCCTCTACTCGTCTTCGTTGAGGATAATTTTAGATGCTTTCCTTCTCGGCATATAAGGATCGTAGAGAACGTATTGTGGTTTTCGTTGAAACGATAAATCGCTAAGGGTTTTTAGCGACGCGTTTTTATAAAACGTTTTATCTACTTGGGAGGTCTTTCCATGAGCTATTCTAAATAGTTCTGCACAATCTAAGAGCTTATCGATCAGGTCTTCAACGAGAGGGAACTCAGAATAGAGCTCGCGGTCGTAGGCGTTAAGGGCGTCTATTAAAAGGTCGTTTGCCGTACTATCCCCAGCTGTATTGGCAATTACTTGGATTTGATTTTTAGTGTTTCCAACTAACTGTTTGAAAATATTATCTCCAATTTCTTCTAATTCTACCCTCTGTTTTTTATCCAAATCTAACATGTTAGCTAAAAGCGCAAGCACCTGGCTTGTACCTAAACTAACGTCGCTTTTTTTGCTCGTTTGATTACCCATATTAGTTCCCTCTAAATCTCGTTAAATTCAAAAAGTTTGAAAAAAATGAAGAATCCTCCGGAGGCGTTAGGGGTTCTGTCGTTGGAGGTAGCGATTGAAACGAGAAAATCCCTGTATAAGGTTATTTTTTGAAATTAAATCCATTAATAATTACCCAGATGAAAAAAGCTGGAATTACAGGAGTTGGAATTAGTTTAGATGGAATTAAAAAGACTCATGATACTATTCGCGGGTATAAAGGTCTTTTTAATCGTGTTACAAACGGTATTACTCATATACTTAATGCCGATCTACCTTTAACAATAATTACAACGGTAAATGCTCTTAATATAAACGAGCTTCCTTCCTTATTATCACTACTTGAATCATTGGGAGTTAAAAGGTGGCAAATTCAGCCCATCTTTCCTGTGGGACGCGTTCACGACTTTTCTGAACTAGAATTAACAGAAGAAGCATATCTGCACCTTGGAGCATTTGTTAAGCAATATGGCTCCCAAGAAGAGAAACATGAAGTAAAAATCTTGCCAAGCGACAGTTTTGGATATTTTACTGAGTTTGATACTCGTACTCCGAGTTGGCAAGGATGTCCCGCTGGATTAGTATATGTGCTATCACTAGTGATGGTAAAATCAAAGGATGCTTATCTTTACCAGATGAAATAACAGAGGGAGATTTACGCCATCAGGATTTATGGGATATATGGTATTCCCCCAATTCTTTTACTTTCACAAGAAAATTTACAAAGGAAGTGTTAGGATCTAATTGTCGTTCCTGTGACAGATCGGAACAATGTCTAGGAGGATGTTCAGCAATGTCTTTTGGAAGCACAGGAAATTTCCATAATGATCCTTATTGTTTTTACAGAATCAAAAAAAGAAACTTAGAAACTTAGATGAATTTATGTAAACATACTAGTATAAGGAAAAATATAAGGAAGAGCACAAGCAATAAAACAGCCGCTAATGATTGCAATTCCACAATAAAAATAACAGATGAACAACAGATGTTGTTTATTACAACAAATATCAGATATTTATCTTAATCTTAAATAGACAAGATTATTACAAATTAATAGAATTGGGAAAAATCAACGAGTTAAAACAGTTGAAAATATTTAATTATCAAGAAGATACGAATTCTTTTTTAGATAAACTTTTAGAATATGCGAACTAAAAAATGAGATTGGATACAAAATTCAGTGATGGTGAATTGATCTGATCACAATTTGCATCATAATTATTAAGAATAAGAATTTCCCAGATTAACTAAATTAAACTTTAGAGATAACGTCAGAATCAACACTACTAGAAGAATCGATAATTGCTAAAGTATAACTATTTGAGATATTACTATTTCTTTATTTTTGTTAGGTATTAATTTACATATCTCTAAGTTTATTGGGTTCTTTAAGATTTATTTGAATTATTTTTATATTAGATATTAGTTTAATGAAATCTTCACTAATTATTTAAAAGAAGAAATTCTTCAAATCAATTAATAATCTGTTAAAGACAAAAATAGTCCGGCTAAATCGGATACTGATGGAGATAGTTAAGTCTTTAAAACAAAACGTCAATTCTCATCATGTAAAACTTGTTTTGGAACATCATAAAAAACTTGAAGTCTTCAATGTCATATTGTTCAACTAATTGAATTTAGTAAAAAGAGATAATTTAGTAAGTATTAAATATCAAGTTTGCATAGTATACTTTAGTGTCAAATTTCTTTATAAATCCATATTAAATTATTAAAGGAGGGAGATTAATTGTATGTATTTTACAAATATTTTCAAAATAATTTATATTAAAAATAGCAAATTAAACTTAAACCACATTTTAAGAGGATTAGAAAATGGTAGCTGAAAAAGTCGTAGCATCAGTTATATTGAAATCCAAGAGTGGATTGTCTATCGACAAAGATCTTGATAAATTCTCGCTTAGCACATTAGATGAATTCCTACCGAAAAGTGCTAATATAAAAAATGCTGCTAAAATACTAAAAGAAGCAGGATTTGATATTGAAGCACAAACTAAAGTAGGAATTTCATTCTCTGGTCCTAAAGAACTTTTTGAATCTGAATTTGGAGTTACTATTAGTAAACGGGAGATTAAAATAAAAAGACCAGAAATTGCAGAACGCTCGGTTTCTTTTTTTGAGGCCAGTCTACCCAAGATGATGAGTGATAGACTTTCTGAGCTCACTGAATCTGTCCAGCTGGCTATTCCCGCTGTACCTTTTCAAAGCTCAAATCCTCCCACGCCTAATCCCCCCTACTATTTTCTAAATGTGCTGAACGATGTTCCGGCGATACTCAATGTTAACGCCCTACATGGCGCTGGAATCACCGGTGCTGGTGTACGTATCTCGATGGTTGATACTGGTTTCTTCCTACATCCCCACTATTCAGCCCAAGGGTACAATATTGATGACATTAGAGCTGTGGGTGGATTAGATGAAAACGCTGATGAATATGGACATGGTACAGCAATGGCAGCAAACATCTTAGCTGTAGCACCGGGAGCTACTTTCTCATTTGTTAAATATACAGATGGAGGATGGAATAACTTTCCATTAGCTGGATTTCAAGCTGCTGTCCAGAATCAAAATCCAGATATCATTACTTGTAGTTGGGGTACTGGAGGTCAGGATCTCGCTCTGCTTTTAGAAATCGCTAGTGCTGTAGCTAATGGTATTGTGGTTATCTTTGCAGCGGGTAATGGTCATACTGACGATCCAGCAATGACGGTCCAATCACTTGCGCACCCCAGTTTGATTTCAGTGGGTGGTGCTTATCCAATTCAGGGTGGAGGTTTTCGTGCCTCTAACTATGCTAGTAGTTACGATAGTTTTGTCTATACCAATCCTCAGAGGCACTGCCCTGATGTTGTAGGCTTAGTTGGAGAGATTCCTGCAGCAATATTAATCATGCTACCTACAGAACCGAATTGTACTATGGATCAAGGGTTAGCAGCTCAAGCATTCCCTTTAGGTGATAATACTGCCGTTGATGATGGTTGGTGTGCGTGTAGTGGTACATCTGCGGCTGCACCACAAACCACTGGTATTGTTGCCTTAATACTGGAACAACATCCCAATCTAACCCCCATGGCAGTAAAAAACATCCTAGAGAATTCATCTCAAGACATTCAAACCGGTTCAAGCAATAGTGCAGGTCCAGATAGCGCAACAGTTGGATGGGATGCAGCCACCGGATTTGGTCTAATCGATGGAGAGACAGCCTTAAACTTCCTCCAGCAAGATAAGTTCAATGCATATATTCGCGATAGTATCGAGGATAATGGAACAGAACCAGTAGTTTTAAACCGCCTATGGGCTAGTCCAGATATTATTGTTCGTACTGAGGAAGTAGATGATCCTTCGGAAATGTTGGGAATAACAGTTAAACATCGGCACGATCTAAGCGACCAAGTAGAAGATGGACAAGATAATTACGTTTATCTGCGTGTTCAGAACCGTGGTACAGTTATTGGAAGTTGTACAGCAACCGTATACTTCACAATTCCTGGTATGTTACCCAATCCAGCAGGTTGGGAGAAGATTGGGGAAGCTAATATACAAGATTTGGAACCAGGTGAATTCCGGGTTATTGGACCTATTATCTGGTCAGATGCCCAAATTCCCAGAACTGGTCATTTCTGTCTGATTAGCATTTTAGATAGTCTTAGTGATCCTGCTCCAGATTTAACCGCTATTCAAACTTCTGCTGATTTCAGGAAAATGGTTAGGGATAAGAACAATGTTGCGTGGAAGAACATTACAATCGTAGATGTTATTCCAGGTGGGACTTCTTCCTTCAGTTTTTATATGGAAGGTCCATCAGGTAAATATCACCAAGCCGATCTTCAAGTCGATCTTACCAATTTTGCACCAAGAGCGGATGTTTTAGTCAGAATGGTCAAGCGGTTGGCAGATACAGCAACATTGAATAATATGAATGTCACCCATGAAAGTAAACTTTATTCTACACTGACTCATCTCGGAAAAATGGGTACGCTAGAAGGTATGGATTTTAAATCCAATGAGGAAACCAAGGTTACAATCTATTACACTGTACCTGAAAAAACCCCAGATGGAGCTTATCCAATTCGTGCTACGCTACTAGTAGATGGCGAACAAGTTGGCAGTTTTACCGAAATGATTAATATATCACATTTCGTTTTTGTTGGGAATAGGAAAACTAAGGAAGTTCATAACAAAACTTGCGCTTGGATGAACATGATGAGTCCTTATAATAGAAAACCATTCGGTGATTTACCCCAAGCTCATCGACATAGATATGATAACTGTGCACATTGCATAGGAGAATCAAAACGCTAAACAACAAATTCAATTTTTATATAAAAGGAAGAGTGTCAATTATATGGGTACAAGTGAAGATAAAAAACAATCCAGTCAAAAGAAAGTCATGGCAACAGTCTATTTGAAGTCAACGTCCGGTCGTTCTCTCTTACAAGAGGGTATAGTTGGCAGCGACCCAACACCTTACCAATCATCCCCCGTTACTACACAGAGAGCGATATCAGAACTTGAGAAGTGTGGTTTCACAATTGAAGCTCAAGGAGTTACTTTATCAATATCTGGGCCCCCTGAGCTATTTGAAAAGATTTTTGACGTTAAAATATCGATTGAGGAGATAAAAAGGCATGAGCCCGGACGAACCCAACCTCGATCATTGTTTATTTGTCGTAGTTCTAAACCAGTGATGAAAATACAAGAGTTAGAGGATTTCATTGAGGGAATAATCTTAGCTAAACCTGGTGTTCCATTCAAATGACTTAAAGTAGGATTTATTAAATTCAATGGAGTATAAGCGGAGAATTTCTCACGAGTGAGGATGCTTATAAACTTGTAAAAGAAGAAATTCACAAATCATTAAACTCGAATACTAGTCAGTAATTTTTTTCCTACTTTCTTAAAATTCCACAATTTAATCTTAACTTACTATTTTAGGTAGAAAATTCAAAAAGACGGAAAAAAATATTCAATGACTTATACATAATCTCAAAGTATCCATTTTCATTTGAAATAGTCCTTAAAGAATCTAAAGAAGAACCTCCTGAACAATTATTCAAACCTAAAAAATTAATAAAGAAAAAAATAGATCTATGGAAAAATTTAGAAATAACAAAAAGAGAGGAGAAATTTATCGGTGCTTTAACAATTCTTCAAGCAGAAGGAATAGTATTTTCCAATGTTTTTCAATATTTTTGTAGTTGTTTGATTGACGAATTTTATATGATTTTTAAATTCTTCATATAGCATAATTTTTTTCATAATTAATTTTTTTTAAATACTTACAATACAATTCATTAATGAGTCTTTTGGTAAAGCATTTCCAAAGAAATTTTCGATTATAAAAAAAATTATAAGGAAAAAAAAATAAAAAATATTTAAGACTTCTCGCCCCCTTAATATTAAAATAAAATAAGAAACTATTATTTATATACCCATTCCATAAACTTGATTTATAATAAACACTATTATTGGAATAAGATATGTAGAAAATAATTTAATAAAAATTTTAGTATCCCAAGGGTAATCTCTAAATTCATTTAATTCAGTTTTAATTGATTGAAGTGCCAATAAATTTAAAAGAACTTTTGACTTTTCTTCCCCATTAACGCTTTCTAAACTTGAATAATATTCAAAATAAGAACTCTCGATTTTTTTGGATTCCTCTGTTCTTAATTTTATTAAAGAAATATGAATGTTTTTAATTGGATAGTAAAAGATCGCAAAGCTAAAAAAAATTCCTAATATTAGAACAAGATAGGTCTGTATTATAACGAATATATGTGTAAAACCAGCAAGATTAGTAAAAATAAAATATAATATAATTAAACCAATTTGCATAGATAAATTAAAGGAGTTCCAAAGAGAAAGACTTCCTATTGGTTTAAGACCACCTACTTTATCGTTATGAAAAGGATTTACTTTCAAATTAGATTTACAAAGATCAGAAATTATTTTTGCAGTACCATGACAAA
>JABUBL010000767.1_pt1 | contig 10184 bp, 17 predicted proteins | sample 7240371 | NCBI WGS metagenome assembly JABUBL01 (sample SAMN07256343, study PRJNA390944) | subsurface metagenome | isolation source: Methane hydrate marine sediment | place: Pacific Ocean: Eastern North Pacific, ODP site 1244 | collected 2002 | reverse complement strand
AAACATCTCTTCCAGGGCGCCAGGCCATAATTCTATCACCTCTTGGTCGTTAAAATAGAGGTAGGGGCAGTAATTGAGAGGGTCGGGAACCACCCGAGCCGATGTATAGGTAGTTTCTAAAATCTGGCCAGCTCTCTGACACCAGGCATGCCCGTAACCCTGATACATACCTACAGCGACGTGGGCCTGGGTGAAGTTCCTCAGCAGGGAAGTCAAGAGAATAGATGTATCCTCGCAATCTCCATACCCCTGACCTCCTTCCCAATACCCCCTCAGGGTTTCGGAGGGCACCTGCCAGAATTCACCGACATCAAGACGGTAGGAGATATTTCTGCACACAAAGTCATAGAGCGTCCAGTAGTCGGGTCCAATCTGAGAGTAAACAGCGAGAACATCGGGGTTTGAGGATTGAATAAAATCTCGGAGGGGCTGCCATCGGCCGCCACGAACATTTACCAGGTATTGTCCATCTTCATAGAGGACTCTCCAGCGCGTAAGAGGTATTATCGCTAAAGGTATCAGAGAAAGAACACCAATGCCTATGGAGAGTATAGGCATGGTAAACTCAAAAACTCGGTTCCATTCCTCTTTGGTTATCAAGGCTACCTCGGTCTTGCCAAAGCTATTGCTGCTACTCCACCTCCGACTACAACTATCCCACCAACGATAGCCCATGGCAGCCAGCTTGGGAGAACTGGCGGCACTTCCTCCTCAGCTATCTGGTCAAGGTAGTCCCGCAGCTCATCTTCTGACATACCCTCTAAGGTCTCTGTGGGTGTCAACGGGCGTTCCCAATACTCCTCAGAGTCGTGGATAGTTAACATTAGGGTCTCTTTACCCCAGCCCGGCTTCACCTCCTCTAGTCCTGGCTTATGCTGGAGACGGTCCATAATAGTAGTAATTGCCAGGGTGGCTACCACTATGACAGCGGTTATTGCCAGGCATACCAGTATAATAGCTAGCCAAATGGGAATGCCCACGGCTATTCCAGATGCTACCTCAGCTCCGAGTGGTGTCCCAACGACCTCAATCCTGAAGTTCGTCCAGAAAAGTGGCGTAGTATCAACATATACCTTTACCTCAATGGGGCGACCACCTCTTGCCCTGACCTCCTCCTCTAGCTTGCTGGCGAACCCATCCGCAAACCACGCTGCGGGGGTAAAGGGGTCTGTCTTAAAAGTGGCCATAGTTACTTCAACATCGCCGTTGTAGATATAGGCGTAGGGATAGATGGTATGCTGGATAAGTTCAAATTCTGGGGGAACTTCAAGGGTGGTGGTGCACAGGTCCCCTTCGTAAGTATCAACGACAACAGGGCTATCACGGTTCATGAGGAGGCTAACAGCTATACTATATGTCCCCTCTTTATCCAGGTCAAAGCGCCCGCCGATAAACTCGTGATCCTTTCCAGCGCCGATAGTACCTGCATCATCAGAGTAAGATTCCACGGTTAGCCCGGTGGGGTCCTTGACTACCCAGCTAATGAGCATCACTTGGCTGGTAGCCATGTCATTTTTCCCCCAGATGTGGACTAGGCCGCGTTGGCCGATAGGAACACTGGAGGCTATGGGGAGCAACTCAGTAGACCGGCTAGCTTGGCTAATGGACGGGGATATCACCTCTAGTTTCATCATACTCCAGCTCCTTCTTGATGATGGTGCCAGCAAAGACTTCCTCTTCAACAACACAGAGGACTCCAGAGTAGCTGTCAACCGTGGCCGGGGCATCAGGGTTCATAAACAGTGCTATTGATATAGTCCAGGTTCCCTTCTTATTTAGGTCAAAACTCCCTGGTGAGATGAACTCATGGGTACCACCGGGGGTGGCCGAAAATGTCTGCCAATCAGAATAATCTTCGGCTACTATTCCATCGGGGTCCTTGACTACCCATCCAATACCTAGTTTCTGGTTGGTAGCCATGTCATTGCGCCCCCAGACGTGGACTTTACCTTCTTGCCCGAAGAGCACACTGGCACCCACAGCCAGCAGTTCAGCAATGGTATCTGGCACCTCAATAAACGGGGATAATGCTCCTTGTCTCATTATATTCCAACTCCTTTCTGCTTATTGTGCCTGTATATATTTCAGGCGCCACGGTGCACAGGTCGCCAATGTATCTGTCAACAACCTCTGGGTTGTTAGGGTTCATAAGCAGCTCCACCCGCATGGTATACTTCTCTCTATCCAGATTAAACCGACCACCAATAAATTCATGCTCTCTCCCAGGGCTTGTAGTCCCCCACTCCCAATCTTCATATTCCTCAACAACCATACCATCGGGGTCAGTAATAACCCAGTAAATTCCCAGCTTCTCACTGGTGCTCATATCGTTTCGCCCCCAGATATGAACCAGACCCCTTTGACCCTCGGGAATATTATAAACTGGGATAGAGGCTCGGGACTCATCATACTCTAATTGCTTCTTGCTTATTGTGCCAGCAAATTCTGGCACGGGCACCTCTGTTAAGCTGACAACTTTACTATCAGCACCGTAAAAAACCCAGCCGTCATAAGTGTACCGCTCCACCTTGACATAAGCGGTAGTGTTGCAATCAGGCATGGTGAAAGAGGCGTCACCCCACCCATATTCTCCGCTCATAATGGTTTTCTGAAAGCTGCCAATAACATAATCGGGGTAAAGGTCTGGGAGCGCATATATTGTGGCTTTGAACGTAGCGGGGTAAGCCAAGGTATTGTGTACCACGGCCCTTACCGAGACCGTTTCGCCTTCTTCAGCGCTACTAGGGGCTGTTATAGAAACTGACATTAGCTCTCCTTTGTTAGCCCTTTCGTCCAGTCCCGCCACCCTGTCCGCCACCCTGGCCACCACCGGGACCACCCTTTGAGCAACCGCCGGTGTTTTTGCTTCCGCGACCACCTCCGGGAACACCTTTCCCACCACCACGTCCATCTTTAGGTCCAGACATCTTACTCCTCCTTCAAGAATTGCTCAAGATTCTTGAGTTCGCTTTTTTTGTAAGCCTCTCTTTTTTTCATTATAGAGCCAAGTTCTTCATTTTGTCCAGCGACCTCTTCGAGCACCATTTCCGGGGTCACCCCTAGCTTGGCAAGGGTATTGCCGTCCTGTCTAAACCTTTTCTTTTCCTCCGGAGAACAACCTTTGAGGTAAATGCCGATTATACTCTTGCCGGCATCGGCTAAGGCTTTGAGATCGTTCATGCCCGCCTTTTCAATTTCCTCCCTAATCTGCCGGGCAGCTTTTATCGCCAGAAAGTGCTTGGCTGACCTATCTAAGAAACTCATGCGCTCTCTAAAGCCTCCTTGGTATATTCAAATTTGCAGCTGGGGTTGGGGCAGGTGACCTTTTCAAAATCTCCCTGCGGTACCCTGAACTGCGTATGACACTGTCCACATTCATATACCTGGGGCTTCTCTGATGCCTGCTCCTTAGTTCCAGGGCCACCCTTAATATCGCCTGCCGCTGCCTTTATAGCAGCAACGCCATCACCAATGTTTTCCCTCACCGTCTTAGCCAACCCCATTAAAGCACCGTGGCGCTCATCAGACCTCCTTTGGTCACCGAGAAAACCGAGATATTTCATCATTGGCTCCAGATTAGCGTAAACCGGCTTGCCCTCCTTATCAGTGACTGGTTCGCCATCGCTGCCCATGACCGGGAATGGAAGCATAGCAGGCATACCAGAATTAGGAGACCCTTGCTGTACCTTTATTACGATTGGTTTGCCGGGGTCCTGCTCCACCAGCTCCTGGTTCTCATTTAAGAAATAGGTCTTGGCTGGTTGCCGCTCCACCTTTTTGATAACTACCGGCTGCCCCTCTTTGAGCTCGGTGACTTCCCCCTCCGGACTAACCATGAAGCCCTTTTGCTGTGTTGGGCCGTCACCACCACCACCGCGTTGCTCGTTAATCATATTGACTATGGTCACTATATCCTGGATAGAAATTGGTTGGTTAGGGTTGAGAGTGGCTATGACATCAGCGAGCTCCTTGATTCCTGACCCTTGGGATTGAGGTTGAACCGTCCCCCGCTTGGCGGCTACTACTTGAAGTGCCTCCCTGAAGGTAAACATACCCAGCTCATCACCAACCTTCAGAATCTCGTTCCCTTCAACAATGTAATCTAGCCTCTCCCCCCCCTTGCGCTCCCCCGTGAGTGTACTCCCTTCCTCTGCCTTTACCTCCGCTGCCACAGGCACAGGATAAAGCTCGTCTCTCTTCTCGGGGGGTGTAGTATTTCTCAGATAACTCCTATACAGAGCTATCCACCGGTTCCTGTTGGTCTGAGGAATGTTCATCTCGGCTAGCACCCGCTCCATCTCTTTCATGCTTCGCATGTCCGTGTTTTGAAAGAGCTCAGCACACGCTTCTAATAAGTCAGTGTCAACACCGGATAGCTCGCCGTAGATTCTGAACCTTGACAGCTCATCCACCCCCACATCCTCCCTGGTTATTATCACCTCTTCTCCACGCTCTAGAGCTTTCCTGCCGGCGTCAGTGATAAACCACTCCTGGCCTCCCCCCTCAACATAGTTCTTCTTCTTTAGCCGGCTGAGATAGGTTACTACTGTTGCTTGTGCGCTTTTGAGTTCAGCGGCTATCGTGGCAGGGCTGGTTGGCCCCTCAGCCTTTGATAGCACTTTTAAGACCTCACTTTGATTTGCCATGCTTCACCTCCTATAACTATTATAACAGACTTTTTAACAGACGCAACCTTGGTATAGGTCGGTCAAGGCAACAAATTCATAACACTGTTATAAGAGTAGTGACCCTAGCCAAAACTTGTTATAAGGACACATCAGCTGAAAAGCCCAAAATCCGCTGAATTCTGCCCTCTTTTTCTAACAATGACAGTTTTCTAACAGCCGAATTTATACGCAGAATGTCTGTTAGAATAAAGGCGTAGGCCCCGCAGGGTTTGACTAAATAGAGAGATATGCTAAAATGAAACTATGACTATGAATTGGTTAAGCTTTATTGGCAATCTCATTAACCGTGTACCCTTTGAGAAAATACTCATCCCTCCAAGGGACAGCACGAAGGAGCTGCAGAAACTTCTAGCCACTCTACCACGCCCTGAGCCGCAACAAGAAGGGGCTCCAGAGGAAAAGTCAACGTCTACTATTCAGGAGCCAGCAAAGTCAGCTAAAAGTGTGGCTACAGCCTGTGTTCCCTGTGCCCTGGGCCATTTCAGCACCAGTGCCGGCTTACTCAACGAAATAGCAAGGTTCAAGGGAGAGGGCATAACCAGTGATGAAGTACTGGATAGGGTTGCTAAAGTCCAGGAAGAGCAAAACGCCCTAGAGAGAGTCGACCTGACTCCAGAGAATATACAGGTTTTGCCTCCCTGGGAAAAAGAGCTGGCTGACGATGCTCTTATCCAGAGCCGTAAGCTAAGGCACTCCCTCGAGAGCTTTACCAGTATGAGGCAGCTCAATCAGGCTGCCGCTGATACCTCATCGTTCTATAAGGACCTCAACAGAAAGTGGTTCAAGGGGCGCTTCGCACACCTCGGCCCGGAGAAAGCACAAAGAATAGCCGATGAGGTAGGTCGGCTCAGCTCTGAGGATAAAGAGAGGGTCCTGAAGAGAGCTGAAGAACTTATCGTGGGGGCTTGATATGACAACAGTAAATCCCGCTATAGAAGAGGGCTTAGCCCAAGAAATTGCTAGGTATCTCGTTGCAAAGAGACGGCCTGTAATTAAAGCCGCTGAGCTTGAGAGTATTTTCAAAGAACTAGGCTACGGAGAAAAGGAGATGGGGGATTTTACTTCATATATCCAGACTCAAGAAGGCGCGGACTTCTTTCGGAAGTCAATGAGGCTTGAACTCTATAAAGCAGGTTATCGGCCAAAGGAGGGAAGCTATGGATAGTTTAGCCGAAACTATAACTGAGGAAGCCGCTAAGGAATTCCCAAGGATGAGTAACCCCAGCAAGTTATCCGATGAGGAGGTAAACCGCATTGCTGAGGCCGTGGTAGAGAAAGCCACGGAGGACGTAGGGGTCAGGGATATAATGATAGGCTCCGCAATGGGTAAGGGTGCTATTCCTCTTTATGGTAGAGAGACTCGCAAAGAACTATGCGCTTGTTGCCTCATTGACCCCGAAGGACCTAACGCCCCCAAGAACCGAATGTGTACCACAAAGGGTGCTATCGGCACTCTCTCTGACCGTGAAGAAACGGATTGGTGCTCTGAGGTAAAGATTGTCTCGGATGGAAGGTGTGCCAGAGCCAGGTCAATCAGGGAGGCAGCCAGGGAGTGCAAGGAGAAGCACCCGACTGACACTGAAGCGTTCTTTAGATGCTATATTCCAGCTTTCAGCCAAATCACTAAGGGGAGCAACCCCGGAGATGAGCCAGGGTCAAAATATTATTACTGCGACAACACACACTTACATCCCACCAATGAAGTGCTCCAGATAAAGACTCTCCAAGATGACCCGAAGTGCCCCTACTGTGGTGCAATTATGACTTATGGCAGATATTGGGGACCACTTATCGCTACACAAAAGGAGTATGTAACCATTACCGACCCGGGTAAAACAACCTTCAAAGTAGGAGAGATAATCTCCCGCGAGGCTTTTGAGAAGGAGAATGAAAGAGTAAAAAAGCTAAGCGATAAGCCAGCTACCGGGAAGGTAAATAGGGGTATTGTCGTTTGAGACTGTTAGACAAAGAGACCCCCCTGAAAAAAGCGATTCTGAGTTACATAAGGGAGGTATATCCTGATATCGAGGGCGAGTTGCCAGACGTTAGAGTTTTAGACGATGAACAACTCTGGAAGGAAATTCCTGGTCTAAAAGTATGGGCTTTCTATGATGTTACCAGAAACACGCTTTATTTTATTGGAGGCCCCTCTCCCGATACTATTGCCCGCGAACCTGGCATTGAACTTTATTACATGGGAATCCCTAGCCGGTATAGTGTCGCGCATGAAGTTGAACACTGGGCACAAGCTCAGAGGGTTGGTCCAGAGCAGTATATGAAGCAAGTGGAAACCCGTGAGGGTTACCTCGAGTACGAGAGAGCTGCTGATGAGATAGCGTTAGCAAATGCGACAAGGTTAAAATGGTTAGGAGACCAGTAAAGTGAAAGGCGGCGTAACTAAACGCATCGAGGATACTGTAAAAGCCCTTGAGCAGGGGCAGCTGAAAAAGGCACTCTACCTTTCCGAGGCAAACGGTCTTGAAAAGCATCATGACTTTATCGAGCAGGCAGCCCGGACCTGCCTGGCAAATAAAGATAATAAGGAGGCTTGCGCAGTGGCCATCAAAGAGGCAAAGGATAAGGTCCAGGACACGATTACCCTCCCCATCGATGATACCAGCCTTGAGGGGGTGGAGGAGTATCTATCCCCAGAGAAACCGCCGGAGCAACCCCCAGAGGCTCAACCCACTTCTGAGAAAACCGACGAGCAGCTCTATGAGGAGTGTGAGGAGTGCCACGTGGCCGTGGCTGCTGCAACGATCGCTCAGGTCTGTGCTGAGCATTCTGAAGAAGCTGGCGCCAGCTGCAAGCTGATATCGGAAAAACTCGAGGACGAAAACACCGAGCCGACCGATTGGATAAGAGCCATGGTCGAAACCGCAGAGCAGGCCCAGGGAGAAGCAAAGGAGCAAATGGTCGCTGCTGTTACTGAGCTCACTGATTACCTCCAGAGGCGCGATAGCCCCTTCCTAAAAGAGCTTGATAAAGATAAGGGGGAGACAAATGGCGAAGAAACCACCTCTGTATCCCCACATACCGAAGAGCCAAATACAGAAAGCTAACCCAGAAGAGATAGAGATAGAAAGGTATCACGGTATAATAGTAAAAATCGGAGGCATACCTACTAAGACCCTCATGCTGCCAGACTGGGACCTTTCCTATGTTGAATACCCCCCTGGTCAGATGAAGGAGTTTAGGAGTGCGATGATGAAAGCCCGACTTAGCATAAGACAGGTTACAGATATGAGGATTTACTTTGTACAATAATAGCCCCCCAGGAAACTTGACAAAGAAGAAACATCCGTACAATAATAGAATTGCCGTCTTAAATGACGAGTAAACTCTTAAAGGAGGAAAGGTCTAATGGCCGGTATTTCACTCTCCGCAGCTGGTGAAGCTATCGTCTATCCCGCAGTACCCTGGAGTAAGAGGCTATTCAGCCTGAAGATCCGAAGCTTCCCTAAGGGCTCAGTCCCCAAGCACTTGGTGCAGTACCTGTTCAAAAAGGGTGGTGTCCCTGCTACCTGCGCTCGAGAGACCGCAGACAAAGCCGGTGCAACCCGGGTACACGCAATGAATGCCTGTGTATCAGCGGCACTGAGAAGGTAGGCTAGAGATAGCCACCTCACAGAGAAACGAGTATCTGTGAGCAACAAGGGGGGGGGAGCAATCCCCCCCTTGTTTTGTTAATAGGGGAATAAGATGCCTAAAGAACTTAAACTCATTCTGCGAGAGACGCCTATTGGATTACCACCTACACCAAAACAAGCAGCTCAGCGTGAAAGGTTTGCCCAGGTAGCCAAGGAGGTCGCTCAAGAAATGAAAGGCACCAAACTCAGGGGAGCAGCTAGAGTAAGGGCATTCAATGCTAGGATAAGTGAGAGGTTGAAGGAAAATGCCTCTAAGTTTTAGTCTTGGCAAAGAGACCTATACACTTTCTGACGAGTGTCTGGAACGGATGCGTTTGGCGATGGCAAACACTGTAACTAGGGAGAGAGGTTTTGCTTTACTAGGTGATATTAAAGACTTGATGCCAGGCAAAGAAAAAATCGGTGGTAGGGAGGGGGTACGAATAGATGTTGCCGGTATGAAGGGGTCTTTTCATACACACCCCGATGATGGCAACCCTGAATTATCTGCCGGTGATTGGGCGCATGCTATAATGACCTGTGCCGAACTCCAAATCCCTTTTCTTGAGTGTTCCGGTAGTGATGGAGAGGTCTATTGCACTACCGTAGATGACATACATATTCTGGCAAAACATAAACAGGCCAAGCGAATCACTGATGATGAATTGGATGAATTGGTTCAGCACTTGGTAGAGCCGTATCATTTCAGAGTGTAAAGAGGCGTAAAAGCTAATCAGCTTCCCCTGGGACAGGCTCCTCCGGTGCTGGTATGGCCATAAATGGGACATTAACCAGCTCAAGCTCCGGATGATAGGTAAACCGCTGCAGCTCCACTTCACCTTTCGGATTAAGCTTCGACGAGTCTATAATGACATTAGCGAATCGCCAACCGCCACCCGGTACCTGCTCTTTCTCCGAACACCGGAAGGTAAAGTCCTTCTTCATTGTAAAAACTACTATCTCGAATTTCAGTCGGCTAATATAGACCTCAGGGATTTTGATCTCTTCACCGGGTCCCGCCTCCCACTGGTTCTGCTCTTGTAGATTTACTTGCATCATTTCACCCCCTTTGCTATTAGTTTGGCAGCCAGCTCTTTCTTGTGGCCACTGGGGCTGAGTCCAGCCTCTATAGCCATCTTCCTGAGTTCCGCCAGGGTGTACTTCTCGTCCATCTCTATACACTTAGCTAATACCACCCCTGAGATGCCCCCCGGGAAAAGCTCCCCCACCTCTGCCGCAAGCCGCTCCTCAGTTGTTGGCTCCTCTGCCTGGATTGTCAGTGTTCTCGGTCGGGGTTTCACCGGTTGCTGGGACTTTTCATTCTCAATGACCTCGGACAGGAGATCCTCGAGCTCCCCAGAATCCCCCCCCTGCTCCTTTATACTATTTATCAGGTCATTTAACCCCTGCTTGGTAAGCCTAACAATAGCCGGCATCACTTTCCTCCCTTCTCTCCTATTATTCTCTCATATGCGTTATTAAGGAGCTTCATCGCCGCGTCATAACCGGTCCTCGTTTTATCAGGATGAAAAACTACCGCGAGGCTCCTGTAGTTCCTTTTGACCTCTTCAAGAGAAGCCGTCTGTGGCAGGCCAAGTACAGCGTAGGCATCAGCCAAGGGCATACCTGACTGTGGCGTGGCTGCCGACTCCCCCTGGGGAAGTTCCCTGGGCCGTTGCTGAAATTCCTTAAGCCAGGCAGCGACAGTTTTCCCCGTGAGCCGCTCAAAAGTAGCGTCAACAACATCAACGAGATCCAGTAGAACCGATAGGCTATTCCCTTCCTTGGTCTTTGCCTTGCGCTTTGCCATCAGTAGTACACCGTCACCTCAGGATAGAGTTCAACTATCTCGTTAATCTCCTCCACG
>JABUBL010000766.1_pt1 | contig 10188 bp, 7 predicted proteins | sample 7240371 | NCBI WGS metagenome assembly JABUBL01 (sample SAMN07256343, study PRJNA390944) | subsurface metagenome | isolation source: Methane hydrate marine sediment | place: Pacific Ocean: Eastern North Pacific, ODP site 1244 | collected 2002 | reverse complement strand
ACAGCCGCGATATTGAAAAAGTTTCTCGATTAGCCGGCCGGCTGGTCAAAAACAATGGGGTCTTTTCCGCTCAACGATGCCGCCAGACTAACCCTAATTTCTTTACCAGTCCTAAAGATAGTTACGCAGTGTGAATTTCCTTGAGTATGAAAGAGATTTGCTTTATCCTTAACTTAAAAGATGGAAAGCAGGGTGACAACACTAATCAAGGAGTAAACACAGATGACAGAAAAAGAACAGACCAGAAGACAGTTTCTACAGGTAGCCGGTATAGGAGCGGCGGCCTCGCTGGCCGGTGCGAGCAGCTGTTCGGCACAGGTTCGCGGTTCCGCTTCGCGTCGACAGGGCAAAAGGCGGTTTGAATTAGGCTTGGCTTCCTATACCTTGAGAAAATTCAAACTGGATGAAACGCTGGCGATGACCCGGCGACTTGACTTGAAGTACATTTGTTTCAAGAGCATGCATCTGCCGCTCCGAGGCACGCAGGCCGAAATCGAAGCGGTAGTGGCAAAAGTCAAGGATGCGGGCCTGACCCTTTATGCCGGCGGAGTGATTTATATGAGAAAGGAACCTGAGGTGCATCGTGCTTTTGATTACGCCAAAGCCGCCGGGATGAAGATTATAGTCGGTGTGGCGGCGCCCGAGCTGCTGCCGTTGGTAAATAGAAAGGTCAAACAATACGATATCAAGGTGGCTATTCACAATCACGGGCCGACAGACAAGATTTATCCCACGCCGGCGAGTGCTTACGAAAAAATAAAGCATCTGGACAAGCGGATTGGGCTTTGCAACGACATCGGACACACCCAGCGGGCAGGGGTGGACCCGTCGGTCTCGGCCAAGAAATATGCAGACCGGTTGCTGGACGTGCACATAAAGGACGTTTCAGCAGCGGCCGCTGAGGGACGTGGAGTGGAAATCGGACGAGGGGTGATTGACATTCCCAAGTTCTTAAAGACGCTGTTAAAGATAAAATATTCCGGTATCGTGTCGTTTGAATACGAAAAGGACGCCGAAGACCCGCTGGCAGGCCTCGCCGAGTCGGTCGGTTACGTCAGAGGAGTGCTCGCAGCTATTTCGTAACCCGTACTCCGTGGCTCTAAGCCATCCATCGAGTCGGTCTTTGGCAGATTAACCGAGCCTTACAGGTTTTTGCTCTTCGGCGGACTTATATACTGCCAGTATAATTTCCACCGCTTTACGCGCCTCGGCTCCATCAATCCAAAAATCTTCGCCGCTTTCTAAGGCGTCTATGAAGGCCTTGAAATTGCGTGTGTGGTTTTCATGTGTGATGGCAGCCGGGTCAGCCACGCCGCCTCCGCCTGCGATTTCGCCGAATTTCTTTCGGATTTGTTCATCTTCCGGTTTTTCGTCGGCGAACTGCCAGAGGGTAATACTGTTTTCCACATTTATGATAGTGCCCTTTGTGCCGGTAATTTCAAATCGTCTGAATTGTCCCGGATACGAGCCGGTTGTGCCGTAGATAACTCCCAATGCCCCGTTGGTATAGCGCAGCACAGCGACCGCCGTATCTTCTGTTTCAATCTGAGGATGTCCCGGTTTCGCCGTGAATGCCTGCAGAGACTCAATCGGCGGCATTACATCACACAGCATATCAACCATGTGAATGGACTGGTTCATCAGCGCACCGCCGCCGTCAAGTTTCCACGTGCCGTGCCAGGAGTCCTTGTAGTACTCATCGGTGCGCCACCAGGGAACATATATGCCGGCGTAGGTAATTACGCCGAGGCGTCCGGAGTTTATCGCTTCTCTGATAGGCACAATCATATCGTTAAATCGGTACGGAAATATGCCACCCAGACGAGTACCGCTCTTCTCGTGGGCCTCTATCATAGCGTCAATTCGCTCCAGAGTAACCTCCAGAGGTTTTTCGCATATTACGTGTTTGCCGGCCTCGGCTGCGGCAATGGTCGGCTCCAGATGGAAGCCGCTTGGTGTGGCGATGGTGACAATATCTATCTCTTTGAGCTTTAGCATCTCTTCATAGCTTCCGAAAGCCTTGGCCTTGTATTTATCCGCTAATTTTTCAGCCCTATCCGGAATCTTGTCACAACAAGCTATGAACTTTGTGTTGGGAATATCGCCCAAGGCTCTTACGTGAAAATCCGCGATTAATCCGGCACCGACTATTCCAAAGTTCCAGGTTTTCATATCTGTTTTCCTTTCCGTATAAAGTTAATCACAAGCCAGGCCAACGTCGGCCGCAATATTTCTCACCGCTGCAATCGCCTTTGAAAAAAGCTCAGGCCCTGTGGAGCCCCCGAACTGACCGCCGGCTTGCAGGTGCGGCTCCATCGTAAGACAGCCGTCATAGTCCATCGCCGCAAGCTCGGCGAGCAGCTCCTTAATCTGGCCGTCACCTTCGCCCGGTATGCTGCCAACGTCTTTTGCCCCGAGCTTCCAGTCTTTGATATGAATGTGGACAACGTATGGCTTCATCACAGGCCAGCAACTCTTGACATTGTCTGTAATCTTTTCTCCCCAGACGAAATTGGCAGGGTCGTAAACCAGCCGCAGTCTCGGCGAATCGATAGTCTTTATAATGTCAACGCACTGCTCAGCGGTATGGCCGTAAATATTAGCCTCATTTTCATGGACCATGGTAACGTCAACGTCCTTTAGCACCTCGACCTTGGCAGCCATTCTCTCCATCACCTGGTCGCGATAGTCATCGATATTCTGACCTTCCGGAGCATAGTAACTGAACATTCGTATGTACGGCGTTTCAAAGAGCAACGCCAGCTCGACCGCGTGTTTGAACTTGTCCAGATGCGGCTCGAAAGGCTCGTCGAGCCTTACCTTGCCTATCGGCGAGCCGATAGCGCTTACTTTCAGGCCGTGGTCTTGTATCATCTTTTTCGCTTCTTTCAGCTCGTCCTTCGCCATGTCCATTATGTTCTTCTTGCTAATAAAGCGAGGCTCAATATAACCCACGCGTTCGCCGGCAAGGTACTTGACCTGCTCGGAAAAATCATCGACTACCTCATCTGCAAATGCACTTAATTTCGCCATTTTCAATTACTCCATAATACGAACAAAACAGTTTAGAAAACCAATTTTACTTTTCAAAATGCGCTGCCAAATCTGGCAGCTCTCTCTTAATTTCACTTAGTCTGTAACCAAAACCCGGCCCACTTAATGTTGACAAATCAACCTGGCCGTTGCGCCGCTTATAAAGCCCCGGATGTACCGCCTCCTCCGGCGCCGAAGCCGCCGGGTAAAACTGCATCGAATTGGTCTCTACCCCCATAATCGTTCCCGCATACGCCGCCAGAAGAACGTGGGGTATCTGTGCTAACATCGGATTAGTCAAATCCTGCACCATCAGCGTCATTCCATGGGCCTTGGCCCAGCACAAACTCAATAATGCACCGGTTTGAGTCTTGCAGGTTTTCAACGCCACTCCGGTCCAGCCTAACCTCCGCCCAAGCCTTATCAATTTCCAGTCGTGGGCACTTTCATCCATAAACAGCGGCTTGCGCGCCGATACGCTGTGAACGTCAATCTGGTTTTCTTCCAGATCATATGGAAACGGCTGCTCCACATAGAGAATCATCTGGTAGATTCGAGGATGTTCTGCCATCAACCGGTCCAGAATGTCGTTCACATACGAAGGGTCGGTGACCGTGCAGTTAAAATCGCTGGTCAACCATGGGGCGTTATTCTCGAGCGCAATTTCGCCGACTTTAATCAATCGTTCGTAATCCCACGATGAGTCACTGCCGCGCAGTTTCACCTTCAGGCACGTCAGACCATCGCGTTTTACCCAATCCGGCAACAAGACCGGGTAGCCGTCGTCCGGCTCCGTTCCGGTTAGCTCAGATGCGTCGAGCAAATCCTTGCCGCCTACCAGGTGCCAGGCGGGCATGTTCTTGGGAGGCGGGAAATCGAGAAAATCTGATACGTATTTGCCGGCAAACGAGACGTCGCATCCTTCAGCGGGTTCGAGCAGGCCTGATAAATCAGTATTCATAAATTCTGCGTTGTAAGTCGAGTATACGTCCCGGCCGAGAAGCTGACCATACGCATCGTGCAGGGCAACGTCAAAAACCGAGCAACAAACCAACGCCGCCAGATGCGGCATCGGCTCTGCCTGCCGGCCCCGCTGGCCGTTGAGCTGCTCCAGAAGCCCGGGTAATACTGATTCGACAAAGTCGCTGCCTAATTCGATTGGATGACCCTGCCGGTCGAACTGAGCCCAGGCCTCGGCAAGCATACGGCAGAAAAGCTGCATCGCGTCGCATCTTTCCTGATATCCCAGGCTGCTGGGCCAGGCCCACTGGACGCTCAGCGGAGTTTCGCCCCATCCCTGTGCCTTTTGCCCCTGTTTGTTTGCCACCGTCATGCAGGCACGCGCACAAATAACCGACGTCAACGTTTCAGGCCCAAACTTCAGTGGAACTCTTGTTTCCACTGGAATAAAATATAAATCCACAGATACCGGGTTAATATCGGTTGTTTTTTGATTCTTTCCTTTTGCCATATTCGTTTATGTCCAAAACCTATTGATGATTAATATTAGGAGATTTATAACTTATGTCCAAGTATTGTCAACCCTAACTTTGTTAGATTCTCAAACTGAACCGTTCTATCCGCCTGGAGTGGATATTTCGTCTTTATTTCTTTTTGTACGGGGCCTTGCGAGGTTGGTCGGTTCAAGTTATATTGACCCGTTCTGTTGGCCTGAATCTGCGACCTAAAAAGACATCTTTTTGTGTTGCTTTGTTGGCCTGAATCTCTATAATCTTGAAAGGTTGTCTTTGCAGGAGGCAGTACTTCTTCTGAACAAGATACATTTATAAACGCTTAAGAATTTTAACTTTAGCGCGCGAGCATTTTAGTGAAAGGAGCATAGGTATGAAAATCAACCGAAAATTGAAGATGGGAATGGTTGGTGGCGGGCCGGGAGCGTTTATAGGTGAGGTACACCGCAAGGCGTCTCGCCTGGACGGCGGCATCGAGCTGGTGGCTGGGGCGTTCGATATTAACCCGCGCAAATCAAAGCAAATGGGACGGGAGCTGGGCCTCAATCCCAGGCGGGTCTACGGCACTTACAACCAGATGATCGAGCGAGAGCTTAACTTACCGCAGGGCGAAAGGATCGATTTCGTCTCAATTACTACGCCGAACAACTGGCATTTTCCTATCGCCAGGGATTTTCTCAATGCCGGCTTCCACGTGATGTGCGAAAAACCAATGACGATTAGCGTCAAAGAGGCCAAAGACTTGCGAAAACTTGTCAAGAAGTCCCGCAGAGTGTTCGGACTCATGCACAATTACACCGGTTACCCGATGGTCAAGCTGGCTCGCGATATGGTGCGCTCCGGCGAGATGGGTAAGATTCGCAAGATTGTCGTACAGTATCCGCAGGGCTGGCTGTCTACTGCCCTGGAAAGAACGGGCCAGATGCAGGCCGCCTGGCGTACCGACCCGAAGCAAAGCGGCGGCGCCGGCTGTATGGGCGATATTGGCACGCACTGCGAGAATCTCTCGGAGTATATAACGGGCCTGAAGATTACTCATGTATGCGCCGACCTGACGACTTTTGTCAAGGGCAGGCGGCTGGACGACGACGGCAACTGTCTGCTGCGCTTCAACAACGGCGCCAGGGGAGTCCTTCACGCCAGCCAGGTTTCCATCGGTGAGGAGAACAATCTGGTTATTTGGGTTTATGGCGAAGAAAAAGGCCTGGAATGGCACCAGGAGCATCCTAACTACCTGTACGTAAAGGTGCCGAATGGGCCGGTACAGGTTTGGTGCCGCGGAAACGATTATGTCGGTGCGAAAAGCCCTGCAGCAGGCCGTGCTACACGGCTGCCGTCCGGTCATCCCGAAGCTTTCTTTGAGGCCTTCGCCAACAATTACTGCAACTTCGCCGAAACCGTGCGTGCAAGATTGACCAGGACAAAACCGGACCCGCTGGCACGGGATTTTCCGGATGTTAACGATGGTCTGCGGGGTATGCTCTTTATTGAGACCGTTTTGGCCAGCACAAAGAGCAGGCAGAAATGGACCGCGTTCAAGAAAGCATGAAAAAAAACTTAAATTAGGAGTGCTAAAATGAAATACCAGCAAAAGGTTTCCCCTCAGCGGGACAAGAAGATGTCTCGGCGTGATTTCGTGGCTTCCGCAGCGGCAGCAGCAGTGGCCATCTCAACGGCGGGCTCTACAGTGCGTGCGGCAAACCCGTCCAAAAAGTTCAAACTCAAATATGCGCCACATTTCGGCATGTTTCGGCATCATGCCGGCAATGACCCCATCGATCAATTAAGGTTCGCAGCAGACCAGGGTTTTACCGCCTGGGAAGATAACGGAATGATGAGAAAGCCCAAGGATTTACAGGAAAAGATCGCCAGGGAAATGAGCCGGTTGCGGATGACCATGGGGGTCTTTGTATCTGGTTTTGGCCTTAATGAAGTCACTATGGTTAAAAAAGGCAAAGACATACGTGAGATGTTAGTAAAGGGCATGAGGGCAGCGGTGGAAGTAGCCAAGCGGGTCAACGCCAAATGGACAACGGTGGTGCCGGGCCAGTATTTAAAAGGGGTAGAATGGGACTATCAGACAGCCAACATGATTGAAAACCTCAAGTATTGCGCCGAAGTGTGTGAGCCGTCGGGGTTGGTGATGGTGCTCGAACCGCTCAATGCATGGACGAATCACCCGGGATGTTTTCTGACCAAGATTCCACAGGCGTATCATATCTGCTGTGCAGTAGGCAGCTCCTCGTGCAAAATCCTCGACGACCTTTATCATCAGCAGGTTACCGAGGGTAATCTGATCCCCAATATCGATATGGCCTGGGAGGAGATTGCCTATTTCCAGGTTGGTGACAATCCCGGCCGCAAAGAGCCAACAACCGGAGAGATCAACTACAAGAACATTTTCAAGCATATCTATAACAAAGATTACAAAGGGGTCATGGGCATGGAGCATGGAAACAGCAAGCCGGGCAAGGAAGGCGAGATGGCCGTCATTGAAGCCTATCGGGCCTGTGACGATTTTTCTTGAGCTTTGCGTTATTAATGAAACCCAGGGTGGCACCCTCAAACTTGTTTGGGGGTGTTCTCAGCCGCTCTTATAGAGAATTTTGGAGGCGCGTGAACTAATTGAAAGCAATTTAATCGAAAGGGAACATTTATGAAGAAGAAAGCAGACGAAACAACAGGTCAGGTTTCTCGCAGAGATTTCATTAAGACATCGGCGGCGGTATCGCTCGCTGCCATGGGTGCGGGAACAAACCGCATTTTTGCCGCCGGCTCTGGCAAAATCCGCATTGCTCTGATCGGCTGTGGCGGCCGCGGCAATGGAGCTTTGAAAAACTGCACGGAGGCAGGCAAACACATCGGCCGCGAGATAGAAATCGTTGCGGTCGCCGACTGGTTCAAGTCCAAGGCCGAGAAAACCGGCGAAAGTCACGGCGTCCCGAAACGGCGATGCTTTAGCGGCGCCGACGCCTATAAGAATCTCCTCAGGACCAACGCTGACGTCGTGCTGATGGCCACCTCGCCGAATTTCCGCCCCGTGCATTTCGAGGCAGCAATCAAAGCGGGCAAGAACGTATTCATGGAAAAGCCCGTTGCTGTCGACCCGCCGGGTGCCCGCAGAGTCATCAAGGCCGGCGAGCTGGCAAAACGCAAAGGCCTGGCCGTCGTCGCCGGCACACAGCGCCGTCACCAAGCAAAATACCTCCAGACTAAATATGCCGTTGAGCGCGGCGCAATCGGTAAGATCAGAGGCGGCTGTATCTGGTGGTGTGGTCGTATTCCCTGGATCCACCGACGCAAGCCCGAGTACACCGATGCCGACTACCTGGTGGACAACTGGCTCAATTTCGTCGAAATGTCAGGCGACCACATTGTCGAGCAGCACCTTCACAATCTCGATGTCGCCAACTGGTTCATTGGTCATCCGCCGATAAGAGCCATCGGCTTTGGTGGACGCGCTCGCCGAGAAACGGGCAACCAGTATGACCTCTTCAGCATCCAATACGACTATGCCGACGACCTTCACATACACAGCATGTGTCGGCAAGTCAGCAACTGCTGGAATAGAGTTGCCGAGCACTTTGTCGGCAGCAGAGGTTCGACTTTCGGTGACGGCAGCTCGATGGAGTCCGGCAAGAACGTCGATGTACCGGACTTCCCCGAGCACGGAGGTCCTTATGTGCAGGAGCATATCGACCTGCTTAACAGTATTCTCGAGGGCAAGCCTCTCAATGAGACCCGCAACGTTGCCGAATCTACGATGACCGCGATCATGGGCCGAATCTCTGCTTATACCGGCCAGGCGATAAGATGGTCGGACGTGGCCGAGAACGAAAAATCTCAGTGGTACAACTTCACTCTCAAGCCGACCGCTGAAGACTTCGAAACCGGTAACGCGGTGGCGCCCCCGGACGATGTTATTCCGATACCGGGTTCGCCGTACAAACCGAGACGATAGAACGTTCTCGCTGTCGATGCGGGCGTTGTCCCCGGCAAGGTGAAAGCTCAGGTCTGACGACTGTTAACTATTATTCTGTAACATCTAATTTGCTGGGTGGCAGCCTCAAGCGAGTCCCGAAAAATCGGGACGAGCTTGGGGATGGCGTAGAGACGCAAGATTTTGCGTCTCTACTAGTCTGTGCATTTATCGTGTTACAGACCACTATTTTGCTGACAGCAAAAAGTCGCGCCTGTGAGGGCGCGACTTTTTTATTTGTCGGTCTTCTGGCTTTTCACAAGCCGATTAGTCTATCTCAACTATTTCTACGAACCGCACCAGGGCCCCTGCCGTTTGCCGATGCGGCTCGACTATTCCGACCAGGCCGACCTTGCGGTCTATAAGTCTGCCCAAATTCATCGTCGAGACCCGGTCGGCAGGTAGGGCGTAACAAGCGGTTTTGCCGGATTCGTCAACTATCCGGTAGTGTCCGGGGCCGTAAGTCGTGAAAGTCTGTAACCGCCCTACAGCCGCAAATCTGCCCATATCTTCAACTTCTGCCAGCCTTCTCACACGTGCTTTATCTATCCCCTCCTTAATCTTCTGCAATTGTTTATTCTGAAGCTGAACCTCTTTGCCTACTGCCAAAGCCAGCTCAAAACCGTCTATCTGCTTAATTATAAACTCCGCATAGCGTGCAGCTTTGCCGGCCGCCTTGTCGTCTGCAATCGTGACAAGGCCCCTTTTTATTTTTGTGTAATTCTGCTGGCCCATTGGTTTCGCCTGCTCAGCTTTTATCTGCTTTTCCAGAGCCTGATATTCTTTGAGCCTTACCTCAGCCGAAACCATCTCCGGTCCAACCACCAGAGTCCCGTTGGGGCCGGCCAGAGGAACCTCACTAACCGACTTGAGCGGCTTTGTAAAATCGGTGCTTACCCAAAGATAGGCAAAAGGTGGAGGAGCTATTTTATAATAATCGTCCATCTGTTCGCCCAACAACTTGACCTTCTCACCCCGGTTGAGCTTTCCCTGCAGGGTCGTCGAATATAATGGCTTTACGTAATCCGAGCCCGCATAGACACGAACACTGTCACCGGTAACAGTCCCGGCAGCAGGGTCATTCGGGTCAATCTTGACATACTGCATTGAAATCCAGGAAAAACTGCCGGCCGGCGGAACAATGCAGGACCAGCTAAATTGCCTGTCGACCACTTTTACTTTGTCGCCCTTGTTGAGCTTGCCGCAGTGGTAATAGTTTGTACCCGGCCCGGAACGAACGTAGAGGTCATCGCCCGTTATCTCGGCAACGTAGGGAAAAGATGGCATACCAGCTTCATTAGGCTCACCGGCCCCAGCAACAGCTTCTTGGGCAAAACCAACCTGACAAATCAAAAATAAAAATCCGAAAATCAAAATTGTGGAATTCCTTATTTTTGAACTTTGATTTTTGATATTTAATTTTCTTTCGTGGTGAGATTCCATTCTTCTGTCTCCCAAAAAATAGGTTCTGGGCTTGGCCATCCTGTGGACTATTCCCCAGGTCCAAGTCCGGAAACAACCAGACCGCCAAATAATTCTTTGGCCTGTCAAATTAGCACCCGTCCAGGCGATTGTCAACTTTTTTATTGGATTAAATATAGCCTCTATCGGCGGTATTTTCCAACGATACTTCGTCAATTTTGCCGGTCTAAGTATGCTTATTATTGAAATTTTCGATAATTTTACCTTAAAATTATGTCGGCT
>JABUBL010000765.1_pt1 | contig 10196 bp, 17 predicted proteins | sample 7240371 | NCBI WGS metagenome assembly JABUBL01 (sample SAMN07256343, study PRJNA390944) | subsurface metagenome | isolation source: Methane hydrate marine sediment | place: Pacific Ocean: Eastern North Pacific, ODP site 1244 | collected 2002 | reverse complement strand
TTCCAGATGGGGCCGATTCGTGATGGTGCTTCACAAAGTTCCCGTGCCGCGTTCACTAACTTTTTTGTAATTCTTTTTTGATTCCCAAGCCCCCGAGCAACGTGCCAGTATTTCGATCTGGTTCTATTTCGCTTAACTTTATCCAACCATTCCTTCTCAATGGTTTCAGAGGAAAGAGGTTTATCCCTGCCTACGACTGCCTTCGCCAACACGACGGCATAGGCTTGTAGGTCAACAGCGAGGACTGGCGGTTTGGTTTTCTCAGCAGCAAACCAAGCCACGGAACCTGCTCCACAAAAGAGATCTACGAACCTTTTGGCATATCTTGACTGTTCAATAATCATTCCGCCTAGCCCATTCTCAAGCATGTGACGTTTGGAGCCCATGTATTTCATAGCTCAAGTCCCCAAAGCCCTATCCTCTCACACTCGCCTAATACAGCAAATTCCTTCGGTCGACTCTTCCACCAATCCGGGAATGAAGAACTGTTTGTATCTTCCCAGCCAGGTTCATCATCCAAAACTCCTTTAACGTCGAGCCATAAATCTGTCAAGTAATCTGGCTCGGCTCCTGGTGTCCAAAAACCACGTTCTTCTCCGAGAGGCCTCCACCAGAATTCTAAATGAGTTCGATCGATCTCGCAATCCCTCAAAAGTCTTGCACAAGCTCCTGTGGCTATACGTAGCAGGAGAGCACCTCGAGATATTACTTGAATATGATGGCGTGGATGGTTTACTGTTACAGTTCCACTGGCTTCCCTAATGATAGCGGCTTCTTCACGTTCCATTAAGAATCTTTTCCATCTTTCCTTATCAAATCCACTAATAGAAAGAGCATTTAATAGTACCTCGATTTTGCCCTGAAAACCCCCGGGAAGCTTCCGCATTCCTTTATACGCGTTACTCAGACTTAACCTAAGCAAATGACTATCCAGTTTTTCAAAACGGGATGAACCTGATGGTTCAGTCATATCCCAAAGATTATACAGAAAGCTTGCTGCAAGGGTGGTATTCAAGGGATTCCTGTGGATCAGACGTGTTGGGCGATAACTTGCTTCATTCCTCGCATCGCGGTCTTCGCTCAGACGTTTGAGATCTAGCCCCCACTCATTCAACCACTTAATACCGACGGGGTGGAGCGTAGCACCAAATATTGAAAGCCATTTCTTAAGAATTTCCCCCCCAGGAGTGATAATCTCACCTAACAGGTCCGCAGAAATTTGAGAATCAGCCCAATTTTTTAGGATGATCCAAGTGATTCGATGGGTTCTGCCACGTGGACTAGTCAATTCCCTGCATTCTCTCGGGGATATTACAACAAAGTGCCTAGTGTCAAATACCCCGATCCCCTCTGTAGCTAGAATTGACATAGCAGCGCGTAACTCGGCATAGTAACCCATATGACGCGCTGAATCAGCATCTCCCCGCGTATGGCAGTCAATAGATCTCCCTAGATACCCCCAACCATCAAGACAGTGAAGAAGAGAAGAAGCAGCAATATATTGGGCCATATGAGTCTGACGGATCGATCGGCTTGGGCGTGTGTCACGACTGATTTTTTCGATACAGTCTCTTCGATATCTATTTCTTTTAGGTAACCACATTCCATCATTGAAGCATATGCCTAGTTGGGTGAAGTGATGGATTAAAGCCTTCCTATCAGAGTCGTGCAGTGTAGCCATATCCGAATATCAATAGCCCAAGGCTTTAATAACTTTTCTCGAAGCTTTACCCACTTCACCTGGGGCTTCCCCTAGCACCTCAAGCAAATGCCCTCTCAGTATCCTATAACCACCGCTACCTCGGAATACTTTCTTTCGCTCTTCCTGCTCTTTATCAAGTCCAGGGGCGGTTGACGTTCGCCAGTCATATGTAACTAGCCTTTTTGCTATCTCCTCAAGGAATTTGGCTACCTTCCGAGACCTTAAATCCGAAAGGGCTTCAGACACTTTTGCTTCATCTGCTGCACTACCTGCTTCCATTACCCAATCTTTCAACTCTAGTGCATCAGCTCTCACATAACAAAGATCATTGGTTACATAAAGAATCCCTCGAACTCCCGGGTCTGCATTAAACAAAGTGGCGGGGCCCACAAAAGCCAGGTCCTCTTCATTTTCTGACAGGCCCTTGCTTCCTTTGCCTCTTAGGGCTTTAGCCCATTCTTCGTTGCAATTACGAACAGCCTTTTCGATTTTTTGCCCCATGAGAATAAGAAAACCTGCTTGTTGTGCCCCACACCAAGGTAAAACCGTTTCGTCCTTCCCAACAGGTGCCCCAAACAATCCCCCGACTCTTACACCTGGACCCTCCCATGCTTTCACATACGAAGCCATTAAGGTATTAATCCAAGCTGACTGGCTAACCATCTTCTTTCTCAATTTAGGTTCGCCAAGCATGTTAATTCGATGATACCATGGGCTTTCTTTGTGTGCCCAGAGTGCCCCAGTGAGTTCTTGGGATCTTGTCTCGCGGTATATGAAGTGGCCTTCGAATTTTTCAAGCCAATCCTCAGTGCGTAATAGGGGGTACATGTCAAAAGCGAGACTGGGATTGATTCGCTTTGGTCTAATATTAATAGTCCAGAAAAGGTATGCTTGCCAGCTGATATCAAGACCATGAAAAGCCACAACCGGTAACTCAAAGTCTTCATCAAAAGGGTCTTCAAAAGCCCATAGCCGGTGCTGTCCGTCTATTACTTCAATGGGATAGGGTCCTGATGGTTTCCATTTTGCACCAGTAAAGCCGTCGGGAAGAATAATTGTGGCGTAGTCTTCATCTGTATCAACAACCTTAATTAAATCCTTCTCTGCTACCTTTCCATCAGGTCTTTGATCCTCAAGTGTCAAAATGTTTATCACTATAGCCGTTGGAAGCCACCCAGGTTTTCTCAAGGTGTCGAATTTTCCGGTCTTCCGTTTTGTATCACTTAGCGTTGACCAAGGGAAACCATATCGTGCAAATTCCTTATTTCTTCTGAGCGTTCACGCTCATGTCTGCGTTGAATCCCTGTGTCTTTTGAAGGGTGTAGCCCAGTTCTTCTCTCTCTCCGATATATGCCCGTCAAGGCTTTTAAATAAGAAGCCGTGAGCGTAAACATGTAGAAATATGGATCGGGACGCCGCCTGTGCTCCTCAGGTTTAAACTTCATCTTATTCCACTCATCCAGCCATTGTTTTACTTTAATGGCGACTATTTCGTGAGGGACGCTTGATTTATCCTTGGCCATATGCCCACTCCTTATGGTTGCAAGACCATTGACTTAGAGATGTCACACTGAAGGATCTCCTACACCTATTATCTTCGGATTCTGGCAGCTGTCAAGCAGGAGAGGTCTTCTCCAATACCACTCTACTTCACCTATTTCGAAGCACTACGCTGGAATATGGCACCGCCAAGAAGGCGCAAGGCGGAGCTGCTGCTTCCCCCGATTTGTCAACTTTTTGGAAAGCGGTAGTTGGAGATAGCCAGCTCTACGCGCTCCAACCTGCTCTTTTGTTTTGAAAGTGTATGTGCCGACCTAAACTCTTTTACCCATACCTTTCGTTTGAACTTCAGCTTCACCGGGCCTCCCCAGGAGAGTAAGAACTTGCCCTTGAGTCGGTCCAGAGCGGCGACGAGATCTTTAGTGTCCTGGTGCGTCCAGGTTTCAGGATAAGGCGTCTCCGTCCCCTCATACGGCGGATCCAGATAGAAGAACGTCTCCTTGGCGTCATACCGTTTGAGGATATCCCTGAAGTCCAGGTTTTCGATAATTACATGCGGCGCCTGGAGCCTTTCACTCATGCGGACCCAGTCCCTGCAGTTTCATCATGCCACATACGCCGCACTTTTCCTACCCCTCCCATCGCACCATAGTGGAATTGAATTAACCCTACACGTCTGCTGACGCAGCCGTGCAGGGAACCCGACGGGGTCCCCGCGAGATCACGAAGCAAGCTCGTGGGGTGTAAGATCGCACCACATTGGAAGTATCGTGCAGCAGCACACTTTCTACATTGAGTTGGTTTGGAGTTTCTATTCGCAGAAAGGGACAAGGAGAAAGCCCCAGTGGGGTAGGTTATGAACTTGCGCTATCCTTGAACGCGGCTTCTAATTTCGTCTTGATTTCAGCGATAGCTTCTGTTTCAAATTGAGCTACTGTCATAAGAATCAAGTGTGTGGCGTCTTTGGTTTGCATATTTTCCACTTGCCATAACCCTATATCAAGCAACGCTTGTAAAAAATATGCCCAAGACACTGGTTTGATCTCGAATTTTCTCATGGTCTCCTTGATATATTGATGGTAGTATTGTAGTTTTTCTCTAAACGTCACATGCAGATAGATATTGAGCGGAACATGGCGAAATCGAGTTCGAGGAAGATTTGCCCATCGAGGATTGAGGCCGGAAGATACAATGAGATTAACTGTTGCTGCTAATCCTTTTTCTTGGTTGTATGTTTGTAGATATTCGTATCCGATTCTGATAATTGCTTCTCCGAAAAGTGCCCAAGAGATCTTGTGGAAATTCTGCATACGTAATGATGGATTAGTTTTCAGGTTACGATAATTCCTGAGCATATTATCTAACCCTATCGCGATTCTTGAATTCGTGATTATCTTTCGTCCTTGACCCCAAAGCATCTTATCCTCCTTTGTTCAGGCTGACGGCTGTGAGCTGTTGGCTGTGAGCTTTCTTGTCATGTTATCCTCCTTCGCCTTGGGGGGTTTGCGTTTACATAGATTATAGTCAAAATTTCGCTCTTGTCAAGTTTCAAGTTGCTCTGGGGTGGGCTTTTCGGTAGGATTCTTTGATACGCCGGGTGGTGAGGTGGGTATAAATCTGCGTGGTGGAGAGCGAGGCATGTCCCAGTAGTTCCTGCACCGCACGCAGGTTTGCTCCGCGATCCAGCATGTGGGTTGCGAAGCTATGACGGAAGACATGAGGATTGGTCTTCGCGTAGTGCTGAACGATCATCCGCAGGTAACGTATACTGAGCCGTTTTCCGGTTCTGAGAGATCGAACCAGCGGCCCGGACGCAGCTTGATACCCTTTAGGGGGCACTTCGCCTACGTAGGCTTTAAGCAAGGTCGCTAGTCTATCGCCAAGAAAGGCGATCCGTTGTTTGTTTCCTTTGCCATTGACGCGAATGGTTTTCCGCTCGAAATCAATATCCTCCACGTTCAACCTGGCAAGTTCAGAGATACGTAATCCTTCACAGTAAAGAAGTTCAAGAATGATACGATCCCGCAAGGAATCAAAGTGGTTATTAAAGATCTGTTCGACTTCTCTTTCCGTTAAGAACCGAGGCAAGGATTGATGATGCTTGGGTGCGATTATAGAACGTGCAGGATTATGAGAGATAAGTTCCTCACGCATTAGATATTTGTAGAAGCTTTTGATAGTTGCTAATCGTCTGCGAACGGTGTTAGGATGATGCCTTTTTGACTCTTGGGCTATGAACGCTCTGATTTCATCACGAGCCGCATCCATCGGCTTAACCTCATACGAACCCAGGAACTTGACGAAAAGCTCAAGATCATAGCGATAAGCTTCCAGGGTGCGAGGTGACGCCTGCTGAGAACGCAGCACGTCAAGGAACCGCTCGATGATGGGGATTACAATACGGCTTTTCATGTCAACCTCCTTCGTTCTCGTAAGAGTTGCCTTTTTTGTTTAAGCTTATCCTGAAGTATGATTATTGCGGTTTCCGCCCCAGGAGCCTTTCTTCTTTTCCATAGGACAAGCTCCCATCCTTTTAGTTCATACTCAAGCCCAGCGATTTCGTCCAGTAGGATTTGAATATAGCTTTTGGCTTCGCCAGCAAACAAGTTGCCTTGTCCTAGGTATCCAGCCCAATGCTCAGTTTGTTGTGTCATGTCAACCTCCTTATAAGAATCCATTGATGGTTATGGACACTTTGCAGGTGAGGTGTTCAGGCGTAGCCGGATCAATCCACCAATTGTAATTCACTTGAAGCTCCTTGATGAGTTCGCGTATCTTCTGCAGAGCTTGTTCACCTGCGATAGTCAGGCAGGGAGGACAGAACTTGGGCAGCTTATGTGTTGTATTCTGTACTCCTGCCTCAAACTCTTTGCCGCACCGTTGGCAAGTGTGAACGTAAGTCTTGTCTTTACGTTTCATGTCAAGCCTCCTTTAGTTTGACTACGTTCCAGGTATGATACCAGGCATGGGTTGCCGGTATCTCTAACTTGCATACCTTCTTCCACTCTTTAACCTCGAAGTGTGCGTTCATAATCTCCAGGAATCGTGCGTATCTGATCGCGTTTGATTCCAATGTTGATGATGCGGATGCAAGGCTTGACGCAAGCATACACCAAACCTGGTCTACCGTTATCCAGTATCCCGAACCGTTCTCCTCTTCGGTCCCGAACAAGCTTCGTCTCCGTGTAGGTGCCGGTCGGTAGTACAGATAGCTTACCGCTTCCCGGGCATGGTCAAGGGTGATGAGTGGTGATTTCGAGAGCGTGTGAATGCGAAGCATAAGCCCATAGATTTCGGTAAGTTGAGTATCATTCGGATGTGGTGTCATCCGCTCGACGTACCATGCCGCAGGGAACTCGACACCATCCGGCCAAACGAACAGCCCAGTCAACCCCAGTGCCCGGCAATCCGGGCACATAACAACGTTCTCATCGCCGTAGAATTGGATGGTCTCAGTAGTGTTGTCTGGCCTATGGCGTATCCACCGGACTCTTTTATTTTCCCCAGGATAGAAGCTTTCCGTCCGCCAGGGTAGGGGTCGCTTGCAAACGCAGCATTCTTTAGGGAATAGTACAGAGGTGTGGGGCACTCTGGGGAGATCGTACTTTTCTCCATCGCAATAGTAGACTTGAGTACGAGTATTCAGGAGCTTGATTTCACCGACGGATATTTCCTCAAGCATCTCGTTAAGGCTATAGTAGGCGGCCAGCTTGGGAACTCCATACCAAAGGATAGGAATCCAGAAAAGCTCTGGTCTTGCCTTACTTACCCGCAGTCCTGCCCTATCAATAGTGTCTCGACAGTTAGAGTCAAGCCCAAGAAGTTTAATCTGGTTCATGTTAACCTCCTTTCGGGTAAACGGCTAATACATCTTGAGCGGGGAAGACGGCATCTCCGTTGACGCATCCCGTAACGCGGTCAGCCCATCTCGCGGCGTCGTTATCTGATAGATGGTAGTCAACAAGAAACATATCTACCAGAAGGGTTCGGAGACAAGTCTGGATGGTTGGGTTTTGTAAAGCTGTAGCGATTTCCTTGTCAGGGAATAGCTTGGCGACAAGTTTATCCCGACACCGAATCGCTAGTTTGCGAAGGTTTTTCATATCAACCTCCTTTCGTGCGCCGAAGGTGAAACCATTTTTCTAAGCTGAACACGTCGGTGAGGATATGGATATTGCCGTAGTCTACAGTTACATCAGGGAAGCATGATCCTTCTTTGCATCTGACGCCATTCGCATCCGTTCCGATCTGATCATAGAGTTCAAACTTATTCTCTTCTGGCCAAGTACGGATGTCTTTACGTTTCATGTCAAGCCTCCTTTATTTTATCCGGGGAGTCCCCGGCAAGTTTGTAGTTTTGCCACATCCATCGGTTTACCCTCATACGAACGATGAATAGGCCTCGATGCACCCTTAGATGTCAGGCATTCCCACGTTTTCGTTTTCACCCGTTGACCGAGGCTACCGACCGCAAAAGCGTCGCGTCGGCGCGTGTCGGAACTGACGGTGCGGCCCGACTCCTCACACACAGCGGGGTTGATACCCGTCCGATAGTGTGTTACGCCGTGCGGCAGCCTATTCATCATGATGTTTTTCACCTCGACTTTTAGTTTTGGCAGTACTTACCATACTTTTTACCGAATAGCTTCACTAGAGAGAGATAGCATGGCCGCCCAGTCCATGCACAGTCAAGCCAACGCTCGACTAGAATCTCAGTCAGAAGCTCCGACGCTCTCCAGAGGGTTTTACGTTGCGGAAAGTAAATACCGCGTAACGCTCGATCTGCGGCCAACTGAGCGAGAGCCTTTTGTGAACACCCCAGCGACATAGCGATGTCCCTTTTATAGAGAACATCAAAGACTCGTATCGCATACGCTATCACCGATTGCCCGTTGCGAGTTGGTATAGGGAAGTATCGCTCGGCTTTTCCGCTATCCTTTTGTACTTCAGCTTGGGTGCTTTCAGAAACATTCCAAGCTATACTTGCCAAACTACGGTTTGGTTCTGTAGTAATTCGCGGCATGATCATTCTCCTTTCAACCTTCAAGGATTTCCTGATAAACAGTTTTCCATTCCTCGGGAGTCATCTTTCTATCCCGGGAGTCTATCAACACCCGCGCCGCTTTCAGACTCAGGACGCGCTGCGACTGCTTGCCGTCCGCATAGTAAACCCTAAAGAAGAGTTTACCTGAGCGTCTTATCTTCTGCCCCTTATAAACTTCAACGATCCGTGCCATGATGCACCTCTTATGCGGCTTTCCGCCGCAGTTGATGATGTCTATGTCTCTTGCTAGAGCTTAAGATGATGATACCCAGCCCGTAGTCGTGCTTGTTTGCTTCCTGAGCCAGTGTCTCATACTCCTCCCATCCGAAGCTTGTCTTACCTACAAGAGTCTTGAGTAGCCGCTTGTCTTCTACCGTATCACCCTCGAAACCTTCACTATCACCCACCAAGTCGATCCATGCCTTTCGTTGTTCAACCTGTTCCATGACTTCCTCCATCTTGTCCAAAGAGCTTGCCTTGTGGCCTTTACCTATAAGACGCATAACTCGTGTCTTTGTTTACTATAATTGTAGTCAAAAAATGCTGTATGTCAAGGTGGGTCGCTAACTGTCAGCACTCCGTAAGATATAGCGTAGAACGAGTAGTTAAGTTGCTTAACCATCCGATAGCTCAATGACTTACAGCATTTGGCTCAAGTAACCTTCGCAGTAACGGTACTTGATACTGTGAAACCAGAGCGGGTCGAGCTTGTGTGTCAACCTTCCACGCGCGCGCGAGGCGCGCAAGCCTAGCACCTTCACGACTTGCGCCTAGTTCCCCTAACACCCATTATGTAAACTTGATTTTTATTGAAAGGGGAAGCAGGTAGGTTCTGCATATACGTAAGTTAGGAAGGGCTTTCAGGGAGGCAAAGGGCGTCTGAGGAGGGCTTGAGGTGCCTTGAGGGTTCGTGATCCTGGTTTTGTCTCTCCCTGGTGGGGGGTATCGCGGAATTGAACGGGGGGAGGGGGTTGCGGAATGTGCGTGGGGGGTCTATACGAGCTATTTTTTTGAGCAAACGCTAAGTCGCCAGCTAGACAAAAAGATTGCGCGTAAAGCACGTACGCAGAGAAGGGCATTGAAATAGATTCCGGCGCCAAGAGAATAAGAAAGGAGAATAGAATGCCGCACTACAAACCTAAACCGAAGAAAACACCGAAAGTCCGACGTCCAGTAAAGCGTGGAGGAGGTCCTTCTTCTCCTATCCATACCCGCGAGGACATAGGTAAGCGTAAGCAGGTTCGTCGACGGAAGTGATAGTAAGGTTTCTATGGGTAATGGTTCTGCTGTAGCAGTATCGAAGCCAGATACCTACCCAACCTCTCAAGGGATGGAGCGTGTACGGCTGAAGCCACGTCCTGCGGTTATCCCGCGCGCGCCTTTCTTTTATTTTTGGCAGCTTGACGCTCTGACCTCACCATCCAATCCCGTCAAATGTCAAGGGTCTCTCTCTGAAGCTCTCTAAGGCGATTTCCCAAAAAAAGCATACCAAAGTATTAAACTAACACTAGGATTTCAAATTAGACTCATTTACAGCGATTACAGAGGTATCCCTGTTGCACCATCAAAAAAATAATCCGCATTAGACCACAAGTTGCTACTGAACTGCAGAAATCGACATCAGATGCGCTGAAAACGCCTTTTTCAGCCTGAGTTTTGTAAGCTTTACAAAAAATACTCAGGTTAAGAGGGAGTCTTGACAATGCGAATAAGTCTAGTAAAATAGTAGGTTATCTTCTCAGGTGTAGTTGAGATCCTTAATGAGAAGGTGAGTTTTTTACAAAAAACCACCCCTGCGTTAGAAGACACTCCGGTAAAAATATTTAGCGACGTGCGGACTACACATTGGTTGGCATAAGGGTTTGCAACCGACCCTAGAGCGATCCACGCAACGGTTGGCGTAAGGCTACCCTGGCTTTGGTTAAGAATCTGTAGCCTTTACCTCCCCCA
>JABUBL010000764.1_pt1 | contig 10197 bp, 9 predicted proteins | sample 7240371 | NCBI WGS metagenome assembly JABUBL01 (sample SAMN07256343, study PRJNA390944) | subsurface metagenome | isolation source: Methane hydrate marine sediment | place: Pacific Ocean: Eastern North Pacific, ODP site 1244 | collected 2002 | reverse complement strand
AGTCAAAGGCTGATTAAATTAATTAACTAACGATATACGATATACGATATACGAAAAAAAGGGGTAAAAAAGTGTTAAAAGGGAAAAAAATACTCCTGGGAGTTACCGGAAGTATAGCTTCCTATAAAGCAGCGGAGATAGTGAGTTTATTAAAGAAAAAAGGCGCAGAGGTTTTTGTAATAATGACTGAATCTGCTACCAAATTTATTCAGCCTTTGACTCTTTCTACTCTTTCCGAAAACCCGGTAGTGGACAATCTGTTTTCTACCAATGATAAGATAGTAGTAAAACATATCTCTCTTGCCCAATGGGCTGACCTGATATTGATTGCCCCGGCTACGGCAAATATTGTCGGTAAAATTGCTAACGGTATCGCTGATGATATGTTAACTACTACGGCGATGGCTTCCAAAGCGAAGGTCATCTTTGCCCCGGCAATGAATAAGAATATGATATCTAACCCTCTGTATCAGCAGAATGTAGAAAAATTAACCGCCTTAGGGCATGAGTTTATCGATTCAGAATATGGCCGATTGGCTTGCGGCGAAACAGGAGAGGGCAGATTAACAAATATCGAAGATATAGTAGATACGGTTGAGTACGCCCTGACCTTTAAAAATGATTACCAAGGCAAGACGCTATTGGTTACTGCTTCCTGCACCAGAGAACCTATTGATAAAGTAAGATTTATTTCTAACTATTCTTCCGGCAAGATGGGATTCGCTTTAGCAAAGATTGCCCGGGCCAGAGGTGCAAGGGTTATTCTGATAACCGGGCCAACCTCTTTACCCGCCCCCAAAGGGATTACCACAATTTCAATTGAATCTGCGGAAGAAATGAAAAAAGAAGTTTTTAAATATTTTTCGGAGGCGGATATAGTAATTTCTACCGCTGCAGTGGCCGATTTCCGACCCAAGGAAGTATTTGCCGGAAAGATTAAAAAAGAAAAGAATGAAAATCCGCTTATCGAGCTGGAAAGAACTCCCGATATCCTCTATGAATTAGGAAAGAAAAAGGGAGATAAATTATTGGTCGGATTCGCCGCTGAAACGGAAAATTTGGCGGCCAATGCCCTTAAAAAATTGAAGGAAAAAAGATTAGATCTAATTGTCGCTAATGATATATCGGCAAAAGAAGTCGGATTTGGCTCAGATAAGAATAGAGCCAAGCTGATAAACAGCAAAGGAACAGTCCGGGAATTACCCCTTATGACTAAAATTGATATGGCCAAAAAAATCCTGGATGAAATTTTGAAAATAAAGTGAATAATGGAATTAATGAGTTCATTAATATGCATGGTGAAAAGAAATATTCCGAAATAGTAATCTTGGAATATAATTTTGATAAAATATTTCACTACTGTATTCCCCAGGATTTAAAAGACCGGATATCCCTGGGGTCGAGAGTGACCATACCTTTCAGGGGTAAGGTGACTACAGGATGCGTAGTGGGATTTTTAGCGGAATCGGATGTTAAAAACTTAAAGGATATCCGGCAAATAACCGATAAAAAACCTCTCCTCACTCCCCAGGTAATCAGATTAACCAAGTGGATTTCTAATTATTATCTCTGTTCCTGGGAAAAGATCTTAAATTATGCTGTTCCTAAGACCCGCAAGGCCTGGCTTAACAAATTCGATATAACAGATATTCCATCCCTAAAACCCCGGCTGCCCGAAGATGATAAATCCTCGGATAATGAAATTATATTTTCCGTAGCAGAAGTAAAAGAAAGGCCCCCCTTAAAAGATATAGAGAATATTATAAATAATAAAAAGTTTAAAACAGTTCTAATCCGCGGAAACGGTTTTAACATCAGGATGAAAATCTATCTAAGGTGTATCCGAAAGACTCTAAAAGAGGGAAGACAGGCCATTATATTAGCTCCTACTGAATCTCATCTATCGGAATTGGCCGGACTGCTGGAAAAAGAATTTAAGGATAATATGGTAGTCTTTGATGAAAAGATAGACCAGAAGGCCAAATATCAGATATGGATTAAAATAAGAAATTCTCAGGTAAATATAGCCCTGGGGATGAGGTCATCCATATTCGTGCCCTTTGACAGATTAGGATTGATTATCGTGGAGCGGGAACATAGCAGCCTGTACAAAGAAGAAAGGTCTCCCCGCTATAATACCCGGGAAGTGGCTCTAAAAAGAGCAGAATTGGAGAACATCCCCCTGATTCTGAGCAGTGAAACACCGTCGATGGAATCTTACTGGAATGTCCATGAAAATAATTTTTTGGAAGCGGAGTTTAACGCCGGAGAGAAAAGAGAAAATCTATTAAAAAAAACCATAATAGATATGACCAAGGAAAAGTCCAAAAAAAAGATAATAAGCTATGAACTTCAGCAAGCCATTTCAAGAAGTTTAAAGAGCAAAAGGCAGGTCGTGCTTTTTTTAAACAAGAGGGGTTTCTCGAGTTTTATGATTTGCAGCCAGTGCGGACATATACCTAAATGCCCCGATTGCAATACTTCCCTTTCTTATCATTTAGATATTCAAAAAAGGGCTCAGCTGATTTGCCATAACTGCGGAAAAAGGGCAAAAGTAACGGATGTTTGTGCTAAATGCGGAAGTAAAGAGATTCGCCCCCTGGGGATGGGAACTCAAAAATTAGAGAGTGAAATCAGGAAGATGTTCACCCGGGCTGAAATAAGGCGCCTGGATCGGGATTCGTTAATTAAAGATGATGATTATCGGCAAATCCTGGAAGAATTCAATCAGGGAAATACCGATATATTAATAGGCACTCAAATGGTGCTAAAGGGAGTAGATTTTAATAATGTAGATTTAATAGGGATTATTTCCGCTGATACTCTGCTGAACCTACCGGATTATCGTTCAGGGGAAAAGACCTTTCAGCTGCTTAGTGAAGTTATTTCCTCTTTCAGGGAGATCAGCTTTCCCAAAGAAGTGATTATTCAGACCTTTAACCCCGAAGATCACTGTATAGTTGCCTTAAAAGAACAGGATTATAATTATTTTTACCAAAAAGAAGTTGAATTACGGAAAGAACTGGATTACCCTCCCTTTACCCATATTATTAAAATCGTGATTAGAGGAGAAGAGAAGGAAGCAGTTAAGCAGAGGGCGGAATATCTAATCAGTTATTTGGAATCTCTCCGAAAAGATAAAGAGTCTGCGGAATTTAAATTGCTGGGTGCCGTAAATATGGTATTATGGAAATCAAGAAACGACTTCAAAGTACAATTTTTGATAAAAGTAAAAGATTTAGAAAAATTTAACCAGGCATTTAAGAAAAAATATGATAAAATGTTATCAAAGCATTTCGACCAAAAAAACAGATTAACTATTGATGTCGATCCGGTAAGGATGATATAGGGATAAAATAATTATACAGATTGAGATTGCTTCGTCGCGTTGCTCCTCGCAATGACAGAGGAGAAAGGGGTTCGATTTATCGAACTTGTAAAAATACGGGTCGGATGAATCCGACCCCTACAGGAAATAAAAAAGTTTGTCAAAGGACCGTCCTCTGACAAATTAATTTTAATCGGTGTAATCACTAATATTATAGGAGAAGACAGATGGCAATATTAGAAATTAAAGAATACGGCGAACCCGTTTTAAGGGAAAAAGCGCTACCGCTTAAGGAAATTACCCCGGAAATATTGAATCTTATAAAAGATATGGCTGAGACTATGTATGCTGATTCCGGAGTAGGCTTTGCTGCCCCGCAGGTGGGGGCATCAATAAGAATAATTCTTGTTGACGGAGAAGAAGATGGGTTAATAGTATTGATAAATCCGATGATTATTAAAAGCGAGGGAGAAGTTGTAGCAGAAGAGGGATGTTTAAGTGTCCCCGGTATCTACAGCCAGGTCAAGCGTTCATCAAAAGTAACGGTAAAAGCACTTAACGAGAACGGAGACCCGATTGAAATCACCAAAGAAGGTTTAACTGCCCGCGCACTGCAGCATGAGATTGATCATTTAGACGGGATTTTATTTATTGACAGAATAGGAAGAATGGAAAGACAGATATTGTTAAATAAATTAAAAAAGAAAAAACAATAAAAAAACGGTGACAGAGGACCGTCCCCTGTCACCTGAAGGTGATAATTATGCTTAAAATTATTTTTATGGGAACGGCAGATTTTGGCGGGCTGGTTTTAGAGAAACTGGCTGACAGCAGAGAAAACAAAATAGCAGTGGTTACCCAGCCGGACCGTCCTCAGGGGCGCGGCAGAAAAATAACGCTCACTCCCATTAAAAAAATAGCCCTCGATAAGGGGCTGGAAGTATTTCAGCCGGAGAATATCAATGATGATGAATCTATAAAGAGAATGAAAGAATTCAACCCGGATATTATCCTGGTAGTAGCTTATGGCCAAATTCTTTCCAGCCATATCTTAAATATTCCCAAAATAGGCTGTATAAATATCCACGGCTCCCTCCTGCCTAAATATCGGGGTGCCGCCCCCATTAACCGGGCTATTATAAACGGTGAAAAGGAGACGGGGATAACTTTTATGTTTATGAAGGAGAAAGTAGATGCCGGTGAAATCATCTTTCAGGAGAAGATAGACATTTTACCGGATGAGACCTGTGGTGAACTTTACTACAGGTTATCTGATTTAAGCGCCAGGACACTCCCCAAACTTTTAGAAAAAATAAAAAGCGGGAAGATAGAAAGAATCCCCCAGGATAATAAGCTGGTAACTTTTGCCCGCAAGATGAACAAAGAAGACGGTAAAATAGACTGGAGTGATAAGGGAGAAAAGGTTTATAATTTAATCAGAGGAACTATTCCCTACCCCGGTGCCTTTACCTATTATAAAGGCAGAAAACTGAAAATTACCCGGGCAAGATTTCTGGATGATTATCAGGATGAAACAGACGCCATTTCCCCCAAACCCGGAAGGGTAGTTAAAATTGAAAAAGATAGTATTTTTATCTCTACCGGAGATAAGGGAATTATAAAAATATTAAGGCTGATTTCTGCCGGCTCAAAAGAATTAACCGCGAACCAGTTTGTTAATGGCTATAAAATCAAAGTAGGAGAAGTATTAGGTTAGGAGGTTTTTATGTTCTTTTTCGACAGTACCATAATTATTTTAGTACCGGCCATAATTTTAACCCTTTATGCCCAATACAAGATTAAAATAACCTACTCAAAATATTCAAAAATATTAGCCAAAAACGGATTAAGCGGGAAGGAAACAGCCGAGGAACTGTTATTGCGAAATAATTTAAGCAATATTAAGATAGAACCGATAGAAGGCCGCCTTTCTGACCACTATGACCCCAGGCAGAAGAAGCTGGGCCTGTCCAAAGAAATATATTATGGTAAATCATTAGCTGCCCAGGGGATTGTAGCCCACGAGATCGGTCATGCCCTTCAGGATGCCAAAAATTATTTTCCGCTGTCCCTTCGCAGTAATCTGGTACCGGTCACCAATATCGGCTCCAGTATGGCGGTCCCCCTGTTTTTAATAGGCTTTATCTTCAGTTTTCCCGCCCTGATGGATATCGGCATTATCGCTTTTTCCTTAGCTGTCCTGTTTCAGTTAGTCACTTTACCGGTTGAATTTGATGCCAGCAAGAGAGCAGCAAACCTATTGGTTGGAGCAAATATTGTTTCGGATACAGAAGAAATTAATTCCGTTAAAAAAGTTTTAAACGCCGCGGCATTAACCTATGTGGCTGCTACCTCGGTGGCAGTCTTTCAGCTGTTACGGCTTATAGTGCTGAGAAATAGAAGATAGAAGGGAATATAAAATAAATCAGGTCTATGAAAAAAACAAAAGTTGATCCCATAAGAGAAATCATACTAACTATTTTGGTTAAAATTGATTCCAAACAGGGCTACATCAATATTCTGTTAAGTAAGTCATTGGATAAAAAGAAAATTTCCACCAGAGACGCCGCCTTTATCACCGAGATAACCTACGGAGTGGTAAGAAACCGGAATAAATTAGACTGGGCTCTATCTCAATTTTCTACTAAAGCTCTTTCGGAAACAGCAGTATTGATTAGAAATATATTAAGAATGGGTGTTTATCAGCTGCTATTTTTAGACAAAGTTCCTGATTATGCGGTAGGTAATGAATCTGTCCAATTAGCAAAAAAATACGGGAATCCCGGGATAGCTAAATTTGTAAACGGTGTTTTAAGGAATATTATTCGAAACAGAGAGAATATTCGCTGGCCGGATAAGGAAAAAGAGACCGCTCTATATATCTCCACCATCTATTCACACCCCCTGCAGATAGTCGAACGCTGGTTAAAAAGATTTGGCTTTGCCGATACGGTTAAAATATGTGAGGCTAATAATAAAATACCAACTTTAGTGATTAGAACTAATACCCTAAAGTTATCCCGCTCTGATTTAAAAGGGATTTTAGAAAAAGAGAATATTTCGGTAAGAGAAGGGCTGTTTACCGAAGAAGCACTGCACGTTAAAGGACTTCCCAATGTCACCAAATTTCCCGCTTACCGTGAGGGATTATTTCAGATTCAGGACGAAGCATCAATACTGGTCTCTCATCTGCTCGACCCTTCACCCGGTGAATTCGTAATCGATATTTGCAGTGCACCGGGAGGGAAGACTACCCATCTTGCCCAATTAATGGCAAATAAAGGCAGTATTCTGGCAATGGACAGTAATAAGTCAAGATTATTAACGGTAAAAGGTAACTGCCGGAGATTAGGAACAGATATAGTAAAAACCAGGCAGAACAATGGCGCTATATTAGATAATAATTATCTAAAGGCAGCAGATAAAGTTTTAGTAGATGTTCCCTGTACCGGCGTAGGAGTAATAAGGAGAAAACCTGATTTGAGATGGCAAACTTATGACTCAAAAAGATTTGAACAGTTATCCGAACTGCAGGGGAAGATACTGGACACCGCTTCCAATTACCTGAAAATCGGTGGGAGATTGGTATATTCTACCTGCAGTACCGAACCGGAAGAGAACGAGGAAGCAGTAAGTAGATTTTTAGAGAAACATTCTGATTTCGAGATAGAAGATCTAAGTAAATTTATAAAAGAGCGAAAATTACCGGTCTATGAGTCAGGTCAGCACAACCAAAATAAATTTATTCAGATACTCCCCGGGCTTTCTAATTCAGATTTAGAGCTGGATGGATTCTTTATGGTAAAAATGATAAGAAAAGGGTAGGGTTATAAATGGATTGGATAGGGAAAATCTTTCGTTTTATCTTTAAATCATTTCTCGCCACGACTTTCATAATTTGCGTAGTGGGTGCCGGTGCGACCTGTGCCTTTCTGGTATTCCAAAACATGTTCGATGTTTCCGATACTGTAGTCCCCTCGGTAATCGGTGACGAATTAAATGTTGCTCAGGAAAAATTGTATGATGCCGGACTAAAGATTTATGTCTCCCGTGAAGAATTTGACGAAAGAATCTCACGAAATAAAATCATCGCTCAGGATCCGGCCAGCGGGGCGAAAGTAAAAATGAACAGAGAAGTTTATGTGGTGGTAAGCAAAGGGGGTAAGGTTATGGACTTAAACATCCCCGACCTCAAAAATAAAGAGTTGAAAAAAGCCACTGCCCTTATCGAAGAATATGACCTGATTTTAGGCAGAATTACCTATACCAATCATTTTTCCGTCCCCAAGGATGTGGTTATTGCCCAAAACCCTGAACCGGGAAATATAAATTCAAGCAGTAAAAAAATTAATCTATTAGTCAGCAAAGGCCCTTACTAGTATCGGGTATTTCGTTTAGTAGGGGTCGGATTTATCCGACCCGCTCTGTCATTGCGAGGAGCGCAGCGACGCGGCAATCTCATCTGTCAAACTGGCTAACCGGTGAACTGGTTAACTAAATTGACCGGCAGACTGGTAGACTAAATTAACTTGCACCTTGAATCTTGTAACTTAAAAAATTGGAGGAACATCAATTGAAAAAAAATTCATTAAAATACTGGCTGGCCTGGAATAAAATACCGGACATAGGTCCAAAAAGATTTTACAAATTACTTGAATATTTTGGCTCAGTCGATGCTGCTTGGCAGGCAAAATCAGGAGAAATATCCAGGTTACTAAATTTAAGCCCTAAAATATCCTCCAGGCTCTTCGAAGAAAAAAACAATATCAATCCCGAACGGGAATTAGATTTAATACATAAACATAAAGTCAATGTATTAACCATAGAGGATACCCTGTATCCCGAAAACCTAAAAACCATTCATTATCCTCCTCCGGTTTTATATTTTAAGGGAACTATCTTAGAAGCAGACAAAAACTCTATCTCCATCGTGGGTTCAAGAAAAGCCACCTACTACGGAAAGATGGTAGCCGAAAAATTAAGCAAAGATTTAGCTTTAGCCGGATTAACCATAATTAGCGGAATGGCCCGGGGAATAGATACAGCCGCCCACAAAGGCGCACTTTCTGTAAATGGTCGAACCATAGCAGTATTGGGTTGCGGTATTGACCATATATATCCTCCCGAAAATAGAAGGTTAGCCCAGGAGATAGAAGAATCAGGAGCAGTAATAAGCGAGTTTCCTCTTTCTACTTTACCGGAAAGACAGAATTTTCCCCGCAGGAATCGCATTATCAGCGGATTAAGCTTAGGAACGGTGGTAGTGGAGGCAGCCGAAAAGAGCGGTGCTCTAATCACTGCTGATTTTGCCCTCGACCAGGGCAGGGAAGTATTTGCAATTCCGGGGAATATAAACTCTCCGTTATCCAACGGTTCACACAATTTAATAAAACAGGGAGCAAAATTAGTAAACAATTATCAGGATATTTTAGAAGAAATTCATATAGCGCTTCCCCAAAAAACAGCTGAAAAAGAGATGGTTAAAGGAAATACTTCTCTAACCGAAGAAGAAAAGATAATTTACCGGTTAATTACCAAAGAACCCACCCAAATAGATGAAATTATTGAAGCAAGCAACCTTTCCGCCGGTAAAGTCAGCGAAATATTACTAAACCTCGAACTAAAAGATCTAATAAAAGAAATCGAGGGAAAAAGATTCATCAAACTATAATTTCCCCGGTAATCTTCTCCCCCTCGTAAACCAATCCAATAATCCAATAAAAAATAACAAAACTTTATTGCTATAAATAAAATCATTTAGTATAATGTAAAATGTCGGGGCGTAGCGCAGTTTGGAAGCGCACCTGAATGGGGTTCAGGGGGTCGGAGGTTCAAGTCCTCTCGCCCCGACCAGAATATCTACTTAAAAGCTGGTTTTTACCACCCTAAAAATAAGGTAGCCACATCATGATCAGACCCACTGGAATATTTTAGGGAATACTTATCAAAAAATAATAATTCCGAAAAATATTACATCACATACCTTACGAAACACATCGAAAAATATACCAAATTGGGAGCATAAACAAAGTAGTTCAGTTATTTTGAGTTAAGCAAAATGCTTACTTTGGGACAAAATATGAAAATAACATACTAAAACAAATAAAAAGAGGAAAATCATGTCAATTACACCAGTTTTTGAAATAGGTTTATGGAATGCCTGGATTTTCATACTTTTAGTTCTCTTACCTCTTCCTTTAGTGGCTTTATTTCGTAAAAGCGTATTTAAAAAAACAGCTTCTATTCATGCTTCTATTCTTACTGAAACGGAGAATAAGATTTTCATTTTCTCAAAGATAATTATGTTATCAATCTTTATCTACTCTATTTTTCTACCGTTACAATTAGGGATGATATGGTTTTCCATAGGTCTGCCTATTTACTTATTGGGATTAATTTTGCAGACGATTGCTTGGGTGAATGTTGCTACCAGTCCAGCTGATGAACCCGTTACCAAAGGACTATATCGTTATTCAAGGCATCCTATGTATGTTACTCTACCGTTAATATTTATAGGTACGGGTATAGCTTCAGCTTCATGGCTTTTTTTATTGCTTTCTATCATATTAATAATTACGCATTTTTATAATGCAATTCCCGAAGAACGCGAATGCCTTGAGGCATATGGGAATGCATATCGTGAATATATGAACAGGACTCCAAGATGGGTAGGAATACCGAAATGAAAATAAATAGGGACAACAGGTCCCATTTTCTTAAGAGGATGATTAATGGGAGGAATTGGCGTCAGGCTTCACAAGTTCACAAAATGTAAAACGAAAATAGAATAAAGAAAATGTAAAGTTGTGAAGTCTGACGCCAAAGGCACAAAGGCAAAGGACACCCATTAGGAAGAGATAAAAGGAAGG
>JABUBL010000763.1_pt1 | contig 10198 bp, 10 predicted proteins | sample 7240371 | NCBI WGS metagenome assembly JABUBL01 (sample SAMN07256343, study PRJNA390944) | subsurface metagenome | isolation source: Methane hydrate marine sediment | place: Pacific Ocean: Eastern North Pacific, ODP site 1244 | collected 2002 | reverse complement strand
TGAAGCGCTGTGGTATCCCCGGTATGGCAAACGAATTCACTAACTACCTTCGCCGCCATGGCTACGATGTGGTACGCTTCACCAATGCCCAGCGGTACGATTACCCACGGACACTGGTGGTCAACCGCGGGAAGGACTTTAACCGGGCCCGCCTCGTTGCCCAGACTCTCGGTGTTGAGCCCACCGCCCTTGAAAATATGCCTGATCCCTCACTCCAGCTGGATGTGACTGTGGTGTTAGGCCAGGATTTTGCCACTTTAACCTCCTATCGGGAAATTTTCCCATCCGGACGATAGCTGTTCCCACCGCGTTCAGGCACTACGCAATCCTCAGTCCAGATGCCGGCTGAATCCCGGCACATCAGCAACCGGGAGCTTAGTTCCCGAGACCTGGCCTCACGGTCAGCCGATTTAATGCTGGACAAGAAGGCCAGGGAAGTAATTATTATGGACCTGAGAGGGCTCACCTCCGTTACTGACTTCTTTGTACTGGGTACCGGGGAATCGGACATGCAGGTAAAAGCTATCGTCGATCACTTGAACGAAAAGATACGATCCGAGGACACAAAACCATTTCATATTGAAGGCTACGACAAGCTCTCATGGGTGCTCATTGACTATATTGACGTGGTGGCCCACGTTTTCCTGCCGGATACCCGTGATTACTACCGCCTTGAGCGCCTGTGGGCTGATGCGAAAGTATCAGAAATCACCGACTCCGGTACATGATAGCTCAATTACGCGCCCGGCTGATTGAGGCCCTCAAGGAGCTGGGGATTGAACCGGACTATATTCAGCTGGACCGGCCCCGGCAGGCCAGTCATGGCGACCTTGCGACCAATGTTCCCCTGGTCTGTGCCCGGCAGGCGGGCAAACCACCCCTGACCATCGCCGAAGAGCTCAAAGCCCACCTGTCGCTGGACAGCGAGATCATCCCCAGGGTCGAAGTAGCGGCCCCCGGTTTCCTCAACTTCTTCCTGGCGGATGATTATTTCCGGCGGCACCTGCTCACTATTCTGGAGCAGGGAAAGGACTATGGCAAATCCGCCATCGGCGAGGGCCAGCGGGCCCTGGTGGAATTTGTCAGCGCCAACCCCACCGGACCCCTGACAGTAGGCCACGGCCGGGGCGCAATCCTGGGCGATACCGTAAGCAATATTCTGTCCTGGAACGGCTACCAGGTGGACCGGGAATACTATTACAACGATGCCGGGCGGCAGATGCGCTTGCTGGGACAGTCTGTTTGGGCACGTTATTCACAGAGTATCGATCCTAACGCCCCATTTCCTGAGGATGGATATCAAGGGGACTATATAACTGAGATTTCGCAAAGTTTACCGCCTTCTTTTAATCCTCCGGCTCCTTCACCAGATGAAACAAATCCATATGAAGATCCAATAATTGTGGGGATGGCGAGTGGGTACGCTGAAGAAGCCATTTTCGAGGATATTAAAAATACACTTCGTACCATAGGGATTGCCTTCGACCACTACTTCAATGAACGCAGCCTTTACCAGTCCGATGCACTGAACGAGGTGGTGTCGGCGCTGGAAAAGAAAGGCTTCGTCTACCGTAAAGACGGCGCTACCTGGCTGAAAGCCACCGCCCTGGACCGCCCGGAAGACCGCGTCTTGATCAAGAGCAGCGGCGAGCCCACCTACCGCCTTCCCGACATCGCTTACCATGCCGATAAGCTCGAGCGCGGGTATGACCTGGTGGTTGACATCTTCGGCGCCGATCACCAAGACACCTATCCCGACGTGCTGGCCGGAGTGCAGGGACTGGGATATGACACCGGCAACATCCGCGTGCTCATCCACCAGTTCGTCACCCTGACCCGCGGCGGCCAGCAGGTGAAGATGTCTACTCGCAAGGCCACCTTCGTCACCCTGGAGGAGCTGATCGCCGAGGTAGGCCGCGATGTGGTACGCTATTTCTTCATCATGCGCGGCATGGACTCCCACCTGCAATTTGACCTGGACCTGGCCCGTAAGACATCGGATGAGAACCCGGTTTACTACCTGCAATACGCCCACGCCCGGATGGTGAACATCGGGAAACGGGCCGAGGCTTTCGGCTATCAGCTGGAGCCGGATAGCGCCCCGCTGCAGCTGCTTGCTCTGCCCGAAGCCCGGACGCTGATGCACCTGCTCTGGTGGTTCCCGGAAGTGGTCCAGCAGGTGCACGGTAGCCTGGAACCACAGACGATGGCCAACTTCCTGCAGGAGCTGGCCACGGCTTACCACCGGTATTATACCGTGGCGCGGGTGGTCACCGACGACCGGGAGCTCAGCACGGCCCGCCTGGTGATCACGGAAGCCTGCCGCCGGACCCTGGCCAACGGCCTGGCCATCCTGGGCATCACCGCCCCGGAAAGGATGTAGGTAGTTGTCATTCGTCCGTAGTCCGTGGTCAGTTGTCCGTAGTCAATTGTTTTAGGAGGTAGAAGCATAGTTCCGAGTTTTCGGTTCACTCAATTTCTTTGCGTTCTTAGCCTCTTTACGGTTTATTTCACCCAGCCCTAAGTCACAAGCCCCCAATCCCTAATCCCAAGTCCCCAGTCCCAAATAAAAACCGGCCCTTTCCCATCACGGAAAAAGGGCCGGCTTCTGAGTGTGTATTGAGGTGGAGTCGGCTTAGTACATCCCTTCCATGCCACCACCTGGAGGCATAGGCGGCATCTTCTCCGCTTCCTTCTTCTCGGCCACCAGCGCCTCGGTAGTGATCAGCAGGCTGGCCACGCTGGCGGCGTTCTCAACCGCGATGCGGGTTACCTTGGTAGGATCGATAATGCCCATCTTGAACATGTTGCCATACTTCTCTTCCTGGGCATCAAAACCATAGTCGTCCTTGTTATCCCGTACCGCGGCGAAGATCACCGAGCCCTCATGACCGGCGTTCTCCACGATCAGGCGCAGGGGCATCTCCAGAGCCTTTTTCAGAATATTGGCCCCGGTCTTCTGATCGGCGTTTTTCAGCTTGGAGGTGTCTATAGCGTCGATTGCGCGTACCAGGGACACACCCCCGCCGGGGATAATTCCTTCTTCCACGGCGGCGCGAGTTGCATGAAGGGCATCCTCCACCCGGGCCTTTTTCTCCTTCATCTCCACTTCGGTGGCTGCCCCCACGCTGAGCACCGCCACACCACCCGAAAGCTTGGCCGAGAAGAAGGAAGCGGAGAAGATGCCGCCTATGCCTCCAGGTGGTGGCCGCCGCCCTGGATGACCGTGGTGTTGTCCTTGTCGATGGCGATGCGCTTAGCCGACCCCAGGTAGGACAGGGTAGCGTTTTCCAGCTTGTAGCCCTGGTCCTCGGAAATCACGGTGCCGCCGGTAAGCACGGCGATATCCTGGAGCATGGCCTTGCGACGATCGCCGAAGCCGGGGGCCTTCACCGCCGCCACCTTGAGAGAGCCGCGGATCTTGTTCACCACCAGCGTCGCCAGAGCCTCACCTTCCAGATCCTCGGCAACCACCAGCAGGGGCTTGCCGGACTGGGCCACTTTCTCCAGGATGGGCAGGAGGTCCTTCATGGCGCTGATCTTCTTCTCATGGATCAGGATATAGGCCTCCTCCATCTGGACTTCCATGTCTTCGGGATTAGTGACGAAATAGGGCGACAGGTAGCCCCGGTCAAACTGCATACCTTCTACGATTTCCAGTTCAATCGTAGTGGATTTGCCCTCTTCAACGGTGATGACCCCATCGTTGCCTACCTTCTCCATGGCGTCGGCGATGTTGTCACCGATCTCATTGTCACCGTTGGCCGAGATGGTGCCCACCTGGGCGATTTCATCCTTGCCGCCGACTTCGCGACTTTGGGACTTCAGCGATTCAACCACTACCTTTACAGCCCAGTCGACACCCCGCTTCAGGTCCATGGGATTGGCACCGGCGGTGACGTTCTTCAGTCCTTCAGAGATTATAGACTGAGCCAGCACAGTGGCCGTAGTTGTACCATCACCGGCAACGTCCGAGGTCTTGGAGGCCACCTCGCGAACCATCTGGGCGCCCATGTTCTCGTAGGCGTCATCCAACTCGATCTCCTTGGCGACGGTAACGCCGTCCTTGGTAATGGTGGGAGCACCGAATTTCTTATCAAGGACCACATTGCGGCCTTTGGGGCCCAGGGTCACCTTCACGGCATCAGCCAGCTGGTCTACACCCGATTTCAGAGCCCTGCGGGCGTCCACGTCATAGGCTATAATCTTTGCCATTGTATCTGTTCTCCTTTCAAATCTGTTGGGATTGTCTCGCTATAAAATGGCGAAAATATCGCTTTCACGCACGATGAGATATTCCTCATCATCCACAGTGATCTCGGTACCGGAGTACTTACCGTACAGGATCTTGTCACCCTTTTTCACCTGGGGTTTGATGAGCTCGCCGCTATCGGCTATTTTTCCGGGTCCAACCGCCATCACTTCCCCCTGCTGGGGTTTTTCCTTGGCGGTATCGGGCAGGATGATTCCACCCTTGCTGACTTCCTCCGCATCGGCGGGTTTTACTACCACGCGATCTTGAAGAGGTTTCAGATTCATATGTCTACTCCTATGATTTCTCTGGATTTTCAGTCTGTTATAAACGCAAGTAAATAGAATTCAGGTTTGAGCAGCCGTAAATTTAGATTTGATTACAACCATGAGGAAGGATTTTTTAGCACTCCCAGGGCAGGAGTGCTAAATAAAAGGTTGTCAGCGTCCCTGGCTCTGGGCGGACCCACGGGGAGTCCCGGGCAGGCCGGTGCTGCCGAATCCGCCGCCGCCGCGGGTGGTAGCCGACAGCTCATCCCGCAGCTCGTACTCGATGGACGAGCCGTCCAATCCCACCAGCTGGAAAAGTCGGTCCCCCTGATGTACGGTATAGGGGGCGCCCTTGATGTTGTCGCACACAGCTATGATCTCGCCCCGGTAGCCGCCGTCAATCAGGCCGATGGAGTTGGCCATGCGCAGGGGGGTTCTGGAGATGGATGACCGCGGCATAAGCAGGTAGGCCCGGCCATCTTCCGGCTCGCATTGGATACCCAGGTGAAGCGCCCTGGTCTCCCCCGCCTCGAAGGTCTGATCCTCAAGAACAAACAGGTCCAGGCCGGCGTCACCGGCATGAAAGTGGCCGTGGTCGGCATAGTACTGGCGGGCAATGTCACTGAGGGGTTTGATGTAGAGCTTCATGAAAAGACGCCCGGATTTTAAGGCGGCCCACCCGGCCAAAGACAGCAAAAAAGACGGCGTAACTGCTCGCTATAATATAATCAGCTCTTTATATCCCCGCCTGACAGGCCCATACGCTGTAAATAATCCCGAGCTTTGAAATCCCACTGCTAGCGCATACCTTTCACGCCGTTATACATAATCATAGATACCCGGAAGCCTCATGCGAAATTTGCTCATCTCCTTGTTACTAATCATATTCACAGCCGCTACCGCCCAGGGCCAGACGGCAAGGTCCGTCAGGGCTACCAGGTTTCCGCAACCACCTTTAATTGACGGCCGGGTAGACGAAGATGTGTGGCAGCTGGCCAAGCCTGTCGAGGGGTTCATACAGTTTGAGCCGGAGCATGGTCGGCCTTCCCCACAGCACACAATCGCGTATATCGGCTACGGCGATGAAGCCCTTTACGTCGCCTTCATATGCTACGATCCCGAGCCGGAAGCGATTGCCGCCGCTATCACCAAGCGCGACGGCGAACTCGATGATGACGATGCCGTTGTCATCATGCTCGATACTTTCAACGACAATAATAACTGCACCTATTTCACAACCAACAGCCTCGGCACGCAAGCCGATGGTAAAGTCGCTGACAATGGCCGTTCCAGGTACGAGGAGTGGGACGCCACCTGGCTCTCTGCCGCTGCTCGAACGCCGGTGGGCTGGACCGCTGAATTCGCCATTCCCTTCCGTATCCTCAAGTTTCAGGGCGGAGAAGGTCGCACGTGGGGGCTGAACCTCGGCCGCTACTATCCCAGACATCTGGAGGAAAGTTACTGGGCCGGTCCACTGGAGAGCACATTTCGGGTTTCCCAATTTGGGGAACTCACCGGCCTCGATCTCCAGGGCCGGATCAAGCGCTATGAAATCATCCCCTACGCCCTGTCCCAGGCCGAAGAAGGGCAGACGCTGGAAGGGAGGGCTGGCCTGGACCTGCGCTACCGCCTCAGCAGCAACCTCGGCGCCGACCTGACCATCAATCCCGATTTTGCCACCATCGAAGCCGACATGGAGCAGATCAACCTTACCCGTTTCGAGCTCCGCATCGCTGAAAAGCGCCCCTTTTTCCTCGAGGGGGCGGAGCTGTTCCGCCAGCGGATCGGGCAGTTTTACTCCCGGCGGATCGGCGACATCCCCTGGGGCGCCAAGCTCACCGGTAAAGCTGGCTCCTGGGACCTGGCCCTCATCGGCACCCAGTCGAAGTTAATGAATGATGATTCAAGCAGCTCTGCCGCCACCTACACGGTAGTGCGGGCCAAGAAGGGTGTGTTCGGCTCCTCCAACATCGGCTTCCTCGCTGCCAACCGGGCATATAGCGGTGCCAACCAAGGATCGATAGGTTTCGACGCCACCCTATTCTTCACGGAAACCCTGGGAGCCACGGCCCAATTTGTCCGCGCCCACGGGCCCATGAGCGACGGGGAAACGGCCTGGTTTATCCGACCGGCTTTCGACAACGCCACCAGCCACTTCCATGTACGCTACTCCCATTGGGGGAAGGAGCTGAAGGAGAACATGAACGCCGTTGGCTTTATCCGCGACGACAACCGGAAAGAATTCGACACCAACCTGTCCCATACCTTCTGGATGCGGGGAGGACTTGTAGAGGAAATCGATGCCGGGGTCAACTACAAGCGCTATTGGAGCCAGAAGGACCCCTTAAAGAGCTGGGAGCTGGACGCCGAGTGCGATGTGACCTTTACCAGCAAGTGGGAAATCGAGTTATCTCGATATGACGAGTTTTGCTACGAAGAAGACTACCGCGACCACGCGACGACGCTGGGGCTGGGCTACGACAACCGCGCTGGCCGCTCGGCCCAAATCTCGTTTGGATTCGGGCGTGAGGAAAACAGCGACCTGCGCCTTTTCGGCACGCATGCGACATTTAAAATTACCGACGCCTGGAATGCCAGCTACGGCCTCACGAGGCTATGGCTAGATCCTGAGCCGGAAGACCCGGATGATAGAAGCACTGTGATTCACGTACTACGTTCCAACTATTACTTCAACAAGGATTTATTCCTGAAACTCTTTTACCAGACCCATACGGCCATCGATAAGCATAACGTGCAGGTCGTCGTGGTCTGGCGCTTCCTGCCGCCCTTCGGTTCCCTGCAGGTCGCCTACCAGCGGGGCACCTCCCGCTTCGGCACCAAGTCCGACCAGGGGCATACTCTGTTTACCAAGCTGTCGTTGGTGTTGTGATGAATGAAACGCTTCTGATATAGGCGGGATTGAAGTGTAAATCTACCAGGCATAGGAGGCAGAAATAAGCTGCAACCTTCTCAAGGACGGGATCAATAATATGGCCATCAGCAATGGTTTTGCCTACATTTTGGTTGAGCGGGTGATTAATGAATGGTCGGATGAATGTAAAGCAACTCTCTTTAGCTCTTTTATGGCTTCTATTTGCAGCCTGTAAAACAACGACTACTCCCACTTCTGCTAAGCAATCAATCATCCAGGCGCCATTAACGCCGCTGCCGATGGTAAATTCATGAAGTAAAAACCACCTGTTTCTACACGGTGCGGATTCGTTCGGGTTATTCGAATATGGCAACGAACAAGGCTAAAATGAAGAACGCCCAACCACAGAAGTCGCAACTGGAAGAAGTATTGAAGGATCAGTGGCTTTTCCGCCAATATGAAGACGAACACATTCCCGTCATCGAGGTGGATAGTTTCCCCGAACTGGGGCGCATGGTGGCGCTCCGGTTTATCGAATGGGTCCAGCAGAACCCGGAAGGAGTTGTGAGCCTGCCCGCGGGCAAGACGCCGGAATACTTTATCCGGTGGATGCACCATCTCCTCGATAACTGGGGTGCTCCAGAGAAGCAGACCATGCTGGAGCAGTATGGGCTGTCCCCCGAAAGGCCGGATTTTTCCCGGCTGACTTTTGTACAGATCGATGAGTTTTTCCCCCTGCCCGGCGACCATCCGAACAGCTTCATCGCTTACATCAAGCACTATTATCTCAAGCCCTTCGGGTTTGACCTGGAGCGGGCCCTGCTCATGGATTTCGACCGGCTGACCTGGCCCGAGGGTTTGAGCATGAAGGATATCTTTCCCGATCAGTTCATAGATCTGAGCCTGCGGACCCGCACCCCGCTCAGCGATGCGGAGGCCATTCAGCGGGAGGCCATTTTCCAACTGGACGCCTTCGCCCAGGAATATGAACATAAGATCCGCCAGCTGGGAGGCATCGGCTTTTTCCTGGGGGGGCATCGGACCCGACGGCCACATCGCTTTTAACGTGCGCGGCTCGGACTTTTACTCCACTACCCGCCTCACCTATACCAACTTTGAAACCCAGGCGGTCTCGGCCACTGACCTGGGCGGCATCGAAATCTCGGCTAAAAAAGCGGTTATGACCATCGGGCTGGGGACCATCACCTACAACCCGCTAGTGGTGGCCTTGATCATGGCTGCGGGTGAAGCCAAAGCGGCCATTCTGGCCAAGGCTATCACCGGACCGGCCAGCATCATCAACCCGGCCTCCGTTCTCCAGCAGGTGAAGAACGCCCGCATATACCTGACAAAAGGCGCCGCGGTCAAGCTACCTCAGCGGACGCTGCAAAAGTTCAGAAGCAGGGGCGCCTACGGCGAAGATGACGTCGTCCGGGCTGCCATGGACCTGTCCCTGAAATATCAGACCCCGATTGCTGACCTCACCTCCAGGCAAATATCGGACGACCCCTGCTGCTTCTCGATCCTCGAAACCCGGGGCTGGACACCGGCGATGATGAAAGACGCCGCCCGGGATCTGATCCTGTCCCGCCTCACGAAGGGCAGTGGAGACCTGACCGATAAGTGCTTCCTCCATACGGGTCCCCACCATGACGATATCCTGCTGGGATACCTCCCCTCCATTATCCACCAGGTACGCTCGGCCACCAACCGGCACCATTTCGCCGTCATGACCTCCGGCTTCACGTCGGTCCCCAACAGCTACATCCAGCGGGTTGTGAACGATGCCCTGGAGTATCTCATTCACTGGGATTTCAAGAAGCGCTGGGAATCGGGTTACTTTACGTTACCCCACGACCGCCTGCGCGTGCAGGACGCTCACGATTTTCTCAACGGGGTGGTCTCCAACAGTGAGGATATCCAGAAGGCGTGCGTTTCCCGGCGGGTGATCCGGGCGGTGATGGACATCTTCGGCGAAAAGGACCCCGCCGGCATCCAGGAAAGCATGGGATGGATACTGGACGATATCCGCAGCCGGCATCCGGGTGAGAAAGACACCGAAGACATCCAGCGCCTGAAAGGCATGATGCGGGAATTCGAGGAAGACCTGGTGTGGGCCCACTACGGCTTCGACGCCCAGTATATCCACCACCTGCGGCTGGCGTTTTATCAGGGGGATTATTTCACCGAAGACCCGACCAGAAGCGCCGATATCCCTCCCATCCGGGAGCTGTTCGCCGACGTGAGGCCCGATATCCTCACCCTGGCCTTCGACCCCGAGGCCAGCGGTCCCGATACTCATTACAAGGTGCTGCAGGCTATCACGACGCATCTGGAGGAGCTGCCACCGGCAGATAGAAAACGACTGGATATCTGGGGATACCGCAACGTATGGTACCGGTTTCATCCCGGTGAAGCTAACATGTACGTGCCGGTTTCCATCAACTCCATGGCCGTTATCAATTATATCTTCAAGACCTGCTACCTGACCCAACGGGACGCCTCATTTCCCAGCCATGAGCACGAGGGCCCATTCTCGGAGCTGGTACAGCGGATCCTGGTGGAGCAGTTCCAGATGCTGCGCACGGCCCTCGGCCCGGAATTCTGGTACCGGCACCAGACGCCCCGCCTGCGGGCCACCCAGGGTATCCTCTTCATGCGCAGTATGACGTTCGACGAGCTCCATGTTTCGGCCCGCTCGCTGCGTGAATCGGTGGGGCGGGTTTAGTTGACAGCAGTCCGTCTACGCCCCGCTACGCGAAGGCTACGCGGGACAAGCTTGCCTACTGCCTCTTACCCCCTTCC
>JABUBL010000762.1_pt1 | contig 10199 bp, 10 predicted proteins | sample 7240371 | NCBI WGS metagenome assembly JABUBL01 (sample SAMN07256343, study PRJNA390944) | subsurface metagenome | isolation source: Methane hydrate marine sediment | place: Pacific Ocean: Eastern North Pacific, ODP site 1244 | collected 2002 | reverse complement strand
ACCCCGTCAAGCCGACTAGCCAACCGGGCATAATCGTCAACGGTTTCACCGGCAATATTAACGATAACCGGTATGTGCCAGCCTGCCCAGATTGGTGTCTTCTCCATAATTAAGGCATTAACACCGATATTCTCAAGTCCAATTGAGTTGAGCATGCCAGAAGCTGTCTCAGCCAGTCTCGGCTGCGGGTTGCCATCCCTGGGCTCAAGGGTAGTTCCTTTGCAAACAATAGCACCCAGCTTCTGAATATCGAACATGTGGCTGTACTCGGTACCATAGCCAAAGGTGCCGGAAGCGGTCAGTACCGGGTTGGTAAGCAACAACCCCTGAGGATGCTTTGGTGCTAATTGAACTGAAAGGTTCACCAGTAACTCCTTATGCCAAATCAATTTGGGTGCCAGCGTTATTGAAGAAGAAACTATCACCAAACTCGTGCGCCATTATCACCGCCGCTGGCAACCCGGTGCAGTGGGACACACCTATTCTTTGTACTCCTAGCTCTTTCAGGGTGGCTATGGTCAGCCATATTCGCTCCTCGGTGGCACCAGTAAGATGACAGCCACCGAGCACCATGGCTATCTGTTTCACGCCGGTAAGTTGTTGGGCATGATATAGAGTGTTAATAATACCACGGTGGGCACAACCTAGAATGACCACCAGTCCCGACTCAGTGTTTATAATGAGCGCCTGGTCATCTAGAAGCTTATCCGGCTTAAAGTCAGCATCTTCTTTCACAAACAGGTTAGGGTCTATCTGTTCAAAATCGGTTACCATGGGCACTTCACCGGTAGTCATTATTTTATCAGTTATTCTCACCGGTTCCGTGGTTAGGTTCAAGCGAGCCCCAAACTTTTCTAGCTCCTGTCGCTGGAAAGGTACCCCGATATATCTGGCCTCTTGACCCTCCCGACGGGCATGCTTAGCTGACCATATATCGGGGTGAGCTATTATCTCTACCTTCTTCCTCATCTTGCGAAGGACCTGACGCAAGCCCCCAGTATGGTCGAAGTGACCATGGCTCAGGACTATCCTATCAATTTTACCGAGGTCGACCCCAAGAATATCAGCATTATGGCTGGCTGAGATGCTTTGTCCAGTGTCGAGCAGGACATTCACCGTGTCTGTTTCTACCAGGATACTAAGCCCCAATTCAGCCAGAACGCCTCCACCGGCTGTATTCTCACTCAATGTGGTTATTCGAATCTTCATTTTATTCTCCTCCCAAGTGAAGATTATAGATTATATGTCCTGGGGTGGCAACTTCTTCTTCCTTGCGAATAGAAGAGGGAATGCTATGTCGCTTACACAGCAAGGAAGCCAAACGGCAAGGAATAAAAACAGGAAGATAAAAGGAAGCAGAGGAAACCAACGGGCTATGCCAAAGGCAGTGAAGTAGAATAATGATGCCCATGTGCTCAAAAGCACATGCCCTGAGTGGGGGATTTTGGTTGTGGGTTTTAGGTAACCGATTATAATGCCAGTTAGAGCCGCCGAATTTACCAGCTTCCATGTTTCAATGCCAATAAAGGGCATTTTTTCAGCCTCAATAAAGGGGAGATGAAATTCTATTTCAATACCAAGTAAGGCTCCTCCCAGGTAGGGCATTATGGCGTCGCTCAGGCTAGCTATACCAATGGAGCCGGAATAGCCAATTAAAACCGCCGCCCAGATTTTCCTGCCACCATATTTTCTATACATAGCTGTGGTTACGAGGGCACTCAGGACAACATGAACCGGATGTAAGCTATAAAAAGCGGCATGTGAAACATTGGAAGGAACATTACCAAAGATTATTATGAGCATGATGATGATGCCGCTCGCAGCTCCCAGAGCAGTGAAAGGGACATGTTCCTTAAGTTCGCTAGCTATTCGCTTTAGCATTTCCTTCCCTATAGTTAATTGAAAATCCTTTTCATTAACAAGCCATAAAAAAACACCGTCTAACGCGGTGCTTAAATAAAGCTTAGGTCGCTTTTTGGCAAGTCTGGCAGAGACCAACGAACTCAAGAAGGTGGCTGTCTATTCTGAACCCGCTCTCTTTGGAGAGACTTCGCTCCAGCGCGCTAAGATGGTGACCGGTGAAGTCGATAACTATACCACAGTTGGAACAAATCAAATGATGGTGGTGCTGTGGGGTACTGATTGTATAGCTGCGGCAGATACCTCCGACGTGTAGCTCACAGATGAGTCCCAGTTCGGTAAGTATCCCAAGGGTGCGGTAAATGGTTACCAGCCCAATATTAGGATAGTCCTGGTGCACCTTCTTATATATGCTAGCCGGAGTAAGGTGGTCCTGACTGGAGATGATTTCATGAATCACTACCCGCCGCTGTGGGGTAAGCTTATAACCTTGCTTCTTCAACGCAGCTATTACTTTTTTCTCCGTAAGCCTCATCTCAAGCTCAAAATGAAAAACATTATCATTTACACTATAGCGGAACCTCCCCATTCTGTCAATAGTTTGGGACTACTCTTGAGAGACGGCCACCACTATAAGAACTACTGGTAATTATCGCCTGCCTACTTATCGGGCAATCCCTACCAGGTTTGCTTCCGGAGAGGTCGGGAGTTTCTCATCTACTGCCTTAACCTTACTTTCCATGGTAATTTGCTTATCCCGGCGGTCATCAATACTGATGTTGGTAATCACTCGATTAACTCCCATGGTAAAGGGTAATTCGTGCATTTCCTGTAGCAGCTCTAGTATTCGCTCTAGGGGTCCTTGAAGCATTGTTGCCATAGGCGTTACCTGGTAGCTTATATCCGGGGCTTGGTTCAGTATGTTAACACAGGCGGCAACATAGTGACTCACGCTGGCAGTCTCGGTACCAAAAGGTAGAACTCTTATGTCGGCAATAACTGAATCTTTCATAATATTCACCCCCGTTTTAGTATCTTCTTAATCATAGCCTAAATAGTGGGTTTTGACTATATAAAAACTAATGTGGGAAGGTTGATAAGATATAATTGCTAGTATATACCTCATGCCATTCGGTAGGGGAGAATGCCCACAGATTGTAAAGGTTAGCGCTGTCCCCGTAACATTTCATTCTTCCGGAAGGCAATAAATATACCCGCCAGAATGAGAATACCACCGCCAATCTCACTGGGGGTTGGTGTTTCATTCAGTATTAGAAGGGCAAGAGCAGTCGCCCCAACCGGTTCGCCGAGGACAGCGACAGTAACCAGAGTGGCTGATATAAAACGTAGCGACCAGTTGACAGAAGAATGGCCTATAAGTTGTGGCACCACTGCCAGCAGCGCCAGCATAATGTAGGTGGTAGTAGAATAGCCAACCAGGCTATAACCAAAGGCGAGCGTTGATAGCAGCAGGAGCACCGCCGCTGAGCTATAGGCTAGAGATACATAGCTTAAGAGGCCGATACTTCGCAGTAGTCGGCGGCCGATGAGCAGATAACCGACAACTGCCAGTGCGCCGAGGAGCGCCAGAATACCACCGAATAGCGGGCTGGGACCCAGTCTCCAGTTGCCGTAGCCAATAAAAATAGACCCGATAATAGATATTGCGATTCCAAGCATTGTCTGCTTGCTCAGTTTCTCTTGAAACAAGAAATATGAGGCGATAGCCACGAAAATTGGGGTGGTTGTCACCAGGACTACCGAGGTTGCTACCGAGGTGTAGCTGAGTGAGGCTATCCACAGGCCAAAGTGGAGCGCCAGGAAGGCTCCCGAAATCAGCGCCATAATTATGTTCTGTGACGACAGGCGACGTAGTTCGTTACCGGAACGTATCCAGGCTAAAGGAACAATAATTAGAGAAGCCAAACACAGCCGATAAGCCGCAATAACGAGAAATGGAGCCTCGGCGAGGCGTATAAAGATTGCGGCGAAGGAGACAGATACTACTCCTATTGCCAAAATGAAATACTGTCGGTTCATACTGACACGCCACCTAGCCTATTCAATTGTTGAGATGCGTCTGAAAAAAGTGTGACGAAGTTCATTTCTCGAGGCATTTAATAGCTGCTGCTACTCCGGCACCTGATTCCACTGAGTATCCTTCCGCCATTAGCTGTTTTTCCAGGGCACCCAGGAGGAGCAGTACGTTCTCTGTGCTCGAGGAATGTCCCATTAGCCCGATACGCCAGATATGCCCTTTGAGTGGGCCCAAGCCACCGCCAATCTCAATGCTCCATTTGTTGAGTAGACTCTGTCTCACCCGCAGGTCATCGACCTCTGATGGGATACGTACCGAGGTTAATGTGCTCAGACGGTAACCCTCTTGGGCATGCAGCGTCAGCCCCATAGCTTCAAGTCCGGCCTGGAGAGCTGAACCGTGCTTCAGGTGACGTTGGATACGTGCTTCAAGACCCTCGTCGCTGATTAATGCCAAGGCTTCATGCAAAGCATAGACCATGCTGATTGGTGCGGTATGATGATAGAATCGGCTGCTGGACCAGTAGGTGGAAAGCAACGAGAGGTCAAAATACCAGCTCTGCATCTGATGTGTGCGTTCCTGCAGTATACTTAGAGCATGTTCGTTGACTGTAAAAGGAGCTAACCCTGGAGGACAGCTTAGACACTTCTGTGTGCCGCTGTAACAGATATCAATACCCCAGTCATCTACGGCCACCTCGTGTCCTGCTAAGGAGGTAACTGTATCTACCAGAAAAAGAGTCTCATATTGTTTTGCCAGCCGGGAAGCCTCAATTAAGGGCTGAAGGACACCGGTAGAGGTCTCAGCATGAACAAGGGCGAGAAGTTTCACCCGTTTTTCTGTCTTTAGAGCATCTTCGATAGCTCCGGGTTCAATAATCCGCCCCCATTCCGCAGTTATCGGGATTACCTTGGCACCACATCGCCTGGCATTCTCCGCCATCCTTTCTCCAAACAAACCGTTAATACCTATAACAGCTACGTCACCTGGTTCCAGGAAGTTGCAGAAACTCGCCTCCATTCCGGCTGACCCCGTACCGGAGATGGGAAAGGTCAGCTTATTCTCCGTCCGAAAAACCTTGCGGAGAAGGTCCATAGTGTCTTCCATGATTGTGATGAAGTACGGGTCAAGGTGTCCCACCATGGATGCCAGCATGGCCATCTGTACGCGGGGATGGATATTGCTGGGACCGGGGCCAAGTAGAATCCGTTGTGGGGGGTTCAGTTGTTGGTACGCAGTTTCAGTCATAAAGAGCTACCTCCTCTTGGTACTATTCGGTTTTGCTTGGTGATGTTATTGCTTCGTCGCTACGCTCCTCGCAATGACAGGTTTAATCAAACAAATGAAACCAGAACTATCATTAATGCTATAGATTACCATATTGATATGATAAAGTCACAATTGATTCAGCAAAAAGCATTGATTCAAGTATAAGTGAAGATTGGGCAAATGCGAATACCAAAAAAACATGATTCCACCCACTCTGTAATTTTACACGTAACGACTGCTGGTGATAAGATTGAGAATCACCATCAGCGGTTTTCGTCTGGACATATTATTGTCTTCGATAAGAAAAGGTGAATCACCTCGAAATGGAGTAAACGGCTCAGTAATGGATTTAAAACGTAGGCGTCCGAAAGTGTTTTATGGTTGGTATCTTGTCGGTGCCTGCGTAGTTATCATACTCTATACCGGCGGTATTGTTCACTTCGGATTTACCGCCGTTTTCGAGCCTATAGCCGAGGAATTCGGCTGGAGCTATGCCCAGATTTCACTTGCCTCTTCGCTACGCGGTCTTGAGATGGGGCTTCTGGCTCCTCTTATGGGATTCCTCGTCGACCGCTGGGGACCGAGAAGACTCGTCTTTGCCGGTAGTATTATCATCTGCCTGGGTTTTCTACTCCTGAGCAAAGTCTCCTCTCTCGCCATGTTTTACGGAGCTTTTGCTTTTATAGCTATAGGTATGAGTAGCTGTAGCGGAACCGTGCTCATGACGGCAGTGGCAAACTGGTTCCGGAGGAAGGCAGGTACAGCTACGGGCATTGTAGCCAGCGGATTTGGTCTTGGCGGTCTTATTGTTCCGGTAGTAACCAGATTGATTGATGCATTGCAGTGGCGAACAGCGATGCGTACTGTTGGTCTCGGTATGCTGGGCATAGTCTTACCACTGTCATTTCTGGTGAGACATAAACCCGAACATTATGGCTATCAACCCGACGGTGATGTAACCAGCGTAGTGGAGGCAGGGGAAATACAGCCCTCGACAGAAAACGTAGAAGTCAATATATCAGCCAGGCAGGCAATAAGCAGCCGGTCTTTCTGGCATATCGCAATCTCATCAGCGTGTCACTCCTTCGTGGTGGGTTCTGTAGTTACACACCTGATGCCGTATTCCAGTAGTCTCGGCATCGCCCGGTCGGTCTCCAGCCTGGTGGCGCTTCTTCTACCGGTGGCAAGTATTGGCGGCCGTCTCAGCAGTGGCTGGCTGGCTGATAGATTTGGTAGTAAGCCGGTATTCGCTGCCAGCTTCGTGTTAATGACCGCAGGTCTGCTTCTGTTTGCCTTTATTACCACCGGAATGATGTGGCTACTGGTGCCTTTCATCATTACTTTTAGTCTTGGCTGGGGATGCAGCGTGACATCAAGATTATCCTTCCTGAGGGAATACTATGGTAGGGCCAGTTTCGGCACTATTCTTGGCTTTACTTCAGGTATAATGATGATGGGCAACATAACCGGTGCTCCACTGGCAGGGTGGGTATTTGATACCTGGGGTAGTTACCACTGGGTATGGTTGGCTTTTGGTGCCTTCACTCTTCTCGGTGCTTTTCTGGTAACTACTATACCTCCGTCCAGCAGTATATTATCAACGGACTAGTCCGTGCCGTGCAAAAGTTTCAAAGCCTCGTCCACGACATGCTGGACGGTCAGCCCCAGTTTCTCATAGATGATGCTGCCTGGTGCCGAAGCACCGAAGCGAGATATACCAATTGCAACTCCATCCAGCCCTATGTATCTTTCCCAGCCCAGTGGAGTTCCTGCCTCAATGGAGATGCGTGTCCTGATTTTCGGCGGTAATACTGTATTGCGGTAATCTAATGGCTGGGCATCGAACAGTTCCCACGAAGGCATCGAGACAACACGGGTTTTTACACCATTTTCCTGCAGTATCTTGCCGGCTCCCAGAGCAATATGAACCTCAGAGCCGGTGCCGATGACGATGACGTCCGGAGATGTTGCTGCTTCCCACAGGATATAAGCACCGTGCTGGACTTCGCTGGCTGGAGCCAACTCCGTTCGGTCAAGTACCGGCAGGTTCTGGCGGCTCAGTATCAGAGCGGTTGGCCCATTACTACGTTCCATAGCCACTTTCCATGCCGCCGCTGTCTCGGTAGCATCCGCAGGCCGGAGGGTTACAAGGTCGGGCACCTCGCGTAGTCCCATAACTTGCTCAATGGGCTGGTGTGTTGGCCCATCCTCACCCATACCTACGGAATCGTCGGCGAAAATATAGATTACCCTGATGCCCATTAATGCCGCCAGCCGCACCGGCGGACGCATATAGTCGTAGAATATGAGGAAAGTTCCGGTATAAGGGATAACGCCTCCATGCAGGGACATTCCGTTGGCAATGGCACCCATAGCGTGCTCTCGAACGCCAAAGTGCATATTGTGACCAGAGTACTCTTCGAAGCCATAATCGCCGTAATCCTTCAGAGTAGTCTTATTAGAAGGAGCCAGGTCTGCTGAACCACCCATGAAGGCGTGCACTTTCTGCACGATGGCATTCATAACTATGCCAGAGGCTTCACGTGTGGCGACAGGTTTGTCTGTTATCTTGAACAGGTCAGACAGGTCTTCATCCCATCCCTCCGGCAGCTCTCCTGACAGGTCTGCTTCCAACCGTTGTGAATCGTCCGGGTAAGCCCGTCGATATGCCTCCAACCTGGATTCCCATTCTCGCTGCTGCCGAGCGCCATACTCTCTAGCCTGGGCAAAATGAGCCTGTACTTCAGAAGGTACCGTAAAAGGCTCATCATAAGGCCAAGCCAGACCTTTTTTTGTCAGGCGCACTTCCTCTTCTCCCAGAGGTTCTCCGTGGGCTGATGCGTTACCAGCCTTATTCGGACTCCCATAACCAATAATGGTCCTACACATAATCAGGCTGGGACGAGTTTTTTCCGCTTGAGCCATTTTGATGGCACCATCGACACTGACTGTGTCCATTCCTTCAATTGGGCCGATGACCTGCCAGCCGTAAGCCTGAAATCTCTGGGACACGTTTTCAGTAAAAGTAATGCTGGTACTTCCTTCGATTGAAATGCCATTATCATCGTATAGATAAATCAGCTTACCCAGACGAAGCGTTCCTGCCAGTGAAGCTGCCTCTGAAGCAATGCCTTCTTCCAGGTCTCCATCAGAGACGATTGCATAGGTGTAATGGTCTATTATCTCATAATCCGGACGGTTGTAATGTTCTGCTAGCCATCTCTCTACGATGGCCATACCTACTCCATTGGCAAACCCCTGTCCCAATGGGCCGGTGGTTGCCTCTATGCCGGGGGCAATCCCATATTCCGGGTGTCCCGGTGTCTTGCTTCCCCACTGTCGGAATTGTTTGATTTCGTCCAGGGACAAGTCATAGCCAGTCAGATGCAGTAAGGCATATAGCATTGCTGAAGCGTGGCCCGCCGACAGAATAAAGCGGTCCCTATCAGGCCATTTGGGGTCGCCGGGGTTATGTTTGAGAAATCGGTCCCATAATATGTAAGCCATTGGTGACATCCCCATTGGTGCCCCCGGATGTCCGGAGTTTGCCTGCTGCACCATGTCCACTGCCAGAAAGCGAATAGTATTTATACAAAGCTGCTCAAGTTTCGAACTACTCATCTTCGCCTCTTTCTAACATTTCACTCATTAAATACGGGTGAGGTTAATCTATATTATCACACAATGAAAGGTGAATTAAGCCCATAGAGCAGGTGTTTGGAGGCAAGCCACACCTGCAACAGCTATTGCAGAGAAGTGGAGCTAGGTTTCATTGCATTTGGGGCAAGGTGTCTATCAAGTCGTTAGAATCGAAGCTTCTAACTAGGTATCAGATGCTTCTTGACCAGGTCCACCACCTGCGCAGGATGTTTAGCAACATCCACACCAACCGCGGTTAGAGCGGCTGTCTTGCTCTGAGGGGTCCCCTTGCCATCACCCTGGATGATAGCGCCGGCATGACCCATTCGTTTCTCTTCGGGGGCATTGAGTCCGGCAATGTAAGCAACTACTGGCTTGGTTATCCAGCGGTCGATGAACTCGGCTGCCTTCTCCTCCTGAATGCCTCCCACCTCGCCCACAATCACAATCAGGTCGGTTCCCGGGTCTTTCTCGAAGAGTTTTAAGAGTGCGGGCACATTGGTAAATACCACCGGGTCAGCTCCGATGCCGACCACGGTGCTCTGCCCGAAGCCACCGGTTGCTAGGTTGATACTGATTTCATAGGAGAGGGTTCCGCTCCTGGAGATGACTCCGATACGGCCGGGGGTGAACATATTCGCCGGCATGATTCCCATCTTGGCTTCACCAACGGTGATAACGCCGGGACTGGTGGGGCCAATAATCTGTACGCCCCGACCACTGGCATATTCCCTGATTTCCATAACATCATGCACTGGTATGTGCTCAGTAACAACGACGATAAGCCTGATACCAGCGTCTATGGTTTGAAAGGCGGCTTCCTTGATTGCAGGTGGTGGTACAAAGAATACGGAAGCCTCAGCACCCTGCCTGGCTACAGCTTCGGCAACAGTGTCATATACTGGAATGCCCTCTACTACCTCGCCGCCCTTGCCAGGGGTTACTCCAGCAACGATATTGGTCCCATATTCCAGCATCCAACTGGTCTGGACTCGCCCAGTCCTGCCAGTAATGCCTTGCACTAGTACCCTGGTCTCTCGGTTCAACAGAATGCTCACCTTTCTCCCTCCAGTAGGCGAGCGAGTTGCTCTATGCCCTTTTCTGTAGACACTTCAGTGACGACGTGGACTCCATTCTGCTCAAAAATCTCCCACGTTTCCTCCTGGTGATTTCCCAGAGCTTTGGCTACGATAGGTATTGTAACCCCGTGTTCTTTAATATAGCGGGTAACTCCTTTGGCTCCTTCGTGGATGGGATTAATTCCACCGTAGACATTAATGAACAGTCCTCTCACTCCCTCTTTTTGCAGAACCAGGTCCATCACCTTGTACAAAAGGTCTTCAGTAATGGCTCCCCCCGTTTCCAAGAAGTTAGCCGGACGCATTCTCTGCGG
>JABUBL010000761.1_pt1 | contig 10200 bp, 6 predicted proteins | sample 7240371 | NCBI WGS metagenome assembly JABUBL01 (sample SAMN07256343, study PRJNA390944) | subsurface metagenome | isolation source: Methane hydrate marine sediment | place: Pacific Ocean: Eastern North Pacific, ODP site 1244 | collected 2002 | reverse complement strand
CAGCTGTAATTTGGGGTTCAACATTTTTTATTGTTAAAGATAGTTTGCAGTATATTAACCCTGTAATATTGGTGGGTTATCGATTCTTTCTTGCAGCATTGATTCTTGCAGGTATTTTAATTTATCGGCGCAAACCTCTATTTTCAAATATAAAAGCAGGTCTTATCTCGAGTTTATTTCTTTGCCTTCTTTACATACCGCAAACCATTGGTCTTGGGATTACTACAGCATCAAATTCTGGTTTTATAACCGGGCTTTTTATTGCTTTTGTACCATTTTTTTCTCTAATTCTCTTTCGAAAACAACCTTCCTTTACAAGACTGGTTGCTGTGATCATCTCTTTAACTGGATTATGGTTTTTAACTGGGGGATTAAAAGATATTAATACAGGAGATCTACTAACTATTATAACAGCAATGGCTTATGCAATTCATCTTTTACTTACAGATATGTATGTTAAAAATAATATTAATCCTTATATACTAAGTTTCCAACAATTTCTATTTGTTGGTATATTAAGTTTCATCACTGGAGCAATTTTTAAACTCCCATTTTCAGTTTTATCTAAAAACATTATTTGGGTGATTTTGTTTTTAACTCTTTTCCCAACAATATCAGCCTTTATTATCCAACTAACTGCTCAAAAATTTACCACACCGATAAAAGTTTCCCTTATATTTGCTTTAGAGCCTGTTTTTGCTGCATTGTTTGCATGGACTTTAGGTGGAGAAACTTTTATTCTACACCGGGCATTTGGAGGTATGTTGATATTTTTAGCTATATTAATTTCTGAAATACCGATAGAAAAACTTAGTTTTGTTAAAATTTTTAGAAGAGAATAAAAAATCTTCCTGAGGTAAAATATTTAAAATATTATATGATTTTTCAGATTTTAACTTTTTCAAAATTCTATAATTATTTATATAATAAGCTTGAAATTGGAAACTTAGCTTTAGTAATATGAAATTAGCTCTAAGTGGTGGAAAAATAATAACACCTTTTGAAATTATTCAAGAGGGAGTTATTTTAATAGAAAATTCAATTATTAAAGAAATTAAAAGAATAGATAAAACAGATAAGAGAGAGACGCAGATTCCAGAAGAATTTGAAATAATTGATGTTCAAGGGAAGATAATTTGTCCTGGATTTATTGATATTCATTGCCACGGAGGAAATGGTATATCTTTTAATTTAGATTTACCAGATAAATTTTTAGATTATTCAGAATGGTTGCCATCAACGGGAGTTACATCATTTTTTATTACTATTGTACCCACAACTTTAAAAGAAACTATAAAGAAATTAAAAGAAATAGCAAAATTATTTGAATTTTCAGATTATTTACCTGCACCATTAGGTATTCATTTATTTTTAAATCCCAATAGGAGCGGTGCTATTGATTTAAACTGGTTAAGAAAACCTAATTTAAATGAGACATCTTCTTATTTATCAGCTTCAAAAAATAAAATAAAAATGATAACTATAGCACCAGAACTTGAGGGGGCTAAAGAAGTTGTAGATTTTCTTAAAAGAAATAATATAACTGTAAGTTTAGGTCATACTGATGCTACATATGAGCAAACTATAAATGCATTTAAAAATGGATATAGTCATGTTAGTCACTGTTTTAATGCTATGAGAGGATTTCATCATAGAGAACCAGGAGTAGTTGGAGCTATTCTTCAATCAAAGGAAGTATATACAGAGATTATTTGTGATAGTGTTCATGTACATCCTTCAGCTATAAAAATGCTTATAAATAATATAGGAGTAGAAAATGTAGTTTTAATTACAGATTCAAATATGGCAGCAGGTTTGGGAGATGGTAAATATAAGTTCTTGGATAGAGATATAATAGTTAAAAATAAAAAGGCTACATTTAAAGATGGTACAATAGCTGGTAGTGTTGTAACTATGATAGAAGCTTTAAGAAATATGGTTAAAATAGTTGGTGTTTCAACTCAAGATGCTATTAAAATGGCAACTATAAATTCTGCAAAATCAGTTAATTTTGATAAAATTTTAGGAAGCTTGGAAGTAGGAAAGAAAGCTGATATTGTTGTTATGGATAAATATTTAAATTTAATTTTTGTTATTAAAAATGGAAAAATCATTAAATCTGGATAAGAGATCTATTTAAAATGAAAATAAAAGAATAAGAAAGTTTTAAACCAATAGAAAGATTTTGAAATATGAATGGGAGAAGCGGTCCTTCAATTTTGCTTGATATACAAAATATAGATTTAAGAATTGAAGAACTTACTTTAACAAGGGAGGAATTACCAGAAAGGGAGGAAATAAAACAATTAACTGAAAGAATTAAAAAGTTAAATAAGGAATTAAAAAATCTAAATCAGGAAAAACACTCTTTAAAGTTAGATCAAAGAAGAATAAATGACGAGGTATCTATTTTATCAGATAAAATCAAGAGTAAAGAAGAAAAATTATACAGTGGGAAAATTACAAATCCAAAGGAGTTAGTCGGTATCAATGAAGAGGTAATTTCACTAAAATCAAAAATGGATGAAAAGGAAACAGAATTATTGGAATTGATGGAAGCTTTAGATGAAATTTCTAAGAATTTGGAAAAAAAGGAAAGACATTTAAGAGAAACTTTGGAGGAAATTAAGAAAAATGAATTAGAATTAGCTCAGAAAGAGAAGGAAATTGATCAAGAAATACCTGAGTTGAAAAATAAAAGAAATAATTTAGTAAAACATTTAGATACAGAAATTTTAAACGAGTATGAAAATTTGAGAAAAGAAAAGGGAGGAGAGGTAGTAGCAGTTTTAAAAGATGGTATATGTAGTTGTTGTAATATGCAACTCCCATCAATAAAAGTTGATTCTATGAGAGATTCATCTATTTTTTATCACTGTGATTTTTGTAAAAGAATATTAGTACTACCTCAAAATAATCATAAATGATAAGATATATAAATATAGTTTGATTTTTATATAAGAATATGTATGGAGAAAAGACTAAGAAACATAAAAAAATAATCTTGTTTACAGATGGAGGGTCAAAAGGAAATCCAGGACCTGCTGGAATAGGAATTTTAATTTTCAATAAAGACGGAAAATTAATAAAAAAAGTTAGTGAATTTATTGGAAAAACTACTAACAATGTTGCTGAATATACAGCTTTACTTAGAGGTTTAGAGTTATCAAAGGAATTTAATGTTGATGAAATAGAAATAAAATGTGATAGTAAATTAATGGTAAATCAATTAAAGAAAAAATGGAAAGTTAAAAGTCCAAATTTAAAACCACTTTATCAGAAAGTAAGATTACTACTAAGTGCTTATAGGAAAGTTAACCTTATACATGTTCCAAGAAGTATAATAAAAGCTGCTGATAAGCTTGTTAATAAAGCAATTAATTCATCACTTGATAAAGATGTGGAAGTTCATTTTGTGGAAGAAGAAACAGAATCCACTCTTTTTTAATTAATCACGAATAATCATAATGATATTAGAACCAATTAATTCTTAGCCATCCAAATTTATCATTTAAAATCGTAATTAATAGAAATATTTTTAATTTCTTAAATATTTTTAAAATGATATAATTTATATAAGAGTCAATCGGGTGATCGCGGAATTATTAACTTCCGAGGAAAGTCTGAGCTCCATAGAGCAAGGTGCTGGGTAACACCCAGTGGAGGTGACTTCAAGGATAGTGCCACAGAAAGTATACCGCCCTATTAAACTCGATTAACTAAATAGGAAAGATGGCAATAATAAAATATTTTTATTGCTATCTAAGCTTGAGAAGCTTCAATTTAATGATAGGGAAATAGGGTAAGGGTGAAAAGGTGAGGTAAGAGCTCACCAGCAATCAGGTGACTGATTGGCTTGGAAAACCCCACCTGGAGCAAGGCCGAATAGGAGAGTGTTAAAAAGTTGCTCGCTCTGCTCTCGGGTAGGCTGCTTGAGATGATAGGTAACTATCATCCTAGATGGATGATCACCAATTAGTTAATTTTATTTTTAAAATTAAGTAAGAACAGAACTCGGCTTATAGATTGACTCTTTAAATACCCATCTGTTTATAATAGATGGGTATTTTTTATATTATGAAAGTAATAGAACTTTGGAAACTAAACTTTAATTAACATTAGGTAAAGTTTAAGTTATAGATTCTTACTTTGAGTAATTTTAGGGGATTATTTATATTTGTATGAATGGAAAAACTCAAAGAAAATACCAATATATATTAAAATATATTATGCTATATAGCTTTTTATAGATGTTAGAATATGGATAGTTTATATTAAAGTATAATTTTTATATAAATTTATATTTCAAATATATTTCTAAAAAATAATATCAAAGGTGAAAATTTTAAAGATGAAGATACTTCATACTGCAGATATACATTTAAGAGAATATGACGATGAAAGATGGAGGACTCTTGAGAAGCTTATTGAAATTGGAAAGAAAGAAAAGATTGAAATCTTTGTTATAAGTGGCGACCTATTCGATAAAGGTATTGATGCTGAAAACCTCAGACATAAAATAAGAGATATTTTCTCCAATACTGGTTTTAAAATTACTATTATTCCAGGGAATCATGATAAAGATTCTTATAAAGGTGGTAAATACTTTGGTGAAGATGCAGATATCTTATCAGATTTGAATAAGCCTTTTGAATATAAAGATGTAAGAATATGGGGATTACCTTTTGAACCCATAGAAGGAGCAAAAATTCTTGATAAGCTTCACTCATTAGCAAATAATTTGACTGCAGATAAGAGAAACATCCTGCTCTATCATGGAGAATTACTTGAAAAATTCTTTTCCAGAAGAGATTTTGGAGAGGAGGGTGAAGAAAGATATATGCCTGTTAAACTTTCTTATTTTAAGGATTTGAATATTGATTATATACTTGCAGGACATTTTCATAAGAATTTTGATATGTGGACATTAGAAAATGGGGGATACTTTATTTATCCTGGATCACCTATTTCAATAACAAAAAGAGAAATAGGACAGAGAAAAGTAAATATCTTTGAAGTTGGAAAGCCACCTACAGAATACGTTCTTGATACGCCTCATTTTGAAGAAGTGATTATAGAATTTGATCCTCTTAAAGATAAAAAGCCTGTAGATGTTGTAAAAGATTGTTTTAATAATCTTCATCCAAAAGCAAAGGTTATTCTAAAAGTTAAAGGTTTTGTAAACAGTGAAGATATTGGAATGAGTGAGGAAGAACTTGTAAAACAAATAAAAAAGATTTCTTCAGGGAAATGTATTGAGGATCACTATGAATTCAAGGATATACGAATAATACTCGAGGATGATTTATTTAAAAACTTCAGAGAAAAGCTTGAGCACACTGATTATGAAGAGAAAAAGAAAATGCAAATGCGTGAAATAGCAATTAAAGCAATGATGGAGACACAATAATGAAAATAAAAGAGTTTCTAATAACAAGGTATGGTCCTTTAAGGAATAGAAACCCTTTTAAACTGGCTGACTTCAATTTATTTTGGGGTAAAAATGAGGATGGGAAAACCTTGACAATAGATGCACTTGTAAAGCGACTATTAGGAATTAATATCAAAGATTTTGAACACATAGATCGAGTAGAAGAGAATCCAGAAGGTTATGTAATTATGGAAGATGATAAAGGTAGAGAAATTAAGATTCCAGAAAAAGGTGATTTGACAAAAGTTGCAGACCTAACTCCATCAGAATGTTGTAACATTTTCATAGTGAGAAATAGCAACTTATCTATTGCCCGTGACGTTGCTTGTGAGGGTGAGTTTTACACTAATGTGACAGATCGTCTTACGGGATTAAGAACAGGAGAGATTTCCAAAATAAAAGAAATTCTCAGAGAAATTGGTAAAATAACACCAAGCGGTAAATTCCGTAATATTGGGGATGAAAAATTGAAGTCAAGAATGGAAAGTGCAGAAGCACTAATTGAAGGAATTAAGAAAATAATTGAAAAAGTTAAAGAAGAAGGATTTGATAAATTTGAGGAAGAATTAGTAAAAAATAGAAAGAAAAAAGAACAAATAATAGAGAAGATTAAAAAACTTGAGGATGCTAAAAAAAGGGAGAACTATGAAAGAGGGAAGGCAGCATTAAAAAAACTTAAAGAAAAGGATTTTCCAGAAGTTAAAGAATTAGAAAAAAAAGAGAAATATCTTAAAGTCCTTAGAGAAAAACAGAGAAAGATAAATGAAAAAATTAAACCAAAGATAACTAATTATCAATCAAATAAAGAAAAATTAGCAGGGGAAAAAACTAAAAATAAATTTTTCTCTTCTTTAACAAAAATTTCTCAAATAATACTCGCTATATCTTTGCTTGGAATTATTATTACACTCCTATTATCATTATCTTCACCATTCTCATCACCATTATTATTTATTTTAATAGTGGGAGTATTATCTTTAATTTCTACCATAATCTCATATATATTTAAGTGGAAATTTGCAAGAAATAAGTCTCAGCTTGCAGAGGAATTTGAAATGATTAAGTTTGATATTTCGGAGTTCAATTTAAGTGGAGAAACTATTGGAGATATTAGTTCAAATATCCAAAAGTTTGAAGATGAATGTTTGAATGAGGATAAAGAAGAAAAAAAGATGAGGGAAGAATTAAGCGGATTAATGGGAACACAACATGGTATTTTAATAAATCTTTTTGGAGAGAGGGGTGAAATATTAGAAGAAAATATTCCCTACTGGGATGAGGAAATCAAAGAGCTTGAAGAGTATAAAGACAGAGCTAAAGATATAAAATATGATGAAAAAAGCGTTTTAAAATTAGAAAAAGAAAAAGAGGCATATGAGGAAAAATTGAGCGATTTAGGGGAAATGATGACCAATTTTCAAAAGGATTTAGACAAAATAGAAAGAAAATCAAATGATATTCTGAAGTCAGAAGAAGATTACCTATATTGTAAAACATCAGTAGATTTAAAGGCAGTTGGCGATAAGTTGCAAGGATTTATAGACGAAAATGAAAGTAACAAAGACAATGTATTAAAAGTCATGAAAATTTTTAAAGATATAGAAGCAGAAGAAAAAGAAAAGGTTTCTGAACTTTTTGGTAAAGATAGCCCCATTTCTAAGTATTTTAATGAAATAACAGACGGTCTTTATAAGGAAGTACTCTTTAACCAGGAGACTGATAAGATTGAGGTTAAGCGTAAGGATGAAGTAATATTAGAAGTGGATAAATTATCTGGTGGGACTTATGACCAATTATACCTTTCTATTCGACTTGCTCTTGGAGAAAAACTCTTAAAAGGTAAAAAAGGATTTTTTATTATGGATGATCCATTTGTAAAAGCTGACCCTGATAGATTACAAAGACAGATTGAAACACTCAAGAGTATTTCTGAATCAGGGTGGCAGATTCTTTACTTCTCTGCAAAGGGAGAAGTTATGAATGCTTTAAAAAAAGAAATCGAAGATGGATCCATTAATTATATTGAAATTAAAAGCATATTTACTTAAAAATATTCGGATATTTTGAGGAAATCCTAAAAAACATCAACGCGTAATTTTATCAACTGATGAGGAACTTCCCAAAAGCAAAGATTATCTAATCAGATTAACTTGATTTAATTATATTTCTTTGAGATTGCTTCGTCGCATTTGCTCCTCGCAATGACACTTAATAATTCTATGAACTTAATATTATGGAATCCATTCCGGGTGAAACAAAGAAATTAATCCTTCTTAATAATAGTGGAATTTATTCAAACAAGGTTAATGTAAATTACATTTAATGAGAATCTTGGTTTTCTGGGGAGCTATTTTTAGAGCTTTCTCTATAAATTATTAATTACATTTTATTAGAATCTTAGTTCTGTGTGGGGCTATTTTTAAACCTTCTTCTATTTGCTCAAGTGGAAAAATTTCTAGAATCAAGGGTTTTACATCTATCTTTTTACTGCTTAAAAAATCAATAGCTTTAGAAAAAGGACCGCATCTTGAACCTTGAATTTTTATCTCATCAACTACAATCTTTGTTTGGTCTACATCGTTAATTAAAATTCCATGAGTTGACTTTAGGGCTACTATTCCTCTTGGTCTAACAAGTTTTACTGCAAGATTAAATCCTAATTTTGAACCTGTTGATTCTACTATAACATCTGCTCCGAGTCCATCTGTCAATTTCTTAACTTTTGAAATTAAATTTTTATCATTTCCATTTATTGTTTTTGATGCCCCATATTTTTTTGCTCTTTTGAGTTTTTCTTTTGAATGGGATATTGCAATCACATTTGCTCCCATTGAATTTGCAACAGAACAGATTAAAATTCCTAATCTTCCAACTCCAAGCACAACTACTTTATCTCCAATTTCAAATTTTGAGAGTTCAAATGTCTGAATTGCTGCAGCTAAAGGTTCTATAAAAACACCCTCTTTATCTGATATTTCATCAGTTAATATATGGATGTTTTTTGCTGGAACTTTAACAAGTTGTGCAAATGCTCCATCTGCTTTCATTATTCCTAATACTGTTCTTTTAAGACAATGGGTGAGTAATCCTTTTCTACATGCGGGACATTTTATTCGTTTAGTGTATGAAAGACATGTGTTATTTATCTCAGCAGTAACCCTTTTTCCAATAAGTTTGGGTTCTGAATCTTCACCAATTTCAACAACTTCTCCTGTAAATTCATGTCCTAGAACTAATGGTAGAGGAACTTTGTAATCACCTTTATAAATTGCGATATCAGTGCCACATATTCCGGAATAATTTACTTTAATAAGCACCTCATCAGATTCTATTTTAGGTTTTTTTAATTCCTTAATAATAATTTTTTTAGGCTCAATTAAACTTGCTGCCTTAAAAAATTCCAATTTTTTTCTCCAATCTTTTAATATAATTTATATTTATTTATTTATTTATTTTGAATTCACTTTTTAAATTATTTATTTTAAATTTGGTTTAGCATTTTGATAAAGGTTTAAGATTATAAATAATTAATTTAAATTTAATTTTAAAAACATATTAAAATATTCTATTAAAATTTATAGGTTTTAAATTATATAATAATAAATTGAAGTTTTTAAAAATTGTAATTAATTTAGTTTTTTCCTAATATTTTTTTATTTTTTTATATTTTTAGTGGTGTTTATGAATAAAGACTTAATTCTATTTAATGGAAATATATATACTATGAATTTTTCAAAACCTAAAGCGGAAGCATTACTTATAAGAAAGGGGAAAATTATTGCATTAGGTACAAATGAAGAGATTAAATCAAATTTGAATATGAACTATGAGTTTATTGATTTAAAAGGAAAAGTAGTTCTTCCAGGTTTTATTGATAGTCATGTTCATTTTTTAAATTATGCTAAAAGTTTAATTGGAATTAATCTAAATAATATAGAATCAAAGGAAGCAGTAATAGATAAAGTTAAAACAAGAGTAAGTAAGAGTAAACCTGAAGTTTGGATTTTGGGTTATGGTTGGAATGAAAATGATTGGAGAGTAAAGACATTACCCTCAAAATCAGATCTCGATAAGGTTTGTGATAAAAATCCTGTAGTTCTATTTAGAAAAGATGGTCATAGCATTTGGGTGAATTCAATAGCATTAAAAAAAGCAGGGATTAATGAACAAACTTTAGACCCAGCAGGGGGAAAAATTGTAAGAGAACCTGATGGTAAAAAACCGATAGGGATATTAAAAGAGAATGCAATTTACTTAGTTTTGAAAAAGATAAAAACAGAAGATGTTAAAGATACAGTTATGACACCAGTTTTAACTTCACTATCAGATGATTCTAAAAAAACAAAGATAAAAAAACTGGGAAATATCAATGATGCGATCAAACTTGCATCTAAGAATTTTAACAAAGTAGGAATAACAAGTATACATAATATGGAAAACATGGATAGACAGAAAATCTTATTTGATTTAAATAGCAAGGGTGAATTAAATCTTAGAGTATATTCATTCTTTGAAAAAATTGAACCAGAAGATCTAAATGATTTCATAAAAAATATTGATCTTGATAAGAAATGGATAAAAATTGGGGGAATTAAACTTTTTTATGATGGATCTTTAGGTTCAAGAACTGCATGGATGGTTGAACCATATGATGATAATAAAGATAATCATGGGGTGAAAGTGATGAAGGAAAAAGAAGTAGAAAGATTAATAATAAGTGTAAATAAACTTGGGTTAAACTTTGCCATTCATGCTATTGGGGATAGAGC
>JABUBL010000760.1_pt1 | contig 10202 bp, 5 predicted proteins | sample 7240371 | NCBI WGS metagenome assembly JABUBL01 (sample SAMN07256343, study PRJNA390944) | subsurface metagenome | isolation source: Methane hydrate marine sediment | place: Pacific Ocean: Eastern North Pacific, ODP site 1244 | collected 2002 | reverse complement strand
AGCTAAGGTATATATACGGAGTTAAGAAGAAGGAGCTTTTAGAAGTATTTGACCGGGGAGGATATTCAAAGGAGTTCTGTGTAGAGATATCGGATACGATACGATTTATCTGCTGGCGAAGTGATGCGAGGAGTTTGCCTAAAGGAATAAAAGCTGCTGAGTGGGTAGAGGTTAATATAGAGCATCAGGGCAATGATGATGGTCAGGTTGAGGAAAAGACGTTTTATGCATGGGAAAGGAAAGCTGTGTTTGAGGTAGGGGGAAAGAAAGCTGCATTTCGGGAGATATGGATAAGGAAAGGCAGACAGACCTCACCGGTTCTATCGAATGATTTTGGAACCTCTCTTGAATATCTGGTATGCCACATGACCCGCAGGTGGGGTGCGCAAGAGAACATGTTCAAAGAGTTAAATGGGTGCACCCTACTCAAACTAAAAAGAAAATACACTGGTCTTGAGCGTCGGATAAACAATCAAATAAAAAGGCAAGATGCTTTACCGAAGAAGGTTAACCTGTTTGAGCGAATAAATGAAAATGGGATTGTAAGGCTGAGTGATGAAAAGAAATTGTTCTTTGATTGGCTTAAAATGAATGCGATATGGGCGAAGGGGGAAATCGTTGAAATTGTCAAACCCCTTTATAAAGATCTTCGTGATGTAAAAGACCACCTGCAAAGCAGGTGGTCTTTTGCCACGGGTCATTTACCAGTATTTCTCTGGTATAGAATGCGCTTGAATTTTATCAATCTCCTTTCCTAAACTTCCTTCACCTTGTTGATAAACTTCATTAAGCTTGTTTGTTACATTTTCCTCATAATGATGGTGAAGTAACTCTTGAATTGCTATGGAGAATAATCTACTTCGGGAGATTCCCATTTTTTTCGCGGCTTCTTCAACCTGTTTAAATAAAGAATCTGTTACAGAAATCGCAGTTTTCATATTCATAGTATAACCAAAGTAATACTTTTTGTCAATTCACAATGCTAATAGTTAATTCCGGCGGTATTACGCCTAATGTTCGCGTTACTCTTATTACTTTTACAATTTATTAGATAAATCATAGGGGCAGTCTGGCGGAAGAAAATAACTATTTTATCACCAATATCACATGTAAAAACAAGTTTTATTCGTTTCGCAGGGCTGGGATTAGGTTTCCCTTTGTTGCAAATACTGTTGCGAAGTAAGTCCATCCCCATCCACAAACAACAATTACTGCAAGTATTACTGCCACAAAAGAGACGGGCAGATCAACACCTGGTGCCAGCAAAGAAGGGAGCACAGCAATTATGGATGCTGCCAAACCAAATCCAACACCTGCTCCGACCATCAGTAAATGTTCTACAAGAAGTATCCGCCTGATTGAACTGAGGCCAAAGCCCAGGGCACGAAGTATGGCCAGCTCACTCCGTCTTTCAAGAACATTCCTCATGACTACGATGCCCATACCAAAACTGCCGAGAATCAACCCCAACCCACCCAGAAGAAGATAGATTGAGAGATAGGTATTTTCAACCCTATTAAATTCAGCCAACCGAAGAGCTGCCGGTGTGAGCTCAAGACCAAAGTCTCTGAATGCTTTTAACAGAGCTCGATATACCTGCTCAATCTTTTCAGCCGGTATATCATCAATAAGAATAATCTGGCTCCCGCTAATGGAAGGAAACCGTTCCAGAAATGCCTTTTCCGAAATCAATACATTACCCTGGAAAATCGAATTCTTCAGGCTGCCGACCAGCTTTAATTCGAACCTCTGCCCTTTTTCATCTGTATAGGCAATCGTATCCCCAATGGATTTGTGCAAACCCCATACGAGCACGTTATGGTCTGCAACGGCTGGTACGGTGCCGTCTTCAAAGGACTTATCAAGCAGAAACCACGGGCTTTCATCACCAGTCTTATCCAGAGTTTTTACAAAGGAAAACGAGCCTCTTTTAGCTAATTCTTCAGGCCTCACACCTAAAATACGAGGTTTCTCTATGCGGTTCAGGTTCAAACAGCTCGCATCATCGCCTTCCCGGACACGAATCTGCACAAACTGTACATCAGCACTCTCAATTTCCTTAAGGCCATAATTCTGTCTCCCTTCGGCACTATTTAAATCATGCAGAATTGGAATCGTAGTTTCACCAAAATAGGCAAAACCTCCTGTGCCTGATTCTCTCCGGTCTGACTCTGTGGAAAAATCACTGCGGTTTGCGCTCACGGAAATAACTATGAATATGCCACACGCGAGAATACCAGTGACAGCAAGGCTTCGCCCTGGTCTCCTCACAAAGTTCCGAAAACCCAAACCAGCTAATGTCATTGTGTTTTTACCTTTCGATCGACCCAGCTTCAATAGAACCATATCAAATAATGCCAGACTGCCCACAAGCATCATGGTACCGGCACCAAAAAAACTCCAGGTGCTCTTTATTTCTTGAAAAGACTCGGCTGCACTGAAGATAATTAAAATACCAATCCCGCAGACACTTGCGATTATCACACTGATCAAGAACTTGTGAGTCACATCGGGCTGCCCTCCGGATTTCAATAACTGGATAAGGGGTCTGCTTCGATGTTTTCTGGTTGCAAGCCACATTGCAATAATTGACATACCAATTCCTGAGACCACCCCAATTAAGATAGATATAGCTCTTATATGCAAACTCAAAGCTGAGGTTCCTGCAGCTACCTTCCAAAACGTTCCAAGCCCGTGCAAAATGGCTTGATTGTACAGAAACCCCATCGCTGTGCCCAGAACACTGCCCACAAATGCGATGATGCAGCCTTCGGCAAGAAAGAGACGCCTGATGAGAGACGGCAAAAATCCAAGAGCTAAAAGTGTACCGGTTTCCTCTGAACGCTGTTCAATTCCAAAAATAAAAAGCATAGCCGTCAGGATTAATGAAGCTATAATAATGAAAAAACTTAAACCCAGGAACAACTGTCCAAAGTCAACAGCTCCCATCCCTGCCCTTATTCCATCCTGTCGAACCGGTAGAAATATGAACCCAAGGGAAGAAGGCTCCAGTATATCCATTATTTGGGCTGCTACCCTTCTTTGAATCCGCCTATTACCTGTATACCGTACTGCTGTGAGACTCCCAAATCGATTTGACCACATTTTTCGGGCAGCAGTGAGTGTGATGAATGCCTTAGGTGTTCCCCTGTATAGATTCCAGTACTGTTCATCCTTTTTACGTATTTTGCCGAGATCAATTGGAATGCCTGGGTTCCAGTCCCTGCAGTTTTCTACCTCTGCGAGTCCGGGAAACTCCGGAATCAAATTTTTTTCTGCAGCGCTTCCTATGATGGGTACAACAGACCTTACCGTAAACAGTGCTGATCGCTCCTCGAGGTTTCGCATTAATCCAAGCACATAATAGACTAGCTCAATCCTATCGCCCGGTGCAGCGTCAAGGTCTTCAGCCAGCCACTCATTGATAATAATTTCAACATCCTTCATATCTGACGGTACGAGGGGCTCACCCGGAGCAGCCACAAATGAATAGGGTGTGGGTCTATTATTAAAGCGAAACTCATTCACAAAATAGGTAAGTATCCCTTTTGCGCTCACGGATGTATTGAATGCGGCATCCACCACTGGTTGGTCAAGAAATATCCTGTTCGAACGAAGTTCAATCATATTGAGTTCAGTGAGCTCATGCAGCTCAAGACCGGCATCGGATAACTGCCAGTGGTTTTTAAGTGCTGAGTGTACCACCTCGAGGGTAAGGGGCTCTTTCTGTTTTTCTGCGACGAGCAGCATGTTTGCACGATGTTCGAGATCCATTTGCTTTCCAAGCCACGATAAAGAGAGAAAGACATTGAGAGGAGCTGCCTGATTCGCCCTGAGGGTAAAATTTCCGATCTCTTTATCTGAAACTATGGCTTTCGCTTTGAGACGGAGTGGTATAGACGATTCTGATCCGGATGAAAATGGCATATCACCGGGGATAGAATCCACCTTCTGGACACGTAGAAGAAACTCATCCCCTTCTTTTAACTTGAGTTTTGATGCGAGCTTCTGGTTTATAACAGCTTCATCCATCCCACTGGTATATGTGGTTGGAGACACATTCCCAATCGACCAAAACCGGCGATCGACGCCGAGAACTTGTACGTGATTCACCCTGAGTAATCCACCATCGCTCACGGCAACACCCCGAAACCGAAGAGCAGGAGCGACCTCGGTAGCAAGAAATAGAGAAAGATCATCCCCAAGCCGTGATCGGAAAAAACGATCTTCCGAAACCAGGGCATATTCTGTTTTGCCGAGGCGCTTAAAAGTGAGCTGCATGAGACTGTAGCGCACAGAGTCACCGATAGTGAGGGCTCCCACCAGTATTGTGGTACTAATCATTACACCCAGAAGAACTGCTGTATGTGTCCGCCAGTAGAAAGCAAGACTGCGGCCAACAAGTTTCCAAAATTTCATTATTTTGACTCTGATTTTGCAAGGATACCATCATGGAGGACGAAGGTTCTATTCATAAGACTTGCCAGATCTATTGAATGGGTGACAACGATTAAAGTAACTTTCTCCTCCCTGTTTAGTTCTACAAGGAGCTCCGCAAGATTTTTTGCAGAAATTCCGTCAAGTGACCCTGTTGGCTCATCTGCCAGTAAAAGCCCCGGGCTATTTATCATCGCCCTCACCACGGCAGCACGCTGACATTCACCGCCTGACAACTGACCGGGCCTGTACTGCGTATGTGCTGAAAGGCCCACTTGCGCCAGGAGTCTTTGCGCCCTGTCGATTATATTCTCAGATATTTTATCATTGCCTGTTGGAAGAGTCGGGATCAATACATTCTCAAGAACTGTACATTGGGGTAACAAGTGATGTAATTGGAAAACAAAACCAATGTCCCGGTTCCTTACTTTTGACAGTTCCTTTTCAGAGAGACTCGACAGGTTCTGCCCTGATAATCTGACTATTCCCGATGATGGATGATCCAGAGCCCCCATAATATTCAGCAAAGTGCTTTTGCCAGAACCTGAGGGTCCGACAATTGCGATTGATTCGCCTGAGCTCACCTTAAGTGAAATATCCCTGAGAACCTGAACCTTTTCCACACCATAGGGGGGATCATACTTTTTTGCAACATGCTCAAGTTCAATCAGCACTGCTTCCTCCTCTCTGCGCGGCAAATCGTATCCCTCTAAACGGATTTAAAATCCGCCCATATTAAAAAAACATGGCTCGATCTATTTCGGGCAGGTTTGAAACCTGCCCCTACTACGAAAATAGATTCACTCAAAACGTCCTATTATTTTCATCATCTTTGATTACCGTCTTGCCTGTAAGTAGGGGCAATTCATGAATTGCCCCTACATCAAAATACAATTTTCATCAATTCAGGTACCAAAGGCATAGATGCGTCCGTCGTCGGCTCCTATCACCACCATGCCCCCGGCGACAGCAGGTGAGCCGGTGATTCCTGCTCCGATTTCATAAAACCAGATCTCCTTTCCATCCAGGAGATTAACAATGTAGATTCGCCCATCTAATGATCCAAAAATAACCCTGTCACCGCAGATGACAGGTGAACTGTCAACACCCCCTCCCGTCATGAAAGTCCATATTTTCTTTCCACTTTTCTTGTCCACACAGTGCAGGTAGTAATCCTGAGAGCCGATCAAAATTCTATCCTTCCCAATGGCAGGAGAAGAGAAAAAGGGCGCACCTTCATATTCGTCACCGTATTCCCAAACGATCTCTCTTCCAATCAGGTCTATACAGAAGAGTTTATTTGCATGGTTTCCTACATATGCGTAATCTTCTTCAACTGCGACAGAGGCAGCGATATACGATCCTGTGTCAACAGCTCCGATCTTTTTTCCATTTTTCACAGATACAAGGCTGACCTGTGCATCGCAGCCGCCAAATACAACCATACCGGGTTCTTTTCCCGCTATTGAGGGAGAACCATTGATGTAATTTTCCGTTTCAAATGTCCATATTTTCTTTCCCGTTGCTGCATCAATGCAGTGCATGACATTATCGTAGCTTCCGACAAGTATCCGGATTCCCTTCCCTCTTTCAGCTCGTATCCAGTTTGCGGAACCTACAATCCTGTTACCCGTTTCATAGGCCCATTTTGGCTTTCCTTTACGTGCGTCAAGGGCATAGAGAATCCCATCCAGCGTCCCGATAAACACTGTATCAGAAACCAGCAGGGGCGGCGCTTCCACGGGACTGCCGGTATCATATTCCCAGATCTTGTTTCCATCCCGTAAACGCAGCGCGTATACTTTCCCATCCGAAGAACCGATAAAAACCACCGAACCATGAATAACCGGTGATGATTTTATTTCATCATCTGTCTTAAAGATCCACAGGAGTTTCATTCTATCAGGCAATCTTCCCTTTGCAACGCCTGTAAGCCTCTGATCCCCCCGGAATATAGGCCAGCTGATTTCATCAGATAACAAACTATGAGACGATGGATAAAACAGGAATATAATAACGAAGCAGAGAAATAGAATAGTATTAGAACCTCTTCTTTTCATGGTCCTCTTCCAATGATTGGGCTCGTTCGTCATATTTAAAAGATAGAGCGCCAGTGGGACATGCCAAAACGCATTTCACAGCAGATTTTTCAAGTCCGGCGGAAATGAGCTCATTAAAGGAGACACCGATACGAACATCATAGCCGCGTCCGATAAAGGTGAGCCCGAGTCTTTCACCTTCTTTTTCTGTAATTCTCACGCACCTGCCGCACTTGATACATTTTCCAGGCTCGTATATCACGTATGGATGTTGAATCACTCTCTTGTAATTCTTTCGATCTGCCATATGGGAGCGTGTTTCTCTTACACCATACTCTTCCGCATATTGTCTCAGACTGCAGGACGCACTTTTACGGCAATCGCAGTGTACACAGCGCCCCGATTCCTTCACCGCCTCTGCCAATGAAAAGCCTGAGGCCGGTCCTGCTGAGGGCGCTACCCGGGAAGATCGATCTGCATCCCGGATAAACGCTTCAATTTCATCGTCTCTGATTCTTCCAATCCGTGCATTAAACCTCCGACGCGGCCCTGTTACTTCCATGCCATTCAAGAACTGTTGTACAGAGTGTGCAATTGTCTTTCCGTCAGCGACGGCCCGCACTGCCAATCGGTAAGACCGGACAGCACCACCCCCTGCAAAAATGCCTGGTATATCCGCCTGGAGACTCCTGCTGTCTACTTTTATGCCATAATCAGTCAACTCTACTCCAATAATAGGGGCATCTTTGCGTGCACCGTTACCTGCAGCGATAACAACAGCATCAAATTCCTGCTGCAGCTCCTCTATCGAAATAGCTTTTCCAACCTTTGTATGCATTTGAAAAACAATGCCCAGGCTTCGAAGTATATCTATTTCAGAATCGAGGACCCCACACGGCAGTTTTGTGGCTGGAATACCATACCGAAGCATACCGCCCGGCAGCTTGTGGTCATCGAATACTACACATGAATGTCCATACTGTACAAGATAATAGGCCGCTGTCATACCGGCAGGCCCGGCACCGATAATCGCTACCTTTTTTCCCGTTGGGCTCTTTGGGACTGGAAGCCAGGGTGATCCACCCGCAAGGTCAGCATCTGCTGCATAACGCTTCAGGAGACATATGGCAACAGGATCGTCATAAGAACTTCTCCTGCATACAGATTCACAGGGAGCAGGACAGATGCGTCCAAGGACAGCCGGAAATGGGATATCTTTTTTAATGGTAACAAGGGCACCCCGAATATTCTCCGCTGCAATCTGCCGGATCATCAGAGGAATGTCCATATTCGCAGGACAGGCCAATGAGCAGGGTGCTTCACAGTCACCGACGTGCTCTCTTAGTAGAAGTTCGAGTGCTTCTCTTCTCGCTCTTATTACCTCCTTACTCATTGTTTCTATGACCATTCCATCGGCAGCAGGAGCAGAGCATGATGGTATCAGCGTATCCGTAACCTTTTCCTTCACCACGCACACCATGCAGGAAGTAAATCGATCATATCCATTCATGTAACACAGTGTGGGTATGGCAATACCGAGCTTTTTCGCAGCAGCAAGTACATTGCTTTCCCGCGGGACCTCAACCTCCCGGTTATCGATTTGCAATCTCGGCATTACCTGAAGAAACTCCTTCACTGCCAAAAGGAAGCCACCTCCTTTGGAGGCGGTCTATAATATTTTTAAAAAGATTAATTTAAAGGCTATGCCTTTAAAAGCCTTTTGGCTTGGTAAAAGTCACCTGCTTTGCAGGTGGTCTTTTACTCCACTTTTATTGCATCGGCCCGGCATACCTGTCTGCAGGTGCCGCACCTTACACATTTTTCAGGATCAATTTCGTGCTTCTCGTAGGGATTTGGTTGTATTGCTTCAGCAGGACACTGCTGTGCACAGCGTGTACACCCGATACAATCATCGGTAATACTGTAGGTGATAAGAGCCTTGCACCTGGCTGCAGGACATCGTTTATCTATATGGGCTTCATATTCACTTCTAAAGTGCTGTAGTGTGGAGATTACCGGATTAGGAGCTGTTTTTCCCAAACCGCATAAGCTGCCTGCCTTTGTAATACGCGCCAGATGCTCAAGCTCTTCTATATCTCCGAGCTTTCCCTCACCTCTGACAAGACGCTCGAGAATTTCCAGCATGCATTTTGTCCCGATCCTGCAGTATGTACACTTTCCACAGGATTCATTCTGCGTGAAGGTCATAAAATAGCGTGCAATGTCCACCATGCAGTCGGTTTCATCGAGTACAACCATGCCTCCGGAACCCATAATTGCTCCTGTGGTAACAAGCGCATCATAGTCGACAGGTGTATCGGTAAGTTCTGCGGGCACACAGCCGCCCGATGGTCCTCCTACCTGTATGGCTTTAAGTCGTTTTCCGTCCTGCACCCCTCCCCCAATCTCATCAACGATTTCTCGAAGGGTGATACCCATTGGAACCTCTATGAGCCCTCCACGGACAACCTTTCCCGCAAGGGCAAAGGTCTTGGTTCCCCTGCTGTCCTGTGTTCCGATTCGGGCAAACTGTTCAGGGCCATGGCGGAGGATCCATGGGACTGCTGCAAAGGTCTCGACGTTGTTAACCAGAGTGGGTTGGTTCCAGAGCCCATTTTCATTGGGGTAGGGCGGCCGAAACCGGGGCATGGCGCGCCGTCCCTCTATCGCGGCGATTAGTGCCGTTTCTTCACCTGCGACAAATGCGCCCGCACCTTCGACAACCTCCAGGTGCAGCGAGTGTTTAGTTCCAATCATGCGGTCACCAATAATATTCCGCTCATGGCACAGCCGAAGCGCTTCCTTTACTCTGAATATAGCAAGAGGATACTCAGCACGTATATACAGAAATCCCTTTCCAGCACCTACTGCATATGCGGCAATGGCCATTCCTTCAATAACACGGAATGGGAAGGATTCCAGTATCATGCGATCCATGAAGGCACCGGGATCGCCCTCATCTCCATTACAGATTACATATTTCTGATCTGTAGTTGCATCACGGACCGCAGCCCACTTCTTCCCGGTGGGGAAACCGGCACCACCCCTGCCCCTGAGCCCGCTCCTGCTCACCTGGTTTATGATCTCATCAGGCGATGCTCTTGTCAAGCAGGACTTGAGTGCCCTGAATCCCTCATGTGCGATATATCCAACAATATCCAGTGGGTTCAGTGATCCACAATGTTCTGTCACAACATGTTCCTGGTGCCCCCAGAACAGGGACTCGGTCCCATGTCTCAGGTCAACTGAGAACCGTGTCACAGGCTCCCACACATCGTCGGTAAGCAACTTTGCAAGCATCCGTGTTGCTGCTGCCCCTATCCTTCTTTTAATGCCGGCCGGTTTCAAGTGCCGTGCGAGTATAAATCTCACATCCTGCTGTCTAACCCTGCCATAGCGGAACACACTCTTATCCGGCAGCACAATTTCAACAAGAGGTGCTTGATATGAGATGCCCATACACCCAACGGTTTTGACTTGAATAGACATACCGGCTGCCTCAACCTGCCGCTGAAACTCCCCGAACACTTTTCCTGCTCCGGCAGCATTGCAGCTGGAGCACACGCACATCCGGATCTCTCCTGCTGAGACCCCCTGAGAACTATCTTCTTTAATACCCGTGCGTGTCATTTGAAGATCCTGCTCACTTGATTCCAGGAAATCTATAATTACCGGCTGCACTTTCTGAGTATCAAGAAAGCCGTATTTCACATCATCAATCTGGAT
>JABUBL010000759.1_pt1 | contig 10205 bp, 14 predicted proteins | sample 7240371 | NCBI WGS metagenome assembly JABUBL01 (sample SAMN07256343, study PRJNA390944) | subsurface metagenome | isolation source: Methane hydrate marine sediment | place: Pacific Ocean: Eastern North Pacific, ODP site 1244 | collected 2002 | reverse complement strand
AGTTATGCTAAGTATTTGGAAAAACTTATAAAAGACGGAGTAGCTAAATCCTTGGCAATAGCAAAGTCCCCTATCAAAGAAGAGTCAAACTCTAACTTTCCCCTAATCAAATCATGGAATCTTACTTTTTTAGAAGGAATTTTAAACCTAATAATAGATGGTTTGCCTTCAGCTAAATACTTTTTAACTTCATCCTCAGAAAGTTTTTTACATTTACCATTGTACTTGGGTGCCTCTCCCCTGCTCATCTGCTCTTGTCTTTTTGCTTCCAACTCGTCTTCTGAACAGAAACAATAATAAGCTACTCCGTCTTTTATAAGTTTTTCCAAATACTTAGCATAACTTGAAGTTCTTTCACTTTGTCGGTAGGGCCCTTCATCCCATTTCAGACCCAGCCATTGAAGATTTTCAATAATGTCTTTTTCAAACTCAGGACTTGACCTTTCTATATCAGTATCTTCTATCCTTAAGATAAACTTGCCTTTTTCATGTTTGGCAAAAAGATAGTTAAAAAGAGTAGTTCTGGCTGTACCAATATGAAGATAACCAGTTGGGGCTGGCGCCATCCTTACTCTTACGCTTTTTTCCAAATCAAACAACATAAATCTTCAATTTCACTTTAACACAGTTTTTTCTAATAAAAAAGAAGCTATTACGGCTCCCATACTCGGTCTAGAACCTGGGTTTCAGGAACAAACTCGGGAGCTTTTAGGGATGCCTCACAATGCCTCTCGGTCGGCACTATTTTAAGCTAATATGTCTTTTTCTTAGGTTACAAATCAATTGAATCACCAAACCGAGTAACCCCCAGAATATTATAGAAACAGGAACATATACTTGGTTAATTCGCAAAATCCAGGGTATGGTGAAATGAGCCTGGGAGGAACTTGGATCTCCGAGATAACGAATTGCCAGACTATAGACTTCATCGCCAAGCATTACTCCGGGAATATTAGGAAAGAATATCATATCTGAAATTACTTGCCACCAATTACTTATAACACCAACTATAAATCCATATATTAGAAAAATTATAAAAATCTTTACTTTCATATTTTAATTCTACCAAAAAACTGCAGATATTAGTTATTTGCAGTCTTCCGGACAAGTTTCTTTTGTCTCAGAACAAGGACAGCCAAGAGCCATGCAGACAAACTCCTGGCATATGCCGTCACCACACATGTCCTTGCAGAATCTTTCTCCTTTCTGGCATTCTCCCCAGAAAAAGTCCCACTGGCCGCACTCTGAGCCGTCTTCAAATATGCAAAATCCCTTCTGTCCCGCCTCAATCATTCTGTGGGCTAAAACGCCTCCCTGCTCTTCGCAAAAAACCGAAGCTGGATTGGCAAGCATGGATACATCTCCAAAAACAGGCGGCTCTTCTGCTGGCGCCGGTTTGTTCAAATAATAAACAGCAGGGATAATTAAAAGGGCGCAGAGAAGGAATATACTTAAAGCATGAACATAAGAAAACTTTTGGAAATTAAAGAAATTCCAAAACAAGGCTTTTTTGGCTTTTAACTCGTCTCCCCTGTTTAATAATTCAGCTCTTAGTTTTGCTTTGAAAGCTTCGTCAATCTCAACATCAGGCTTTGCCATTAAAAGCTTTCCAATTAACTTTTCCAGCTCATTTTGGTGCTTCCTCAAGCTCCCGTCTATGAGATAGAGATCTTCTAAAATTTCTTTAACTCTTTTATCCATAAATACTTAATAGAATTAATAATAAAACTATTTCTTCTTTGAGTTTTCCTATGGTCCTGAAGAAAATCATCTTGCAGTTTGTCTCGCTCTTTCCTGTAATTTCAGCAATCTCTTTGTAAGACAAACCATCCCAAACCCTCATCAAAACAATCTCTCTCTGCTCTTTTTTAATCTTTTTCAGATAATTCTTCACTTCCCTTATTCTGTCTCTGGTTTCAATATCCAGGCTGGGATCTTTGCCCAAGCCCCAAACTTCAGAAATATCAAGCTCGCTTTTTCTGGTCCGATAATGATCAATTACTTTGTTTCGGGCAATGCAATAAATCCAAGCAGAAAACGTTCCTTTGCCAAGATTAAAGCCTTGAATCTTCTCTAAGGCCTTAATAAAGGTCTGGCTGGTAAGATCTTCTGCTGTTTCTTTATGCCCAGTCCTGTAGTAAATGAAGCTGTATATCTTCTTAAAATAACTGTCGTAGAGTTTTTCAAACTCCTCCAAGTTTCCTCTTTTGCATTGCTCAATAATTTCCTGTTCCATTAGTGTATTCTACACGATCTCAGAGTAAAAAGCAGGGTTAAGAACCCTGCTTTTTACAATCCTACTTAATTACCACTTTGTAGGTCAGAGTTTTAATCGGTTCTTCCTCCCAAGACCTCTCATAAGAAAACTTTATTTCTGTCTCTCCCTTTTTCAGGGTAAGGAATTTGAAAGATTCCTGCCCCCCGGCACCAACCGGAACCTCCATTTCTGACTCTTCCGGGTTCTCAATTCCTATAACTCCTTCATCGATTTGATCCTGCACCCATTGTTCTCGAACCTGATTGCTGTCAATAATGTCTCTTGCTCCATCGGGAAAATCCTCGGTCTGAATTTCTCCACCTCTAGGAGCCATAACAGATTCAACCATTGCATCTTTTGAAAAGGTTGACTCCTGAACAATATAGTTTCTGTCAACCAATTCAATAAACCCTTCATCAAACTCCACTGTCCATTGATAGCCGGTAGTGGGATTGGCCTCCAAGACTATTTTAAAGTTCTCGCCAACCTCCTTTTCTATTGTTTGAATGCCAGCGTCTTTTGCGTTTTCTGCTGCTGGAGCAGTGATATAATGGCTTGCTCCGTAGCTTACACCGCCAACAATAAGTAATGAAATAAAGACGGTAATGATTAACTTTAACATGTTTTTAAATAATTAATTATATATCCTAACGACCTTTCTACTTAATATAACGATGGAGAGAAAGAAAGGTAACAAAAAAACCGCCTTCTTGGCGATTTTTTATGCCTCTCGGTCGGGGCTAAATTGTAGAGTATTAAACCAACTTTCTCACATTCTTTCACAGACAGATTTACATTCTTCGTATGTCTCGAATGGCACAATTTCAGAGTCATATTGACAACCACCTATTGGATTGCATGCATATTCGTTAGAGGGCATACCGACAATTGCGGGCCCATAATAATAACCAGCAATCGCACTACAATGAAGCCCTAGTTTCTCTAAATCTTCTCTGGTTATCTCCCAAGAACATCTTTCGTTTTTATTTTCTTTTGTGACAATAGGAGATTCGGGAAACAATATCTTGCCCCAGAATGTTGCAAAATAGCCGCCTTCACAACTTGCGACCCATCTTCCAAAAGGCGCCCACATTACATTATAGTCGCAAATCAGCTCGCCAGTGTATTTATCTATCGTCCCGTCTATTTCAGCTCTTTCTTCAAATACTTTATCGTGCAAACCTTGATTATTTAACCAAGGTGCCCATGCTAATAGGATAACAATGGCGAAAAATATTATAATTATGATTTTTTTATTTCTGGTCATAATTTTTCACCTTCTTTTATCTCTTTAAGATTTTGGTAAATGAGATAGTAGTAGATTACAGAAAATGGAGTAAAGAGAATTATATAGGCAAACTGACCAAGATAAGGAATAAATTGGGCGCCCATAGAAAGAGGAATAGTAATAATTATTACAGCGTAAACTCGCTTGGCTGTCGGCCACCAGTATCCTTTAACTAATTGTCTGCTTCTTGAAAGGGCTTTAAATCCTCTTTTGTCTTCGCAGATGACTGTATAAGCAGAAAAAACAAACCAGATAACAAAAATAACACCGGGGATTATAAAAAGCAGAAATCCCAGCCCAACGACCAATCCGGTTAATAAAGAAACCAAAAAGAAAGGCCAATATTTAGACCAACCTTCTTTAAGTACACCCCTAACTTTCCAGTCTTTGGGAACTTCTTTAATCGCAGAAATAAGAGAAGCGCTTCCTAAAATACTTATAAACATTGTGGCTAAAATAATAGGAAAGAATAAATACCAGGGCACGGTAAAAAGCGGTTCAGTTTGGGTAGGCATAAAAGTAGGAGTAGGTGTGGGCTGGGCTCTCATTTCGGGAATTTGGAGAGTCTCTAGGCCGATAAAAGTCATAATCAAACTCGTGATTCCAAAAAAGATAACCGCAATTACTAAAAACTTCTTGAAATCCTTTTTATAGATATTCCAAGAATTTCGGAATAAATCCTTTATACCTATTAGTTTTTGGTTATTGACCTCTTCTTTCATATTTCTATTCTACCAAAAAACCGCCCAAAAGAATAGACGGAAATTTGCTCCGGGGACAGGACGACATTCGAACCTACTGTATGACCACAAAAGAATGGTTTGAGGTGCCGAGTTTGAGTTTGGGGAGATAAAAAAAGCCAATGAAATCAATCATTGGCTTAATTTTAATTTGTCGCTATGTAACATTAATCTTTCATAAAACCCATTTTTGCATCTTTGGGTGGTTCTCCATATTGACGCTTACATTCGTCAATCCAATCCTGCATTTCCTGTGGACCACCCGTACAACATAATCCTTCTGCTCGCCCAGATTTATTCCATCTTGGGTCGCTCTTGCTGTGTACCCACCAAGTACCCATCTTAGGACCAAACATACTCATGTTGATACCTCCTTATACTTTATGTTAAAAAATCGTCTTATTTTCTAATAAAGATATTACCATAGAATATAAATTTTGTCAACTATCGGAGTGGAGTTCGAGTCCTACCCCTGGGTAACTCAAAATTCCGCTAAAACAGCGGAATTTTAAAGGGAAAGTTAGGTTAAAATGATTGCTCCGGCGATAGGACTCGAACCGCTTTTATTTTACCTCACCAAATAATTCAAGATGTATTCAGCCAAAGTTTTAGCAGAGTCGGGTTTGGAGAATTGTTCAGCTCCCTTTGACATCTTTTTTAATTCTTCAGCATGAGAAAACAAATACTTGACCTTTTCTAAAAAGAAATGGGGAGATAAATTGGCTTCTTCTATGACCAAAGCTGCTCCTCTTTCAGCATAAGCATAGGCATTTTTCACCTGATGGTTTTGGGCAGAGATTGATAGAGGAATTAAGATAGAGGGTTTATAACTGGCTGCCATTTCAAAAATACTGCCAGAGCCAGCCCGGCTAACAACTAAATCAGCAACAGCCAAAGCTTCTCTTAACTCTATTTCGTTTAAAAAACCAAGTGCATGGTAATATTTGCCCAGTTCCTTGCTAATAACAACCTTGGCTTCAGCTTTAACTTGTTTTACATTTTTGTCGCCTGTTTGGTGAATTAATTCAAAGTCAGCTAAGATCCCTGGCAGAATAGCTAAGATAGTGTCATTGATCTTTTGAGCTCCCTGAGAACCTCCCAAGATCAGAATGATTGGCTTTTGAGAACTCAAACCAAATAGTTTCTTTGCCTCGGTCTTTGAGCCAGACAACAATTCTTGCCTAATTGGATTGCCAACAGAAACCATTTTTTCAGCAGAAAAGTATTCTGTCTGCGAAATTGGAAAAGAAACAAAAATCTGAGAACTGAATCTAGCCAGAAATCTGTTGGCTAAACCAGGCGTTACATCTGATTCGTGAAGGAAGATTGGTGTTTGCAGAAGCCAGCCGCTCAAACAAGAAGCAACAGAACCATAACCCCCTTTGCTGAAAATTAAATCAGGCGCTAGAAAAAACATAAAGAAAAATGACTGAAAGAGTCCCAGGGGCATCTTAAAAAGCACATCAACCATGTTCTGCAAAATACTCTGCCATGTCAAATAACGTCTGATCTTGCCAGCCAGAATTGTTTTTACCTTAATGCCTTCCTGAGAGAGCAGGATTGAGGCAAACTGGTCTTTTGGCCCCAAATAAAAGAACTCTGGATCCAAGCCCAGCTTCCTGATTTCCCGGCAAACAGCAATGATAGGAAAGACATGGCCAGCTGTACCACCGCCAGTAAAAAGTATTTTTAGTTTTTTCTTTTTCTTAGGCATTCTTAGATATATTAAGTAAAATCCCAATGCCGATTAATTCAGCGACCAAAGCTGAACCGCCGTAGCTGATAAAAGGCAAGGGAATGCCGGTTAAGGGTAAAATACCAATCATTGAACCTATGTTAACAAAGGCCTGTAAGGTTATCCAGCAAGTTATACCTAGAACAGCCAGTCTGTAGAATTTGCTTTGAGAACGCTTAGCAATGACAAATCCCCGCCAAGCAAAAGTTAAAAAAAGAGCAAGCAAGATGAAACTGCCAACAAAGCCCCACTCTTCAGAAAATACAGCAAAGATTGAGTCAGCTAAGGGTTGAGGCAGAAAGTCATACTTTTGAATGCTCATTCCTGCTCCCCTGCCAAAAATTCCTCCAGAACCAACAGCAATCAAAGCCTGCTTCAATTGATAGCTAAGGCCCATTGGATCAATGTTTGGATTGATAAAAACTAAGATTCTGGCTAAACGGTATGGAGCCACCTGAATTAAGAGAACTAAGGCGGCTATAACTACTGAACCAATGATAAAAATATGCTTTAAGGGAGTGCCAGCCAAAAAATAGACAAAAACAGCTGAAACAATAATAATGCCTAAAGTGCCAATGTCTGGCTGTAAGATTAAAAGTAGGCTGACTAAAACTAAAACTGTTGAAAAAGCAATTAAAGTTGTTGAGAGATTCTTTTTCTTTTCAGTTCTGACCGAGAGGAAAGAAGCCAAATATAAAAGAAAGCTTAATTTCAAAAATTCCGAAGGCTGAAAAGAAAATAAACCAAAGAAATTTATCCAGCTTCGCGCCCCGCCCAAAGTCATGCCGATCTTGGGCACAAAGATTAAAATCAACAAGAACAGATTAATTAAAAGCAGTATCGGCGACCATTTTCTCAGAAAAGACAAAGGTATTTTGTAAGCAACGAAACCTAAAAGAATTCCTGGTATTAAGCCATAGATAAGATAGTGGAAAAGATAAAAGGTAGGTGAGCCAAACTTTGCCAGGGAGAGGCTGGCTGAAACACTGGCTATGATAAGCAAGCCCAGCAAAACTAAAATAGCCACAGGAACAATTAAAAAATAATCAGGCTTGTTCATTCTTTTATTTTACCATTTTAACGAACTTTTTAAACAAATTACCTCTCTCTTCGTAATCCTTAAAAATACCAAAACTAGGTGAGGCTGGTGATAACAAACAAATCTTGCTCTTGTCAGTATGCTCATAGGCCAACTTAACAGCTTTCTTCATGTCCTTAACAAAGAAATGCTGAATTGATCGAGGTTTAGCCTCAAAGACTGCTTTTAAGATTCTTTTGCCAGTCTCAGGAAATAAAATTAGGGTTTTCACCTTGCTTTTAGCAATTCTTTTACCTAATTTCTTAAAATTCAATCCCCTATCAAAACCACCTAAAATCAAAGTTTCAACCTTTGAACCTAAAAAATCCAAAGCCTCACAAGTTGTTTCAGGAATGGTTGATAAAGAATCGTTGTAAAACTCAACTTCACGGAACTTGCCAATCAATTCCAATCTATGAGGCAGAAACTTAAATTTCTTAATCAGAGGAGTTTTAAATATCTTGCCAACTGCTTGAGCAGCAGCCTTATCTAGTTGATAATACTTGCCTTTAATCGGAATCTTTTTAGCTTTTGACTGCTGAGCTATTTTCCTAACTAAGGCATCCTGAGAATTATATATCAAATAATCCTTTTTACTTTGATGTTTGGTAATGTTGGCTTTAGCTTTAACATATTCTTTAAAGCTTCGGTAATAGTCCAAATGCTCAGCATAGATATTCAACAAAACAGCGATCTGTGGGCTCTTTTTAAGGCGGTAGAGCTGATGGGAAGACAGCTCATAAACAAAAACATCGTCTTTTTTAGCTTTTAACAAAGACGATAAAACTGGTTTGCCGATATTGCCAACTAAATGAGCTTTAATTTCTGCTTTTTTTAATAACTGATAAATGAAAAAGGCTGTTGTGCTTTTACCTTTGGTGCCGGTGATTCCAATAATCCTGCCCGGACAATTATCAAAGAAAATCTCGGTCTGGGAAGTAATCTTTTTTAAACTAGCCTTGGGTAAAATCTTAAAAGGAATGCCTGGTGATTTAATAATCACGTCGTAATCCTTCAAGGCTTTAAGGTAATTCTTGTCCATTTTTTGGTCAGCCACACCTAAAACCTTCTTGGGAAACAATTTCTTCAAGAATAAAGAAGTGTCTTTACCTTCCCGGCCAAAGCCCAATATTAATATTCTTTTATCTTTTAATTCGTCTAATTTCATTGAATTTTTGTAACAGATAAGGAAGCTTTTCAGCTCTTTTAAGACTGAGATTGAAGGCAAGGCGGCTTTCCTTAAAGGTGCCCACACATTCAAAAGGTTTCTGACTCCCCTGCCCTATAAGAGCTTTCATTATCGGTAAAAGTTTTTTATTCTCAAACAAATCTTTGCCAAAAATCTTCAAAAGTTGTTTTCTCTTTAAAAAAGGATACAAAGTAGTATAAACAAACAAGCATTTAGCACAATTAAAACACCACCTCTCCCCTATTTTAGAAGCCACATTGCAGCTTGAAAAAACAGAAAAATATTTAGGATATTTACTAAACATTTTAGAAATCTCAAGCTCAGTATATTTTCTTAAATGACTGAAGTAATTTACATTCTTTACCAAATATTTCTGGCAATAAACCTTGAACTTTTTCTCAAATTCAGAACTCTTGGAATACTGATGATTAATTATGCTACCTAAATACCTGACATTGCCTTCATCAGCACTCTTTTCGTTAGAAAAAGCAATATTTTTGTAGTCAAACAAAACAGCGCAAAAGACGCTTAAAAACGATAGGACAGCTGTAAAGGGCGTATGGCCATTAAGATAGCCTTTTTTATTCAATCTCAGTAAAACAGGATCAATTTTCCTTTCAACAACGATTGGCTTTTTAATCCTAGCAACCCTTAGGACATTTTTAGCAACTTTTGTTGGATTAACTATAAAACAATTGGTTTTCTTCCTTTGTTTTTTTAATTTCTCCAAAGTAACAATCGAGTCCTTACCACCACCAATTGGCACCAGGTATCTATCCTTGAGTTTTTCTTTGAAGGTCTGAAAATGTTCGAGGTTAAACCTCGAACAGATTTTGAGGAAGTTTTGTTTTTTGAAATTAATCTTATTTTCATAAAAAAACTGGCCCATACCCTTGATAATTAAGTCTTGCCACCAGTTAACCTGCTCTTGATTCAAATAGCCTGCCTTAACAACTATCTTTGGAGAGCAAGTGCATTTCCAATAACTTGGTATTTCCATCAACCCCAAATGAAAAACAAAATTGTTTATCGCCTTATCCCCTAATTTTTTTAGTCTTGAGGTTTCAATATCTTTTATAATGATTTCTGGTCTAAATTGGATGCCTGGTTCTATTTGGAAATCAAAAGCAATCTTTAGGTTACCAGCTTTTATTCTCCAGGAATACCTTTTGTAAACAAACTGAGGATACTTTTTCCGTTTCATATAATGAATTATACCAAAAAACCGCCTTCTTGGCGATTCTTTGAATTTTACACAACAGGGGCTCGTGAACGACGTTAGAACCAGGATTAGGGAGATTGGAGAGGTTTATGCTCCTGATTTGGCTTCTACTGGACGATGTTAAGAGCTGGTTTGGTGGGGATTTAAAAAATAAAGGGCGATGCAAGTTTGCACTTACACCGCCTTATGTTTTTTTGGACTCCGTTGTCAAGGAGTCTCTTTCTCTAAAAGAGATCTGAGATTAGGTACCACAGAGAGGTCTTTATCTGTTAATTCTCCGTGTGGCTGTAACAGTAATTTAAAACCCATCTCGCCGTCCTTTTCCCGGGGGAAAAGATGGAAATGAACATGTCTGGCTTCATCTAAATAACACACGTAAACCTTGTCTATGTTATAAACCTCCAATAGTGCTTGCCTTATCCTATATATAGCGCTCGTTAAATACAAAACGTCTTCCAAGCTTAGATCATTTAAATCTTCCACATCTTCTCGCCAGGCTACAATGGTATGGCCTTTAACAATCGGATTAAATGCAAGGCAGGCATATAGTTTTTCGTCTTCGTAAAATACTGATCCTTCCTGCGGTTCTGGCCATTCTCCCACTTTTTTGTTCCTCCTTTCTTATTTCTATACCTCTATTGCAGATTTAAAATTTTATCATTTTTAACAAAAAAAGTCAAGCCCTAATTGGAGGTT
>JABUBL010000758.1_pt1 | contig 10207 bp, 11 predicted proteins | sample 7240371 | NCBI WGS metagenome assembly JABUBL01 (sample SAMN07256343, study PRJNA390944) | subsurface metagenome | isolation source: Methane hydrate marine sediment | place: Pacific Ocean: Eastern North Pacific, ODP site 1244 | collected 2002 | reverse complement strand
CTTCGGCCTTGAGAAACTCCACCACCTCCCGAAGCTCCTCTTTGGACTCCTCCACACCAGCAACATCATCGAAGGTGACGGTGGGATTGATGCTGGAAAATAAACGAGCCCTGCTCCGGCCAAAGTTCATCGCCTGAGAACTGCTGCCTCGCGCCTGGCGAAAGAGGAACCAAAGCAGAAACCCGAAGAATAGCAGGGGCAGAAAGTTGAGCAATATACCCCAATTAAAGCCGCCGGAGGAAATCTGCTCGATGTCGACTTGTTTCCAAGTGTCGGGGGCGATCCCATACGCTTTAAAAGTATCATGGATGCCCACATCGGCGTCTATGGTGGACTTCACCTTCTCCTCGTTAACCAGATAGGCGGTCACCGATTCGCCACGAACTTCGAGCTTCGTGATAACCCCCTCGTCCACCATAGCCATTAGGGCACTCTCAGTAACCCTCTCCGTGCCTGGAGAGGAAGGGAAAAAGGCGAAGAAGATCGCTACTAAGGCGGCGACAACCACCAGATAAATAATGCCGCGACGCAAAAATTTGGAACTCATTCCACCACCCCATGCGAGGAGAATACCCCGCGATACCTCCTAATAGTTGCTCTTCTTCCGCTAAATCTACTTTATCCTAATATTATAGCAGAAAGTAGTAAAAAGTTAAATATCGGCATATGTCAAGGGCTCTTCTTGCCTCGCAGGGCAAAGTGGATTATACTGAAGACGGGATTGGGTCCCAGGCGATCCAAGATGGGTCTTGATAGCGCTTACCGCAAGGCAATAGAGGAGATGCAGGGGATCAACCCCTATGTTGTGGCTGCCAAGAGCGGGGCCAACTTCGAGGAGGGGAAATTCACTATACCCTTCTTCCATCGCTCCTTTTTAGTCCATCACCCAGAGATAAAGTTAGAAGAGGTTGGCAGCGATGCTCCTCCCCCGCTGTTCATTCAAGTACTGCTCCTGCACTATCTGCTTCACGCTGATGGCACCCCTATCTCAGGTATGTGGATCGCCTATCGCCATCTTCCTGGAGCCTTCCTCTTCGAGCGAAGGTTCACCAGTTGGGCCTTAGACCCCTTGGTCAAAGCCTTTGGAAACGATGCTCAGGGTTTGCGTCAGGCAGCCCTCGCTCTGGGGGGCAGCCCCATGAGTCGCACCGGTGATGCCGCCTTCAGGTTTCTGGCCCTGCCCAAAATCCCTTTGGGCTGCATCCTCTATTTAGGTGATGAGGAGGTGCCGTCGTCCATTAATATGCTCTTTGATGCCGCTGCCCCTCACTACCTGCCTACCGAAGACCTTTCCTATCTCGGCATCTACCTTAGCCAGGCACTGGGGGGCTCGCTTGAGAGCAAAAGCAGATAACAAATTGACTCCCAAGGCGGGAACTGCTATCTTATGCACTGTATAATGCTTGAAACAAGGAGGTGAAACCTATGTGTCTCTTATGTGAGCGATATAGTGGCGGCTATGAGAGGTGGTACCTCAACCCCGCAAACTATGCAAGACGGCTGTACAAGATCAGGAAGGGGGAGGCTGAGGAACTGGGGGCGGAGGCTAATCCTCAGTTAGCTGGGGGAATGGGTATCCTGGGTAAGGAGTTCCTCGAGGCCGAAGAGAGGGGCGACATCGAGACTGTGAAGAGGCTGGCGCAGGAGGCGGAGGCAAGCGCCCTGGGCGTTCACTTTGGGCAGGTTATCACCCTCGATGAGGCGCTCAAGATTCTAGACATCATGTATCCTATCGCCTTGATGAGCTGTGCCTGCCGCCGCTCGATGTATGGCACCCCGGACCATGAGAACTTCTTCTGCATTGGCATGGGCCCTGGGATGTATAAGTGGGAGCGCTGGCCCGATACCTATCGCGGCGGGGTCCAGTACCTCACCCCTGATGAGGCGAAAGAAGTCGTGGCCAAGATGGACAAGAAGGGTCTGGTGCACACCGTCTACACCTTCGGCACGCCTTATCTCGGTGGTCTGTGCCACTGCGACTACCCTGATTGCGCCGGCCTCCGAATGCGGCTGGAGCATGGGGTCAACATCTTCTGGAAGGGGCACTGCGTGGCCCGGGTCGACCCTGAGCTTTGCAACGGCTGTGGGCAATGTGTGGTGCGGTGCCAATTCAAAGCATTAAACTTTTCTCCGACCAGGAACAGGGCATTTATAGATCAGTCGCAGTGCTTTGGCTGTGGCCTGTGCGCCACAGAGTGTCCACAGGATGCTATAACCCTGGTGGAAAAGGCTAACCTTCCTGCTTTGGCCAGTGCATGGTAGAAACCAATAGAAAGGGATGAGCAATGCTTGCCACTATCACCGTAAAAGACGAAAAATGTAATAACCCGCTTTCCTGCCGCAAGTGCTTGCTGGTTTGTCCCATGGGTGTTCTGGGGCTGGGCACCAATGTTGGGACACGGAAATTCAAGGAAACAGAGCCTGAGCATTTCATAGTTCGAGGGGTTCGTATTGATAAGTGCACTGGCTGTATGGAATGTGTTGAGATCTGCCCTGGAAATGCCATCCAGGTAAGCTTCTAGCGGAGGTATATAGCAATGAGCATGGGTTGGAAATTCGGCAAGCCACTAAAAGAAAAAGTGATGTCCCTGGAGGAGCCAGGGAAGTTCCTCCCCTTTGACGCTGATCGCGGCCTAGTTGATGAGGTCATGGCCAAGTTCGATATCAAATCGGTGGTGGAAAGCGTGAAGGGCAAAGATGAAAATGCTGTCCGAGAGGCCATGGAGAGGCTGGGACGAGAGGTGATGAAGCTCACCATTGAGCTGGCTGACAGCAAGTATCTCGACCGTACCGGGGAGATGGTGGAGAAGGTAGCCAAGCAGACGGGTATATCCTTCTCCCATCGCCTGGAGCGCTATGTCGAACTCGCTCTTCTAGCTTCGAGGCCCACCGATCGCTGGAACATCGCCAAGGCCACCACCAAGGAGCTGGTGCTCCAGGTCTCGGCCTGCTCGGTGCAAAAGGCATTAGAAGAGGCTGGCATAAGGGGGCTTCCCTGTAAGGGGCTCTGCCTTGCCAGCTTTGAGACTGCTGCTGAGAAGACGGGAGATAGGATAAAGACGGAAATGTCAAAGACGCTGCCCCAAGATGGTGTGTGTGAGTTCCATATCTCGGTATAGGGGTGAAGGCAGGTGATCATCGGTTTACCCCCCCAGACTAGGTTTGGCTGCAACCAACCACGATGCAACTGGTTTGGGAGGTCAAGGAGCTTCAGGACCCACTGGCCCCAGCTTGAGGAGTTCCTTGAGGAGTGGTACGACCGCAGTGCTGAGACCTGCAATGTGTTCGAAAACATCAGCGAGGTGGATAAATATTGCGTCACCTGCACTGTGTGCCGCCACTTCGATACCTGCGGCTCGACCGACCCGAAAGGTCCCAGCATCCTCGCCTTGCTCAAGATTACCTATAAACACGATAGCTTGCCCTAGCCATAAATCATTTGACAGCGCAAACTGATGTCTCCTAAAATAGCTTAAAGAATGAACAGGCAGAATCTGAGCCTAGCGGAGGCAGCGACCCAGTTCCTTGCTGCTCTCCCCCCTGAGGAGAGGAAGAAGAATCAGCAGGAGCTAAACAAGTTTGTTCGCTGGTATGGTATGGAGCGCTCCTTAAGGGAGCTTGCTGCCCAGGAGGTGGCTAACTACGCCGAGAGGATGGAGGGCTCTTCGGCCAATGCTATGAAGAGAATTGAGCCAGTGCGGGCTTTCCTTTCCTATGCCAAAAAGGGAGGGCTCACCGAGACCAACCTTGCCGTTCATCTTCGGTTGAAGAAGGGGGCACCGAAGCCGGCATCTGCGCTCAAGGTTAGGGCGAGAGGGGCAGCAAGCCTGAGTCAGGAAGGGTATCGCGCGCTTGAGGAGGAGCTTTCAGTTCTAAAAAGGGAGCGCCCCAAGATCGCCGATGAGATTCGCCGCGCCGCTGCTGATAAGGACTTTCGAGAGAATTTCCCCCTGGAAGCGGCCAAACAGCGCCAGGGGTTGATTGAGGCCCAGATCAGGGAATTGGAAGAGGTCCTAAAGTCAGCGCTGGTTGCTGCTGAAGAGGTGGATACAGCAAAGGTTTCCCTGGGCTGCACGGTAGTGCTGCAGGACCTTTCCTCCACTGCGGAGTTGCGCTACACCTTGGTCGACCCCAGGGAGGCTAGCCCGGCAAAAGGCAAGATCTCTGTCGCTTCACCTATGGGACAGGCGCTGCTCAACCGGGGTGAGGGTGAGGTAGTTGAGGTGGCGGCACCAGCGGGAAAACTACGCTACCGCATACAACGGATTGAGAGCTAAGTCCCCGGTAAAAGGCGGGAACTGCTTACCTCTTTTTCCAAGGATGGCGGGCTCATGGGCACAGATTTTCCAGCTCCTGGTTAAAAATGTTGTATGCTTCGGCATCGTAGAGGCAGAAGACCACCCTTTCCAGGCCAGTGTCGCCGTTAAGATAAGCGATAGCTGTGCCGAGCATGATCTTCACGCACCTGTCCATGGGAAAGCCAAAAATCCCGGTGCTGATGGCGGGAAAGGCGATGCTTTTGAGATGGTGTTCATCGGCGAGCTTCAGGCTGTTCAGGGTAGCGTTCCTCAGTTTCTTATCCTCGTCCCCTTCACCCATCCTCGGGCCTACAGCGTGAATCACGTGTGCTGCCTTTAGATTGCCTCCAGTGGTGATTACCGCACCGCCGACAAAGGTGCCTCCAATGCGGTCACATTCCTCCTGGATTCTGGGCCCTCCCTTTCGGGCAATGGCACCGGCAACGCCACCCCCGAGCTTTAATGCTGAGTTGGCGGCATTTACGATAGCATCGGTCTCCATCTCAGTGATATCGCCCTGAACAAGCTCCAGCGTGGCATTCTTAATCTTCCTTGTCACAGCTTCCTCCCGGATTGAATTCTACCAGGGTAATGTTGCTCATTGAAGTTTGCTCTTGCAAAAAGCCTGGCACCCATTATAATAGGGCTGGCGCAGTCTTTCCATATTAGCGTGTGGAATCCTGGGGGTGATCTGGATGTCGGAAGAGGTTAACGAGGCGAGTAGAGCTGCCAGAGAGGCAACAGAACTGCTCAGGCGGCGTAAGCATCTGACCAAGAAGGACAAGGAGCGCTTGGAGGAGCTCTACGCTCGGTGGCGGGGCGCTCGGGATCACGCCTGGCAGGAAGCGGAAAAGAGGGTTGAGGATACACTGCGGCGCCAGCGTCGAAGCTCAGGTTAAAGTCCAGTTGTTGCGGATTAGGCGCCGGTCTTCCCCTACCGGGATCATGGCTTGGCGCCATTTTTATTCCATGGTCACTACCCATCGCCCCACTATCTGTCTCTTCATCATGGCGTCAAAGGCTTCGTTTATCTGCTCGAGCTTGATCTTGTGAACGACCATCTTGTCCAGCTTGATAGCGCCAGCCATGTAGAGGTCGATTAGTTTGGGAATGTCCACGGACACCTTTATCGAGCCATAGAGCGTGCCCACCACTTTCTTTTCAAGCAGGGCGCAAAAAAAGCTGGGGAAGGCTATAGTGGCTGCCATAGGTGAGAGTCCGGCCAAGACCAGCATTCCCCCTGGCCGAATAGCCCCAAAAGCTTGCAGTTGAGCTTCAGGAACACCCGCACATTCAAAAGCGTAGTCTGCCCCTCTCCCTGCTGTGAGTTCTAGGATCTTAGCCACCGGGTCTTCTTTAGTCGAGTCTATGAAGTAAGTGGCTCCAAAATCCATTGCTATCTTCTGCTTAGCACTCTCGATGTCAACAGCAATGAGCGGCGAGGCACTGACAAGAGCTGCTGCATTAATAGCACTGAGGCCAACCCCACCACAGCCGAAAACCGCCACTGAGGAATGCGGTTTCACCTTTGCCGCATTGACCACCGCTCCGTATCCTGTGGGCACGCAGCAGCCCATGATAGCAATCTTGTCCAAAGGGACATCTTTGGCTATAGGTATGGTGCTATCCTCAGGGGTCACAGTGTACTGGGAGAAGCCGCCGGTGAACATCAGTTGGGCTACCGTATTCCCCTGCTTGTCTTTCAGCCTGCTGGTGCCATCAAGCAATGTGCCTGAAAACGAGTATGGGAAGCTTGCCTCACAAAGGGTCTCGTTGCCGTTCAGGCATTGAAAGCACTTGCCACAGGGGACTAGCCAGAGGCAGATGACGTGATCGCCAACCCGGAGCTTGGTCACCCTGGTGCCTACCTTCTCTACGATACCTGCCACCTCGTGACCAAGAACTATCGGTAGCGGCAGCAGAGCATCACCAGTGATAATGCTCAAGTCGCTGTGGCATACGCCGCAAGCAACAACTTTGACCACTACCTCATTTTCTTTAGGCTCATCCAGTTCCAGGGTCTCTATAGAAAGGGGCTGCCCTACCTGACGAAAGACCGCAGCCTTTGTTTCCATTGCCTTCCCCCTTGGTTGTTATTAAAATCTATAGGTCACCCAAGAGGCCGTGGTTGTGCCAGCCCACTATTCTCGCCTCCAGTAACCTGTTGTTAAGCTCCTGATTGCTGTTGGTGAAAACCCTGATATAATTATCGCTGAGCCCGGACCAGAGCCCTTCCCCCGCCTCCTTCTCCCACAATACAGCCATGGTTCGCCCCAGAAACTGCCGCCGGAAGCAGAGGGCTGATTCTCGCGCCAGTTCTAGCATTCTCTCGCCTCTCTCCTTCTTTACTCCTTCCGGGACCTGGCCTGGCAAGTGAGCTGCTGTGGTCCCAGGCCTCCCAGAATAAGGAAAGACGTGGATATTGGCAAATCCCAGCTGCTGGCAAAAGCGATGACTCTCTTCAAATTCCTCTTCGCTTTCCCCGGGGAAGCCGACCATAATATCGGTAGTGATGGCGACATCGGGTATTGCCTCCCTGATCGTAGCCACTGCCCTCTCATAATCGGCCACTGCGTATCGCCGCCTCATGCGCTCCAGTACCCGGTCGCTACCGCTCTGAAGGGGAAGATGGAGATGGCGACACAGCCTGCCATTGGCCCAGAGGGCAATAAGCTGGGGTCTGATGTCTTGGGGCTGCAAGGATGAAAGGCGCAGTCGCACCACATCGGTCTCATCAAGGACACGCCGCATCATAAGTTCCAGGCTTGGACTGTAGGCTCCTATTTGCGTCCAGGTCAATACCACCTCCCGATAGCCCATAGCTACCCTGGCCTTGACCTCAGCGACTATCTGGTCTGGCAGTAGACTGCGCTCCTGGCTCCGAACCAGGGGCACGATGCAATAGGAGCAAAATTGGTTGCAGCCCTCCTGGATTTTGACCATGCTGCGGGTGCGGAGCATAGGCCAGGGGTTGATCGCTGGCGCTATGGTGAGCAAGCCTTCCCGCTCTAAAACCTGCACCAGATGGCTCTTTTCCGCGTTGCCGAGGGTCATATCCACCCCTTGGATCCCGGCCAGCTCTTCAGGTGCCCGTTCCACATAGCAACCGGTGGCGATGACTAAAGCGCGTGGGTTTCTTCGCCGCGCCAATCTCAGAAGGTGGCGTGATTTGCGGTCGGCAACATGGGTCACGGTGCAGGTATTGAGGATATATATATCAGCGCCATCTGAAGGACGGCAGATGCCATAGCCTGCTGCGGCGAATTGCCTGGCTATAGATTCGCTCTCTGCCTGATTCAGCTTGCAGCCCAGGGTTTCCACAGTTACGGAGCCATTCTTCTTCAGCCCTCTCATCCATCCCTTCCTGCTGTTACATTGACTTCCTGTTTTGTCATGCTATTATATGTTTTAAGTTTGAGAGGGTCAAATTGAAAGCGGTGATTTCGACCTTGGATTGGATATGATATACTGTAAAAACCGCCATGGAAAAGGAGGAGCATTCCTTGGGCAATAGAGTTGTAGTTACGGGTATTGGGATCATTAGCCCCTTGGGCCTGGAGATGCCTTCGACGTGGGAAGGACTGATCAGCGGAAGGTCAGGGGTGGACTACATCACCCAGTTTGATGCCGAGTCCTTTGACACCAAGTTTGCTGCTGAGGTGAAAAATTTCGATCCTGCTCAATATCTAGACCGCAAAGGGGTGCGGCGTATGGAGCGCTTCGTTCAATTCGCTGCCGTGGCTGCCCTGCAAGCGGTAGAGCAGGCTCATCTAACTATCGATGCCACCAATGCTGATGAGATTGGGGTGATTATTGGAGCCGGATTTGGCGGACTTGAGGTCCTTCTCGACCAGTTCCAGGTGCTCAATGAGAAGGGGCCAAGCAGGATCAGCCCCCTTCTTATCCCGATGATGATTGCTGACATGGCCCCGGGGCAGGTTGCCATTTTGCTCGGAGCTAAGGGCCCCAACTTCTGCATTACCTCCTCCTGTGCCAGTGGGGCTGATGCCATCGGCGTTTCCTTGGAGATGATCAGGCGAGGTGATGCCCAGGCGATGATCACCGGAGGCACTGAGGCTCAAATAATCCCCATGACCATTGCCGGCTTCGGTGCCGCCCGCGCTATCTCTACCAGAAACGACGAGCCCCAGAAAGCTTCCCGCCCCTTTGATGCCGAGCGGGATGGCTTTGTCGTCGGGGAAGGGAGCGCCATCCTTATCCTGGAGGACCTCTCCTTCGCCACCAAGCGGGGTGCCCCCATCCTGGCTGAGATTGTGAGCTATGGTGCCACGGCGGATGCCTACCACATCACTCAGCCTGCCGAAGGGGGGGAGGGGGGAGTGAGGGCAATGAGAATAGCCCTGAAAAAGGCAGGTCTTGAGCCGGGAGAAATCGATTACATCAATGCCCATGGCACATCCACCCCGTTAAACGACAAGCACGAAACAATGGCGCTAAAGACCACCTTCGGCAGCGATGCCTACCGTATCCCGGTTAGCTCTTCTAAGTCGATGGTGGGCCATCTTCTGGGCGCCGCTGGTGCCATCGAGGCTGCAATATGTGTCCTTGTTATTGAGCACGGAATCATTCCGCCGACGATAAATCTTACCCACCCCGACCCCGAGTGTGACCTCGATTACGTGCCCAACGTAGCTCGCCAGGCAAAGGTAGATAAGGTATTGACCAATTCCTTTGGCTTTGGCGGGCACAACTCAACGCTCATCTTCCGCCGCTATACCGAAACCTAAAAGAGAGGATAGAGCATGAACCATAGTCGGTGGCAAATGCCGCCCTGCCTTCCAGCGGAGCATTTGGCCAGGATAAAGGACATCCCTCCGTTAATGGCTCAGCTCCTTTATAATCGCGGCATCACTGACCCAGCCGAGGTTGAGCCATTCCTGGCAGCAGATGAGCGCCTCCTCGCTGACCCCTTTCTTCTCCCCGATATGGAAAAGGCGGTGGCCAGGATCCGCCGCGCCCTAGATTCCAGTGAGAGCATCGTCATATATGGCGACTTCGATGCCGATGGCATTACAGCCACCGCTCTCCTCACTGAGGGTCTTTCCTCTCTTGGTGCTAGCGTCGCCCCGTATATCCCACACCGCACTGACGAGGGTTATGGCCTAAATCACGCTGCTCTGGAAAGACTGCATAAACAGGGGGTCGGCCTGGTGGTCACCGTCGACTGTGGCATCAGCACTGTTGCCGAGGTGGAAAGGGCGCAGAAGATGGGACTCGATGTGGTGATCACCGATCATCACACTGTCCCGTCGCAGATTCCACTGGCGATAGCGGCAATAGACCCAAAACGGGCTGACTCCATTTATCCCTTTCCCGATCTTGCTGGCGTTGGCATTGCCTTCAAGCTCTTCCAGGCGCTGGTTAATTCATTGGGCAAGGCACAGCGTTTAGACTATCTTTTGGACCTGGTTGCCTTGGGAACAGTGGCTGATATGGTTCCTCTCCTCGGTGAGAACCGTTATCTGGTGAAGCGAGGCCTTGAAGTGCTGAACAGCACTCGTCGTCTCGGCTTGAGGGAGTTGGTGCGCTCGGCCGGTCTCTTCCCCGGCAGCATCGATCACGATACCATCTCCTGGGTACTGGGACCTCGGCTCAACGCAGCGGGGAGGCTGGACCACGCCATTACCAGCCATGATTTACTATCGACCAAGTCTGAGGAAGAAGCGCAAAGGCTGGCCAATTTCCTCGAGAAGAAAAATGCCGAGCGCCAGAGGCTCACCGCGGAGGTTCTGGCCAAGGCGAGGGAAAAACTGCTTGCTCAGGGCACTGATTTTCCGCTGCTTATGGTTGGCGATGAAGATTACCCTTCAGGCGTGGTGGGTGTGGTTGCTGGCAGGCTGGCAGAGGAATTCTATCGCCCTACCATCGTCTTTGAGGGGGGGGGAGGA
>JABUBL010000756.1_pt1 | contig 10222 bp, 7 predicted proteins | sample 7240371 | NCBI WGS metagenome assembly JABUBL01 (sample SAMN07256343, study PRJNA390944) | subsurface metagenome | isolation source: Methane hydrate marine sediment | place: Pacific Ocean: Eastern North Pacific, ODP site 1244 | collected 2002 | reverse complement strand
ACGGGCGTGGGCCGTGCTATCGAGGTTGTTGACTACCAGGATCTCGGGCGTGAAGGGGACGGGCTCTTCTATGCTCTTGGGCCTGATGATGGCCATTAATTCGAGGTCAAGGCTGTCTGCACCAGGGCCGTTGCCGCCGCCGCCGGAGACGAAAACACAAACGTTGTCTATTGTCCAGATACCGGCCGATCCACTGAGCTGCCAAACGTAGTTGAATCCTATCATGATAGTCTCGCCGATGTACTCCGAGATGCGGATCATCAAGGGGTTGGGATAGTCGTTTATGAAGGTGAAGGCGTCACCAGTGCCATAATCCTTGGATAAATCCGCAACAGGTCCGTCCCAAGTTGCCCCGCCGTCGGTGGAAACCCAAATGTATTCGTTGAAGATCGAGTTGCCGGTCATGTAGAACATCGAGTTGAGGCGCAAATCCACCGAGTCCTGCGGATTGTAGCCGGTCAGATCAAGGGAGGGGGTTATGAGCCACTCGTTCTGATACTGAGAGTAAGAAGCATCCCACCAGGTGCAGGCACACCCGGTGCCGATGCCGGTGGTCGCATCGAAAAGAACGTCCCCAGCCTGGAAATGCCACCAGGTGGCCCTGTGTGGATAAGAGCCACCGTAGGGATAGGCGCCGTTTTGGATAATCTGGCTCCAGCCTGCAGGCATCCAGTTAGGCCTGGGGGTCTCGAAGCCCTCACAGAACAGGGTGTCTACAAAGGCCGGGACCCCGCCGCCGCCCAGGGCCCAGACGTCAACGTTGTCTACATACCAGTAGTTCATGTTCCAGGTATAGCCGCTGCCGTAGAAGTTGATGACGACCTGGGATTGGCCCGCGGCCCAGGAGCTGATGTCAATGCTGTCCCGGGTCCAAGAGACGGTGGACGCGTAGTAGTCGTAGATCACATTGGGGAAGGTGGAACCTCCGTCCGTGGAGCCCAGCCACTGTGACGTATAAGCACCGGAGTAATGGTTGTACTCATGGTTCGCAACGACCCACACCTCGCTGGCGCCGGAGCAGTCAAGCACCGGTGAGATAAGCTCGTCGGTGCCTGTTTCACTGGGAGACCAGTAGATGCATGCGGTCTGGGAGCCCTGGTGGTTCGCCGGGTGCCAGTCCGAGTTGCCCACCGAGCCAGTGTAGTTGATTGTCCAGCCTGCAGGTGGCGAGGTGGTGCTCCAGGCGCTCTCGAAATCTTCATCGAGCAGTTGGTTCCACTGGGCGTTCAGGTTGGGGACCAGGGCCGCAAACAGAACCAGCGCGGCCGCGATCCCGATGACTTTCTTAGTCATTATACTCCTCCTTGCTTGGAGTTGGTTTATTCTCCAAATTTTTCCAATCGGGAATCTGACCGCCTGGCCCATTCTCCCGATTTTGCCCGTCCTTCATTCGGCTCCCGTCTCTCTACCCTGAATTTAGTCAAAATTCGGGGTTTGTCAAGCCCTTTGGCTAAAGTCTGTAGGGGCACACATAAAAAAATCAGGCGGCCCTGGGTGCCGTAACACACGGGGCCGCCTGAAGGGAGGGTTCTATGCGTAATCCTTGTAATCCTTAGTCTCGTCCTAGTGAAGAATCAGTACCTTGCGTGTGGCGTTGAACTCAGGTGTCAGCATCCTCACGAAGTAGATGCCCGAAGCAACGCCTGAGGTATTCCAGTTGATGGTGTAGGAACCGGGGCCGCGGCTCTCGGAGACCAACTCGGTCACCACGTTACCGGCCACGTCGTAGATGCGCAGGGTAACGTTGGTCGCGGTGGCAACGCTGAAGTTTACCCTGGTGCCTAGCACCTCAAGGCTCGTGCGTTCTGGAAGCGGGGCCTCAGCAATGCCGGTGGTGTAGATGAAGGTCATTGTGGTGTCAGGAGAGCTGATGTTGCTTCCGTCCAGCGGATTCTCGGCCCAGAAGGTGATCGTGTAGGTGCCGCTTTCAAGCACCGGGTCCGGGGCGAACGTTGCAATCCAGGTCTCGCCGGCTGTAAAGGTATGCGGAACGGGTTGTTTATAAACCGACGTCTGGGACGCATCCATTATCTCGCACATCAGATTTGCCTCGGTTGTCTCAGCGCCTGCTCTTTCGGCGTAGTTGGCCTTGGGTGAGAACGATCCATCCTGCACCTCAGCCGGGGCAAGGATCTCGAACGGCGTTACGTCCATGCCGACGGTGGCGTGGAAGTTCTTGTCCAGGTAGTCGTTGTCCGGGTTAATGTCGTCCGGATGCTCCAGCACGAAGAGTGCGTTGTATTCCTTGCCGCCTTCAGGGGTGAAGTCCTTGAAGCCGTATATGTCGTTCTTGCCCGACTCGAGCGGAACGACGGCAAGCACGTCCTCGTAGACGGTTGGTCCTGCAATTTCCTTTATCTTGCAGCTTATACGGGCGTGGGCCGTGCTATCGAGGTTGTTGACTACCAGGATCTCGGGCGTGAAGGGTACGTTAGCCACTTCCTCGGTCTTGGGCCTGATGATGTGGGTCATCACAAGGTCAAGGCTGTCTCCATCAGGCTCCTCGCCGCCGCCGCCCGAAACGATAACACAAACGTCGTCTACTGACCAGACCCCGTAGCCACCGTTGGGTGCATTGTAGTGGAACGCAATTTTTATAGTCTCGCCGATGTACTGCGAGATGCGGAACGACAATGGGTTGGGGTAGTCGTTTATGTAGGTCCAGCCTGAACCGCCATAGTCGTCGGTAAGATTCACAATCTCATCGTAAGTAGCTCCGCCGTCGTCGGAGACCTTGATGTAGTTGGCGCCGGGCCAAGCGGCGGGCCAACCCTGGTAGAACGCGCTGCCGAGGGTGAGATCCACCGAGTCCTCGGGGTCGTAGCCGGTCAGATCGATGGGAAAGGTCATGAGCCACTCGTTTTGGGGGTAGCTGCTCCACCAGATGTAAGCGCCCCAACTGCCGTGGTGGAATTGGCCAGCCATGTAGTTCCCGTGGTACCACGTGCATGGATAGCCGTACTGGGTGCCTGTGTTGTTGATGATCTGGGTCCATCCAGTGGGAAGCCACGAGCCCTCGAAGTACTCGCAGAACAGGGTGTCTACAAAGGCCGGCTTGCCCGTTGCACCCTTGAACCAGTTGTAGTAGACCTCGTAGTTGCCGTCGCGCCGGTCGTACCAGCAGATGTGCACGCTGCCATTTTCATCGGCTGCAAAGTTGGAGTAACGCGAGTACTGGCCGTCGTCATCGGTCAAGGCCGAGTCGCCTTCCCATGAGCCGGATCCGGCATCATACTTGTTGTAGTGAACCTCGTAGGTTGTGCCTGAGCGGTCGTCCCAGGAAACCCAGACGTTGTCGTTGACATCGCAGCAGATCGAGGGGTAGTAGGTGTAGTTGTAGGTGCTCTGGCTTACCTGTGTGGCGACCCAGTTTCCGGTTGCGTTGGTGGCAACGAAGACCTGGCGAGGGAGGGCGTAGCCAACATAGGCGATGTAGATGTTGTCGTCACTATCGCAGCAGATCGAGGTGCCGTAGCTGTAGTAGGAGAAGTTTGTTCCGCCGATGGTCTCGTGATTCCAGGACGCCCCGTCGTTGGTGCTCCATACATGCTTGAGACGGTAGCCGTTGTTGTGTGCAACGGATATGTGGATGGCACCGTCGGACGTGATGCAGACCGAGGGGTAGTAGGCATAGTAGTAGCTGGAGGCTGAACCCCCGTCCGAGTGGGGATCGAAGGCCATGACAGGCGAGGAGTAGGAGCCGGCGCCCGAGTTCTTTCTCTGGTAGTATACGCTGCGGCCGCGCGCGTCGCCACTGGTTGAACTGTAGCGGTTGAACACGTTGTGCAGGTCGCCGTCGGAATCAAAGGCGATGGCAGGGTAGTTGCAAGTAACGTTGGATATCCCATGGTTGATTATGGGGCCCCAGGAGCCGTTTTTCTCACGGGTGTAGAGATCGTAGGTGGCGGAGTAGTACCAGCTGACGTCCACCGTGCCGTCGTGGACGGCGATCGCCGGGTAGTAGCCGTAGGTGGTGCTCACCGCTTCGCCGTTGGGTGTTTCGGTGGGGCTTCCGATTGGGAAGGTAAAGTAGCGCATGCGCTGGGTTGTAGTGAGGTCGTACCACGTGATGTGGACGTCGGCGTTGTCAGCCGCGATGCTCCAGCCTCCGTAACGGCTAGTGTATGATGTCCCGGTGTTGTTGGTGATCCTTGTCTCGCCTTGCCACTGGCCGAAGAGCGGCACAACGGCCGCGAGAAGAACCAGCGCGGCCGCGATCCCTATGACTTTCTTAGTCATTATGTTCCTCCTTGCTTGGAGTTGGTTTGTTCTCCAAATCTTTCTGATCGGGAAACTGAACCTACACTCACTCTCCCGATTTTGCCCGTCCTTCAACACCCCCGTCTCTCTACCCTAAATGTAGTCAAAATTCGGGGTTTGTCAAGCCCTTTGACGCGTCTTCGCGCTCATTTGCTCCCTGCGTTCGCCCTTCGGTCAAACTGCAAAATGCAGAGTGCAAAATTACTCCGCAAGCGTCGTCCTTCGTAGCTTCGTCCGGCCTGGCACAAGCTCAACCGTCCTCGCAGTGACAAAAGCAATGTGGAACGGAGGCTTTCGTCCGTTCGGATACGATAGCACAGGAAGTCATCGCGATCGACCGAAGGGAGGGCGACGAACTCATATGCGGCACAATCCGAAGGCTGCGAACGCCGCCACCCGGAATAAAAAGACCCTGAGAGATACGCTCATAGATTTAGCTTAGTCGAACGGCTTTGTTTTGTCAAGGGATGTTCTTTGGGTTAAAACCTGTAGGGGCCGGTCTCAGACCGGCCCCTTTCCTTTTTATCTTCGATCTTTCGTCCTGGGGACGAAAGGAGGATTAGTGAAGAACCAGCACCTTGCGTGTGGCGTTGAACTCAGTGGTCAGCATCCTCACGAAGTAGGCGCCCGAAGCAACGGCGTCTGTATTCCAGTTGATGGTGTAGGAACCGGGGCCGCGGCTCTCGGAGACCAACTCGGTCACCACGTTGCCTGTTGCATCATAGACGCGCAGGGTGACATTGGTGGTATGCCCCAGTGTGAAACGTATCGTGGTGAAATTGACGCAAAGATTAGGCGTTACCGCATCAAGACTGAATCGGTCGGTCATCGGAGCCTCAGCAATTCCTGTGTAGTTGAAGGTGTCCACAAGTGGAGGGTTGCTGATGTTTGTATTGTTTTCGCCGTTTGCCCAGAATCTGATTATGTAAGTACCGGTTTCAAGATCCGCTGTATCGAATACGGCCAGGAAGGTGTCGTGAGGCACAAAATCGCGAAAATCTGACGAGTCACGATAGACCCATTCTTCGGTGTCAAAATCCTGAATCCAGCAGTGCATTTTCACGTCCACCGTTTTTTTGCCTAGACGCTCGGCATAATTGGCTGTGGGCATGAACGGATTGATCTGCTCAGGGGTTTCTGGAAAGAGCATCTCATAGGGTGTTACGTCATATTCAGTTTCGTGAGTGGAGAAGTTTCTTTCCATGGCGTTATTGGTTGGATCTACGTCGTCAGGGTGCTCAACCACGAAGAGAGCGTTGTAGTAATTATTCCTGAGAGGGGTGAAGGCCGCGAACCCCACTACGGTGTAACCAGGATTAAGGGAATAAGAGGTATGCGCGTCCTGGTAAGCGACTTGCATAGTTGTAAGGTTCGTGATCTCGCAGCTTACTGTGCCATGGGCAGCAGTGTCGAGGTTGTTGTAAATCCGGCAAGACGGTTGGAAGGGGATTCCACCCTTTTCCCAGAATTTGGGACGGATGATCTCAATCATCACCAGGTCAAGCGGTTCGGGAGGGTCTGAGCCCCAGACGTTCACGTCGTCAACCTCATACCAGTTCGATTTTACATTGCCGGAGAACTCGCTGTAGAGGAACCGCACCCGGGCGTTCGTCACTCCGGCTACGTGGGTGCTGATGTTGATGCTGTCTCGTGTTGTCTTGCGGCTCTGGGGGTGGCCCATCACCATAATCCAGCTCGAACCGTTGTAGACCTGCACCTGGCCCATCATATATTCACCCACTGGATACCAGTCCACGTCGTAGGCGAGCCATATGATGTTGTAACCACTCGCATCAAACATTGACGACTGCAGGATATTGTTGCCTACTCGGGCAGCGCCAGGGCCTGCACCGTCGTCGTCGTTGTCTGCGCAGTAACCGTTACCGCCCGGGGTATAGTTGGGACGGCCCCAGTAGTCGTTGCGGAACCACTGGTTCTGACCGATGGAGGTGGAAGTACTCCAACCACCCGGGGGGAAGGGTCCTTCGAACCCTTCTGAGAGCAGGCTGGCTGGTTGGGCATTAAGGGATGAGGTAAGGACCGCAAACACCACTAGGGCACCCAATGGAAGTTTTTTGCGCATCATAGTTCCTCCTGAGTTTAGCTTGTTTATTCCCTCCAACATACACTTACAGAAGTGCCTCGCTACAAGCGCGCGCTTCCTGGCACTTCTTTTTAGCCCATCGCTCCCTTGGGCCTACAGACTAGGCCTTTGTTTAGATGTAAAGTTTACATCAGATTTTTCGTTTGTCAAGCCCCTATTTCGTAATTACATATACTAACATTTTATTTAGCCTTATATACGAAAAACGTCTGTGTTTACCCATTTGCTTGGGGGTCTTATAGCCGGCACGACTCCTGGATGGTACTTGACAATCCGGAATGCAGGGGTAGGATAAATCGTGGAACTTCTTCTCCTTCTAATCGCCCAGACCGTTCCATACGAGTACCCTTATCTTGAGGTGGTGCGGCGCGAGGTGTGGTTTATTCCCATGCCGAAGGGGGCAGACAGCACGACCTATGAACGAAGGCTGCGCCTTGAGTGTGAAGAAGACAGCCTTACCTCGACCGTTACCGGATTTATCCAGGAACGCTGGCTGGGGAGAGGGAACCCTGCCGCACTGCAAGAGGTTCTGCACTGCGACTCGATTGCGAGAAAAAGAGACACCCTGGTTGCTTACTCTTCCCTGCGATTTGTTTTCACCAGGCTGGACGCCGGGATTCGCTCGATTGATCTAATCGCGGCTCTGCGCTACGCGGATAAGGATCGGATCAGCTACAGTGTGGAGGAGATCCTTGCCAGGTTGGGGTTCGGCGGCAAGCCCTACCGCCTTCTTGCAGATGCCGGGAGCCTCGTGTCCCTTGAACTTAAGCCAAAGGGAGGGGTGATCCTCGTTAACCTTAGCACCGGCGCGGTCGTCTCGGCAGACATCGTCCAACCGCAGGCTCAGAAACACAAACGTTCCTGTCTGTTCAGGAGATAGGCCAGGTTGAGCCTTTTTGTTGATATCTGCGACTTAATCCATGGACCGGCGCGGTAAAGGTAATGATTCTCTTGACTTGACGTGGAGCTACGTATTCAGCCCAAAGCCGTGAGTGATGGAAGGGAGCATTTAAGGAGAATGACATGAAGAAAGTTTGGGTCGCTTATCTGCTTTGGTTCTTTTTGGGACTTATAGGTGTGCATCGGTTCTATCTTGGTCATATCGGAATGGGAATACTCTATCTCTTTACAGGCGGTTTGTTCGGAGTAGGTTGGTTCATAGACCTTTTCTTGATCCCTTCACGGGTTGAACAAGCAAACGTTCAAGCGCGGGTAGAGCGATTGGAGACTAAACCTTAAACTAGAAAGCGGGGTGTGTTACGAATTACATACATAAGGGGATTTAGTGCAGAGGTTTTTGACTCTGATACAATAACGGTTACGCCATCGGACGGAGCGCAGACTACCTTTGCACCGGTTGATACCGAACAAGTTACTGACAGCATAGAGACCTTTGTGGGGCAACCTGCCGGGATAGAGATAATCGAAGCAGGGATCAGGCAGGTGGAGGAACAGGGGGGCTCCTTATGCCCGGGGCGAACACAAGGAGGATAGCGGCTAACAGCCTGACCAGCCGGGTATGGGTGTAGAGGTCTGCAAGCTCAGGGTAAAGCTGAAGCGAGACCCAGATGATAACGCAAACGATGAACGTGCCGATAACGAGTCCTATCACGAAACCCAGAAGCTTGTTGACCCAGCCCAGAAGGATGGCATCAAAGAGTTTGTTCAGAAGGAAGACAACGAGCGCGGCAACTATCATCACCGCGATAAAGATTGCAAGGAAGGCCAGCACCTTGCCGAAGAAGACCGATCCTATCCTGGGGATCAGGAGTTCAGCAAGCGCGGGTGTGAAGCGCCAGCCCAGGATTATGGCGGCCACAACGCCTGCAATCGCTCCAAGGATGCGTATCGCCCCCTTGATGAGACCCGAGATGCCCGAGCCGAGGATCAAGAGCGCTGCGATGCCGTCTATAACCCAGGGCAGCAGAGGTCCCCACGAGGTTTCCGCAGGCGTCACTTGCGCTCCAGCATCTTAAGGAGCTCTTTAAGTTCCTGCTTGAACCTTTCCAAGGGATTGGTTTGAACCTCGGAGAGCGGCAGTTGAAGTTGGTTAGAAAGCGCAAGAAGCTTCCCTACCCGCCTGCGCGCGCCCGCTATAGAGTAGCCTTCCTTGTGCAGGAGCCTCTCAATCAGCCTTATGAGTTCGATGTCGTGCTCGGAGTAGATGCGGCGTCCTGCCGAGTTCTTTCGTGGCCGCAGCCAGCGAAACTCCTTCTCCCAGTATCGCAGCACGTGCGACTTGATCCCTGTCATGCGCGAGACCTGAGTGATTGTGTAGAATTGCTCTTCTACCATACCTCCTCCTTTAAAGACCGTGAAAGAAGACGCGTAATCTCCTTGCGCGGGTCCGCGTTCCTGACCAGCACGCGGTAGGTGGCCTCGGTTATGGGCATCTGGACTTCGTGCATCTTGCCTAGTTTATTGGCAATCCGGCAGGTTTCAACCCCTTCGGCGACCATCCCGATCTCGGCAAGTATCGCCTCAAGCTTCTTGCCTCTGGCAAGCCCCAGACCTACGCGGTGGTTGCGCGAGGCAGGGTTCCAAACGGTTGTGATAAGATCACCCCAGCCTGCAAGACCAGCGAACGTCCTTGGGTTGGCACCTAACCTCTCACCCAATCTTGTGATCTCAGCCAACCCTCTTGAAAGAAGCGCGGCACGGGTATTGGTTCCGGCCCCCAGCCCTTCGGCGATACCGCAGGCGATGGCGATAACGTTCTTTAAGGCTCCGCCCAACTCAACGCCCACAGCATCGTCCGAGCGGTACACACGCAGGTTGTTTATGGAGAAAACCTTCTGCACGCTCTTCACCCCCTCCCTGTCGTCCCCAGCTGCAACCAACGCGGTTGGGTGCCCATTAAGCACCTCGATGGCGATCGAGGGACCGGAAAGCACAGTCGCCGGACGGCGAGGGAAAAACCCGGCCCAGACCTGGCTGGGACGAAAGCCAGTCCTGCGCTCCAGTCCCTTTATGAGACTCACCACCATCCTCGGCGGTTCATATCCTCTGGGCAGCCTCCTCAGGGTGGCCCTCAGCGCCTGGCAGGGCACCGCAAGGGCCAGAAGATCGGCTCCAGCCAGTGCCTCTTCTATATCCGAGGTATAGTGTAGTTGGCTGGGTATCCTTGCCCCAGGCAGAATACCGGGCAGCCTGCGCTTGTGTTTCAGCTTCTTTACCCGGGCGGTATCAATCTCCCACAACCTCACATCGTGGCCCTCACGTGAGAGCATGATCCCCATGGTCGAGCCCCAGGCACCTGCACCAAGGAAACTTACCCTCATCTTTTCCACAGCTTTTTCCACAATCTTGCTTTAGGTTCTTTGCCTGCGGCAATCCGGAACATATTGCCGCGGTGCGCCCACGCCACCAGAAGAGCGCAGCCGGCTGCAGCGGCGATCACCGATATCTCAGGGTTCAGTCTTCCCAAGAGGAAGATAAGTGCGGGCAGCGCGGTGAGCGAGAGTACGGAAGCAACCGAAACGTAGCCGGTGGTAAGAAAGAGTAGTATCCAGACCCCTGCTGCCGTAAGCGCAGGGAAAGGGGTAAGTACAAGGAATACGGCAAAAGTGGTTACGACACCCTTGCCGCCCTTGAACCGCAGCCAGGGTGAGAAGATGTGGCCTAAAACAGCGGCAGCACCAACTATACCAGGCAAGGGTGAGAACTGCAAAGCAAGATAAGCGGGCACGGCTCCCTTGATCGCGTCCAGCAGCCCTACCCCTATACCCCAGCCCGTTCCCAGCGCCCTTATCGCATTGGTCGCGCCTATGTTGCCCGAGCCCACCTTGCGGATGTCCACACCCCTGGCAGAGGCAGCGAGATAACCGAAGGGTATGGAGCCTGACAGGAACCCGACCG
>JABUBL010000755.1_pt1 | contig 10229 bp, 17 predicted proteins | sample 7240371 | NCBI WGS metagenome assembly JABUBL01 (sample SAMN07256343, study PRJNA390944) | subsurface metagenome | isolation source: Methane hydrate marine sediment | place: Pacific Ocean: Eastern North Pacific, ODP site 1244 | collected 2002 | reverse complement strand
ATTAAGTGGGTGGTTCTGCTGCCACCCTTGGCGGTGTCCACTATCAGGTGGTGCTCATCGGGGAAACTAGATGGCTTCAGCCTTGTCATCTCTACTCGCCTCAGCCCGTAGGTCGTGGCCAGTGCGAGGTAGTAGAGCTCGATATCCTTAAGGAGCCCCTGTCTCCCCAGGGTTATCATGCTGCCGACTGCTTTCTTGCTCAGTATGGTGCGCCGGATCTCGTCGGGTCTTACCCGTCTTAACGGGAGTTTGGGGAAGTCTTCTCCTTTGGGTCCCGCGCCCCATCCCTGGACTCGAGCGACAACTTTTATAGCTTTGAGGTCCTTTTCGATGGTGCTCTGCTGGAGCCCTCGTTTTCTCAGGTGGGTGAGGAAGGTGATAACATCTGCCCTGGTGTAGCTTTCTTTCTCGCCGCATACCTGCTCAAATTCGGCAGCTACTGCTCCCCACTCTTTAGCCACTGCCTCCGTCTTGCCGAGACCCATAAGTTCGTTGTAGACAATTTCTTTTAGCATAGTAGGCACACCTCCACGGCGTATTCCGGCAGCGTTAATAGGGAATCTATCTCGTAGGGGACCGTTAAAAGGGGTTGGGATTTGTTAGCGTCGTCGGTGACTATATGATACCCCCGCTCTTCTTGAGGGAGGCAAATAAAAAAGCAGTCGGTCAAAGCTGACACGGCTGCTACTTTGGTATCGCTTTTAGGATCTTTAGTATCGTTTTGTAGGAGGCTGGTGGCAGACAAAAATATAGGGCCCCAACTCCGGTTGGCTAAACAGTCAGTCTTATCAGGACTGACGCCTCTAATTCGAGTACTTATCATTGTTTACCTATGCCCATTCGCTCTATCGGATTAGCGGTCTTTAGGAATTTATCTAGCTTTTGCTCCTCTTTGTCTATCCACTCGTTTAAGTTATCTACAGGGCAACCTAGCTCCTTGAGCCTTGTGGAGATTTCCCTTAGATGTTTAATGTCTTCTGGTGTTTTCATCTCTACTCCGAAACATAATCGCTATTATCTATCTTTCTGTGGGCTCGGTTGGATTTGAACCAACGCCCTCACGCTTATCAGGCGTGCGCTCTAACCAACTGAGCTACGAGCCCATTTCTACTCATTGACCGGAGGCTTGAGTCGTGCTAGAATAAAGACAAGGGTAGAGGTTGCACCGCCTCATTGCCACCTTTGTTTAAGCCGTCTGAGCAAACATTTCAGGCGGCTTCTTCATTCTTTAGCCTCTCTTTCTTCAGGCGTTCGACTTCACTGATTGGAACGAATAAAATACCACCGAGTTTGATGGTGTTGAGCTTGCCATCCTTAATCCATTGATAGGCTGTTACTCGGCTCACATTAAGGTCTTTCGCTGCTCGCCCGACCGACATCAGATCGTCTGTGGTGACTTTTATTGATTCCACTTAACACCTCTTCCAATAGACCTTAACAAGTGTAAAGTATTTTTAGGCATTTGTCAATACCTTTGAGGGTCAGTTTTAGGCAAATTCTGGGGGGCATCTAAGGCGCCAGGTCTAAATTTCGCCGTTTTTCTCACCCGGTAGATTGGGGCTGAAAAAGGCAAAAAGAGAGAGCCAAAGCTAGCCAGCCGGGGCCTACCACTATTTTTCTGAAGCTAAACGCGCTGTAGTCAAAAATAAAGCCTCTTCCCAGGCTTTAGAATGGTATTGTACCTCTGTGTCTGAGAGGAGCTAAGCCCCTCTTTTCTCCGGGAGAAAATTTTCTCTACCAGAATTGGTAAAACTCGTAAAAGAAGGAGAGGGGGCACCCGGGGTGAGGTTGATAAACAACATGACCAAAAATCATGTTGTTTTCCCCTGGGCAATTAAGAGAGAGGAGAGCTGCCCTATATAGAAAAAGCCCTGATAGTGGGTGTCACTACCAGGGGTAAGACAGGAAACAGATGACGGTAGCACCTGCATCCACAAAAAGTATAGCACAACAGAGCAAAGTCAAGCAATATCCCTTTGAGTAGGGAAAGAGAGGCGATGCCTCTTTGAAGGGGCTAAGCCCCTTCAGCTCAGTGTTCCTTTATCCACCGAATAAGGTCTTCTTTTAAGAAGACCCTTTGCCTGCCAATCTTGTGAGAGGGGAGACCCTGCTTGATGAGTCTATATAGTGTCTCATGGCTAATATTTAAGAACTTCTGTGTCTCTCTGAAGGTATAGAATATTCGCTCAATACTCTCTTCTTCTTTTGGTGAAATTGATAGCCTCCTAGATTTAGGGGTAATCTTATCAAATGTGGGCAGGGTGAGGCAAATCTAGATATAATGCAGTATTATGAGTAACAGTGAGTAACAGTGAGTAACCCCTTGACAAAGCCTGAATAACGTGCTACTAATTAAGAAAGGAGATAGGATGCCTAGACCAAGGGTGACCAATCAGCTGACAACAAGTCAAGTGGCCAAGCAGCTCGGTATGAGTATCGGCCGGGTGGTAAGTTGGGTTGAACGTGGGGCTCTGCCGCCACCGAGCTTTATCGACAATAATGGCGTCAGATACTTTGACCAGGAGTGGCTGAGGAAGGCCAAGGAGGTTGTAAAGGTAAAAGGGGCAATTAGCTAAATGAAAAAGACCTGCGGCAACAGGTCTCTTCCGGAGAAAATATGCGTGATGGTGGTTAGACCATCTTTATTATTGTAGCACTATTCTAACCAGTTTTCAAGAATTAACGTGAATGGCTAAAAAACGGGCCACCATCAATATTAGCCAGGAGGCTAAGTCCGAGCTCGATGCCGTCAAGTTTCCCGGACAGAGCTATAACGGCATTATTCGGGAGCTGGTCAATTTCTGGAGGGTTAAAAATAAGGATTACTGGACTCGGAGACAAGCTCAAAGGAGGTGATGGCCTATATGAAATAAACTGGGGTGTAGGAGGAATAAAATTATTAAAGGAGATTAAGTTTGAATAAGAAGTTTTTAAGTATCCTGTTTACCCTGGTGCTGGTGCTGAGCCTGAGCTTGGTGACGGCAGCGCCGGTGGCGGCGGCCGAGGACGAAAGTGTTTTCACCGTTGAGGGCGGCACATATACAACTACCCCTATAGACCCCGAACCCTATGCGACAGGGGACATATCGGCTAGCCTGACCGGTTCATGGGTGAATCCACCCGTGCTTGGTGACTTCGTTGCCATCGGTACAGGCCTCTTATATATCACTGATATGTATCCGTTGGCTGGGACAACAGCGACAATTGACGTCAGTGGAACCTTGTCTGCAACGGACATCACCTTCTCTGGTACTGCTGTACGGATTGAAGGTGACTATATTACTCCTGATGCCATAAGCAGTATTGCTGGTACTCTTACCATTCAAACTGATGGTACTTTTGTTGCTGCTCTTATTGGTGATACGTTGTTGGACCCGCCGTATGATACCGTAGTCATTGACATAACCGGCAATATAATGCCAGATACCAGTTCTTCCGCGGACTTGGATGCCACATACACTCTGTTGCCAGTGGAGATTGGCATCTTGGTAGACCCCACGTCGGTGAGCTTCGGTGCTGTCGAACCCGGTGTAGCCGTCCCAGGCCATCTTCCGGTTATAGTAGATAACATCGGGGATGTGGATGTGAACCTTACCACCGAAATATCAGTCGAGTCGCATCCACCTGTCTACGCTGACGGCTTGACAATAGACGCCCTTGCGGTAGACGCTTGGACTGGGTCAGCAGCAGTTAGTGGCGATTCAGGATCACTGCCACTAATTCTCACGGTGCCTTATGGGACAGCGCCTGATACCTACACGGCAACGCTGGTCTTCTGGGCTGAAGCAGTTCCAGGTCCGTAAGGCGAAATATAGGAAAGAGGGGGTCTAACCAACCCCCCCTTTCCCCCTCAAAGGAGAGAAGTGAAAAGGTTTATAGCTTTACTTACAGCAGTGACCTTAATGGTGTTCTGTACGGCTCCGGTGCTTGCCGCGGGCTTGAGTATCAGCCCGCCATCGGTTGAGTTCGATGTCCCAGCTGATGGCAGCACTGAGGTGGAATTCCTTGTCTATGACTTTACCGGCGACCTTGGGATAAGCCTTGAGGATATACCACTAAGAGTAGAGCCGACCACAGTTCCAGTTACCGCTAAAGAAGAGGGCACCAGGGTAGTATTAACCTTTTATGGTGATGAGTCCCTTGGTTCTGAGATATACGAGGGCAAGATAAGGTTTCTGGCGATGACTGGCGGGACGGTGGCCATGGGGATAAAGGTAAGAGCCACGGTAAATCACATAGCTACTGGTCAACCAGAGGAAGCAGTGGAATCACCAACAGAGCAATCACCGGAGGAAGCAACTTCAGGGCCAGAGGAATCACCACCAGAGCAAGCACCAACGGGGGAATCAGAAGAACAATCATCACCAACCCCATCAGAAGGCAGCTCATTCCCTGTTCTGCCGGTAGCTGGGATTGCTGCCGGCACAATAATAATCATAACTCTGATAATCGTATTAGTTAGGAGGTACCAATATTGAAGTTAGCCAAAATAAGTCTAGCCATCCTAACATCCCTTGTCCTGATGCTTTCAGTTTGCCTTCCAGTTCAAGCGAGTGAGGAGAGCGGTGAGGTTGACATTAGCGCTACCGTACCTTTGGTCATATCTGGTGTTTCAGATTCCAGTATCGGCTATCACGGCGCCACAATCTCTTGGAAAACCAATGGTGCTGCCACCTCTCAGGTATTTTATGATACCGCTGGGCACGATACCACAGCTGAGTATGCTGACGATACCGAGGATATCGCCCTGGTCACTGAGCATAGCATAACCTTAACCGGGCTTTCCTCGGGTACGACCTATCACTACCGGGTGAGGTCAGCTATTCCTGGCACAGAGTTTGAAGATATTTCGGAGGAGGATGACACCTTCAAAACTTTATCACCGGCCCCACCGTCTGAGGGACCCCCAACATATTATACAAAGACAAACCTCTTTGGCGTAGGGAAGAGCTATCGTATTAGCAGAACCGGTGAAATACTGAAGACGATAGAAGCCACCTCCGAGGACGGCATGCTTACCATGACTATCCCCGAAGGCACCATTGCCCTGGATAAGGATGGTAAGCGATTGGCCAGTCTGGAAACGGCTGTTGATGAGAGCCCGCCTGACCCGCCTGAGGATGCCCATGTTATCGGCTTAGCCTACGACTTCGATCCCGTCGGGGCTACCTTTGACCCACCGCTAACAATGGAATATACCTACGACCCCGATGCTTTGCCTGACGTGGCTGACCTGTTTCTAGCCTACTATGACGAAGAGGCTGGTGAATGGGTAGAGCTCCCATGCACAGTTGACCCGGTAAACCACACCATTACCGCTTCGGTGGCACACTTCACCACCTTTGCCATTATCGGTTGGGTGCCGCCAGTGCCGCCGCCGCCACCTCCGCCAGCACCAGCACGCTTTACCATCCACTCACTGGGGGTTTCGCCAAGCGTGCTCGCTCCTGGCGAAGAGGTAAATATCAGTGTTCTAGTGGCTAATACTGGTGGTAAGTCGGGTAGCTATCAAGTAACCCTTGTCATAAATGATTTGGTAGAAGCAACAAAAGAGGTAACAGTCAGAGCCGGCCTGAGCAAAGAGGTCACCTTTAGTGTAACCAAAGAGGAAGCTGGTAGCTACGCTGTAACTGTGGACGGGTTGAGTGATAGTTTTACGGTGGTAGCTCCTCTAATAATACTAGAACCGGCTGCCTTCTCGGTATCAAGACTCTCCTTCCAGCCAGCGGAGGTTGAGGCAGCAACCGCAGTAATCATTGCGGTATTGGTGTCTAATACCGGTGGCACGGAAGGTAGCTACACCGTAGTCCTGAAGGTAAATGGGGTTAAGGAGGCAGAGAAGACGGTAACGATTGCTGCTGGTGACAGTCAGGAGGTTAGTTTTAGCCTGACCAGAGACGAACCGGGCACCTACAGTGTAAGTGTGGATGGGTTGAGCGGTGGTTTTACCGTGATAGTAGTAACTCCACCACCAGGGATTAACTGGCCTCTGGTTGGTGGGATTATAGGTGGGGTGATAGTAGTGGCATTGCTCATTTTCTTCTTTGTTCGCAGAAGGGCAGCCTAGGGGACAGAGCTCTGCCGAGGGAAACCAGGGTGTTGAGGGCTTTTTCATTCCCATCAGCTTAAATTTCCTTTCTCCCCTCCCGTGACCGGAGCCCTGGGGATAATCGGGCTAAGCAGAGCGCTGCTACAAAGAAGAATTGGCAAGACCCTGAATATCGGGCCAAAATATCGGCGGCACTTACAAAAAAAGGGGCAAAAAGTAATGATTAAGTTCCTACTATCCACTCATGCGGTGACAAGGGAGCCTATGGTTGAAGTATGGCGTGATGATACCTTCGTAGCTAGTATCTATGGACACGAAGAGGGGGTGCGACTGGTAAGTAAATATTTTGACGGCGTCGTCTATGACCCAGGTTCCCCTCCCGCTGTCGTAATAAAACTGTTGGACTAAGGTAGGGGGTGAGCTATGACTTGGGGTGATGTCGGGGCTTTCTTCGCTGTGCTGGTGGTGGGTAGCTTCATAGCGGGGGCTATCGCTACCTGGTGGGAAGAGCGGAAGTGGGATAAAAAGAACAAAAAAGGGGTCGGAGGATTCGAACCCCCGACCCCTTAGTATATTACTAGAAGTCAAATAGTGCCGGCTGTGCTTCCTTTTTCCTGGCTGCCTCTTCCTCTTTCTTCAGGCGCCGCTCAGCTCGGTCTCGGTCTTCCCTCACTGTAGTCCTCTTTTGATAGAGCCACGCCTTGAGCCTGTTGAGGTCTCTTATCTGCTCGTCAGTTAGGGATTCCACCCGGATATCCTCTGGCATTGTGACCCCTGACTCCTTGGTGCGCCACTTCTCATAAACCTTGGTGGCAATATAAAGGTAGATTTGAGTCCAGTCGTGGTCCATCGGCTGAGTAAGTGAGGCTGTGTTGAGATAAGCACAGGCTTCGGCATCTGTTCCAGTAGGCAATTCTCCTTTGAGTGCCCTCATATTCATTACGAGCCTCTCCAGGGTAATAGAGGTCTTTAGCCAGTCGGGAAGAGAGTCTCCCCAGCCCCCAGGAAAGACAATGATAGGGTCACAGAAGACACCCACAATCTCGGAGATGCCTTTCTCAGCTGTCTTTGGCGTATTCAATTGTTACCTCCTTTCTTTCATTAAAGCGTGAGGGCTGAATATCTCGGTGTACCAAGTTTCCTCTCCAGTCCGCTTATCCCTCACCACCAATTTGCCACAGTGAAGACACTGAAACGCTTCTCTAACCTTGTTATCCATCAGGAAGCTCATTTCATCTTCACAGCATTGAGGTTTGGCCACAATTCTCACCTCCTTTCTGGGCATAGTTACCCCTTACTAAATAACGGAATTTCAACGGTTTATCCGTTGCTAGTCCTTAAATCTGGTTATGGTTAGGCACGCATAATGCGAGCGGAACTCATCGAGCTTGCTGTCATAGAAGCCGTTGCGGAAGTCAAGGAGCCAGTGGGTATAGCCCTGGTATTCCTGCTCTCGGACAGCCACCAGGTAGTCAGTGAATATCCTGATTTGCCCACTTCTGCTTCCCCACAGGACTATGACGCTGGGGATATAGTCAATAGCGTCTTTGTACCTGAAAGGGAAGTACTCGAGCTGGAGTCGCCGGAGCAATAGGTTATTAACCCAGTAGTGCCGGCCACCGGCGTCATAGGAGCCGATGTAGATATCCTTGCCCTCTAGCTCTTTCAGGATCTCCATTAACCTGGTTAGGGCTTCCCTTCGCTTCTTGCGGAGGGGGATTCGGGCCGAGTGCTGTCCCAGGCGAACCTCAGTCATTGGCTCTGGCTCTCCTACCGCAACCTTCCCTTCACTAAAGAGGTCGAGTTGCGTTGTCACCTTTATCACCTCCTTTCTCTTGGATTTTGGGCATAGTTACCCATTCAAAGTGAGACAGTTTGCATCACTTTGCGACACTTTACATTAGCGACTGGGTGCTACCGTGCTTGGTGCTCTCCCGCTCTGCCTCTATCGCTCCATCAGGGATGTCTTTGCGAACCGACTCAATAGCTCCCTTGATGTTGTCCATCCGGTCTAGCTGGTCAATGAGACGGTTGATTCGTTGCTCGATATACTGAGGTAGGTCTTTTATTTTCTTGGCTTCTTCCGCCTTTGTTTTGGCTTCAGCGATAAACTGATCCGCCAAGATAACCTGTTGCTCTACCCCATCCATAGCCTCGCTTACCTTGACCGCACTCCACTTGATAGGCATCTTCTCACCTCCTTTCTGGGTATAGTTAACCCTTCAAATACCGGACATTTCGGTTAGTCTTTGAGAGCGTAGCTGATAGCTGACTTCACCACTTCAGGCCAGCCTTCCCAGGCTGATGCCACGCCCTTCTTGACCTTATAGAAAACATCATCGGTTATCGCCTTTTGGGGTATGTCCATCTCTTCAGCACAGGCGATAACATCTTCCATAGTCAGGATAAAGACGACCTCACTGGCACCAATCATAGTTTCACCTCCTTCAATTTCCGATTTTTGACTCTGGCTATAGAGAGGTAATCAGAGCACTTCGGAGAACATCGGTAGCTGTGCCCTTTAAGACACTCCCTACAAAGCCAATAGCACTTCCTAGTGTTTTTACACCGGTAAACTATTTCCATCTCTCTCCTTCCTATCTGAATTTGACAAAAAGAGGGGGTCGGTAATCTAGGTTTCCCGACCCCATTCCCACTTGACCTGGTACGCTATTCAGTTTTTGCGGTAGAACTTATCCCACAGTCCGCTGTCCACGAAAGCCTTACAACCGAGTATCTTTTTATCGTCTCTTGGGCACTCGTCATATTCGTGGCAGAGCTGGCAAAAGAGCTTCTCAAAGTCCCCCCGGTCAAGCTCGTATACAGTCTTACCGCTGAGGTCTTTTAGTGGCATACTACCCCCTTTCCAGCCACAAAAAGAGGGGACTTCGCTCCCACGCTTGGGAACAAAATCCCCTGAAAAAAGCAAAAAAGCGGGGTTACCCCCGCTTCCTTGCGTGGCTCTCTTTTTTGAGGTTAAGCGTTCCTATTTTACCGCAACCGCTTGCCTCTTGCGGTCACGCTTTTTGGGCTTTTGCTCGGCTACTGGCTCGGCTTGGCTCTCGGCTTTCGCTTGCCTGTCGGCTTTCGCTTGCTCGTTAGCGCTGTCGGTCAACATTGGCATTACTACCAGTTGATACCCATTAGAGCTAAAAAGCATTGGCGAATATCCGTTGGTGAGTTTATAGTCTACCATACCCCCGCAAGCCTTAAGAGCTTGGGCAAGGTATTGACCATCTACTCTCACCTTGACTTCCCCATCAGTATCGGCTACTAGCTCGGCTTGACCCTTATCATCAGGATTAGCCATAACCAGCTTGCCATCGCCAATGGTCAAGTCTATCGGGAAGTCCTTACCGCTAGACAGGGCTTTCAGTGAGTTGACCGCCTTGATTGCCTCTACTGTGTCAAAGTGGGCTATCGTGTTAAACTCATTGGGGATTAGCTTCTCATAGTCGGGGAAGTCTCCATTGACGCTCACCCACTTATAGCGGATTAGCTCGGTGTCTATAATGAGTGAGTAACCGCCTATAGTCTCTCCGCCTGCCTCAAAGCTAACTCTAGCCCGCTTTGCCCTCTTAAGAGCGTTTACTACGCCCTTGAGGTCACCATAGTTGACTAGGGCTTGCCCCTCTCCGTCATCAAAGTCAAGGCTAGTTACTGCCAGCCTAAAACCATCAGCACCGACCAGTGTGAGCTTACCCTCTTTAGCGATAAAGTTGACGCATTGGAGTATTGGGCGTGCCTCATCTTTAGCGGTAAAGGGTAAAACTCTTGCCAGTGTGTCGGCTAACTCGGAAGCTCCGATATTGGGCTTGACGGAGTTGCTAGGGCTTACCCTAACTTCACAGAAGTTGAGAGGCGTTTTATCGCCAATCCAATCAAGGTCGGCTAGGTAACTGGTATTAGCTCCACATACTACCTTGAGGCGTTTACCGATAGCCTGCGACTCGCCAGCACTACCATTAGACGGCACAACCTTGACAATGTTACTACCACCTAAAGCCTTGAGGTATCCGAGTAAGCCTTTAAGCCCTATGGTAATGTCCATTAGCACTATCCTTGCGGATAATGCCCTTGATAGGGCACTTACCAGCATAGCCTTGTGAGCTACAAAGCCCTCACCTGAACGCTTGCCCTCAATATTCAGTTGTTCCAAGTTTAATCACCCCTTTTGGCT
>JABUBL010000754.1_pt1 | contig 10232 bp, 9 predicted proteins | sample 7240371 | NCBI WGS metagenome assembly JABUBL01 (sample SAMN07256343, study PRJNA390944) | subsurface metagenome | isolation source: Methane hydrate marine sediment | place: Pacific Ocean: Eastern North Pacific, ODP site 1244 | collected 2002 | reverse complement strand
TTGGGTTTGGCGGTGTGGTGCTTATCTTTGTAGGCTACGGCTTCGGCAAAAGCGAGAACCTGCTGTTGGGCATGGCCCTGGTCATGGGTGCGGTCCTGGCCGCCACCTGGCCCAGCGTATACCTGAAACGCCGCGCGGCCCGCGCCAACCCCATCGTTCTTACAGCCGTAGCCACCGGCATCGGCGGGCTGGCCACCCTGTTGGGCAGCTTTGCCCTGGAGTCCCCCTCCCGCATGGTGTGGAGCCCGTTGAACATCGGCATCATCTTCTTCCTGGCCATCTTTGGAACAGTGTTGGCGTGGGTAGCTTTCTTTTACTTGCTCCAGCACATGGAAGTGGTCAGGGAGTAGCTAAGGAAGAAATCGAGCAGTCCCACCGTGAGATACTGCCTGATGGCTAGCCGGTCGAGTGGTATGGGGAACCGTCGCCAGTAAATGATCAGGAACAGGATTAGAGAGGCCAGGAGATTGCGCAACGCAACCCCCAGCAGGGGTGGCGTCTCCTCTAAGCCGGTTTTAAGGGCCACAAAGGTAGAGCCCCAGATGAGGCACATGCCGGCGAAGACGAGCCCGACCCGGGGCCGGGGATTCATCCTCACCGTTGGCGGGGTCATAGGGTGAGGATCTGGCTCCGCTCAGCCCCGATAGATACCCAGGTAAAGGGTACCTGGAGGAGTTCTTCGAGCCGTTGGATGTAATCTCGCGCTTCGGTCGGGAGCGCCTTGGCGGACTTGAGACCCGAGGTATCGGTGCGCCAGCCCGGAAGCTCGGTGTAGACCGGCTTTACCAGGTCGAGCCGATGGGCGGCCGCCGAGAAACCGGGCAGCGTTGTGTCGTCCAGCTCGTAGGCGGTGCAGACCTTGATGGAGTCGAATTTATCGAGGACGTCGAGTTTGGTAAGGGCCAGTTCCATGAAGCCATTGACCCGGCAGGCATAGGCGGCGGCCACGGCGTCGAACCAGCCGCAACGGCGCTTACGGCCGGTGGTGGCGCCAAACTCGGCCCCTTCTTCCTGCAGCCGCTGCCCTGTTTCGTCGTTCAGTTCGGTGGGGAAGGGCCCTTCTCCGACACGAGTGGTATAGGCTTTGAAGACTCCCATCAACCGGTCAATTTTCTGCACGGGCAAACCCAGTCCGGCGGCGATGCCGCCAAGGGTGGGATTAGAAGAAGTCACGAAGGGGTAGGTGCCCATGTCAAGGTCCAGGAGCGTGCCCTGGGCCCCCTCGATGAGGATGTTTCTGCCGCTGTCCAGGGCCTGGTGGATGGAGGCAATGGTATCGGTCAGCATAGGGGCCAGCCGGTGGGCAGCGTGCAGGAAAGATTGCATCTCGTCGCGTATCGCATCCAGCTCATCGGCTTTGAATTCCCCCTGCTGGATACCAATTTTCAGCCGGTCGATGAGGTACTGGCCCAGGCGGGAGATATCCAGCATGTCCACTGCCCGGATACCCAGCCGGCGGGCCTTGTCGGCGTAGGCGGGACCGATCCCCCGGCGGGTCGTGCCAACGATATGGCCGGTAGCCCGATCCATGGCCTTATGTATCGGAGTGACGATATGGGCCATATAACTGATCTGAATCCGGCCGTCCGTGTTGATGCCGTACTGCGCCAGGGCATCCAGCTCTTCGGAGAGGGCGGAAGGGTCCACCACCATGCCGTGCCCCAGGATGCAGATACAGTCGGGGCGGAGAATGCCCGAGGGGACCTGGTGAAGGATGATCGTATCGCTGTCGACCTTGACGGTATGGCCGGCGTTGGCGCCCCCCTGGTAGCGGGCCACCACGTCCATATCTTTACAGAGCAAATCGACGAGTTTGCCCTTGCCCTCGTCGCCCCATTGCCCTCCTATGACAGCAGTGACCGGCATGACTACCAAAGTGGGAAAAGAAACGGATTCATAACCAGCACGATGAAATGCATGCTCACTTATTTGCCGCGCCGGGCCTGAGCTCTCACCTCCAGGGAGGCCATCAGCGGGCTGGCCACATAAATAGAGGAGTAAGTCCCCACTATGATTCCAATAATCAGGGCGAAGGCGAAATACTTGATAACCTCGCCGCCAATCAGGTACAGGATGAGCACCACGACGAACGTAGTAAGGGAGGTGATAATGGTGCGATTGAGGGTCTGGTTGACAGACTTGTTCACGGTAATGAAGAAATCATCCTTGCGGTGGATTTTAACGTTTTCCCGAATGCGGTCGAAGACCACGATGGTATCGTTGAGGGAATAACCCACGATGGTCAAGAAGGCGGCGACGATGGCCAGGTCCAGCTCCAGGTTGAGGATGGAAAAGACCCCCAGGGTGATGAGAACATCGTGGGCCAGCGCAGCCACTGCCCCCAGGGCGTAGTAGCGGTCAAACCGCAGGGAGATATAGATCAGGATGCCCAGCAGGGCGAAGAGGACGGACTTCAGCGCTTTGCTCCGCAGCTCGCCGCCGATCTTGGACCCTACGGTTTCCAGCCGCCGAATCTCGAAGTCCATCCCCGCCAGAGCGTCATAAAGCTGCTGCCTTAGAGTCTCACCAGTCTCTTCAACAGGTACCCGGATGAGAATCTCATTTTCTTCACCGAACTGCTGGACAGTGGGTCCGCTGAACCCATAATCAAGCAGACGGTCACGGACTTCACCCACTTCGACAGGGGTGGAGAATTGGATCTGGGCCAGGGTGCCACCGGAAAAGTCGATGGACAGTTCCGGTCCCCCTTTAACTACCAGGGAGAACAGGCCGATGAGGATAGCTACGCCGGAGATGACGGCGGCAATCTTCCGCTTGCCGAGGAAGTCTATGTTGACGTTAGTAAGGAAGCGCATACGGGATACTCGTTACTGGTTACTGGTGATTGGTGACTGGTGGCAGTTTGTCAGTAGTCCCTGGTCCGTTGCCCGTAGCGTACTGCCAACTGCCACTAGATACTCAGTGTCTTGACTTTGGGACTTTGAGTTATGGTCATAAAAATGGTCCGGGTCATGAAGATGGCGGTAAACATGGAGGCCAGGATGCCCCAGAAGAGGGTGATGGCGAAACCTTTTATAGGCCCGGTGCCGAACTGGAAAAGGACCAGCGCCGCCAGGATGGTAGTAACATTAGCGTCGATGATGGTGATCGTAGCCCGGCCGTAGCCGCTGTCAATGGCGGCCCGGATGGACTTGCCCTTGTTCAGTTCCTCCCGTATGCGCTCGAAGATGAGCACGTTGGCGTCCACGGCCATGCCCACGGTGAGTATCAGGCCGGCGATACCGGGCAGGGTGAGGGTGGCCCTGAGGGAAGCCAGCGCCGCCAGCACCACCAGGATGTTCACCGTCAGGGCCAGGGTGGCGAGCAGACCGCTGCCTTTGTAATAGAATACCATGAAGCAGATTACCAGCAGGCCTCCGATAGCGGCGGCGTTGATGCCATGCCGGATGGAGTCCTGCCCCAGGCTGGGCCCGATAGAACGCTCCTCGATGATATCCACTGGTGCGGGAAGTGAACCGGCCCGCAGGACGATGGCGATGAGCTTGGCCTCATCCATGCTTTCCATGCCCTCGATCACGGTCTGGCCGCCGGCGATCTTGTCGCGGATCACCGGCGCCATGTGGATTTTCTTGTCCAGCACAAGAGCTACCCGCCGGCCTACGTTAGCCCCGGTGAGCCGGGCCCAGATTTTTGACCCCTCGCTGTTCATGGCAACATTAACCACCGGCTGGCTGGCTGACGATGTGCCCATGGCCCCGAGGTTGGCCTTGGCCTCAGTGATCACGCCACCCGTGAGGCCCGGTTCGCGGTAGAGATAGTATAGATAATAGAATTCTTCATTGGTGCCGGTAACGGGCAGGGTCTCAGCGCGGTTACTCCACAGGAAGATGCCGTCGTTGGGTATTGCAGCCTGGACTTCCGGCCGCGCCAGGAGGGACTCGACGGCATAGCGGTAGCGGGCCGGGACTACCAGGTCGTTGCCGGCGGCATGGATATAGCCGGTGAAGGGATGTTCGCCCAGGACTTCCCGAGAGACAGTAATGCCTCCGGGGACTGTCGTTGTTTCGACGCTGCCACCCAGGACTGCCGCCAGGGCATCCTCCAGGGTATCGGCCGGGGCAGCTGCTGTATCACCCTCGGTCAGCTCAACAGAAGCACCCGACAAGCTCAGAGCTTCGTCGACCTTCAGCATGACGTCACGGGCTGCGGTCAGGTCCTGGAGCAGGTTGAACTCCAGCAGGGCTGTGTTCTGGATGAGGTCCCGGGCCCGGGCGGGGTCCTTAATGCCGGCCAGCTCGACGATGATGCGGCGGCCGCCGGCTTTCTGGATGGTGGGCTCGGCCACGCCGAACTGATCCACCCGGTTGCGGATGATCTCCAGACCTCGGTTCACGGCGTCATCCGCTTCCGAACGCAGGCCGGCGATAATGTCAGGCACCTTGGTGCCGTAGCTGGAAAAATAGCGGATAAGGCGGAGGTTGGTCTCGTCGGTTCTTCGCCTGAAAACGTTGAAAAAGTCAGCATCGGTAGCCTGGACTTCTTCACTGGTCCGGGCCAGAACCTCCTCAAAACGGTCGTCCTTGTTCTCCGCCAGGTTGCGGACGAGTGTGGGGATGTCCACTTCCAGTACCAGGTGGATGCCGCCCTGCAGGTCCAGCCCCAGGTTGATGATCCGGTGTTCCAGGGCTGCCAGGGTCCCTTCAGAGCGGCGGGCATCCTTCTCCTCATCGGACAGGCTACGATATTCGAGGGTAGGCAAGAGGGCCCAGATCACCCAGAGGAAGACGATACCGATAATGGCAAAGCGTATTGATGGTCGATTCAAAATATGGCGTCGCTTATTGAAACATCGTGAATAAGGTCGTTATTGAATTCAGAAGCCAGCGGGGAAGTTAATTCCAGGTTCCAGCCTCAACAACTTGAAAGCGGGATGATTGGTGATTTGTGATTGGTAACTGGTAACTGGTGATTTGTGATTGGTGATTGGTGATTGGTGATTGGTGGCGATTGATAATTGTCGATTGAAGACTGAATATTGAAGATTGTCCGGGGCCCGTTGCTGAGCGCAAACGATAGACTACTGATTACTGAATGCTGAAGGCTGATCGCTGACTGCTGACTGCTGACCGCTGATTGCTGCCACACGGCCTATTGGTGCAGGCGGGCGGTTACCCCTAATATAGCCCGCTTGAACTTCTCCACCTGGTTCTGGGTGTGGAACAGGTCATCCACCGGGTGGAATACGTCATGCGGGTACACGTCGGAATCGAGTTCGAGGAGGAAGGTGGATTCCATTCTCAGCTGGTAGTCCCTCAGAATTTCCCGGGCCACCTGCTTCTCTCTCAGATAATTGATGAATAACTTGACCTGCCCACAAGTAGTCAGGTTAAACAAGGGTAAGATACCCTCATCTGAACGGGCCTTGAAAGTCACCATACCGGTCTCATCCCCCCGGCCCCAACTGACCACATCGGCTTCCCGGGTGGTGAAGTTCACCAGGTCCTCTAGCACATTCACCACGTGTGCGGGGCATTGTGCCTTGGCGAATTGGGTAAAGGTTTCGGGGTTCCACTTAGCCATCGGTTTCCCAGGTCTGTCTGAATCTAACGGTCAGCCGCCGGACTGCTGTGAAAATTGAAATAACGACACTTTGAGTGGTATAAAAGTTAATCAATCTGGGAGCGGTTGTCCGTACCTAATTCGGCACAACGAAGTAGCAGGCGGGATCCACCGGGACGATATCCGTTTGAGGGAGATGGTATTATACCTTTGCCGTTCCCACTTCACCCAATGCCTCACGGATACGCCCGGCTACCTGCCGGTCAGTCAGGCCCAGCTCAGCACGCACATCTTTTGCGGGTCCTGAGGCGCCGAACCGATTAATCCCGAAGTTGAGTCCCCTGAGGCCGGTGAACCGCTCCCATCCCAGTGTCGTCCCTGCTTCCAGGGAAACCCGCAGGCTGCCGTCATCGGCTGTTACGGCCCGCTGATACTCTTCCGGCTGCTCGAAGAACAGTTCCCAGCAGGGCAGACTGACGATGCGAACGGCCAGGTCGTTCAGGAGTTCACTTACGGACAGGGCCAGAGCCACCTCGGAGCCGGCGGCGAAGATAGTAACCTGGGCGGTGCCGGGGGTGTCCTGAAGAATATAGCCCCCGCAGGTAACGCCGTTCCGGGCGGTCTGGTGCAGCCGCCCAGGCAGAACCGGCATTCCCTGGCGGGTGAGCAGCAGGGCCGACGGGCGAGTCACCTGTTGCAGAATCAGCTCCATGCATGCCGCCGTCTCCACCGCCTCCGCGGGACGGAAGACCAGCAGGTTGGGTATGGTACGCAACGCCATGATGTGCTCCACCGGCTGGTGGGTGGGACCATCTTCGCCCACAAAGATCGAATCGTGGGTGTAGACCCCCAGCACCGGCAGCTGCTGCATGGCCCTCAGGCGAATGCTGGGCCGCTCGTAATCGGTGAACACCAGGAAGGTGGCGCCGAAGGGCCGCAGTCCCCCGTGGAGGGCAATGCCGTTGTTGATAGCACCCATGGGGAACTCCCGCACGCCATAAGCCAGGGAGCGCCCGGCGCGATTATCAGGGCTGAAATCACCATAAGCCCTGGCAAAGCCACCGGTGTTGTTGGAGGGCTCCAGGTCCGCTGAGCCGCCGACCAGATTGGGGACCTCCTGAGCCACCGCCTCCAGCATTTTACCGAAAGCCTTACGGGTAGCCACACTGGCGCCGGCCTCAAACTCCGGCCAGGCAACGCCGCTCAGGTCCAACTGGTCGAAGAAGGACGACCACCCACGGTCAAAGTCGGGATCCTGCCGCCGTTCCTGCAGGTGAGCCTTCCATCCGGCTACCTCCCGGCGCAGTTCATCATGTCGTTGGCGGAAAGCGCTGAGGGTCTCAGGCGAGAGGTGGAAGGTCTTGCCGGGGTCCAGTCCCAGTTTGGCTTTGGTGGCGGCAATCTCATCAGGCGGCAGGGGCGCGCCGTGGGTCTCGGGGGAGCCTTCCATGGTAGCCGCCCCGTGGGCCATGATGGTATGGCCGATAATAAGGGTCGGTTGGCTGCTGTTGGCCCTGCCGGTGGCAACAGCCTCCTTGATGGCGTCATGATCGTGGCCGTCAATATCGAGCACCTGCCAGCCGAATCCTTTGAACACCTGATCAACCGCCGTAGAATCCGCCCGGCTGGTCAGGCCGGAAATCTGTACCTGGTTGTTGTCGTAGAACATGAGGAGCCGTCCCAGCCGCCAGTGGCCGGCCAGCGCCGAGGCACCCAGGGCCACCGGCTCCTGCAGGTCGCCATCGCTGCACAGGCAGTAGGTTGCGTGGTTCACTACGTCCGCTCCCAGGCGGGCCCGAAGCATCTCCTCGGCTACCGCCATGCCGACGGCCATGGCCACCCCCTGGCCCAGGGGACCCGTGGTGGCTTCTACGCCGGTGGTCCGGTCAACTTCCGGGTGGCCGGGGGTGCGGCTGCCCAACTGACGGAAATTGAGCAGGTCGTCCAGCTCCATGTAACCCACCAGGTAGAGCAGGACGTACAGCAGGGCCGATTCGTGGCCCGCCGAGAGGACGAAGCGATCGCGGTTAAGCCACTGGGAGTCGTCCGGGTCGTAGGAAAGTATATCACGGAAAAGCAGGCAGGCGAAATCGAGGGATGAGAGGGCACCGCCCGTGTGGCCCGAATCGGCCTTGCGGACCGTGTCCATGATCAGTCCCTTGACCTCGTTGAAGGCTTGTGTGGTACTCATAGAATCAGTATCTCGCTGGCTTAATTGTTAGATGGACGGCAAATACCACCTTTATGGTAGCGGGCAATTTACCTCCGCTGCGGTGGGGATGCCAATGCGGGATAGGGGACTGGGGGAAAGTAGCAGTAGCAGTTGGCAGTTGGCAGTTTATCCGGCGTAGCCCAGGCGAAGCCGGATGGCAGCAGCCCCTGGCCCTCAGACACCAATTCAATGTACATTCCCAGCTATCAGTGGTACCTAATCCATGATATTCAGTTATCCAGGAGTAGCCATGCACCGTTTCTTATACCTGACCGTTCTCAGCACCTTCTGCACTCTCGGTGGGATAGGATCAATCGCGGCTCAGGAACCGGCGCCCGATACGGCGGCTGTTGCGCCTCCGGCAGTGGTCCAGACTCTGGCAGATGCCTACCGGGATGCCGCCGACAGTATCATTACCGCCGCCCTGGCCGACAGCTTCGCCTATCAGCGGCTGGCCGAACTGGTGGATACCTTCGGGCCCCGGTTCTCCGGCACCCGGAACCTGGAGGACGCCATTGACTGGATTCTGGCGCGAATGAAAGCCGACAGTTTGGAGAACGTCCGGGGCGAGGAAGTTATGGTGCCCCGGTGGGTGCGGGGAGAGGAGTCAGCCGAGCTGCTGGTGCCCCGGGAAATGGCGCTGAGTTTCATCGGTCTGGGGGGCTCGGTGGGTACGCCGCGCCGGGGGATCACCGCCGAGGCGCTGGTGGTGAGCAGCTTCAGCGACCTGGAGGCCCATGCCGACCAGGCCCGGGACAGGATCGTGGTCTATAACGCCCCCTTCACCACTTACGGCGAGACGGTGCGCTATCGCTGGGCGGGGGCCAGCGCGGCGGCCAAGGCCGGGGCCGTGGCCAGTCTGGTGCGGTCGGTTACCCCCCACTCCCTGAACACCCCCCACACCGGCAGCATGGGCTACGAGGAAGGCGTCCGCAAAATCCCCCACGGAGCCATTACCGTTGAGGATGCCCTGCTACTCCAGCGGCTCCAGGACCGGGGGGAAACGATCATCATCAAGCTGAAAATGGGCGCCCATTACCGCGGCGACGCGCTCAGCCGGAACGTGGTGGCGGAAATCGCGGGCCGCGAGCAGCCCGAGGAGGTGGTGGTCATGGGTGGTCACATTGATTCGTGGGACGTGGGCCAGGGGGCCATGGACGACGGCGGTGGCTGCGTGGCTGCCTGGGAGGCTCTTCGCCTGCTGCAGAAGCTTAACCTGCGGCCCCGGCGCACCATCAGGGTGGTCCTGTGGACCAACGAAGAGAACGGCCTGCGCGGCGGGCAGGCCTATCAAGACAAATACGCTAACCAGCTGGACAACCACATCCTGGCCATAGAATCCGATGAAGGCGTATTCAAGCCCCAGGGCTTCGGCTTCACCGGCTCACCGGAGGCCCTGGCAATCCTCAGGGACATCGCCGCCCTCCTGGAACCGATAGGAGCTGACAGTATCGCTGAGGGCGGCGGGGGTGCCGACATCGGCCCCATCATGCGGAAGGGCGTACCCGGCATGGGCCTGAATGTGGACGGCACCAGGTACTTCTGGTACCACCATACCGGCGCCGATACCATCGATAAACTGGACCCCCACGAGCTGAACCTGTGCGTGGCGGCCCTGGCGGTGATGGCCTACGTGGTGGCCGATATGCCGGAGCGGCTGCCGCGGTAGAGTGCCGGAGGAGGAGCAGTTGGCAGCTTGCCCGGCGTAACGCAAGTGTAGCCGGGTGGTAGGTGGCAGGATAGTAGATTGAAAAATGCAAAGGGCAGGGACATAGTGTCTTGTCCGGCGTGTTGACTGGTGCTAACCTTTCATTGAGGAAAATTGAAGAAAGGAGACTCCAATGGCTACGACGACCGTCGCTGAGATGAGCGAGGATGAACTTCGTGAAATGATTGAGGCATTGATCGAGCAAAAGCTCCTTGAAATTCTTGGCGACCCTGACGAAGGACTGGAAGTAAGAAAGTCAGTGCGTGAGAGACTTTTGCGCCAGAAGGAAGCAGTTGCAGCGGGTGACCGTGGCCAACCATTTGAGGAGGTGGTGCAGCAAACTGGAATGGAATGATGGCCGCGTATCGCATCCGAATCCTGGACTCTGCCGCACGCGAGCTAAGACGGCTGGACAAACCTGTCAGGCATCGAATTGCTCGTCGGATCGATTGGCTGGCAAAGAATCTGGACAATCTCAAGCCCGAAGCGCTGACTGGGGACCTTTCGGGGCTTTTCAAACTCCGCGTCGGGAGCTACCGTGTAGTGTATGAAATTGTGGCGAACGAACAGACTATCGTGATTCATCTGATTGGTCGCCGCAACGAAATCTACCGGATACGATGAATTGTCTAAGGGCGTGTATCCTCTACGAGGTCACCGGAGAGTTTATCCGCAACAACTGCCAGCTGGCCATAGCCGGGGAGGTGTAACATGCGAATACAGAGAGATACAAGACGAAAGCCGGGACGCCTGAGCATCGGCGGACAGGCCCTGCAAATCTACGAACTCGCG
>JABUBL010000753.1_pt1 | contig 10236 bp, 13 predicted proteins | sample 7240371 | NCBI WGS metagenome assembly JABUBL01 (sample SAMN07256343, study PRJNA390944) | subsurface metagenome | isolation source: Methane hydrate marine sediment | place: Pacific Ocean: Eastern North Pacific, ODP site 1244 | collected 2002 | reverse complement strand
AAAGCCCAAATTCTTCCTCCGCCCCCTGCTCTTCGTGGTCAATATTATGTATGGCATTGACTTTACCGCTATCAAACCGGTTGAGGTGGTAGGTGAGATTGCCCCCCGTCCCATCTTCTTTATCCACGGCGAGCTGGACGAGACCGTTCCCGTGGCACATGTCTATATGTTGCATGAGGCCTCTCAAAACCCGCAGAACCAGCTGTGGGTACTGCCCGACGTCGGTCATGTGGAGGCTTATATTACCTACCCTGAAGAGTATATGAGCCAGGTAACCGCTTTCTTTGATGACGCTTTAAGGTAACTTCTTCGGTTTTTGCCCCATCGTATCTAGCCAAAACAGGCTAAACCTTCTATAATGGGGGGTGTGGAGGCTAATCAGCTTGTTTCCGACCTGCAGCGGTTGACTGACGGTCTGGGGGAGCTCCCCGAGCCGGTGGTCAGGCCGGCTTTTGTCGCCGTCAGCGGCTTGCCCGGAACAGGAAAGTCTTATTTCTGCGCTAAGCTGGGCGAGAGGCTGCCCTTTGTTATCCTGGAAAGCGACGCCCTGCGCAAGGTGCTTTTCTCGCCGCCGAGCTATAGCTCTGAGGAAAGCGCCCGTCTCTTCCGGGCACTGAACCTCCTCATTGAAAGGCTGCTTGAGAAAGGCATTCCCCTTATCCTGGACGCCACCAATCTATCGGAGCGGGACCGGGAGCGCCTCTATAATATTGCCGACCGCCTCGACGCCAGGCTGATTCTGGTGCGGGTTGAAGCCCCCCCGGAGCTGGTATACCAGCGGCTTGGGTCCAGAGAGCAAGGGGGTCGCCCGGGGAATAACTCGGACGCCGACTGGGAGGTCTACCGCAAGATGAAGCCCTCGGTGCAGAAAATCAGCCGTAGACACTATGCCGTGGATACCTCAAGGGATATTGCCCCGGTGTTGGACAAGATTGTCCGTGAGGTGAATCACTAGCAAATCAAGAAAGAAAAGACAGGGGGTTATTTTGACATGACAGAAGACATTAAGAAAATTAAGACTCTGCTGGAAAAATTATCTAACGCTCACGGGATTTCCGGGCACGAGGGCAGTGTCAGGGAAATCATTAAAAAAGAAGTTGAGTCGTGTGTCGACGAGGTTAAAGTCGACACCTTCGGCAATCTAATCGCCACCAAAAAGGGGAAGTCTCCGTCGGTCATGATAGCCGCCCATATGGATGAGATAGGGCTGATGGCGAAATATATTGATGATGAAGGCTTCGTTCGCTTTGCCAAGGTGGGGGGCTGGTTTGACCAGACGCTGGTTAACCAGCGGGTATTGTTGCACACCAAAAAGGGGATAGTTACCGGCGTCATCGGCTCCAAACCGGTGCACGTGATGCAGAACGAAGAAAAGAAAAAGGCGATAGAGGCCAAGGATATGTTCATCGATGTCGGTGCCTCATCGCGGGACGAGGCTATAGCCATGGGCGTTGAGCCTGGCGTGACCGCTTCCCTTGACCAGAAGATGGTGACACTGGCCAATGACATGGTCACCGGTAAAGCCTTTGATGACCGTGCTGGTGGCGCGGTGCTGATTACGGCGCTGCAGAGAATTGCCGGGACGAAACTGGCGCCCTCGGTGATGGGTGTCTTCACCGTTCAGGAAGAGGTCGGGCTTAAGGGTGCCCGGACATCGGCTTTCGGGCTGAACCCTGATGTCGCCCTTGCCGTCGATACCTGCATACCCGGCGACCACCCCGGTATAAAAAAGACTGATTCGGCAATTCAGGTGGGCCAGGGGCCGGCGATTACAGTAATGGATGCCGGGGGCAGGGGAGTAATTACCCACCCCAAGGTGCTGGAGTGGCTGCGTGAAACGGCCAGAGCCAGGGGCATTCCCTATCAGATGGATGTCACCGAGAGTGGCACCACCGACGCCTCTGCCATCAGTTTAACCCGTGAAGGCATCCCCTCGGGGGTGATTAGCGTCGCCACCAGGTATATTCACACCCCGGTGGAGTTGTTGAGCTTAAAAGACCTTGCCCAAGCCGCGGAACTGGTTGTCGAGGCTATTAAATCGGTGGGCAGTTACTTTTAGGGGGAAATTTAAAGTGTAGGGGGAAATTTAAAGTGAAGATTAAATACCTGGGTCATGCCGCTTTTGTTATTACCTCGGATGGAGGGGTGAAGATAATAACTGACCCCTACGGGACCAGCCCTGATTTGACCTACGGGGAGATAACGGGGTCAGCTGATATCGTTACCGTAAGCCACGACCATTTGGACCATTGTAATGTGGCGGCGGTTAAAGGCAACCCCGAGGTGCTGAGACGGGCGGCAAACTCCACAGTCAAGGGGATAAAGTTTAAGGGTATTACCAGCTATCATGATGACGAGGGGGGGAGGATGAGGGGTGGCAACGTCATATTCTGCTTTGAAGTGGACGGGGTAAAGGTCTGTCACCTCGGTGACCTGGGCCACCGTCTTGACGATAAACAGACGGCGGAGGTAGGCAATGTCGATATATTGCTCATCCCCGTAGGCGGCTACTATACCATTGATGCTAAAATTGCCACCGAGGTCTGTAACCAGCTAAAGCCCGGGGTAATTTTCCCCATGCACTACCGGACGGAAAAGGGCATCCCCAACATCGCCGGGGTGGGCGAATTTTTGCGCGGAAAGCCCAAGGTAAAGTGGCTGGATACCAGCCAGGTGGAGTTTAAAGCAGGCGAGCTGCCTGACGCCGGCCAAATCATAGTGCTTAAACCGGCTTTATAGCTTTGGGCGGTTGACGGTGGTGGTATAATAAAATATGGGGGTGAGGTTAGGGGGACTGAGAATCGTATTTTGGATATAGGTTGTATCGTTCTTGCCGGCGGCAAGGGTTTACGTTTGGGACGAGATAAGGCGCTAGAGACAGTTGATAGCCAGAGTTTACTCCAGCGGGTTTTATCCCAACTCAGTTCCTTTAGCAGTGAGATTATTATAGTTACGGCTAGGGGGGAGTCCCTTCCCCGGTTTGTCGGCAGCCCGAGGTTTAGAGTAGTCGCTGATGCCTATCCGGGCAAAGGCGCTCTGGTTGGCCTGGGTACGGGTTTAGCCGCATCAAAAGCACGGTATAACCTGGTCATCGCCTGCGATATGCCTTTCCTCAATCAAGCCTTACTCCGTTATATGCTGGGGCTTACGGCTGGCTTTGACCTGGTGATCCCCCGGCTGGGCGAACTGGTGGAACCGCTCCATGCCGTTTACGCCAAGAGCTGCCTGGCTCCTATAGAACGGTTGATTGAGCAGGGCACTCTGAGGATTAATGCCCTTTTTGAGCTGGTTAAGGTCAGGTACGTAGAAGCCGATGAGGTTGACCGCTTCGACCCCCGCCACCTGAGCTTTTTTAACGTTAATACCAGGGCTGACCTGGAGAGGGCACAGCAACTGGCTAAGGAGATATCAAGCTCGTGATAAGTGTTGAGCAGGCTCTGGAGAAGATTCTGGAACATATGGATGTTCTGGGCACGGAAGAAAGCCCTGTTCTGAGCTGTCTGGGGCAGGTCCTAGCCGAGGATGTATATTCTACTATCAACATCCCCCCGCTGGATAATTCCGCCATGGACGGCTATGCCGTCAGGGCGGCCGATACCCGCGGCGCCGGCCAGGAGTCGCCCCGTATTCTGCGCATTATTGATACCGTCACTGCCGGCTCGGTTTCTCAGTCTGAGGTAGAGCCGGGGACGGCGGTCAGGATTATGACCGGGGCGCCGATACCGAAAGGCGCCGACTCGGTGGTCAAGTTTGAGGATACTGACCAGCCAGAGCGCCGGGAGAATTCGGCGGAGGTAGGCATTCTAGCTGAGGTGGAGCCCGGCCTGGAAATACGGCGGGTGGGTGAGGACATCACCGCCGGCTCGCTGGTGCTGAAAAAGGGAACGGTAATCAGGCCGGCCGAGGTCGGCGTGCTGGCTTCGCTGGGTTGCAGCAGCGCCAAGGTCATCCGCCGTCCGGTGGTGGCTATTCTAGCCACCGGCGATGAGGTGGTGGATATCACTCAGCCGCTGCCTGAGGGCAAGATATACAACAGTAACAGCTATAGCCTGGCGGCTCTGGTGCTGCGCTGCGGGGGTATGCCTCAGATACTGGGTATTGCCTCTGATGTTGAAGATTCACTGGTAGCCAGGCTGCACCTGGGGCTGGATGCCGATATGCTGATAACCTCCGGTGGCGTCTCGCTCGGCGATTACGATATTGTGCGTGACGTTCTGGCCAAAGAAGGCGAAATTATCTTCTGGCGAGTCCGGCAGAAGCCGGGGAAACCCCTAGCTTTCGGCATGATTAAGGCGCTGGGCGAGGGGGGTGGGGTCAGGAAGATACCCCTCTTTGGTCTGGCCGGCAACCCGGTCAGTGCCATGATTAACTTCGAGCTTTTTGCCCGCCCGGCGATGCTCAAGATGATGGGCCGGAAAAATCTGGCCAAGCCCGTGATAGAAGCGGTGATAGAGGAGCCGATTGAAAATAGCGATGGGCGGCGTATCTTTGCCCGGGCGGTTGTGGAAAAGCGCGGCGGTCGGTACTTCGCCCGACTTACTGGCCCCCAGGGCTCGGGGGTTTTGACCTCTATGGCTCTGGCTAACGGGCTGGTGATTGTCCCTGAGGATAAGCCCGGCGTGAAGAAAGGGGATTCGGTGCAGGTGATGATGCTGGATTGGGGCGAGGAAGTAGAGTAGTTTTTAGGAGACGGGTTTGATATTTGATGCTTCGGAGTTCGTCTTTGAACCACCGTCGGTGATATCCCGGGCGCGGCGGGTTTTGATTAAACCCAGCGCTGCTTACCCGGCACCGTATCCGGTGAGCACCAGCCAGGAGATGCTCTCGGCGATAATAGAGGGCATTAGGCAGGTCAGTGACGCCGATGTCCTCATCCTTGAGGGCACCCCCGGCGGGGAGCCAGTCTACCCCATATACCAGAGCCTGGGCTATAATTTTCCCCGGGTATTGACCCTGGATGTGAAGGATTGCGTCTGGGTGGAGGTAGATAATCCCCTGCCCAAGCCCCTGATGGTGCCTACCTTCTGGGTGCCTAATGTTATCCTGTCCTGCGACTACTTGATAACGGTAGCGCCGCTGAAGGTGATTCAGGATGAAGGCTACTTAAGCATAGCCAACCTACTCTCGGTGCTGCCCAGCAGCAAGTACGGGAGTGGGGCACCGTGGGGGTGGGAAGATTTATATGAGCTGGGGATAGACCGGGTGATAGCCGACCTCTATTTTACTCTGCCCTTTGACCTGGGCATTATTGAGGCCCGCCAGAAGCTCGTCGGGCAGGAAGACCCGACTCGGGGTGCGGTTGAGCAGTGCGGCCGCGTTTTCGTCGGCGAGCCTTATGAGGTAGACAGCGAAGCTTCAGGAGTATTGGGTCTTAGGACCGATTACCTTGATTTGATTAAAGAAGCCCGGGTGGGGCTAGAAAGCTAGGTGTAGAGCATGGGTGATGGGCAACCCGCTGAGCGCTGGTTTATCGATTTAGAATGGCTTGAGCAGCATAATCGTTCGTTTCTGGTTCTGGCGACGGGCTGCCTGTGCCCCGACTGCCTTGAGCAGCTGGAAGGGGGCAAGGAGCCGATGTCGGCGGCTGACCTGCTGGCTCATATCAGGGATTGCTGCTCCCAGACCCCGGGATTTATTACCGAGAAGTCGCCGGTTTCTGAGAGCGTATTTCGCCTCTTCCTGGCTAACGGTAACCAGCCCCTCGCTCTGGCAGAGCTGGCCAGTCAGCTGGTGGAGCGGTGGGGTGATGCTCCCCAGCGCACCCCGGCGGAGTTTTTATCCCGCCTGCTGGAGAGCGACCACTACTATGGGCTGAGGCAGGTTGAAGAAAATCAAGGGGGGTGATGCCTAGTGTCCTGTTACCTGCGGCATATAAAAGACGTCCTTGATGAGGTGGGGATAGTGGTTACCCCAGCCAACAGGAAGCAGATTGACCAGGCTGTTCATCAGGCGGTCGGCGTGGCGTACAAAGATTGCCCGGCTACCTGGAATAGGGTTAAAGAAGAGCTGAAGGACGAGAGAAAACGTAAAGCCCTGGTCACGCAGCTTCAAGCGGCGGCAGGCTAAAAGGGTTGACTAATACTTCACGCTGAACTCGGTATAGCGCCCGCTATGTTCTGACCAGTTGGTAATTACCTTGTCTACCTTAGCTGCTGGCGGGCCCACCATAAGGTAGGTGACTAGCTCTTCCAGCCGCTTTCTTTCTCCCTCGGCAATAACCTCTACCGAGTCCCCTCGGGGCAGATTGTGCACGTAGCCTTTCAGCCCCAGCCCCTTAGCCTTTTGGGAGGCAAAGGCGCGGAAGAAGACGCCTTGAACATCGCCGTACACCATGGCTCTAACCGAGGCTAAATCAGTCGTTTTCATCGTTCTATCTCATCACGAATCTCAGTGGTCGGGGGAACTGCTCTTTATCCAGTCGGAACAAGCCTTCCTGGTGAGCCAGGTCAATGGCATCGTCAAACTCTTGACCCTGCAGGGGGCGGTTAATCTCAGGGATGTCAAAAGCCTTATGGCAGGGGCGGTACTGGGCCATAATGTTCAGATGGGTATTGGTGGAAATCTCCCCGGCGAGGAACTTTACCACTTCTTCAGTCCCCGCCAGCCCGCCGGGCAGTACCAGGTGGCGCACCAGCAAGCCACGCTTGGCTACGCCCTGTTCGTCCAGTTGGAGGTCGCTCACCTGGCGGTGCATCTCCCTGACCGCAGCCCTGTTTATCCTGGGGTAGTCTTTTATCCCCGATAGCTCCTCGGCGGTTTTTGCGTCGGAGTATTTCATGTCGGGCATATAGATATCAATAATGCCGTCAAGTATCTTTAGTGTTTCCATAGCGTCATAGCCGCCAGTGTTATAGACCAGGGGCAGGTGGAGCCCTTTAGCCGCCGCCAGGTCCAAAGCGTCCAAGATATAGGGCACCACGTGGCTGGGGCTGACCAGATTTATGTTGTGGCAGCCCCTCTCCTGCAGCGAGAGCATCATGCTGGCCAGCGTCTCCTTGGCTACCGGACTTCCCTCGCCGAGCTGGCTTATGGTGTAGTTCTGGCAGAAGGCGCAGTGCAGGTTGCAGTAGGTGAAGAAGATAGTCCCCGAGCCGTGGCTGCCCACCAGAGGCGCTTCCTCCCCCAGGTGGGGACCGTAGCTGGAGACCATGACCTCGGTGGTAACCCGGCACTGGCCGCTCTCACCAGCCAGGCGGTTGACCCCGCAGCCGCGGGGACACAGCTGGCATTCTTCTAGGATGGCTCTGGCTCTCTCCGCCCGAGCCCTTAACTCCCCGCTATGGTGAAGCTGTTGGTAGGCGGCTATCTCTCTGCCTCCTCCTCTTTTCCCTTCTTCCCCTTTTTAATCACTTCCACCGTGGCTGGTGGGGTCAAGATAGTGGGGCGGGCTATTTTCTTGTCGTCCCTTTTCGGCCTCTTCGCTTCTCGGTGTCGGTAATCTCGACGCCCCATAGTCACACCTCTATCTTAAGTATAGTCGATGGCGACCTGACTAGTTAAAGTTTAGCAAAGGGGGGCTATGGTGTAAAGTGGTCGGGGAGCTGGGCTAAAGCCGAGCGGGCGGCTTCTGTCTCAGCCGCCTTTTTGCTTTTGCCCGACCCCCGCCCCAGAACGCTGTCACCTACCCTCACCTCAACGGTGAAGCTGCGGTCGTGGGCTGGCCCCACGGCTTCTATTACCCTGTAGCTGGGCTTTGGCTGCCGTCGGGCCTGAATAATCTCCTGTAGCTTTGATTTATAATCAGCCTCCACCCCCTGGCTCGGCACTTTCTTTAGCTTTTTATCGGCTAGCTTGAGGATAAACTTCCTGGTAGCAGCCAGCCCCCCGTCTAGGAAAATAGCGGCAATTACCGCCTCCAAAGCCCTGGCCAGGTTAGCTGGCTTACGCCTTCCCCCGCCGGCTTCTTCCCCCTTTCCCAGATAGAGGTAATCGCCCAGTTTGATAGCCTTAGCCATGCGGGCGAGGGCACTCTGGCGCACCAGGGATGAGCGCAGTCGGGTCATCTCCCCTTCGTTGAACTGGGGGAAGCGTTGATACAACTCTTGGGCGGTGATGATACCTAAGACGGCGTCGCCCAGGAACTCAAGCCTTTCGTTATCGCCTTCGGCAACCCCCGGGTTCTCATTGACATAGGAGCTGTGGACCAAGGCTTGCTCCAGTAAAGACGGGTCTTTAAACCTGATTTTCAGGGTCTTTTGCAGGGTGGATAAATCGGCCAAGGCTTTGCTCCTTTCTTAATAGTTTAGCATAAATATTCAGGGGTGTGGTGTCAAATGGCTGTTATTGCCCTGAGCCTACCCCCGTGTTATAATCCTGGTGTGTTGGGGAATCGTCTAGTGGTAGGACAGCGGACTCTGGATCCGCAAGGGAAGGTTCGAGTCCTTCTTCCCCAGCCACTTTTTTTAAGGGGGCCAATGTGAAGCCGCTTAAAATCGATTTATCCATATACAAAAAATTCAATTTTGAGAGGTCTCCGGTAGGTGTCAAGTTTCTGCCCCTCAAGCCAGAGGGAATTGAGAGGATAAAGAAAAGGTTATCCTTTTGTGAGATGTGCAAAGAAGCACAAACTAGCCGCCCTTTTTACGTACAAAGAGAAGACTTCCACTGCATAGAACCGTTACTGTTGGGCATGGAGGACCCCGACCCGATGCTCCTCAGCGGACTGGTTGGAGAAACGGATGGGCTCTTTGAGGAAGCGCGGGCTAACCGGAACATCTACCAGTACCTGCCCAAAATGCTGAAAGGCTCCGTGAACTACGTCGCTTTCTCAGCTATAGACCAGCTTACCTTCGATCCGGATGTATTAGTTATCACGGCGAACGTGACTCAAACATACCACATACTGCGAGCATTGGGCTATTCATCTGGGGAAATGTGGTCCGCCAAGGGAACATCGGCGGCAGCCTGCTCATGGCTATATATTTATCCCGTCTTAAGCGGCGAAGTAAATTTCACTATCACCGGCATTAGCCTGGGGATGCGGGCCTTGAAAGTATTTCCGGAAGGTCTGATACTTATCTCCATACCTTGGACCAAGCTCCCCATGATAACGGAAAATCTGCAAAATATGAGCTGGACGCTTCTCTCGGATACTATTACCGGGGATGAACATAAGAAACGCGTTGATATACTATTTAACGAATTAAGGCAGAAAATAGGTAACGGTTAAGCTACAGAGGCAAGAAAACGGGTGACCTTGAGATATGGATTAGCCTGCCAAGAGGTTTTTCCGCAACTTACCCCGTAAGACATAGTTTCAGGAGGCCAAAATGAGACCGCTTCAAACCGATTTATCCATCTATAAAAAATTCAATTTCAAGAAGCCGCCGGTAGCTGTCAAGTTTTCGCTGAGCAAACCGGAAGGAATCAAGCAGCTGGACAAGGCTATCCCTTTCTGCGAAATGCTCAGAGAAGCCCAGCAAAGGGGCGCCCCCTTTTACTTCAGCCGGGAGAATGAGAGTTGTGTCGGCAAGATAGTATTGGGTATGGAGGACTTTCCGCTGTTCGTGGAAGGCGGGCTGATTGGGCCCAAGCTCGGCATCTTTCAGGAGGCGCGGGCTAACAATAAAATCTATCAATACGTTCCTCGCTTCACCCCAGGGCTGGTTAACTATGTCGCTTTCGCCCCCTTAGACAAATTGACCTTCGAGCCGGACCTCTTAGTTCTTACCGCCACCCCCAGCCAGGCGGAAATCGTGCTCAGGGCGATGAGCTATTCCACCGGCGAGTTGTGGGAGACCAGGGCAACGGGCGTATTGGGCTGCGCCTGGCTTTACATTTATCCCTTCCAAAGCGGCAAGGTGAACTACACGGTTACCGGGCTGGCTTTTGGGTCGAAAGCAAAAGAGGTATTTGAGGAAGGATGGATGCTGGTATCTATCCCCTATAACTGGCTTCCGATTATAACGCAGAACCTACAAGAGATGGAATGGGTTCTTCCCTCGTATACCGATGGCCGGGAAAAGTTCCTGAAGCGGGAGCAAAGAGTATTTGACGAAGCAACCAAAGAGGCGGAGAATCCATAAGACCTTAAGATAAGTGGGGATTAGCTTGCCGTTTTAGCTCGGCGCTGGTATAATAGCTGTGGCTGGCTCTAGAGATAGCTTGATATGGTGCCTTAGGTAGCCAGCCGGCCTTTTTAGATGGCGCATTCGTCTAGGGGTTTAGGACACCTCCCTCTCAAGGAGGAGATCACCGGTTCGAATCCGGTATGCGCTACCAAGCTTGACTTTTTAT
>JABUBL010000752.1_pt1 | contig 10239 bp, 7 predicted proteins | sample 7240371 | NCBI WGS metagenome assembly JABUBL01 (sample SAMN07256343, study PRJNA390944) | subsurface metagenome | isolation source: Methane hydrate marine sediment | place: Pacific Ocean: Eastern North Pacific, ODP site 1244 | collected 2002 | reverse complement strand
GGTATTCCCATTCAGCTGCTGGCGTTTTACCGGTCCTTTGCGAGCGGAACCCTGCTTGGCCAGTTCGCCCCCCTGGTACACGTACACTTTCCCATAGGTTTCGTCTTCTTTGACCTTCTTTTCGGCCGGTCTCAATCCGCCAGGCCAGGCAATTTCGTAAGTATTAATCCCCAGCTCTAACTCGGGATGTTCCCAGCTGATCTCTACGGGGATGGTGTAGCTGTCGGCCTGAAAGGTCAGCCGCTTGGTCACTCGTGCCCCGGAAGCAAAGGTGTGTCTATAGGCCAGGGTAAGGGAGCCTTCCGTCAAGTAGGTACGGTCAATGCCGGGCGCTTCCAGCACCTCAAAATGCTGTACAAGATAAGTGCTGTCACCATCCAGGTTGATATAGCCCAGGCGCAGGTTTAGGTCAACTCCGCCCCCGGTAATCATCTGTACATTACCCTCGCCACTACCGTGGCGATAATTCTTGAGCTCAAATTCCACCAGGTGCCCGCCACCCCTGGAAGATACAATGGCACGGTATATGTCTGTTTCTATTGTAGTTAACTCTTCTTGCCAGACTTGAACCTGCGGCTGAACCGCAGTCACTCTTGCTTTGAGGACCGTTGTTTCCCTCTCCTCAGGTGGTTCCGTTTGCAGCGTGTCAACCGGGCGGGGTAGCAGGGTATCAGCACCTGTCAAGGCTCTTTCGCTGGCGGGCGCTGCGTCCTTTTTAGCTGGCGCAATAAACCGGAGATACCTGGGAGTAAGGATCAGGACCAGGGCAATCAGTATAAATGCCAGGACGGTTTTCCTGGTGTCAGTCATTCTCAGGCCGGATCATAGCTGCTGTGGGTGGAGAAGGGATGACAGCGCATAATACGCTTGCCGGACAGGTATAGTCCTTTTATGGCCCCGTGCTTATTCAGTGCGTCGATGGCATATTGCGAGCAGCTGGGTGTATAGCGGCACGTAGCGGGAACCAGCAGGGAAAAGGTGTTCTGGTAGACCCGGATTATTACGGTCAGGATCTTAACTATCGCTTTTCTGATTATTGGTCGTGTCATGGTTAATCAGGTTTTGGAAGAAGCCTGTTATATCTCGGTAGCCGATGTCGCTGCTGCGAGCCTTGCAGGTAATGACCATATCCGCTGATGGTAGGTGCTGATAAAGCTGCCTGAAGGCTGCCCGCACCCGGCGTTTAAATAGGTTTCGCTGGACGTTGTTTCCATATTTTCGCGAGAGAGCTATTCCCAGCCGTGGATTTGGTCCTGTAGCGACCCAGGCGTTTATGCCCTGGTGCGCTATTCTTTTTCCGCTGGTGAAGACGCGGTCGAACTCCTTTTTTTGTGTGAGCCGCCGCGTACGGGGCAGTTGCTGGTTCAAGGGTGTTCAGGAGGAGAGAACTTTGCGGCCTTTGCTGCGGCGACGTGCAATAACCGCCCGCCCGGACCTGGTGCTGGTGCGGACACGGAAGCCATGCTTGTTCTTGCGCTTACGGTTGCTTATTCGAACTCTTATTTTCATACTATGTTCGCTATCTTATAATCCTCAAATTTAGGTTCGCCTGGAGATAAAAGAAATGTTTATTGCTGTCCAGCCTGGTCCTGCCCTGGTCATAGTAATTGCTCTGTTCGGTTGCTGCGAGTCCCTATTCGTCGCGACGTGGCAGCTCCTGGTCTGGTGCTGGGGTTATCGAGATCGCCACACCCGCCAAAGGTGGGATCGCGATGACGGGCGAGTGTTACGGGGGAACGCTGGCCGGGAACCTCTCCCCCGACCCTTTGACAAGCTCAGGGCCAACCCCTCTCCGTCGGACGGAGAGGGGGCTTTACGAAGTAAAGGGGTGAGGTAAGAAGCCCCGCCTACCGAATCCTCTGGCCGGATTGATCGAATACTCCCCTCAGCCCTATTTTTTCAGCAGGGCCTTGAACCGGGGCTCGGCACGGAGGAAATCAAATTCCGGATTATACACGAGATTTGCCCTTTCTATGGTGGAATCTTCATCGGCCCTTTCCAACAGGCCGAGAGCCTTTTCCTTCTCACTGATGATGGTATAGAGGCACGCAGATCAGCAAAGGCGATACCTAATTGAGAGCAGGAATATGTCTAATGATAAAAATGTGCCCCTGACCCTAATTCTGACTTGAACTGCCGGTGCTCTAATCATTACCTTGCTTGATCATGAGCGATGAATACAGTAAAAAAGGAGCGATTGATAATGGCGAAAAGACGGCTTCCTATCAGACATCTCCCCTTGAGCATGATCCAGTGGCGGAGCCTCCTGTTAGCCCTGTGCATCGTCCTGACGTGCACACATTGCGCTGTGGGACTGAACAGCCGGAGCAACGGCCGCTGGATCAGCCTCTTTAACGGTAAGGACCTCGAGGGGTGGAAGGTCAAGATCACAGGTCATGAACTGAATGACAACTATGGGAACACCTTCCGGGTGGAGAATGGAATCCTGAAGGTGTCTTACGATCAGTACTACACCTTCGATGGCAAATTCGGGCACATTTTTTACAAGGACAAGTTCTCACACTACATCCTGCGTGTGGAATACCGGTTCGTGGGAGACCAGATTTCCGGAGGTCCGGAATGGGCCTTTCGAAATAGCGGGATCATGATACACGGCCAGTTGCCCGAAAGCATGACAAAGGATCAGAATTTCCCGGTTTCCATCGAGGTTCAGCTCCTCGGAGGTAACGGCGTAGATGAGCGTTCAACCTGTAATTTGTGCACCCCGGGCACGCATATCGTGATGGACGGCAAGCTTGTCACCCGCCACTGCAACAATTCCCGTTCAAAAACGTATCACGGCGACCAGTGGGTGACGGCGGAAGTTGAGGTCCACGGCAACTCCACCATCAGGCACATCGTTAACGGTGAGATCGTGCTGGAATATGAGCAGCCGCAGCTTGACGAAAACGACCCTGACGCCCAAAAAATCATTGAAAACGGAGACAAGATGCTGCATGAAGGTTCCATATCCCTTCAGTCCGAGAGTCATCCCGTTGAGTTTCGAAAGGTGGAGCTCCTGCCTTTGAAGGAATAACGTTGGAGTCAATCAGGATCGGTTGTCATGTTCTCTACGCCGAGGCCCGAGCGTTGACGGTCTGACCATCATCCGCGTGAGTTAGGAAAGCCGGTGAAGTTAAAATCCCTCCATCCATCATCCGCCCCACCTACCGTATCCTCTGGCCGTTTTGATCGAATACTTCCGGCAGCCCCAGTTTCTGAAGCAGGGTCTTGAACCGGGACTCGGCGCGGAGGGAGTCAAATTCCGGAAAATACATGAGGTATAGATTAGTGTATACAAGCCCTGGAGTCATAAATAAGGGTTTAGGAGTGTCTACAAAGGCCTCCAACAGACTGAGGGCCTTTTCCTTCTCGCCCATGATAGCATAAAAGGCCGCAGCAGTGTATGGATCCCAGGAGGACAGTGAGTCACGATAGGCGTAGACCTCTTCTGTATTCCCCATAGCCATCCGAGCCCGCATACCCTCCCACGTATTTACCCCCACTTGTTCCGCCACTTCCGCGTAGCGGCCTTGCTGCATGAGGATATTGAGCTTAATCGTGCTATTTTCACGGGATTCGCCTAAAAGCTCCTGCTCTAACAGTCTGATTTCCAGCTGTTTCTCGTACTGGCGGGTAAAGCCATAAAACTTCCAGATACCCTGAAAAGGCAGGGGATCAAGTGGATCCAACTCCTGGCCTCGCCGAAACATGGCCAGGGCCTCATCCGGCCGGCCGGTACGGTTTAAAAAGTTGCCGTATTCGTAGAGGGCATAGGCGTTATCGGGGTCCAGCTCCAGGGCCCGCCTGAAGTACTCCTCGGCCGCGCCGTTGTCCCATTTGAAAAACTGGTACATTCCCAGACCCGCAATGGCGTCCGGCAGGTTGGGATCCAGCTCCAGGGCTTTATCAAACGCCTCTTTCATCCGATTAACGGCATCAATACTGAACCCTCCCGACAGTAGGTAGCTATGCCCTAGGGCCGACCAGGCCCGGGCGAAGGTGGGGTCCAAGGCTACGGCCTGCTCCAGATATTCAGCAGCCTTAAGTGTGTTCTCGCGACCCTCCCGACCACGAATATGCCACCCTCTGAGATATAAATCATAGGCCTCGGGATTCACCTGGGGTGCGGAGGCCAGGCGGATCTCTTCCTGGGGAGTCAGTTTTGCCCGGATCTCCTGGGCGATGGCCAGGGTAACGTCGTTGTATAAGGCAAACACATCCTCAATTTTCCGCTCGTAAGTATTATTCCATAGATGGCGATCTTTGCTGTCAATCAGCTGGGTAGTGATTCGTACCCGCTCTCCCACCAGTTGGGCCGAGCCTTCTAACAGAGCGTCCACGCCCAGTTCTGAGGCAATCGCAGGCATGGTTTTTTCAGAGTCTTTATATTGCAGGGTGGACCGCCGGGAAATCACTGTGACGGCACCGATATTGCTCAGTGCAGATATCAGCGCTTCGTGCATCCCCTCAACAAAATACTCCTGTTCCGGATCGCCCATCAGGTCCTCCAGAGGCAGAACAGCGATGGAGCGTATGGGAGCACCGCCCGGTGAGGGAAGCCTGAGCCACGACCAGATACCGAAAACAATTGCCAGCACGGCGATAACGGCCAGGGACTTGTTGCCTACAAGGGGGTGGTGCGGGGCTTTGGCTGCGGTGGGTTCCCGCTTAGGCTTGGCCCGCACCAGGCCCTTTTCGGTGAGGTCAAAGGCCCAGGCCATACCGACGGCGATGAAAAAGCCCAGGGCCAGCAACACGATGATGGTGGTGCCGACCCACTCAGGAATGCGGAGGTAGTCAAAGGCGCCGTCAATGATCTGGATAATGATGAAAGCCACGCAGGCATACACCGCCGCAACCCGGAATACCCGGCGGTGCCGGAGCTCGGCGATAAAAGCTGCTAGTCTGGAAGGAGCATCATTCATGGTTCGGCCCCATTTGATAAACGTCCTGTATTATAATCAATATCAATATGGGGCTAAATAAAAGGCAATGCAAGGGATTTAGAAAAACATTGATTCAGCTTAGCCCACTAGCCCACGGTTTCAACCGTGGGATTAGAAAGGCAAAAGAAAATGTGAACCCCTTCAGGGGTTTTCTCTGTTACTCGCTACTTCAATAAACATTTTTCGTTCGATATTCGTATATCCGCTGGCTGACGGATCAATTCATCAAGCCCCCTTTTCAACTTTGCGTCCTTGGCGGTTTCTTCTTACTAGCCCCAAGCCTCTAGCCTCTAGCCACCATCCCACCCCCCTATCAAATCCTCCGCCCGTATTGACCGATTACCTTCCTAAGTCCTAGTTTCTGGAGCAGGGCCTTGAACCGGGCCTGGCTAAACGCTTGCTCCAGGAGGAAGTCTACTACCACCGGATACCGGCCATCCTGGCAATGCCCCGGCCGCTTTAGTTGCCTGCTGGCGCTGGGGCGGCCCTACTTGCCGAACAGGGCGGGAATGGTGAGCGTGATAGCCGGGACGTAGGTGATGACCAGCACGCCGATAGCCAGGATAATCAGGTAGGGAATGACGGACAGGTAGACCCTGGGCAGGGACGTGTCGAAGCGGTAGCTGGAAAGGAACAGGTTCATTCCCACCGGCGGCGTGAGGTAGCCCAGCTCTAGGTTGACCAGGAAGATAATGCCCAGGTGCACCGGGTCTATACCGAAGGCCGCTCCCATCGGGGCGATGAGGGGCACCACCACGATAATGGCGGAAAAGATATCCATGAGGGCTCCCACAATTAGCAGGGCGCCGTTGAGGGCCAGGAGGAAGACGAGTTTGGAGTGGATGTGGGCCTGGACCCAGTGCAAGGCCCGGGAAGGGATCTGGGCGTCCACCAGGTAGCTGGTAAGGCCCATGGCCACGCCCAGGATAATGAGCACGCCGCCTATCAGCGTGGCGCATTTGACCACGGTGGGGATGACGTCCCGGGTCAGTTTCAGATCGCGGTAGACGAAGACCTGGATAATGAAGGCATATACAGCGGTAATGGCTGCCGTTTCAACCAGAGTGGCAATGCCGCCGAAAAGGCCCCCAAGGACAATGACCGGCGTGAGGACCTCCCATTTTGCCTCCCAGAATGCCTCCCCCGCTTCCCGCCAGTGAAATGGGGTTCTTTTGGATTTTCCCACGATGCCCTGGCGTACGCCCCACAAGGCTACAATGGTCATCAGAAAAATGCCGGGGAGGATGCCCGCCAGGAACAGGCGGTCAATGGGTGTCTGGGCGCGAATGGCATAGAGGATCACGGGCAGGCTGGGAGGGAATAGCAGGCCGATAGAGCCGGAAGCTGTCAAAAGCCCCGTTGAGAACTTCCGGCCATACATGTCCTTCAGGAGCATGGGGAACAGCAGGCCGCCCAGGGCCAGGATGGTCACCCCGGAGCCGCCGGTAAACGATGTGAAAAAGGCGCACACGAGCACAGTTACCAGGGGCGTGCCGCCGGGAATCCAGCCGAACCAGGCCCGGAATACCCGCACCAGCCTCCGGGAAGCGCCTCCTTCGGCGAAAAAGTAACCCGCCAGGGTGAACAGGGGCAGGGTGGGCAGCATGGGATGCACCACGATGCGGTAGGTCTCCGCCGGGATGGCGGCCATGACGCCCTCTGCGTTCCAGAACAGGAGCACGGCGGCGCCCCCCAGTACCACGAAAATGGGCGCGCCCAGGATGACCGCAACGAACAACCCGGCGAATCCGGCGTAGACCAGCCAGCCACCCTGAAGCTCCATCCCGATTCCCAGGTACCCCAGTACGCCGATACCGATCAGGACGAGCAGCCGGTAGCGCCACTGCGTACTGCTGCGCCTGAGGAGCCGCCAGGCCATGACCCCGAAGCCTATGGGCATCACCAGCTGGGCCATCCATATCTGGATGGGACCGAATACACTGCGCGGGAAGGCCCGCTCGACGGACACGAGATGGTAGCTGGCCACCATCAGGGTGAGGGTAATTCCTACCGAAGCGATCCCGGCCGCTGTGCTGGGCCAGCTGCCCCACCGGTCCTGCAGCCAGGTGGTCTCGCCGGTGAGTGATAGTAGCCGTCCCTCCCGGGCGGCCAGCATGGCACCCACAAAGCCGATCCAGAGGGTCAGGTGTTGAACGGTAACGATGGAGTTGGTGATACTGGTCTTGAAAAATTCTCGGGCGAAGACTTCGGCTACCGGAAGAACGGCCATCACCGCCAGGATAATGATGACGGCCAGGTTTTCCAGGGAATGAAGCTTCTGCCTGATCGCCGTGAATATTCTGCTGAACAGGAGCCTATTGATGACCTGGTCCTTCTTCGGGGAGGGTGAAATCGGGGCGGTCCATCACGTGCCGCAGGTCCTGTATCTGGTCATACATGGCGGTATCCACCAGGGTGCCTCTGAGGATAGGGCCGTACTGATCGACAAATTGCTGCCATTGGGCCCGCTCATCTTCGGTGATGTCCACTACTTCCAGCCCATACTCTTGCATCACTGCCACCGCTTCATCGTCGGCATAACGGATTTCATCCTTGATACGCACTACCCGTTTTTTCACTGCTGCCCTGAGCCTGGGGCGTAGATTCTCAGGGATGCGGTTCCAGGACTTTCGATTGATGATGAGACCGCCGGTCATGGCTGCCCAGGGCAGGTTGGTCATGTACTTGATGATGCCGAACCACTGGAAGGCGGCCACAGTCAGAGGGGAGCTCGAGACGGCATCGATGAGGCCCGTTTGCAGTCCCGGCAGGACGTCCATCGCAGAGAGGGATACCGCCTGGAACTTCGCCGTTTTCCACAAGCGTGGTGAGTGGGGGTCGCCGGCCCAGGTGAAAATACGCTGTTTGCGCAGATCGTCCGGGGTCCTTACCGGGGTCCGGGTGAACCAGTAGGCCCAGCCTACATCGGCCCACGCCAGGACCACGAACTCCTTTTCTTCAAACCTGCGGCGCAGCTCCGGCTCCACCTGGGCCCGGAGCCAGTCCAGCTCGGCATAATTGTCAACCAGCAGGGGCAAGGACAGACCGTATATCCCTTTATCAATATAGCTGAGCCCTTCGGCGGTAAGCGCGGCGGCCTGCACCTGGCTGAGACGCATTTTCCGAACCATATCGCTCTCGTCGCCGATAACACCGCCGGCATAGATCTGCAGGCGCACCTGATTATTTGACAGCTCCCGCCAGTCCTGGGCGATTTCCTGGAGAACCTGGTGCCAGGGAGAGCCATCCGGGGCCAGGGAGGCCATCTTGATGTTCACCGGCCTCTGTCCGGCCTGCAGGCTCGATAGGGTCAAAAGGCCAGCCGACAACGCAAGAGCTGACCGCTTCCAGCAACCGAATCCCCGAGACGGGAAAGGCCTGGTATTGATGCTGCTACTTCTCATTGCAGCCTACAGCTCGAAGCTAAGATGTGGTGATGTAGGGGCACCTGTTCAGGGCCCTATAGGAAAAGGTCATCGATCCGTTTGAGGAGCCACCGGGCGCGCTTCCTGGCCATGCGATTCATGACCCCACCCGCCTTAACCGCCAGGGCGCGCTCCATCATGGCCACAAACCCCTCACGGTCCTGCTCCTGCACGCAGATACTCTCGCCGTAGCTTACATAAAGCCCGGCGCTGCTTCCCTGAGAGTGGGAAAGGGCCACCTCGTAATAGTGCTTCGCCAGGGCCAGGGACCCGCCCATCATTGCCGGACGGCTCGCTTCGTAAATCATGAGCAGCTCGTAGGCGACGCCCTCCATATAGTCGGGTTGGAGCTCGGTCACCCGGTGGGCTAGCGCTCCCACCTGTGGCAGGCGGATGATCATTTCCGGCTGGTCCTTGGACAGGCCGATAGCCGAGCCGAGAGCGGCGGCGGTCCAGTAGAGCAAGGGGACGTCCTTCACAGTGGCCGTGGCGACGGCTTCGCCGGGATTCCGGGCCAGAGCCGCGCTGAAGCCGGGGTGCCGCTCGTCCAGGCGTGCCAGTCCTGCCTGGTAGGCCCTGGTATAATGCTTCCGGGCCCGGGCGAATATTTTCCGTGCCCGATGCAAGTTATTCTCCTGGATACGTTCGGCCCGTTTGGCCAGGAATGCGTAGGCGTAGCCGGTATGCACGGCCGTTTTCCGGTGGGCGGCCCGGGGACCGGCGCAGCCGGTTGCCAGGACAGTGACAATCAGAAGCAGGCAGGCGAGAGGGTGGTGTATGGCCGGTCTCATACGGGCACGAATGTAGGCTTTAAAGTGGGACGGGTAAAAGGAAAAGGTGGTAAGATGATTACTGAATGGAGTTCAACACTACTACCCATTGCGTTCCTGTTCCTGTAACTTTCATTTTATGAGCCGTTGCCTGGCCTTTATTATGGGATTTTCCCTGGCGTGGGGGCAGGTGCAGTATGTGCGTCATGACGCCCTGGCCTTCAAGGCCACCTACCACGCGCCCCTGGACACGCTCACAATGGCCCGGTTCTGGCGGACCACCGCTATTCACAGCGAAGCCATGTACAACGGTGATGGCAGTTGGGGTCTGGGCTATGCCGACTGGCCCACCCGGCCCTACCCGGCGGACCATCCCCTGGTGCGAGTGGCGGCCCGGCACATATTGGGACTGCTGACGCTCATCGAGGCCGGGCTGTCCGATTCGACCATGGTCCAACGGGCGAAGATGGGACTCAACTGGCTCATGCAGCGGCAGACCGAGGAAGGCGCCTGGCCTCTGTATACCACTAACCGGGGCACGGTGACGGCCAAGAGCGTTTATCCCACTGCACTTGCCGGCAGGGCACTGAGCCAGGGCTACCGGGTCCTGGCAAATCCCCGCTACCTGCTGGCCGCCTCCAGGGCCCAGGTCTGGCAGGAGGTCCGGCCCCAGGATGATTCACCCCTGCATCATGGGCTGGTCCTGGCGGGCATTCTGGAGCACTACCGGACAGTTCATGAAGTTAACCTGGTAGGACGGGCCGTAAATGAGGGGCTGATTATACTCAATCGCCAGCTTCCCAACGGCAGCTGGAATGATCCCACTCCACTCTCGACCGATGAGCATGCTGTTGTCACCGAGGCCCTGCTGATGCTGGAGCAGGCCTTGGTGGAGGGCCATCCCCACCAGCGCCGGGTCCGGGGCGGGGTGAATGCCGCCCTGAACTTTCTGCTGGAAAATCAGCTGGATAATGGGAATTTCACCAGTGGGCAGGCCGAATTGTCAACCTACAAGGTCCCGATGTTCGAATTAGTGGCCCTGATTAAGGCCCGGCAGGTGCGGCAGATGGAGGAGTTCGATCTGGCAATCACCGG
>JABUBL010000751.1_pt1 | contig 10244 bp, 11 predicted proteins | sample 7240371 | NCBI WGS metagenome assembly JABUBL01 (sample SAMN07256343, study PRJNA390944) | subsurface metagenome | isolation source: Methane hydrate marine sediment | place: Pacific Ocean: Eastern North Pacific, ODP site 1244 | collected 2002 | reverse complement strand
TGGGGAGAAGTCTTATCTTTGGTCCCCTCATCAATCCCAGTTAAACTGCCCCAGTGACACTTTTTGGCTTCAGTACCGCCTGCCTACCCCTTGCCCCAGCAAACCTTTATGAAACCTTTATGAAACCTTTATGAAATCTTTATCATTTTTATGTCTATGTTTATAACTGTGTGCTAAATTTAAATTACAGAAAAATAATCTATGTTTATGAGGGGGCAAAAAATGGAAAAGGTTAGCGTCTTTCTAGCTGATTGGCAGGTTCTCTTTAGGGAAGGTATCCACTTTACCCTTTCCGGGGAAGAGGACATTGAGGTTATAGGTGAGGCGACCGATAATGAAGAAGCGCTTAGTTTTATTGAAGCCAATTCACCACGGGTGGCTATCTTGAATGCCAACCACAGCAAACTCAGCGGGGTTGAAGTAGCCCGTCGCATCAAGCAGAACCTGCCGGCAGTGTCGGTGATTTTGATTATGGATAGCGAGAATGAGGAACAGCTTTTCTCAGCGATGAAAAGCGGGGCAAGTGCTTGCCTGACCAAGGAGGTTGACCCCGATGACTTGGTTAGCGTCCTGAGAAAGGTAATTCAGGGTGCCTGCCCCATAAGTGAAGCCCTGCTCAGACCAGGGTTTGCCTCCCGGGTTATGGATGAATTTGAGGTCTTCTCTTTGATAAGTAAGGAAGTAGATAATCTGCTGGCTCGCCTTTCTCCCGGCGAAGGTGAGATTTTACACCACATTGCTGATGGGGATTCAGTTGACCAGTTTGCCCCGACCCTAGGCATTAGTGAGGAGGCTGTCAGGCATCAGCTTGATTTAATACTGGCTAAGCTGGTGGCTAATGACCACAGTCGGGAGGTAATTGAGGCGACGCAAAGCCACCTGCCGTCAATAATCTCCAGAGCCAAGCAGGGGAAGCCGGCAGCAGACTATATAACCAAGGATGAGTTCGCTACTTTTAAAGAAAGCCTGAAGGAGCGCCTTGAATCCTTTATGGGTGAGTTAGGCTAGGGGTGAGGAACTCAATTTCACAGTTAAAGAGAGGCGAAATCTCTTATATATGAGCAGTCCCTTCTTGACAAATAATCTTGACCCACAGCAGTTGCTTAGTTCCCTCCCCTGAGGTATCATAGTCCTGACGCAATCTGGTCTAGTATGGGGTAATATAAAAAGTTGGCGTTACTGATACTGGTTTTTGCCCTGTTTGGTCCATTCGTGGGCAGCTTTCTTAATGTGTGTATAGACAGGATGCCCCGGGGACAATCTATAATCAAACCTCGGTCTCATTGTGCTGCCTGCAATCATAAGCTGGGCAACCTTGACCTCATCCCCATATTTAGCTATCTGTGGCTGCGTGGTCGGTGCCGCTACTGCCGGGCTCACATACCCCTCAGGCTGCCTATAGTGGAAGGGGTGACCGGTCTCCTGTTTGGCTTTCTCTACTGGAAGTTTGGGCTCAGCCTTGAGCTGGTTATGTCTCTCATCTATGCCTGCCTGCTAGTCATCATCTTTGTTATTGACCTGGAAAACCAACTGGTTCTGGACAAGGTTGTCTACCCCGGTATGGTCCTTGCCCTGGGTTTTTCTTTTTTGTGGCCGGGGCTTGGGGTAGTAAGTTGGTTGGGAGGAGGAGCTCTCAGTAGGGTATTAAGCGCGCTGGCAGGAGGAACTCTCGGCTTCGTGGCTATGGCATTGCCTTATATTCTTACTCACCGTCGTGGAATGGGGCTGGGGGATGTCAAGCTGGGGGGGCTGGTAGGGCTGATGACCGGCTATCCTTTAGTGCTGATAGCCTGGTTGCTATCGGTAATAACCGGGGGGGTGGTAGGCGCCATCCTGCTGGCTTTTAAGATTAGGAAGCGCAAGGACCCTATACCCTTTGCCCCCTTCCTGGTGACCTCGGCTATGGTTACTCTGCTTTGGGGACAGGTAATTTACCAGTGGTATCTGTAATGGCTATAGAGGCTTTTTGCTCTGCTTGACATATAGAGGCAAGATGTTTTAGTTTGGTAGTGGAGAAGGAAATGTTTGCTAAGTATGAGAAGGAAGCATACCAGTTTCTAGCCACCTATCGCTTTTTGTCTTACGCCCTGGCGGTGATGTTCACCCAGGTTGTGCCAGCACTGGGTGTACCGGCGATGCCCGCCGTTCAACTCTACATAATTCTGGGTGTACTGGGCTTCTATACCATCTTGAAGGTTTTTTCGCCTCTCCGCTGGCGGGAGAGGAGCACAATGACCTATTTAATTCTGGTAGGCGACTTCCTGCTTTGCATCCTGCTGGTTATCTACACCAATGGACTGAACAGCAGCTTTCTGCTCTACTCCCTCACTCCTATTATGACGGCAGCCCTTCTCTTTGAGGAAAGGGTGGCTATTTCCCTGGCAGCCAGTGCTTCCATCCTCCTCTCCATTACTCATGTGGCTCTGAGCCAGTTCAGTGAGAAATTTACCTGGGTTATGCAGGGACATAATCTTACCCTGCTGGTAGTCTATACCCTTTTCTGCTTTGTGGCGGCTATTGTGCCTTACCGGACTAATTTGAATATCCGTCGGCGGATAGAGAGGGAGGCTATTATTGAGGAGCGTCGAAGAATTGCCCGAGAGATACATGATGGCGTGGCACAGTCGCTCAGCTACCTTAATCTGAAAACAAAGCGGGTAAGTGATTCAGTTTCTGCCCAGAACACGGTGCAGGCGCTCACCGAGCTTGGCGACATCAGGAAGGTAGTGCAAGATACCTATGAGGACATCAGGGAATCCATTGACCAATTAAGCGCCGAGGTAAGAAGCCTGCCCATAGTGCCTGCCCTGGCCAACTATATCAAGGAATTCGGCGATAATAATAGTATTCGGGTTAAATTTGATGCCGTCAAAGCCTTTCCTCAGCTTTCCCCGGTGGCTGAGCTGCAGTTACTGCGCATTGTCCAAGAGGCACTGACCAATGTGAGGAGGCATGCCTTAGCTACCAGGATATGGGTGAAGCTGGAGAGTACCAAGCAGGCGGTGGAGCTGATAATCAAGGACAATGGTCAGGGCTTCACCCTTTCTGACCTTGAAAAAACCCCTCCCGGCTACCACGGACTAAACATTATAAGAGAAAGGGCAGAGGGGCTTGGCGGCGGTTTGGACATCTCTACCGCTCCAGGGGAGGGGACAGAGATGAGGGTTAGCCTGCCCATTGAGAAAGTGAGGCTATGAGATGGAGCCTGTCAAAGTAATGGTGGTGGATGACCATACCCTGTTTCGCCGCGGCATCGCTGTGGTATTGGCTGAAGCGGAAAATCTGAAGGTGGTGGGGGAGGCATCGGGTGGACTGGAGGCGATAGAAAAGGCTAAGCGAATCGTGCCTGATGTGATTCTGATGGACCTTAATATGCCGGAGTGCAGTGGATTGGAAGCTACTCAGGCGCTCCAGACAGAGATGCCCCAGGTTAATATCCTTGTCCTGACTGTCTCTGACAAGGAGTCTGACCTCTTCGCCGCCATAAAATTCGGCGCCAGGGGTTACATCCTTAAGAACACCGAGCCCGATGAGCTAATTCATGCCATCTTTCACATTGCTCAGGGTGGAGTGATAGTTTCTCCCCTTATGGCAACCAAACTCCTCACCGAGTTCAAAGACCTTAGAGCCGGGGTGGAGAGGGAACCGGCTGAGGAAGCCGGGGCTGAGTTAAGCCCTCGGGAGGGGGAGGTGCTGCAACTGCTGGCTCAGGGGGCAACCAATAAGGGAATCGGTGATTCCCTGTTCATTTCTGAGAACACGGTAAAGACCCACCTGCGCAATATTATGGAGAAGCTGCACCTGGTAAACCGAAGTCAGGCGGCGGCTTATGCGGTTCAGAAGGGACTTGTCCGCTATAAGGAAGAGGGGAAGTTCTAAATACTAGTCCTCCTCACCTGAAAGAGCTAGTCTTTCACCCTCAAAAATCACCCGTTTGCAGGATTGTCGGCAGCAAAGCTATGCCCTATGATGATGCTGTTATCCCAGTGAGGAAAGGGGTGGCTTTTTCGTCTCTGGGGAGAAAAGCAAATAATTACTGAAAGGAGGTAAGAAATGAGAATGCCAAAAAGGGGGGAGAAGGGGTTTACCCTGATTGAGCTGTTGATTGTGGTCGCCATTCTGGGTGTGCTGGCGGCCGTGGTCATCCCCAATATCCAGCGGTTCATTGGTGCTGGTACAGAAGAAGCGAGAGAAACTGACTACGCCACCATCCAGACATCAGTGCATGCCATGATGGTTGATAACGGAATTACTTCAATAACCGCTGCTTTTGCTTATGCTGATGACGTTGCGACTAATACCATGAGTGGCTTCCCTGATATTACTGCAACGCTGGCAACTAAGGGTGCGGATGCTCTTTTCGTGACTACTTCTGGTGTGACAGAGGTGCTGGGGTATCGGCTCTATGGTAACCAGATAGTTGTTGATGTTGACGGTGATGGGACGTACGACGCTGTTGATGGTGATGCAATCTTGGAAGTCGACTATGTCGCCGTAAGCACGAGCGAGTATTACTACACCTGCGAGTCCGATGGCACTGTACGCCAGTTTGATAGAGCAGACCTGCTTGATGTCAATTTAGTAGAATATACCTATTAATAGCTAGGTCAGAGAAACCTATCCCCAGCAGAGGGCAGGTGTCCGGGAGGCATAAAGCCAGGGCACCTGTCCTGTTTTGGGCAGGCTAGAGGCTGAGGATTGAAAGGATAGCAAGAGAGAAGCTATGAATTCAGCGACTAAGATATGTCCTCGGTGCCAGGCACAATTGCAACTGGGGGATGGCGCCTTTGAGCTGGTGAGGAGGGGGATGGTGGGCTTGGATTCCTCCCCGGGGCTTGCCGTTACCCTCTATTTTTGCCCCAGGTGCGGCTATGTTGAACTGTATAACCTTAAGGTCGTCAGCCGCATCTGAAATTATTTTGCAACCTATCCCCCTGACCCCCTTCCCTTAATAAGGGAAGGGGGAGAGCAGGTAAGAGAGGGGCGAAGCCCCTCTCTTAAATTTTTCCCTCTCGCGCCTTCAAAGTAGCCGGTAATAAAAGGGAGTTAAAGAGAGGCGAAGCCCTTCGCAATGACCTGAGAGTGTGGTAAAGCTGAGTAAGTTAGACCCAATTGCTATTTTAGGGGGACGCCCTTTACTGGCTGGGCTTGGGCTCGAGCTTAATAATGCCGCCGGTGGTATAGGGGTAGCCCTCGGGGGGAGGGATGGGAGTGGTAAACCTCCCCGTTTCCTCCAGACCGGTCAGGTAATCATCAAAGGTGGCAGGACTATCTGCCTGGCAGGTAACGGTTATAGTCTCGCCTTCATGGCTAACGGACTGCACCTGAATACCAACCTTGTGGGCTTCACTATTAATAGCCGTCAGGTCGTCGGTAAAGCTGCCGCCCATAGCCAGGATGGTGTTATATTCCGTAATAGCCTTCTGTAGTGGCTCACGGTTTTTGATTTCAATCTGCCTGAGTTGCAGCTCAGCGTTGATGGCGGCGTATTGTGCTTTCAGGTCAGCAGTCTCAGCCATAGCCCCAGAGGCTAACTGATATAGGGGGAATAGCAGGGCGATGGCAGCTAGTATGCCCAAGAAGAAGTATATCTGCCTGGCTGAAGGTTTCCAGGGCTGATAGGTTTGGGGTAGGAGATTGATATTGGGCGGCGAATAGCCGTTTTGCTCCTGAGCTTTAGCTGGCGGCATCGCCTTCATGGTAAGTCCGATATTGACTGCGTATTGGGAGACGGGCAGGTGAGACGGGCAATCCAATGGTGGTGTCAGCAGATTGATGGGGTATCCTAGTCTGGCTTCCAGCTTCTCTATCAGGGTAGGCTCCCCGGACATCTGCCCGGTGATGAGGAGGGGGGTAGCCGGGTCGAGGGGGGTATCAGGGTGATTGGTATTATAGAAGCCTACTGTCAGCTCCAGGCTTAGCCCCAGGTGCTCCGCCTTATCTTCCAGGATAAGCTCATTCTGCTCCCAGGCGGTGGTGCGTATGACTTCAGGTATGCCGTTAACTATCATGATGATGTCAAAGCTGGAGGGCTCAATATTGAGGATAAGAGCCTGCTCCCTGTTCACTGCTCTGGCCAGCGCCATAGCCTTGAGCTCCAGCAGGTGGGGAGTGATGCCAGCCATCTTCAAGGCTTGCAGCTCAGTGTCTAGCACATCTCGGGGTATGCCGACCGCCAGGACTTGCTGGACACCCTCGCCGGTGGCGATGGTTTGCCAGGAGAGATATTGCGTATCCCTGGCTAGGGGCATAACCTCCTCGGCGGCATCCAGAACTGCCTGTGAGGTCGGTGCTCGTCCTGCCGGAGTGGGCACGACCAGGATGCGGTTTACTGAATAAAGACCCCTGACGCTGGCAATGACTTCCTTCCCCTCTATGCCACTTGACGCCATAAGCTGCTTGATGGCAGTGCTCAGAGCCACCGGGTCTAAAACCACCTCTTGTTCTTCAGCCGTGGTTGGTTCCAGAGCCAGGCTTGCCCATTTGGTTACCTTTTCCCCTCTGGTCTCCATAAGCCTGATGACATTGGTATCAATTTCAAGGGTTACGATTTTCCTAGCCAAGGTTGCTTTCTCCTCTGTCCAGTGGCATCAAGGGCTCTCATTCCCGGGTTTAGTATAGATGTCAACATCCAGGGTGGCAACAGTTTCAGTCTTGGTTTCTTCCTCGCCTTCGGCTATGACTTCAACCTGGCTGGTATTTATCCTGGTTAACACTAACACCATGGTGTCCAGCTCTTCACCTGAATCAAGGGCCGAGATGAAAGCCATCACCCGGTTATAATCACCCTGCGCCCTTACATTCTTGAAGGATAAAACCTGGTAGCTGCCGTCACCCACCTTTTTTTCGCTGACTGTGGGAGGGGGAATGGAGAGCTTACCGCTTTCAGGGTCAACATTAATTCCGCTCTTCTTAGCTATACCGACGAGATCGGTAAGAGCGTCGCTACCGGTTATGGGGGCAAGAAAAACGTTTACTTCATCGTATTCTTCCTGTAGCTCCGTAATGTCGGGTAATTTCTTAGCCACTACCGAGCTTAACTTGGCGATTTGCTCTTCAAATTCTTTTTGCTGTGCCCCCTGCTGGTAATACAAAAAGCCCAGAGCAATATAGATAATCAGGAAAAAGCCGATTATGATTAGGGCTGCCGAATGGCGAAATCTAGCTAGCAGGGCATTCATACTTTCCTATCTTTCTGGCTACCGCCACCTCTCACGCAGTGCCTTCTGAACCTTCTCTTCTATGGTTTCCTCTACCGTCTTCTCAATCGTTCCCGTAATTACCTTTTTTACCTCTTGCTCCAGTTTTGATAGCTCTTCATCATAGAAACGCTGGTATAGTTGCCTGCCCCGCCGCCACCCCACCAGCCAGACCATAGTTAATCCAAACAGGGCGACTGGTGCCACAATCTCGACTACAACCCCTTGAAACAGTAAGATAATAACGATAATCAGAATGGCGAAGGCGAATACGGCAGTATCAAGGTCCCAGCGGGCAATGCTGGCTCTGACTTTGGCTCTCTGGGCAGCCGCTCGTTCCATTTCCGGGCTAACCTGTTGGGTAACCTTGGCTTCGTCCATGATTGTTTCTCCTTGCTAGTCTTTGTTTCCTCAGTCTCTATTATAACATTATACAGGCACTTCCTATAGCACTAGTGGCGTCCAGCTTTGCTAGCCTTCTATCTCACCTGCCAGGAAGTGATGGTGATACCACCCAGTACCAGTGACATATTGGCATCAATAGTTATACCCTCTGAGTCCGATGAAGAATCATACGCCGGCACGATAACGGCGCCAGTGAGCCAGCTATAGTTGTTGCCGTACTCGGCCGCTAAAACACCAATGTCTCCCCACCCCGATGGGAGCGCGGTCTCCTTGAGGAGAACGATGACTTCGTTGTAGTAACTTCCCGACACGTCCACGTCCTTGGTAGCTTCAGCCCAGAAGGTCAAGCGCAATGTTTGACCGGCAGCGATGCTTATATCATTCCCCAGGGGGAACTTCTGTGTTGTCCACTGCACCTCTCGTCGGTCTACACCGTTTATGTTTATTGGGTCACTCACCTCAGGTTCTAAAATCTGGATATCCTCACTTGGATTCACTATCTCACTACTTGTGGGGCCGAGGTAGATGAACTCAGGGGGCAAGTAGTCGGTTATTTCCGTGATACTGCGGGTCTGCGTATACAGGTTGGTGATGCTGATAGTATACTCAACGGGTGTCGTCTCACCGGGCGGGATAATTTCGGGGTCGGAGGTCTTGGACACTGCAACCACCGAGCTGTCTTCACAAGACCCAGGATTATCTGGGTTGCCCACGTCAATGGGGGCCTGGGGACCGCTGAGGGTATTTGGATGCTCCTCATCATCCATCTTCAAGACGACCCAGTTACAGTGTACCTGGTTGTTATCCAGTGTGCCACGCATCTTAAAGCGCAGCATCTTTACCTGCCTAACCTCAAAGTCCTCTATGCCAAGAAACTCCGGGTGAGAAGAGAAGGTACCTGTAGCAACAGGGTCCCACTCATAATCGGCTGGCCATTTAATGTATCCCTTGGACACTAGCTTACTATAATCAGGATCAGGAACGGGTAGCCAAGTCTCACCACCATCCAGGCTAAGTTCACTGGGCCCTACATATTCAGTAATTCCCGACGGCGGGAGGTCGTAAATGGCATCAAGGTACACTTTAGGGTTGTCCTCGTTGATGTCACTGAGGTAGTCCAGACTTATCGTATATAAGTAATCTACCTCTCGCTTATCAGGAACAGAGTCGGGGAGGTATTGATGGGAAACTGTCTTGGTCGGCTTGATTTTGTCGTCCGTGGCTAGAGTCGTCCCACCTTGACCTTCCTCCGCCCGCATAACGACGGTGACACCTGCCGACACACCGCACACGTCCAAGTCGTAGTGTGCCGACGGCGGTTCATCAGGAGTTTCAGGATTATATGAATCCATTAAGTCCCCTGCCAAATCGTCCCACATCAGCTTCCACAGTATATACTCTTGGGCGGCATCGGCGGCGTATAACCCTTTCACCTGCCTTTCGACAATCTGGCTGCTGGTAAGGGATGTACCGGTGAGCCTCAGGGCCGGGACTACCAGCAATGCCCCTATGCCCAGGAGTATTAAAACTAAAATGAATGCCTGCCCGGCTTGTTTCCTCATCACTATATCCCCCCTCCCCGCAGATAGACACTGAATTTAAGGGTTTCGCTGCGCGGTAACATATCACCTGCGGTAGCCGTAATGACGACTTTAATAACCCTGCCGTCCTGGGTAAAGTCAACGGAGGTGATGTTCCGGCCAACAATGCTCGTTATGTCGCTTTCGTCGGTACGCTGCAGCTTGCCGTCATCTAGCAAGTCATATGTGCTGGAGTGGTCTTTGTTCTCCTCCTCCTCAAAGCTGGTGTAATCAAACCACCCCAGTGTGACAGTGGGACCGCCAGGCAAAAGCGTAACAGTGGTACCATCAAGGGGCAAATCAGCACTCTCAGCGCTCTGGGCCATTTGAAGGTCCTTCTTGATTGCCAGGGCAGCCTGATGCACATCTGTCAGGGCTACAACCTGGCTGTTGGTACGGCCGGTGCCCCACACCACCTGGTGGATGGAGGCCACTATGCCCCATGTTATGACACCACCAATAGCCAGAACCACCAGGAGTTCAATGAGAGTGAATCCTTTTTGTTTCATCTCTTAGCTCTCCGGTACTACTCTCTTAGTCTTGAAGGCGCATATCGTAAGAACCGGCTTGCCCCCCTCTCGGGATACGATTACGGCGAGCTTTTGGATAGTTTCGTCAGTGTAAGTATCAACCCAGATGATGTCACCCTCAGGGGTACTGCTGCTGGAGAAGGTAACGGCAACATCCACGATGTACTGAGGTGGAATGGTAATGCTTGTGATTGTATCGTCATTGAGATAGGTCTCGACATCGGTATAATAAGGCATCGCCTTGATAGCTTCAATGTAGGCGGTAGCCAGGTTCGTTGCCACCACATGCTCATCAAGTGTGCGGGTAGCTCTGGCGTTGGTATCAAGAGCCGTCAGTAAGCTTACTCCGATAGCCCCCAGGATTGCCACTGCTATCAGAGTTTCCAGGAGGCCTATTCCCCTTTGCCCCTGAAGAAATCTTAATTTCCCTTTTCTTAGCCATCTCATAATATTGCTAGCCTTGTGTCCAGGGTTGACCTGCCTGCTGGTTAAGTTGTTAGCCAAAGGCTCCGGTGAGGGTATACATTGGC
>JABUBL010000749.1_pt1 | contig 10259 bp, 6 predicted proteins | sample 7240371 | NCBI WGS metagenome assembly JABUBL01 (sample SAMN07256343, study PRJNA390944) | subsurface metagenome | isolation source: Methane hydrate marine sediment | place: Pacific Ocean: Eastern North Pacific, ODP site 1244 | collected 2002 | reverse complement strand
AAGCCCAGGAAGGGGATATTGTCTTTTCTTGTATCACCGGAGGGAGCTCTGCATTGTTGCCGATGCCCGTGAATTCCGTGACAATCGAAGAGAAAAAGGCAGTCAACAGACAGCTTCTTTCCAGTGGGGCTTCGATATTTGAGATCAACGCAGTACGAAAACACCTTTCAAAGATTAAAGGAGGGCGACTCGGTCTTGCGATTTTCCCGGCGGAGCTTATAAACCTAACCGTCTCCGATGTTATCGGGGATCCGCTCGACTATATTACAGATCCCACAGTACCCGATACCTCCACATTTGAAGATGCGCTTAGGACTCTGAATAAATATAATCTATTGAAAAAGGTTCCTGAATCGATCCGGGCTTATATCGAAGCGGCGGACCCCAAGAAGGAATCTCCCCAGGATTACGGCTCGAATCCATACCATAATTTTATACTAACTAACAATGATTCGGCATGTAATGCCGCATCTGCTGCCGCTGAATCCCTTGGTCTCAAGCCCATGATATTGTCTACAATGTTTGATGGCGAAAGTCAAGAATTGGGGAAAACCTTTGCGGCTATTGCCAAAGAAATCCGAAGCTCCCATAGACCCCTGAAACCACCCTGTATTTTGATTGGCGGAGGGGAGACGCTTGTTACATTGAAAGAGAATTTCGGGAAGGGCGGACCCAATCAAGAGTTTGTTTTGAGTACGATTCTTGACATGAAGGGTCAAAATAATTTTGTTGTTGTCGGATTTGACACAGATGGGACAGACGGGCCAACCCAGGCGGCAGGAGCCATGGCAGATGCCTTTACTGTGTCTGCCTCTGATGCTAAGGGGATCGATCTTCACAGATCCCTTCAAAAACACGAAGCCCTGTCTTCACTGATGTCACTGGAGGATGCCATTATTACGGGCCATACCGGTACGAACGTCAACGACCTGAAATTTATTATTTGTACCTGACTAAATAAGTTTTCGTTTTCAGAATAGACATAAAATTAAGGAGGATATTATTATGCAAACCACCACATTTAAAGGGCGTGATTTTTTTACACTGCTGGATTACACCAGGGAAGAGGTTGAGACATTTCTGGAGGTTGCCTCGGATCTGAAACGGCGAAAGGCCCAGGGTGAACTACACAACCATATCCTGCGGGATAAGACGCTCTTTATGTTTTTTTATAACCGGTCCTTACGCACACGAAATGCTTTTGAAGCCGGTATGACGCAATTAGGAGGGCATGCACACTATTTAGATCCCGACAAGGTCTATACACCTGCAGTAGAAGGGAAAGAATCCGCCTATGTCACAGAAAGGGTTTCAGACGTTGCACGAGTACTATCGCGTATGGGTCATGGAATCGCCATTCGATGCTATGGAGATCCCGTAGATTGGGTGTATGGTGCTGCGAATAGCATGCTTCATGAGTTTGCACATTGGGCTGATATTCCGGTGATCAACATGGAGGATGATAAATATCACCCCACCCAGGCCCTTGCCGACGCACTTACGATCAAAGAGAAATTCGGGGGCTTCAAAGGCTTAAAATTCGTACTGAGCTGGGCCTGCAGCCCGAGTGTTCACAAACCACGGGCCGTACCGCAGAGCTCAATAATAATGGCCACGATGCTGGGCATGGATACCGTTCTGGCCCATCCCAAAGGGATGGAGTTAGATGAAGAGGTGCTGGAAAGTTGTCGTAGATACGCACAACAGACAGGAGGATCCTTTGAAATCAGCAGCGATTTCAAAGAGAGCGTGAAGGGGGCTCATGTGGTATACCCGAAAGCATGGGCGCCGGTGACTTTGTTCAAACCACATGTAGGTGAGGACAACCCTAAGAAGGCACAAGGGATTTTTGATGCCAACAAGGATTGGATTTGCGATCAGAGCGTTATGGAATTAGCCGACAAGCAGGCCATTTACATGCACTGCCTGCCTGCAGATCGTGGTTTCGAGGTTACCGACGATGTGATTGATGGGCCAAAGTCGGTGGTCTTTGACGAAGCCGAGAACCGGCTTCATGTGCACAAGGCCATAATGTCTTTAACCATGAGATAGAATGGCTAAAAGCCCCTTTTCGGGACATTTGTTTATAACGCTCAGGAGCATAAAATCATACCGTTTATAAAATTTCATGTCATAAAGAAACAATTTCCACATTCTCTTTGTTTACGTAATTGTGATCTTTTTACTGCTGCTTTGCGGATATTCTTGCGGTTCGTGAATTAGAAAAATTCCTATCGACGATTCCGCTCTCTTTCTCTACAAGTCCCAGAGTTTCATCAAGAATCCTGACAATAAAATCAGCATCATCCCTGGTAATGCATAAAGGAGGCTTTATCCGGATTACATTGCCAGCCATTGCTCCCTTACCTATGAAGAGCCCTCTGTCTTTACATAAATCCATAAGCGCGATCATTTCCTTAGCAGCTGGCTCCCTGGTCTTTCTGTCCCGAACAAGCTCAATACCCAACATCAAACCCATCCCACGTACTTCACCAATGATCTTATGCTTCTCCTGAAGTTCGATGAATTTCTCTTTTAAGTAACCACCCACCACCTTCGCATTTGTACGGTAATCGTGTTTTTCAATAGTTTCAATCACCAGCCGGGCCTGGGTAGTAGAAACAGGATTACCACCATAAGTAGAAAAATGTATTAAATTTCTATGTGATTCAGCAATCTCGGTCGTAGTGGTAACACCTCCTATCGGTATACCGTTACCCATACCTTTGGCCATATTGATAATATCCGGGACAACATCCCATTGTTCTATGCCGAACCATTTTTCGCCTGTTCTCCCGAAACCGGTCTGAACTTCATCAATAATCAAGAGTCCGCCGTATTTATGAACCAGTTCCTGAATAATTTTAAAATATTCCTTCGGCGGAGTAATTACGCCTCCAAAACCCATGATAGGTTCGGCAATCATACCGGCAATCTTGCCCGAGGTAGAATACTTGATAATCTCTTCAACCGCATAGGCACATCTCATATCACATGCCGGATATTAGACTTTTTTCTTCGGCCATTTAATTCGTCCTCCCAAATAATAAATTCTAAATATGTCTTTTCGACAAATTTTTATTCTCATTGTAAAATCTTTTTTACTCAATTACTCATTCGCTTCAATATAATTTTGTCCTACTGATCCTGAAGCTCTAAACCTATATATTCCCGCCCGGTTTCCCTGGCACAAAGTTCCCCCTGCCGACTTTACCAACAAACTTTCCATTTTTAGCAATAATCTCTCCGCGTGAGATAGTAACCTCAGGGTAGCCTGTCAGCTTCATCCCCTGAAACGGCGACCAGTCGCAGTTTGTAGCAAGTTTTGTATAATCAACGGTTACCCTTTTGTTTGGGTCAAAAACAACGATATCTGCATCGCTTCCTTTAGCAATTGTTCCTTTCTTTGGATACAGCCCGAATAATTTTGCCGGGTTTGTAGAAGTAAGGGCTACAAACTTGTTTAATGATATTTTTTTCTTTCCTACAGCGGCAGAATACATTACAGGAACAAGCGTCTCCATACCGGGCAGACCATACGGAATCTTTGTGAAATCCCCTCCCCACATATCCTTTTGCTTTTTAGTAAAGGTGCAGGTATCTGTGGCTAATATCCCAACCTCACCATCTTCCAAACCTTTCCATAACCTGTCCTGGTCATGCTTCTTTTTAATCTGCGGGCAGGTAGCATACAGATGCCCATCCTTCCTTTTGAATACAGAGTCTGTCAAAAGCAGGTACTGTGGACATGTTTCTGCCCATACTTTTACACCTCTCATCTGAGCGGCTCTTACCGCATCCGCTCCTTCACCGGTTGACATATGAACAATATAAAGCCTGCCACCCGTTATTCCAGCCCAGGTAATCGCCCTTTGAATAGCCTCATATTCGGTAAAACATGGTCTGGAAACGGCATGGCCCCATGCCCCCAGTTTCTTAGCCTGAGGCTGATATCTCTCGATGAGCATGTCAAGTATGAATGCACTTTCAGCATGCACCATAATCATTCCGCCGTTCTTCTTCGTTTCTTCTAAAGCCTGAAAAAGGATACCATCATCCGCCATCCAGCCTTCTTTCCTGTAAATCATAAACATCTTAAAAGACGGAATACCGTTTGACACAAAGTAGTTTAACTCCTTGCTGGTACGTTCATTCCAGTCAGTTATTCCTCCATGTAAAGAATAATCGATACAGACCTTTTCCCTGGCATCCGCTTTCCTTGCCTCAACAGCCTCTCTCAAGGTTTTGCCTTTAGCCTGAATCGCAAAGTCAATTATTGTAGTCAAACCTCCACAGGCTGCTGCTTGCGTACCGGTATCCCAGTCCTCCGAATAGGTCCCGCAGAAGAAAAGATTGAGATGCACATGTGGGTCAATCCCGCCTGGAAAAACATACTTCCCTTTCGCATCAATTATTTCGGCTCCATCGGCTTTTAGATTCTTTTCAATTTTTACTATCTTATCCCCTTTAACCCCTACATCTGCCATATATGTTTTATCGGCAGTTACAATTTCGCCATTTTTTATAATTAGGTCCATACAACACCTCCTCTTGAAACGATAATTCCTATAAAATTAGAATTCCCAAAATCCCTGTTATAAATCCGCCTGCTTAAGCGCATAGAGCCTTTTTTAGTTCTTGCTTCATCACTATTCAGGGCAATAATCTGGTAAGATCGCCATATGTCTCCGGCCTTCTGTCCCTGTAAAACGCCCATGCGTTCCTTATCTCATAAATCTCCTCCATGTTTAAATCAGCCACCACTACTTCATCCTTATCTTCTGAACCCTGGGCAATAATCTTCCCCCTGGGGCTGCAGAAATAGGATGACCCGTAAAAACGGCCGGTATTCCATGGTTCTTCCGTACCGACACGGTTAATCGCTCCGACAAAATACCCATTGGCTACAGCATGGGCCGGCTGCTCCAGTTCCCAGAGATACCTGGATACGCCTGCTGTAGTGGCAGAAGGATTAAACATTATTTCTGCTCCATGAAGACCGAGCATCCTGGCTCCCTCAGGAAAATGCCTGTCATAGCAGATGTATAGTGCGACTTTTGCATAAGCTGTCTGAAATACCGGATAATCAGTATTCCCGGGCTTAAAGTAATATTTTTCGTAAAAACCCGGATGAACATAGGGGATATGCATCTTCCTGGTAATACCCAGCAGTTTCCCGTCGGCATCAATCACTGCTGCCGTATTATAGAACACACCATCCATGACATATTCGTAGATAGGAACCACAATTACCATAGAGTGCTTTTTGGCCCATTTGGATACTTCATCTGTAGTGGGTCCCGGTATCGGTTCAGCCGCATCGTACCACCTCTTGTGATGCTCGGCAGCAAAATAAGGAACATAAAAAAGCTCCTGGTAGCACAAGACCTGTACACCAAGTTCTGCTGCTTCTTCAGTCAGCTTTTCATGTTTTTCCATCATGGCTTTTTTGATTTTTTCTATTTCCTTCTTTATTTCCTTTTTTGACATTTTTGACGTGTCTTCGGTCGGAGCAATCACATTCGAAGCCTGTATTACTCCGCCTTTAACAATCTTATTCATAATAAACTCCTTTCATTAAAAATAGATCCTTTTACACCATAGTTCTATTGCGGCATATCTACTTCACCTGGTAATCCAAGATCTTCCAGTCTTTCCTTTCGGGGTATCCCATTATCATCCCAACCTCTCAATTGATAAACTTCTTCAAGCAGCCTGTCTATAGGGGGAACCATTCCTTTAGCATTTCCGTCAGGTTTCGGCTCCAGAAGACGCTTAGGCAATTTATCGTCTTTGCGGGTAATACCCAACTTTATATCATATACTCTCTTTAGATTAAATAACCTTTCTCCCGTTTTCATCAGCTCTTCCATGGTCATATCCCAGCCGCATACTTTATTTATCCATCGAGCTATTGCTTTGGGCCCGACCATCATAATGAAAAGGAATTTGCAGAGCCCCAGAGGGTTATAAACACTTAACATATTCTGGTAATCATAACAAATCCTGGCTTTCCCTTCCGGATCGAACTGGTCCCACCCGGATGTCGGAACATAACCTAAATCCTCACAGGGAATACCCCTGTCAAAAAAAAGGGTGAGCCCTTCCAGATGACAGCCGCCCCTTACGGCTGTGGCATAATTCGGAGCCATTGAAAAATGTCCCCGTGGATCATGCGCCGGATATTCCAACCCTTTAGTATGAACCGCGAAATCTTCACTCCCTTTTCCTATCTTTTCCGCCGCACGCTTAACGCCGTCAGCCAGGTATTCTCCACCAAAACCCTCTTTTTTTGCAATCTGATTTATCAGAGCAATCATAGCCTTCCCGTCCCCCCACCCTATTTCAAGTCCGCCTGTATCATCTTTAGTTATCATCCCTCTTTCAAAGCACTCCATCGCAAAACCCAAAACAGACCCGGTAGATATTGTATCCATCCCGTAACGATTACAGAGTTCGTTGCATTTTGTCAGAAGATGTAAATCGCTGTTTAAGCAATTTGACCCCAGCATTCCTACGGTCTCATATTCTGGACCGTGAGAAAGAGGAACAGCGCCGTACGGTGCTCCGTGCGGAGATCCGGACGGATCTCCGTGCGGAGATTCTTCAATCTCAATAATCTTTGCACATCCAATCGGGCAAGCATAACAGCGGTAGTTTTTTTTCCATATAGTCTCCCTTATTCTCTGTCCGGATATTTTAATAATCTCATCCTTGTAATCCCCTAAAGCCCAGTTCTTAATCGGTAAATCACCGAGGGCTTCTACAGCCGGAGCCCCGCCAGCAGTACCGAACTCTCTTAAACCTATACCGTATTCCTTGATTTTCGGAATATCTTCTTTTAACAGTTTAATAAGACCGTTCCGATCAGCAATATCCGGCCTTGTCCTACCCCTGCACACAACCGCCTTTAAGTTCTTGGAGCCCATTACAGCTCCTATCCCGCCGCGGGCACCGATCCGGGCAATTGCCCCGTCAAAAGTTATGGAGCTTATCCGGCACAGATTCTCTCCAGCCTGACCGATAGATGCAACTCTCGCCTTTTCATCAGTCTCTCTCTTCAGTATTTCACTGGTCTCGTATGTATCTTTTCCCCATAATTCTTCGGCATTTCTTATTTCACATTTTCCATCCTGAATCCATAAATACACAGGTTCTTCTGCTTTACCTCTTATAACGAGACCATCATATCCGGTAAATTTCAGTTCTGCCGGAAAGTGACCTCCCACTGTTGCTTCATTCCATATCCCTGTCAGTGGGGATTTTGCACATACACTCATCTTGCATCCACAAGGAACTGTTGTTCCTGTAAGCAGTCCCACCATCATGACAAGTATGTTTTTGGGAGACAAAGGGTCACAATTTAATTCGGCCTCCCTTAAAAGCAGCCTCACAGCCAATCCCGAACCCAACAGGTATTTCCTTACGTCGTGCGAATCTATCTCTTTTTCAGTAATATTTTCTTTCCCTAAATCAATCTCCATTAATTTACCATGATATCCTGCTCTCATGTACTACCCCCATCTACGCTCAATTCCTTCCCTTTTAGAATTTATTAAAATTACTAAATATGCGCAATTTGTCAAATATAATAGATTATCCAACACTAAAAAGTATTAGATAATATTATAAAATAAATATAAAAAGTATTTAGAGGTACTTAATTTTATCATAAATATTCAATACACTTAGAAAATCCTGGTAAAAATTTAGTTGACACAAAACACCCGAATTGATATAATTTTTAGATTAATTTCCAACTAGATTAATATTATATTTTTTACAATAAGGAAAGAAAATGGAGGCCCCTTTAAAAGGAATAAGAGTAATTGATCTATCACGGCACCTGGCCGGCCCTTACTGCTCGATGCTGCTGGCTGATATGGGGGCTGAAGTTATCAAGGTTGAACAGCCTGGTAAAGGTGATGAGACAAGGACTTACGGGCCGCCCTTTATCGAAGGTGAAAGTGTCTATTTTTTAAGTGTTAATAGGAATAAAAAAAGCATTACCGTAAATTTTAAACAAGATGAAGGAAAAGATATAATTCACAGATTAATTAAAAAATCTGATGTCAGTATTGAGAATTTTCGCCCGGGAACACTGGATAAACATGGCCTTGGCTATAACAATGCGGCCAGGATCAACCCTAAAATAATATATGCCTCAATTTCCGGCTTCGGTCAGACCGGCCCGGAAAAAAGACGTCCCGGATATGATCTTTCCATACAGGGGATGGGTGGAATAATGAGCCTGACCGGCGATCCTTCAGGCCCTCCCTATAAAGTCGGAACCTCCATCGCCGATATCCTGGCCGGGATCTACACCTGTCAGGGGATACTCCTTGCTCTGATTGCACGCAGTAAGACTGGCAAAGGCCAGTTGGTCGATATTTCGCTGCTTGATTGCCAGGTTTCACTTCTTACCTATCAGGCCGGCATCTATTTTGCCACAGGTTCAGTTCCCCGACGCATAGGGAACCAGCACCCCACTATATGCCCTTACGAGACATTCAAGGCATCTGATGGGTATATTAATATAGCTGTTGGCAATAACAAGCTATGGCACAAATTCTGTGATCTGCTGGGACTCGATGAGACCGAGAACGATCCCAGATTTTCATCTAATCCGAAACGAGTTGAAAACAGAGACGAACTGTTTACCATCATTGAAAAAATTATTTCAGCGAAAAAATCTACTGAATGGCTTAAACTCTTTGATGAGGAAGAAATCCCGGCAGGCCCTATCCTTACCGTTGATAAGACAGTCAACCATCCCCAGGTGCAAGCAAGGGAGATGGTAGCAGACATTACCCATCCAAAAGCAGGCCAGATAAAACTCACAGGCATCCCGGTAAAACTGTCTGATACCCCCGGCTCCATTGAAAATCCCCCTCCGCTTCTTGGTCAACATACGGATGAAATCCTTTCAGATGTTTTGGGATACAGCAAAGCCGAGATTACTGAACTCAGAAAATCAGAAGTAATCTAATTATGAAAATAAAAGATAAGAAAAAAAACTGGGAAGATAACGTTTTAAAGAAGGCACTTGATAAGCATCCGGAAAGGAAAAAAGATTTTAAGAACCTTTCCAAAATCAGGATAGAGAAGCTCTATACTCCCGCAGATATCGAGGGTTTTGATTACTTGAAAGATTCCGGTTTTCCCGGGGATTTCCCCTTTACCCGGGGCGTACAACCTACAATGTACCGGGGGAGGCTCTGGACTATGCGGCAATATGCCGGCCTGGGGGATGCCGAAGAATCAAATAAACGTTATAAATACTTACTCAACCAGGGACAGACAGGCCTGTCAGTTGCATTCGATCTGCCTACCCAGATAGGCTATGATTCCGGCCATCAGCTGGCTGCCGGCGAAGTTGGAAAAGTTGGTGTTGCTATCGATTCTCTGGCAGATATGGAGCTGCTATTCAATGAAGTTCCTCTGGATAAAGTCAGCACTTCCATGACAATAAACTCTCCATGTGCGATTCTCCTTGCCATGTATATCGCAGTTGCCGAAAAACAAGATGTAGATATATCCCGGTTAGCCGGCACCACACAGAACGATATTCTGAAAGAATATATAGCACGAGGAACCTATATCTTTCCTCCTCTTCCCTCATTGCGGCTGACAACCGATATTATTGAATATACTTCCAAATATCTGCCGAGATGGAATCCTATCAGCATAAGCGGCTACCATATCAGGGAGGCCGGGGCCACCGCAGTTCAGGAACTTGCCTTTACCCTTGCAGACGGACTGGCCTATGTAGATGCTGTCCTGGAAAGGAATTTAAACCCTGATGATTTTGTTCCCCGTTTCTCTTTTTTCTTTGCCGTTCATAACAATTTCTTTGAAGAAGTTGCCAAATTCAGGGCTGCCCGCAGATTATGGGCGCGGTTGATGAAGGAAAGGTTTCACGTTCAGAACCCGAAATCAATGATGCTCCGTTTTCATACTCAAACAGGCGGCTCCACATTAACTGCTCAGCAGCCTGATAACAATATCGTCCGGGTTGCTTTACAGGCCTTTGCTGCTGTTCTGGGAGGAACACAGAGTCTGCACACCAATTCCCGCGATGAAGCCCTTGCACTGCCAAGTGAAGACTCAGTAAAGATAGCACTTCGTACACAGCAGATTATCGCCTGTGAAAGCGGGGCAGCCGATACAGTTGACCCTCTGGCCGGGTCATACTATGTTGAATCACTGACCGATCAAATGGAAAAAGAAGCCATGGTTTATATCAAAAAGATTGATGA
>JABUBL010000748.1_pt1 | contig 10268 bp, 7 predicted proteins | sample 7240371 | NCBI WGS metagenome assembly JABUBL01 (sample SAMN07256343, study PRJNA390944) | subsurface metagenome | isolation source: Methane hydrate marine sediment | place: Pacific Ocean: Eastern North Pacific, ODP site 1244 | collected 2002 | reverse complement strand
ATAGTGAACCATTTCTCACCCGATGGTGCACCATTATCATTAATTAAAACAAACTCTTTATTAGTCAGTTTTTCAACTAATTCTTTAGGATTTGCAATAGTGGCAGAACTACAAATATAGATTGGATCAGAATTGTAGAATTTACATATTCTATCCAGTCTATTTATTAGATTTGCCATGTGAGACCCAAATAGTCCACTATAAGTGTGTATTTCATCAATCACTATATATTTTAATTTTGTAAAGAATCCCAGCCACCTTGTGTGATTAGGTAGAATACCTGTATGCAACATATCAGGATTTGTAATTATTATATTTCCGTAAGTTCTAAGTCTTTTTCTAACAGAGGTTGGTGTATCACCATCATATGTGTATGTCTTAATATCAATTCCAAGTGGAATTATTAATCTTTCTAAGGCTTTTATCTGATCTTGAGACAAAGCTTTAGTGGGAAATAAATATAATGCTTTTGTATCAGGATCTTTTATTATTGAATTTAATACAGGTATGTTATAGCATAATGTTTTTCCACTTGCAGTTGGTGTTACAACAATGGTATTTCTTTTATTTAATATCTCTTTAATTGCTTGAGCTTGATGACTGTAAAGTGATTTAATCCCACTTTTGATTAGAACATTAGTTAATTTTGGGTTAATCTTTTTAGGGAAAGGTGATAATTTAGCCCCTCTTTTAGGAATTCTCTCTATATGTGCTATTTTAAATAGATTTTCAAAATCTTCTAAAATTTCCTCAATAACAGCTTTAGTTTTGTAGAATTTTTCCAAAATTTCATCTCCAAAATTTAAAAATATTTTGTTTTTCCTTGATATCTTTTGGCTTTTGATAAATAAATTATGGTTTCAAATCAATATTTATGTTCTTACTCTACTTTTTTAAGATATTGTGTTTTCCAATAACTCTTAATCTAATACCATTAGCTATTTTTTCAAATGTAAACCTATAACTTTTTGTAATACTTTCTTCCTAAATATTTTTTGTTCCTTTTATTTTTTTGACTCTTAATGACGAGTGTCTAAAATCCGATGATAAAAGAAGCTTCATCTTTTTTTAAACAACTCCGTTACCTTTATGGGAAGTTTCTTATAATACTTATCAAATAAAGAAGAACGCTCTATTCTCACTTTTCAATTTCCTTTATAAAATCTTCAACAGTTTCAGAGACAAGTATTTTTCCCTCTCTAAAGTTCTTCTCTACTTCTTTCTCACGTTTTTGCCAATCTTTTGTCCAAAACCAGCTCTGACCTTTATCCATCACCACTTTAGGTTTTATTCTTATCTCATTATTAACAACTTCAAATTCAACAAAATCTCCTACTCTTAGATTCATTATTCTTCTAATAGCTGAAGGAATAGTTATTTGAAAATTCCTCTGAATTCTTCTTAAAAATGACATTAAATTAATCCCTTTTTCGTAATTTATAAAATTCGATATTTTGTAATATTATATAATAGTTTAAAATTTGTAAAAGGTTTTTATATAATTAGATATTATATCAAAACAATTAATTCAATTCAAACAAATGTTCGTATAAATATATTTCAATATTCAAGGCAATACTTTAATTATTAGAGAAAATGGTGCAAGACTTGAAACAAAAATATGAGGTGAATTTTTTATGAAAAAACCAACACATATAAGAATAAGAAAATCTAATTATAGTGATAGTAATGATGTATTAAGATTAATAAAACAATTAGAACCAGAGTTAACTAATAAGGATTTGAAAAAAGTTAGAGAAATTTTTGAAGCAATAATTGAAAAAGAAAATTATTTGAATAAAGTTGCAATATTGAGAAATGAGAAAAATAGGAAAAAAATTATAGGATTTATTTCTTTAGTTTTTAATCTTACTATTCATGATTTAGGATTAGTTGCAACAATTAATGAAATTGTAATTGATAAAAATTATAGAAATAAAAAGGTTGGATCAATCTTATTAGAAAATGCCATTGGAGATGCAAAATCTCGTGGTTGTACTGAAATTGAAGTCTCATCATCACTGGATAGAAAAACTGCACATAAATTTTATAAGAAACATGGCTTTAAAGAAGTAGGTAAATTCTTCTCCAAAGAAGCAGAAATTTAGTAAAATATTTATTATAGACAAAAAATAAATTCTTTAAAGGAGTTCAATAATGAGAAACTCTAATGAAAACTTGATCTCTGCTAATTATCGTTTTAAAAAAAAGATATCATGGAAAAGAAATCTAAGACTTTGGTGGCAAAACTATCAGTGGCAATTTATCGGGGTATTTGCTTTTCTAATATTAGTTTTGGGTTATGTTGGATTTGTGGACTACTTTAATTCTATTGGTGAAGCCAGATCTCCATGGGGTTTTCTTTACCTTTCTCTTCAACTTTTTATGTTAGAATCTGGTGCAATATCAGAACCATTAAACTGGGAGTTACAATTAGCAAGGTTTCTTGCACCTGCTATTGGAGCATACGCAGCTTTACAAGCATTAGCATTGATTTTTCGGGAACAACTTGAGATAGTTCGTTTGAAATTTTTAGGAAACTACATTGTTATCTGTGGATTAAGCCAAAGAGGTAGACTTTTCACTGAAAGATTTCTTGAGCAAGGTTATCCTGTTGTAGTGATTGAACTGGATGAGAAAAACAATATGATTAAATACTGCAGGGATTATGGAGCTATAGTACTAATAGGTAATGCAACAGATAAAAAAATGCTTTTAAAAGCAGGAGTTGATAAAGCAAAATATCTCATCTCAGTTTGTGGTAATGATGGTACAAATGCTGAAGTTGCAGTAAATGCTCGTGAAATTTCAAGTAAGAATAAGGATAAAAAACTTACATGTTTTGCTCATATTTTTAATCCCCAACTCTGCCACCTACTTAGAGAAAGGGAAATTGAAACAGGTCAAATGAATATTTTTAAGTTAGAGTTTTTTAATATATTTGATATTGGAGCTCGTTCTCTATTGATTGATTATCCACCTTTTTCTGAAGATGATAAATTTATAAAATCTCAACCCCATATACTAATAGTTGGTGTTGGAAGAATGGGGGAAAGTTTGGTTTTTCATGCAGCAACTGAATGGGAAAAAATGTATTCCAAATTTAATAAAAAACTTCGTATTACAGTCATTGACAAAATAGCTAAGTGTAAAAAAGAATTGCTGTATTTGCGATATCCTAAATTGGAGAGGATTTGTGATATTACCCCTCTACAAATTGATGTAAATTCACCAGATTTTCAATGTGCAGATTTTCTTTTTGATGAAAACAATAGATGCAATATTACAAGAATTTACATTTGTCTTGATAATGATTCCCTTGCTCTATCCACAGCACTCACATTAAATCAATTTATTAGAAATCAAAATATTCCTATAGTTGTAAGAATGATTAGCGATACTGGGTTAGCTACTTTGTTGCGAGCAGAAGATAAAAATAAAAGTCATTTTAAGAATATTTATGCCTTTGGATTGTTAGAGAGAACATGCCAACCAAATTTAATTCTCGGAGAAACTAAAGAACTTCCTACTGAAATTATGGTTTAATAAAATGAAAATTAATTGCCATAGAGAATCGAAAAATTAATCATTTTTTGAAATTTAGTATTAAGGAAAATGAGAGGATGAATAAAGTAAGTACAAGAGAGATGTTAAATATTTATTTTAAGGACCATTAATAAAGGGAGGCTTTATTTGAACTTTACCAAAAAAGTATTAATAATAGTTTTAGTATTTTTAGTTTTAATCTCTTTAACTATTACACTAACAGGTTGTCCTACTAAAGGCAGTGAAGAATTATTAAAAAAAGCTGAAGATTTAATAAAACTAAAAGAAGAGGAAACTAAAAAGGAAGTAGAGGAAAAGATACAAAAGACAGAGGAAGAAGAAATTACCGAGGATGAAATAGAAAAAACAAAGGAGGAGGAAAAAACAGAAGAAACTGTTGAATTTTCTGCTGAGCCAATTGAGGAGGAAATAGCAGAGGAAGCAACTGAAGATGAAACAACTGAAGAAAAAAAAGAGATATTAACAGCTCCAACTGTGAGATTAGAAATAGTTGAAGGTCCAACATTTTCTCAAGCTGGTGATAATGTTTGTTATTATAGAATAAAAGCACATGTCACTGGTAATCCCTATCCAACTATATCTTTTAATAAAAATGATAGTAAAGGAGTATGGGGTAAAAATATAGCACAGGTAAATCTATATAAAAGTGGAGAATCTTTCACATTAGAAGCTACTGCAACAAACTCCCAAGATACAGCTAAAGATTCAATAACATTATCATATATCTGTCAAAAGCACATTCCAATTTTAATAATAAATAATACTGGTGGGAATTTGTCTCTAAGCCTTAGTGGACCTGCTAATTATAATTTTAATATACCACCTGGACAACAAAACATATATGTAATTCCTGGTACTTATAATTACACAGCTAGAGGATGTGGAGGTGCAGTGGAATCTGGAACAGAGAACCTATCTAGATCTGGGCATGAATGGAAATGGTGGTGTCAGTAAGAATTATTATATAATCATAGGTATTATAAAAATTTACACCCTTTTAAATATAAAAAAGGAGGAAAATAGAAATGCCAGTATCCATGTGTGCAAAATGTGGAAAATTAATTTCTATATCAAACATACCAGGGGGTAATCCAGTAGCAAAAGCTAATCCAGATCTTTGGGCTTTGGAACATGGAAGATGTGATAGGTGTGAGGGAGTATATTGTGATAAATGTATAGAAGAAAATTTAAATAAATGTCCTGGATGCAGTCGTAATATCAAGATAAAGAGGTTATAAAATAATCTTTTTTAGTTCTTAATTATATATGGATGTAAAAATATATAATATATTGAGTCATTAAATATCAATTAATTACTAGAATAATACATATATAAAAAGGATAAATAAATGCCCAGTAAACTACAAAGCTTCTGCATAAGATGTGGCAAGAAAATAGAAGACATCTCCTCTAACAAATTTTTATGTGTTAAATGTATAAAGGAAATGAAACCAAAAGACATCCCACCAGTAGACAGCTCCGAAACCATCTTAGATAAAAAGCCAATAGATGAAGGAATATTAATACCCCATGCCATAGATAAAAGAAAGCTCAAAGATTTAGAAAGAAAAGCTCCTAAGATTTGGAATAAAGGAGACATAATACTAAATCTATATGAAGTAATAGACATATTAGGTAAAGGTGGCATGGGTATTGTATATAAGGTATATCACAGAGGATGGGATATTAATTTAGCAGTAAAAAGTCCAAATGAAGCCTCACTAGCTAGAGCTGGTGGAATAGATGAGCTTATTGATGAAGCAGAAACATGGATTAACTTAGGTCTACATCCTAATATAGTATCATGCTATTACGCTAGAGAGTTAGGTAACATACCAAGAATATTTATTGAGTTTGTAGATAGGGGAAGCTTAAAAGAATCAATAAAAGAAAATAGAATAAACAGTCTAGAAGATATATTAGATATAGCTATTCAGTCAGCATGGGGACTTACCTATTCTCATAAAAATAAAATAATACATAAAGATATTAAGCCACAAAATATCCTTTTAACAAAAGATAATACTGCTAAGATAACAGACTTTGGTTTAGCTAAAGCAAGAGGATTAACAAGAGAATACTGTTCTCCAGAGCAAGCATTAGGAAAAGAACTAATAATAAAAACAGATATATATAGCTTAGCACTCACAATACTTGAGATGTTTATTGGAGAAAGAGTATGGAGTCATGGTGAAGCAGCACCATTTGTATTAGAAGATTATATAAAGGGTAGTATTGATATTAAATATAACCTACCTAATATTCCAGAAAAGCTAATAATCTTACTTAAAAGATGCTTTAGTGAAGATATAAATAAAAGACCAGAAGATATGTTAGAAGTGTCAAATGAGTTAATTAATATATATAAAGAAAATATAAAACATGAATATTTTAGAAAAAAGCCAGAAGAAGTAAAACTACGTGCTGATAGCTTAAATAATAGAGCACTAACATTACTTGATTTAGGCAAGATAAAAGATGCTGAAAATATATGGCAAAAGGCAATTAAAAAAGATTCTCATCACCCTGAGGCAACATATAATCTGGGACTGCTACAATGGAGAAATGCAAGAAAAACAGATTTAGAATTAGTGGAGCAATTAAAATCAGTAATAGAAAATCGAAGAAATGATTGGCGTCCATATTACCTCCTTGGAGCAATTCATTTAGAAAGAGGGGACAAGAATTCAGCAGAAAAATTACTAAAAGAAGCAGCCTCCCTTGCACCAGAAGTATCTGATATTAATAATGCCTTAATAAATTTAACTAAAATTAAAAATGCTTGTTGCTTGCGAACCTTTGAAGGACATAACAAATATGTAAATGATATAGCTATAACTCCTGATGATAAATATTTTATATCTGCAAGTAGTGATGATACACTGAAGATTTGGGATATAAATAGTGGGGCATGTCTTAGAACATTTGTAGGGCATAAAGATAGTATATACGCGATAGCAATTACTTTAGATGGGAAATATGTAGTTTCTGGTAGTGATGATAATACATTAAAACTTTGGGATATAGATAGTGAGGATTGTCTGAGAACATTTGTGGGACACAAAGGATGGGTTAATTCCGTAGTTATCACAAGGGACGGACAATATATTATCTCTGGCAGCAGTGATAAAACACTAAAATTATGGGATTTAAATACCAGAGAGTGTCTTAGAACATTTGTAGGGCACAAAGAATGGGTGAAAGCTGTGGATATAACATGGAGTATAGGTTCTGTAAATATCACTACAGGCAAACAATATCCATTCATTGTATCAGGTAGTGATGATAATACACTTAAATTATGGGATTTAAATAGTGGAAAGTGCTTGCGCTCCTTTTGGGGACATAAATACGGTATAAATGCAATAGCTATATCTAAGGATGATAGATATATTGTCTCTGGAAGTTCTGACAATACATTAAAATTATGGGATTTAAATAGTGGAAACTGCTTACGTACCTATGAGGGACACAAAAATGGTGTGAAGGACCTCGCTATCACTCCAGATGAGAGATTTATTATTTCTGGTAGTTTGGATAATACTATAAGATTATGGGATCTAAACACTGGTGAATGCGTACGCACATTTGAAGAACATGAGGATGATGTGTATGCAGTTGCAATAACCCAAAATGGGCGTTATATAGTATCTAGTAGCAGAAATAACAAATTGTGGCTATGGAGATTAGAAGGAATAGGAGAAATTAAAGGAATGTGGACCTTAAACAGACCAGTTAGTGCAATTGAAGCTATAGAAACTACTGATTTAATAAAGAAAAAAATAGAAACAGCTAGAATGGCAATTATTAAAAATAACATTAAAGGTGCAGCAGAAGAGCTTCATAAAACACTTGAAGTACAAGGGCATGATAGAGACTCTGAAGTCTTAGATTTATTGAATCAGATCGGTATTAAAGCAGGAAAGAGGATAAATTTACTTGATTCGCAATGCTTACATACATTCAAGGGACACAAGCATAGGGTAAACTCTATAGCTATTACCTTGGATGGGAGATATGCCATCTCTAGTAGTGGCGATAGGACACTAATGTTGTGGGATCTCAATAATTTAAGGTATGTACGTACCTTTGTAGGACATAAGAAAAATATCGAGGCTGTTGCTATCAGTCCAGATGGATGCTATATTATCTCTGGTGATGATGACATGAAATTAAAACTATGGGATTTAAACAGTAGAATATGCCTTCATACTTTTGAGGGGCATGAGGGATGGCTGAAGGATGTACATATCACTCCAGATGGACGATATGCTATCTCTAGTAGTGATGATAATACACTTAAATTATGGGATTTAAAAAGTTGTGAATGCATACAGACTTTTAAGGGGCATAAAGAAAGTGTAGAGTCTGTCGCAATCACTCCGGATGGTGAGTATGTTGTTTCCGGTAGTTATGACAAGACATTAAAATTATGGGATCTTAATAATGGAAAATGTTTGCGTACATTTGAGGGGCATGAGGATAGTGTAAGAACCGTAGTAATTACTCCAGATGGTCAATATGTTGTTTCTGGAAGTAATGATATGACATTAAAACTATGGAATCTAACTAATGGTAGGTGTATTCGTACATTTGTAGGGCACAAAGGATGGGTAAATGGAGTTGATATCACGTCAGATGGGAAATATGGTATCTCTGGTAGTTGGGATAATACAATAAAATTATGGAACATGAATAGTGGTGAATGTTTGAGAACCTTTGAAGAACATAAAAAATATGTAAATGATATAGCTGTAACTCCAGATGGTAGATATTTTATATCTGCAAGTAGTGATAAAACTATAAAACTATGGCGATTAGATTGGGACTATGAGTTTCCAGAAAAAGCTGATTGGGATGTAGGAGTAAAACCATATCTTGAAATATTCCTCACTTTACATACTCCATATAGTACTGATGGTATTAGAAGAGTAGGAAAACCTATCTATACTGAAGAAGATTTTAAAATGCTATTAAAAGATTTGGGATATAGGGGATTTGGCTGGCTTAAACCAGAAAAAATAAAGCAAAAACTTAAGGAAATGGAAAAGATGTGGAAAGGCTCACCCGCAGATAAATATAGAACTCCTGAAGAACCCTCTCAAATATCTATTTCAGAATATGAAAGGAAGGTAAAAGAAATAGAGAAAATAATAGAAGATAAGAGGAAGGCTGACGATACTGATGGAATAGCTAGAGCGTATCATGACCTTGGAAGTCTTCATCTTGACCATAAGAAATATTCTAAAGCAAAAGCTGTATTTGAAAAAGTATTGGTTATTAAAGAAGAGACGGATGATAAGAGATGGATGGCTACCTGCTATGTCAATCTTGGTATAGCTAATATGTATCAAGGAAACTATAATCAAGCAGAGATAATGTTTAATAAAGGCTTGACTCTTTCAAAAAAAACTAACTATAAATATTTAATAACATTATGTTATCACAACTTAGGTGTACTATATGACAGACATCTAAATCAATCCCAAGACGCTCTTGAAATGTATAAGGCTTGCCTTAAAATGCGAGAGGCAACTGAGATGCCTATTCCAGAATGGTTGGAGCAAGCAATTCAAAGACTTAGTAAAAGAAATTAAAGAAATATTCTTTATATTTGTTTAAAAAGGAAAAAACAAAATGATTAAGTTTCTATTAGGGAGTAAAGCTGTTTGGACTTTTTTGATTACAGCAATAAAATCAATTTGGGGTATATTCTACTTAATTTTTCTATTGTTATTGGGCTGGCTTTGGAATAAGAAATGGGGTTTTCTATTATTATCAGGCGTGTTGTTAATTGGTATATTTTTAATGGGAATACAGTATCCGTATGTATTAGATGTGATAAATAATATATTTTCCTCCAGTCCAGTTAATATTATACAAGCTCTGTTAATTTTCTCAGCAGCCAAATTTGGATCAATTGGGTGGGGTATTTTATTGAGTAGTTTACTTATGATAGTTTCATTATATCCTGCTTATTATGTAACATATTGGGCTAATCGCTTAATGAGAGATGTACCTTTGATTAGACGTTTACTTGGAACAAGATTTACTCAGGAATATCTTGCTACTAAAGGCTTTAACACTGTTCAATTATCTATATCTTCAATATTTACATCAGTTATAGGATTAGTTTTTCCAATTAGTTTGTGGATTGCACTTCGTAGACTTGTGGGAATGTCCTTGAAAATACCTCTTTCTTTTCTCATAATTCCCAATTTAACTATACCAAGTTTTAAACCCGTCTTTCAAATATCTTATTTCTTACTACCTCTAATATTGGGAGGGGTAAATATAATACTCCTTAGTAAGCAGAAAAAATATTTTATAACTGCGTTGACAACAAAATATCAAAATCCTTACAGTTCAATAATTGGATCTTTAATTTTAGCTTTATTTATTCCAGCTGGAGTAATGCTCTACTTAATTGGTCAGAGTATAGGACAAATTTTAATTATACCCAGGATTTTTTTGGAAAAAGGAAAAGTTGAAGAATTAAAACCGTCTCTGAAACCTAAACCTAAGATAAAATTATATCCAAAGCCTAAACCAAGAATTGAACCATATCCAAAACCTAAACCCAGGATTAAACCAGATTACAAACCCTTTACACCTAAGTTGTGATAACATAATGTTATTAAATATTTATAGTTAGTTTCTGCTGAAAGAGTTAAAGCTTTATGGAACAATATCTCTGCTCT
>JABUBL010000746.1_pt1 | contig 10288 bp, 7 predicted proteins | sample 7240371 | NCBI WGS metagenome assembly JABUBL01 (sample SAMN07256343, study PRJNA390944) | subsurface metagenome | isolation source: Methane hydrate marine sediment | place: Pacific Ocean: Eastern North Pacific, ODP site 1244 | collected 2002 | reverse complement strand
CAGAGGGAGAGCACAAGGCGGGGTTATCTCGAGGGTGTGCGAGCCTTTGTTGAGGCTGTGGAAGCCAAGGACCCCCACACCAAGGGGCACTCAGAAAGGATTGCCCACTACGCAGCTCGTATTGCCCAGGAATTAGGACTTAAGCGCAAAGAGATAGAGCTAATCAGGCAGGCGGGGCTTATTCACGATGTGGGCAAGATCTTCCTTCCTGAAGATGTCCTCACCGCCAGGGGGGAGCTAGAGCCAGCACAGCAGGCGGCGATGATGAGCCATCCTTTGCTCAGCTACGAAGTGCTGGGGAAATCCGGTGCCCCCGAAGATATTCTCCTTGCTGTAAGGCATCACCACGAGTGGTATGGGGGTGGGGGCTACCCTGACGGGCTCCGAGGACAGGATATACCCCTTGCCGCGCGCATCCTTGCTGTGGCTGACGCCTTCGAGGCGATGACTGCCGGTCGCTTCTACCGCGCCCGACGCTCCATTGAGGAGGCAGCGGGGGAGCTTTCCCAGGGAAAGGGGACCCAGTTTGACCCCACGGTTGTGGATGCCTTCCTCAAGCGACTGGAGAAGGAAGAGGTGCCGACACGATTGCCTGAGAAGGTGCCAGCCCCTGTGGAAAAGGAAGAGCCCAAGGTCCCCCTTGCTCGCCGAGAATTGCCCTGGACCCTGGGCATGATGACCACCACTCAGTACAAGGCCTCCACCATCCTATTTCGACTTGGTCAGGAGGTGCGCTCCATTCTTGACCGTAGCACCATCCAGACCAAGGTTCTATCCCTGCTTAGAGAGGTTCAGGGCTACGATAATTGTGCCCTTTTCATCAGGGAGGAGAGCGGTGAGCTGGTGATGCAAGCAGCCATCGGGCATCGGATTCATCAGAGAGGCGCTCGGGTAGCCAAGGAGGAAGGGGTTATCGGCTGGGTCGCAGAGCATGGAGTGGTGCGAATGATCCCTGATGTAACCACTAACTCCAGCTACTTGGAGAGCAGCTTCCTCAGGTCGGGGACTATGCTTGTTATCCCCCTGGCGACGGAGGGGAAAGTGGTAGCGGTTCTTGTGGTCGAGAATGAGATGCCCGATGCTTTTAGCATGGAGGATGTCCATCTAGCCGAGGCCATCGGACCATACATTGCGGCGGTGATCGAGGTCGCACTGCTCCACGAACAGGCAAAGAGAGCCGCCTCCTATGACAGCCTCACCGGCGTTTACAACCATCGCTACTTTTATGAGCGCCTGGGGCAGGAGATGAGCCACTCCCAGCGTCACGGACACCCCCTTTCCATCGTCATCATCGATGTCGATGCACTGAAGAAGGTAAACGACCTCTACGGGCACCTCGCTGGTGATGAGGCACTGAAGAGGATGGGACGCCTGTTGAGGGAGAATGTGAGAGCCGCCGATGTGGTCGCCAGATACGGAGGGGACGAGTTTGCCATTATCATGCCGGAAACGGACACTGAGGAGGCAAAGAAGGTCATCGCCAGGCTTATGCGTATCCTGGACAAATCAACTGTTGAATATGGTGAACTGAGCTTCCCTATGCCCTCTCGCTCCCATGGAGTGGCAACCTTCCCCTGGAACGGCAACAACCCCACCGAGCTCTTCGCTGTTGCTGACGCCCATATGTATCAGGAAAAAGAGGGAAGAGGCGCCAACGCCTGAGGGAGCTCACCTCGGTTTTCCCAAGGGGATGATATAAAGAGGCCTGACCTCTCTCTCCAGGTCCATCACCCGGCTCACGTCTTCATCGGAGAAAGCGCCCACCATCACCACGGCTAAACCCAGTGCCACCGCCTGTAGATGAATATTCTCTCCCACATGCCCCGCTTCCATGTGAACGTATCTCTCTGCCCTCCGCCCATATCGCCAGGCGGTCCTCTCGTAGAGGGCACAAATCACGATATCCACCGGTGCCTGGACAATAAATTCCTGGTCCAGGGCGGCAATGGAGAGTTGCTGCCTGAAATCCCCTTCTTTATAGCGGTGAAGGGAGTGATTTTCTACATTGTAGTGGTAGATTCCTGCCTCCAGCCCCTCCACCCCATCCCGACCCACGAAAACATAGACTTCGAGGGGATAAGTGGCTCCGGCACTGGGGGCTGCCCTTAGTCCCTCAGCATCGGTAGTCCCCTGGGCAGACCATAACACCTGAGAAAGCTGGGAAAGGGACAATGGTTCCCCCTTATATCTTCTCACCGACCTTCTTCGGGCAATGGACTCCTCCACAGACATCGCTCCCCGCTGGCTGGGAGGAGGCAGGGGGAACTCGGGGCCGCGGTCGAACTCGCCCTCTCTGAAATTTCTCCTGCGAAACATGAGAACCCCTCTTCATTTAAGCAGTTGAGCACTGGCCTCGGCAGTGACGATGCGGTACACCTCTTGAAGGGGAAGGCCGTGCTCCTGAGCGAGACGGCGGCAGTCCTCAAACTCGGGGGAGAGACTGATTCTGGCGCCGCGAAAGCGCTTCACTTTGACCCCCACTCTGCCCAGGCTGGAATCGAAGGCTATCATTTCTCGCTCCGATTCATGGCGCCCAACCCTTTGCCAGCGCAGGCCCAATGTGGAGGTCTCCCGCAGCAGGGTGTCCACAATCTTGCCTTCAGCCTCGGGAGGGGCAAGAACGCTGAGCATCACTGCGGGGCGATTTTTCTTCATCTGGATCGGGGTGAACCAAACATCCAGGGCACCGTGCTCAAAGAGGCGCTCCATAACATAGCCATAAAGCTCAGGGCTCATGTCGTCGATATTGGTCTCCAGGAGGAGAAGCTGGCGTTCCTCAGCGGTGCTCTCCCCGATCCAAAGGGGAAGGACGTTGGGCATGGCGGCCAGCTCCCGTGAGCCAACGCCGTAGCCAATGCGCTCCAGGCGAAATGTCGGGCTCTCGAATGAGGCGAGGGTGGTAACGATAGCTGCCCCGGTGGGGGTAACTAGCTCCCCCAGCTCAGGGGAAGGCGTGGGTCGGATCGGCGCCCCCGATGCGGCGATAAGCTCCAGGGTGGCGGGTGCGGGCACGGGAAGGACGCCTTGCTCCGTCTGGACTGTTCCACTTCCAGCAGGCAAAGGGGACGAAAAAAGGGCCTCGATCCCCAGGAGGTCAAGCCCGATAACTGCTCCTACCACATCAACGATGGCGTCGGTGGCCCCCACCTCGTGAAAGTGGACCTCATCAATGGGGAGGCGATGGACCTTTGCCTCGGCGGCAGCAAGGCGGTTGAAGATAAGGGCACACCGCTCTTTCGCCCGTTGGCTTAATTCGCTATTTTCAACTAAACTCAATATATCCTTTATACCACGCTGCTCTTGGGCGCTCTCATCCACAGTTACTATCACCTGTGTTCCGGTGATTATCCCCCGGCTCGCTGGCTGGGCCGATATTCGGTAGCCAGAAAGGGGAAGCAGGGCAAGACCGGCGGTGAGGGAGTCAAGGGATAGCCCGGCATCCAAAAGCGCCCCCAGGATCATGTCGCCGCTCGCACCAGAAAAGCAATCGAAATAGCCGATCTTCAATAAAGCCTCCTTAAAGGTTCATGCTCCCCGAGCGATAGCCAGCAAGGTCGAGGGCGACATAGCTATAACCCAAAGCACGAAGCGCCTCCACTACCTGGAGTCGTATCTTGCCATCGGTAAACAGTGCCATATCCTCAGCGCTGACCTCGATGCGAGCGATGTCGCCGTGATGGCGCACCCGAAACTGGCGTAGCCCCAGTTCAGCGAGATATTCCTCGGCGGCGGAGACGCGCCTCAGAAGCTCCACGGTGATGGCCGTGCCATAGGGGAGGCGGGTGGCAAGGCAGGGGGTGGATGGCTTGTCCCAGTTGGGCAAGCCTCGGCTACGGGAAAGGCGGCGAATGTCAGCCTTGGTCAGCCCGGCCTCAAGAAGGGGGCTTCTCACCCCAAGTTCCTCGGCAGCCATCCTGCCCGGTCGATAGTCGCTGATGTCATCATAGTTTGTGCCATCCAACACCACCTCAAGCCCCTCCTCATCGGCGATGCGGCGCAGGAGCTGAAAAAGCCCCCGTTTGCAATAGTAGCAGCGGAGGGTGTCATTGGCGACAAAGGATGGGTCTTCCAGCTCACTGGTCTCAATAAGGATATGGCGCAGACCAAGCTGGCGAGCCAATGATTCAGCCTGAGCGATCTCTGAAGCAGGGTAAATGGGCGAAGAAGCGGTAACCGCCAGCGCTTTTTCGCCCAGAGCATCATGCGCTATAGAGGCCAGAAACGTACTATCGACGCCGCCAGAGTAGGCGACGACTACTGAACCCAGCTCCTGGAGCAGGGAATTGAGTTTAGCCTGTTTGTCCTTTAGCAAGTGCCACCCTGATTGCTTCCCTCAGCGATTCCACGCCTATAGGCTCGATCCCCTGAGGGGCGCTGAACTTTGCTCGCCGAGGGAGGAGACAGCGCCCAAAGCCCAGCTTCGCCGCCTCGGCCAGCCTCCGCTCCAACTGGGGAACGCCCCTCAGCTCGCCGCTCAGTCCCAGCTCGCCAATGGCTACCAGATTGGGGTCGATGGCAGCGCCTCGAAGGCTGGAGGTGATGGCCAGGGCGATGCCCAGGTCGGCAGCGGGCTCATTGACCCTCAGCCCACCGACGACATTGACGATGATATCCTGATTACCCAGAGGGAGGCCAGCTCGCTTGCTCAGCACCGCGGTAATCAACAGCAGGCGGTTGAAGTCGATGCCATTGGCGGTGCGGCGGGGGAGGCCAAAGCTGGTGGTGCTGGAGAGAGCCTGAATCTCCACCAGAAGGGGCCTGGTGCCCTCCAGGGTGGGGACCACAGCCGAGCCCACCGTATCACGAGCCCGCTGGGCAAGGAAAACCTGGGATGGATTATCCACCTCCACCAGGCCATCTCCCCTCATCTCAAAGATGCCCACCTCATTGGTGGAGCCAAAGCGGTTCTTCACGCTTCTCAACAGCCGGTAGGTACTGAAGGGCTCCCCCTCAAGGTAGAGCACTACATCGACGATGTGCTCCAGGACGCGGGGCCCGGCGATGGCGCCATCCTTGGTAACATGCCCTGAGAGCAAAACGGGAACACCAGCGGCCTTGGCCCACTGCATGAGCCTCATGGTGCACTCCCGAATCTGGCCCACGCTCCCCGGCGCTCCCCCCAGTTCATCGAGGTAAACCGTCTGGATGGAATCGATGATCACCAGATGGGGGGATGCCTGGTCGATGTGCTCTAGGATTATCTCCAGGTTGGTCTCAGGGAGGACGAAGAGGTGCTCACCGCCAAGACTGAGGCGATTGGCTCGAAGTCTAACCTGCTCAAGCGATTCCTCACCGGAGACATAGATAACCTTTTCCCCTCCCTCAGCAGCCATCGCCGAGACCTGGAGCATAAGTGTCGATTTGCCAATGCCAGGGTCGCCACCGATGAGCACTAGAGAGCCAGGCACAATCCCCCCGCCCAGAACCCGATTGAACTCAGCCGAGGAGAGGGTGAGGCGTGGGGTTCCCTCGATAGTGACCTGGGAGAGCTCCTGAGGGGCGGTTGATGGCAGCCGCGAAGGGGCGGCGCGGCTAGTGGGGGCAGCGACCACTGTTTCGACAAAGGTGTTCCAGCCTTCGCAGCCGGGGCAGCGACCGAGCCATTTTGGGCTCTCCCTGCCGCACTGCTGACAAACGAAAACCGTCCTTAAGCGCCTTTTATCCATTGCCCAAAACCTAAAGCAAACGGGGAAGCCCAAAGCAGGCCTCCCCTCAAATCGCTGACTTCCAGCTTTCTACTTTTTCATTACCGCCAGCATCTCGCCCGAAGTCCTCACCCGCCCCATACCGGGGAAGACCCTGTTCATGGCGTAATCGTGAGCCTCGGGCATTATGGAAGCGCAGCAATCGCTGAGGACAAGCACGTGATAATCCCTCTGGCGGGCGTCGCGAGCGGTGTTCTCCACACAGCCGTTAGTGACCACGCCGGCCAATATCAGGGTGTCAATGCCGCGAGTGCGCAGCAAAAGATCGAGGTCAGTGTTATGGAAGGCGCTGCTCCTGCGCTTCACTACCACATAATCCTCAGCCGCTGGCTTAAGCTCATCGATGAAATCAGCCCCGGGGGTGCCCTCGACCATGACCTCGCCCATCTCCTTGGGAACCAGACCCTGAAGCATAAAGTCGGTGATGGTGGGGACAACATCGGCGCCGTCCTTTCGGTGCACCGTCGCTATATGCCAAATAGGAACCTTGGTTTCCCTGGCCCCCTTTATCACCCGGGCGATGTTCTCAATAACCTTGTTGGATTGAATAGCTTGAAAAAGCGGGGCAAAATATCCGCCCTCAGTCTTGACCAGGTCCTTCTGCATATCGATCACCAGAAGGGCAGTCTTTCTCAAATCGATATCTGTTTCCTTTTTCGCTCTATTGGCTGTGGAAGAAGAGGGACTATTGGCAGTCTTTTGCATTTTTCGCTCCTGGGCTCAAGAGTAAGAAAAAGGCCCTCAACTCAATATGTGGTCCTTTTTGTCCTGTCGCTCTACGGTGAGGCTCGGATGCTGTCTTTTTCAGGTTGCTTCAGCAGCCCCTAGGGGGATTTGGCCGCCTCTTTAGCCACTTCAAGGGTGCGGATCACGATCTCCTCACCCTCGCAGTCAACGAGCACAGTGTCCCCGGCCTGAAAGTCGCCACGGAGAAAGGCATCAGAAAGCGGGTCCTCCACCATGTCCTGAATGGTGCGGCGCAGGGGGCGGGCACCAAAGACGGGGTCGTATCCCTTCTCGCCGAGGAGGTTCTTAGCGGTATCGGTGACCTCCAGCTTTATCGTCTTCTCCGCCAGCTCCTTCCAAACCTCACGCAGCATGAGATCGACGATCTGCCTGATGTGCTCCTTGGTCAGGGCATGGAAGACAACGGTGCCATCGATGCGGTTGAGGAACTCGGGACGGAAGAACTTCTTCACCTCACCTAGCACCTTCTCCTTCATCCTCTCATAGGCCTGCTCTTGGCTCTTTGCATCCTCAGTTTTGGTGGCAAAGCCTAAGGTGGTGTCCCGCCTAATCAGTTCAGCACCGATATTGCTGGTCATAACGATGATGGTATTGCGGAAATCAACCCGCCTGCCCTTGGCATCGGTGAGGTGACCGTTATCGAATATCTGAAGTAATATATTGAACACATCAGGGTGCGCCTTCTCGATCTCATCAAGAAGGATCGCTGAGTATGATTTACGTCTCACCGCCTCGGTGAGTTGTCCCCCTTCCTCGTAACCAATATACCCTGGGGGCGCTCCAACAAGGCGAGCCACAGTATGCTTCTCCATGAACTCCGACATGTCCAGCCTGATCAGGGCATCCCTGCTGCCAAAGAGGAATTCGGCCAGCACCCTTACCAGCTCTGTCTTTCCCACGCCGGTGGGGCCGAGGAAGATGAAGCTGCCAATGGGGCGTCTGGGGTCCTTGAGTCCGGCTCGGGCCCGTCTCACCGCTTTGGAGATGGTGGTAATTGCTTCATCCTGACCAATGATGTTGCGATGAAGCACCGACTCCATCTGAAGCAGGCGGGTGGTTTCATCCTTAGCCAGGCGGGTCACCGGGATCCCGGTCCACATGCTTACCACCTCGGCGATATCCTCCTCGGTGACAACGGGCACCTCTGTCTGCTGTTCCTCCTGCCGTTCCTCCTCTACCTTGGTTGCCAACTTCATCTCGCGGTCCCTAAGCTCACCAGCGAGATCATACTCCTGGGAAGCGATGGCTGCCTCCTTATCCTTGCGCAGCGTTTCCAGAGCTTGCTCTGCCTCTTGCAGACCGACGGGGGTTGAAAGATGCCTGAGCTTTACCCTTGATGCCGCCTCATCCACCAGGTCGATAGCTTTATCAGGAAGGAAGCGATCCGGGATATACCTTGCTGCCAGTGCCGATGCTGCAGCCACTGCCTCATCGCTTATGGTCAATCCATGATGCTCTTCATAGCGACTCTTGATCCCCTGGACGATCTCCACGGTTTCCTCAATGGAGGGCTCATCTACCATTATCGGCTGAAAGCGCCGCTCCAGGGCGGGGTCACGCTCTACATGCTTTCGATAGTCATCGGCAGTGGTGGCACCGATGCATTGCAACTCCCCTCGCGCCAGGGAAGGCTTTAGTATGCTGGAGGCATCCACAGCGCCCTCGGCAGCACCAGCGCCAACAATGGTATGCATCTCATCGACAAAGAGCATGCAGTTGCCTGCCAGTTTTATCTCATCGATTACCTTCTTCAGCCGCTCCTCAAACTCACCTCGATACTTGGTCCCGGCCACTAGAGAGCCAATATCCAGGGTCAGCACTCGCTTATCTTTTAGCGTCTGGGGGACCTTCCCGGCCACGATGCGATGGGCCAGGCCCTCAACGATGGCTGTCTTGCCCACTCCCGGCTCCCCGAGGAGAACGGGGTTATTCTTGGTCCGCCGACTGAGGATCTGGATAACGCGTTCGATCTCCTTGTTGCGCCCGATAACTGGATCCAGCTTCCCGGCGCGAGCCATGGCGGTCAAATCCAGGCTTAGTTGATCCAGGGTAGGAGTGCGAGATGAGGGGCGAGCGCCAGGGTGAGGCTGAGGCATGCTCTGTTGCAGGGTGTGTTTCGTCTCCTCGCGCACCTTCTCCAGGCCGACACCGAGGCTTTCCAGGACACCAGCAGCAACCCCCTCACCCTCACGCAACAGCCCAAGAAGGAGGTGCTCGGTGCCAATATAATTATGACCCAGGCGACGGGCCTCATCTACAGCAAGCTCAATAACCCTTTTCGCCCTGGGGGTAAGCCCGATCTCGCCCCTAAAGGTTCGCTCCCCGCGCCCAATAATAAACTCCACCGCACTGCGCACCTTCTCCAGTTCCACACCGAGGTTTGACAGCACCTTGGCTGCAACCCCATCACCCTCGCGCACCAAGCCAAGCAGGATGTGCTCCGTGCCGATGTAGTTGTGATTGAAGCGCTGAGCTTCCTCTTGAGCCAGGGTGAGAACCTTGCGCGCTCTTTCAGTAAACTTTTCGAATCTGCTGGACATTCCCTACTCCAAGCCAGAACCGATACTTATTTTAACATACTCACACAAAAATGAAAAGGGCTTGACCTAGTACTTTGAGCCCTGTTGTCTCGGATACTAGCCACGCCCTCCCTTTCTTATAGCGGTGATCATCCTTTCAATGCCCAAGACCAGGAGCACAGAAAAGAGCACTGTCTCGAAGCTCCTTATTACTAGATTAGGCTCCGCTGCCTGCGTCACCCCATAAAGCCAAATATTGGCAAAGTGCCACAAAAAAGCAAGGGCACAACCGGTTAAAGCTAAATAGGCGAAGACTTCCCGAAGAGGAGCCCCCTGGCGGCGGCTTTCGTGGGCAGCTGAGCCTTTTCCTTGGTGAGGTTGAAGCCTCATAGTGAAACCCCCTGTCTTGCGCAGGCGGTTTCACTATTGGCTCCCCAGTGCTCAAGTGACCAAGTGTGAGCCCTGGTTCATTGCCCCTGCGATATTCAGTACTTTTTCCCTAGGTTGCAAAACCCAGACGGTAGTACCATATCTATTGTATCATGGTATCTATAAACATTGTCAACATAAAAAAGACCCCTTACCCTGGTTTGATTAGGGAAAGGGTACAAAAGTACTATAAAAGAGAACAAAAAAACTTCCCGGCAGTGGCATATTTTCCACACCCCGTTGCCAGGGCAGTATCGTCTGCGCTGAGACGTTTCACTTCCGTGTTCGGGATGGGAACGGGTGGGTCCGCCTCGCTCTAACCACCGGGAAGCCTTTTCGAACTATAGGCTTTTTCGAACTATAGGCTGTGGTAGATGGAATGTTCCTTGGCTATCGCACCGACAGCCTCAAGGCAAACCAATTAGAACTAACTCCTAGAGCGAAAAAGGCGAAAAAATTGGTAGCGGGAGTTGGATTCGAACCAACGACCTTCGGGTTATGAGCCCGACGAGCTGCCACTGCTCCATCCCGCGTCCTTTTCGACCTAATGGCTGTGATCTATGAGGGGCCAATGGCTACCGATAAACAGTTATTGGCTCTCCCTTTTTTCGACCTAATCGCTGTGGTCTATGGGAGGTCAATATCTTTTTTAAGGGCGATAGCACAAGAGCCTCAAATCCGCTGTTGCCTCATTCTGGGTCGCTTGCTATCGCCCTCGATATTGCCCTGTTGGTTATGTTCTCATCTGGTTGTAGGTCAAGCCCTCGGCCATTAGTACCGCTTAGCTCAACCGATTGCTCGGCTTACACCTGCGGCCTATCTAGCAGGTAGTCTCCCTGCGGCCTTACCCGGTTACCCGGTGGCAGATCTTATCTTGGGGTCGGCTTC
>JABUBL010000745.1_pt1 | contig 10291 bp, 16 predicted proteins | sample 7240371 | NCBI WGS metagenome assembly JABUBL01 (sample SAMN07256343, study PRJNA390944) | subsurface metagenome | isolation source: Methane hydrate marine sediment | place: Pacific Ocean: Eastern North Pacific, ODP site 1244 | collected 2002 | reverse complement strand
ATGGGTATTTCAAGCGATCAGGATGGTAGACAAAGTCTAACTGCGCCTGCCAGCGAGGGCATATTTTGGCTATACGCTGGTCTAACATATCAATATGAACTGCTTTACCCTTGCGAACGTGGATCTTTGTTGGGCAATAATCACCGCACATATAGCAAGCTCCATCCCTGGCTACTTCTTGCTCTGACGGAGTATGTTTACTAAGGTTTCCCATGTCAATTTTCTTCCCTACGATAGCTACTTCATTGAACAAGTCCCAAAGTCTTAATTGGTATTCATCATCACCGGTAACAAATAATACTTTTCATTTGCACACCTTTACCTACAACCATGCCTGCAGAGTGAAAATTCACGATAAGTTGTATTAGCAGGTATGTGGCTTGGGAAGCACCCTGACTGGAGTGGAATTATACTCCTTCTTCGCTAGAGAAGCAAAATTGAAGGTAGAGTATGGTATCAGTGTTTGCCTGGGTGGTTGATTTGTATAGGAAGGTTAACTATACCTGCACATAGCAAAAAGCCAAGATGTACAACCGACCTCCACTTGCGCAAGAGCCAAATGCCCTCTCAACAATTACCCCTAAATCACCCCGATACTGGATTTTTGCTAACGGATTTGCTAACGAACTGGGTAGCACGGGGTATCATCAGGTGGTATAATAAGGCTACGGGATACCCTGTATCAGATACAAAACAGGGCTATATGACACGTAAGAACACTGGGGGTGACGACCTACAATGGACTGCAAAACCCCTATTCACCGGTTCGAATCCGGTCGTCGCCTCCATTATTTTAGCCGGGGTGGCGGAATTGGCAGACGCAGCGGACTTAAAATCCGCCGGACACTTAGTCCTTGTGGGTTCGAGTCCCACTCCCGGCACCAATAAGAGAGTGAATATGCCCTGGCTGATAGTATTAATGGCTTACTTTCTGGGCTCCGTCCCCACCGCCTATATTGCCGGGCGCACTTTGAAGGGCATCGACATCAGGCAGATTGGGGACGGTAACATGGGTGCCGCCAACTCCTTCCGCCAGCTCGGGCCCAAGGTGGGGGTGATGGTGGGCATTGTTGATGCCGCCAAGGGGGCGCTGGCAGTGCTTATCGCCCAGGCAGTCAATGCCCCTCAGCCAGTCGTCCTGCTGGCGGGAGCCGCCGCCGTCGCTGGCCACAACTGGCCGCTGTTTCTTGGCTTCAGGGGGGGAAGGGGGGAGTCAACCGCCATCGGGGTACTTCTGGTGGTGCTCACCCAGCCAATGCTGATAGTAGCCTTGCCAGCCATACTGGCTCACTTTATCCTCAGGGACACCACCAAAGCGGCCGCCTTTATATTCGTACCGCTGCCCTTCGTCTGCTGGTTAATAGGGCTTTCCGGGATGCTCATAGTTTACAGTATAGCCCTGCCCTGTCTGGTGGGCTTTACCCATTTCCTGAGGACGAGGTGGCTGCCCGCGACCCAAAGACACCGCAGCGATTAACGCTTTCTCTTTATCGCCGATTTCACGCCCCGCTCGATATCCTTCTCGGTCAGCCCGTATCTCTCCAGCAGCTCCGACGGTTTGCCCGATTTGGCGTAAGTATCTTTAATAGCGACAAACTCCATCGGCACCGGCTGGTTTTGAGCCACTACCTGAGCCACCAGGCTACCCAGACCACCGTGCTCCAGGTGCTCCTCAGCGGTAACGATGGCACCGGTCTCGGCGGCAGCCTGCTCTATCGCCGCCTCATCGATGGGCTTGAGGGTGGACATATTCAAGACCCGGCAGTATATGCCTTCCCGCTCCAGGTTGCGAGCCGCTTCTAGTGCTGCTTTGACCATCAGCCCGATAGCGATTATGGTGGCATCCCCACCCTGCCTCATGGCTACCGCCTTGCCCAAATTAAAGCGGTAATCCTCGCCGTAGACCAGCGGCAGCTTGGGACGGCAGAGCCTGATGTAAAAAGGCCCCAAAGTAGCCACCGCCGCCTTCACCGCCTCGGTGGTCTCAATAGCATCGGCGGGCACCAGAACGGTAAAACCGGGCAGGGAACAAATCAGCGACAGGTCTTCGATAGACTGGTGCGAGGTGCCGTCCTCGCCGACACTGATGCCGCCGTGGGTGGTCACCAGCTTAACATTGAGCCCGGGCTGAGCTATAGACATGCGCACCTGGTCGAAGCAGCGCCCGGGGATAAAAACGGCAAAGGTGCTGGCAAAGGGTATCTTGCCCGCCGCCGCCAGCCCGGCGGCAATACCAATCATATTCTGTTCGGCGATGCCGCATTCAAAGAAGCGCTCGGGGAACTCGCGGGCAAAAAAGCTGGTCATCGTTGACCGGGAGAGGTCGGAATCCAGCGCCACGACATCCTGGTTTTCCATGCCCAATTCAAGCAGGGCTTTGCCGTAGGCTTCTCTGACCGAAACTTCCTCCACTTACTCCAGCTCCTTTAAGGCTAACTCCACCTCAATGGTGTTGGGGGCGGTGCCGTGAAAATCGGGATTATTCTCCATAAAGCTGACGCCTTTGCCCTTTATGGTATGGGCAATAATAACCGCGGGCTGCCCCTTGACTTTTTGCGCTTGTTTAAAAGCTTGGGTAAGCTGGGGAATGCTGTGACCATCAACCTCAAAAACCTTCCAGCCGAAGGCCTGCCACTTGCCGACGAAGGGGTCGAGGCTCATAACATCACAGTTCCAGCCGTCTATCTGCTGGCCGTTGTTGTCCACTATCGCCGTCAGGTTATCCACATTGTAGTGGGCCGTGGCCATGGCCGCCTCCCATACCTGCCCCTCGTTACACTCCCCATCCCCGAGCAGGACGTATACCCGGTAACCCTGCCCGTCGAGCCGGTCGGCTAAAGCCACGCCCAAGGCAAAAGACAAACCCTGCCCCAGGGAGCCGGCCGACATCTCCACGCCGGGGGTGATTGTCCGGTCGGTATGCCCCTGCAGGCGGCTGTCCATCTGCCGCAGGGTGAGAAGCTCGCCCACAGGAAAGTAGCCGCACTCAGCCAGGGTGGCATAGAGGAGGGGGGCGGCGTGTCCCTTACTCAGGATAAACCGGTCCCGGGCCGGCCACTGCGGGTCGAGGGGCTTATGCCGCACCAGCTTAAAATAAAGGGTGGTCAAAATCTCCACCGACGAAAGGGAGCCACCGGGGTGGCCGCTGCCCGCCTTGCCGATCATGGTGATGATGTGGCGGCGCAGCTTTTTAGCCATCGCCTCCATCTCGGCTACCGAGACTGATAAAGAAAAAACCTCGGCTTCTACACTAGTAGCCGAGGTCGACTTGGGACCGCCCATATCAGGTAAAGACATCTTCGCCATCCGTGCTTTGATTATACACTAGTTCCAGGCTCAAGTCTAGCTGGCTCAAATTGACTTCAGTAGGGCGAAAGTGTTAATGTTAATGGATATTAAAGCACTCGCCAGCTTAGTGGTTTGAGACTTGATGCCGAAGAAGGCATACTAGACGGGGCAGAGGAGACAGATGGAAAAACTAACACTGAAGGCTAGCAACAGAGAGATACTGGGCAAGAAGACAAGATTTTTGCGCCGCCAGGGCGTCACCCCGACGCACCTTTTTGGGCGTGGTCTTGAGTCGCTGGCCCTGCAGTGTGATACACCCAAGCTGCAGCGGACTATAGCCCGGGCGGGAATGACCCGGATTATCGCCCTTGATGTTGAAGGTGATAAGCAACCCCGCAATGTCTTCATTAGGGAAATCCAGAGAGAGCCCTGCAGTGGGGAACTGCTTCACGTTGACTTCTACCAGGTTAAAAAGACGGAGAAGATAAAGGCGGATGTACCCATCGTCCTGATTGGTGAATCCCCGGCCATGGAGGAAAAGGGACGCACCATATCTCACAGCCTCACCTCCTTAAGCGTGGAGTGCCTGCCCGATGACCTCCCGCCCCAGATTGAGGTTGACCTGAGCCCGCTGGAGGAGGTGGAGCAGGCAATCTTCGTCAGGGATATCGTCCTCGGCCCCGAGGTTACCGTTACGGACGAACCCGACCAGCTGGTGGTCAAGGTCAGCGAGGTACGGATGGAGGTGGAGGAGGTAGTTGAAGAAGAGGTAGAGGCCGAGGAGGTAGAGGAAGGCGCCGAAGAGGGTAAAGAGCCCAGCGAAAAGGCGGAAGAGGAAAAGGAAGACTAATCTTTCCCCGCTTGAAGCCCTTCTGGCTGTTTTGCTATAATCTAGCGATGACTGTTGACTTTCACACCCATATCTTCCCGCCCCAGATAAAGAAAAAGCGCAGTCAGTACATCGACCGCGACCCCTGCTTCGCTATCCTCTACTCCAACCCCGAGGCTAAAATAGCTACCGCCGATGAGCTCATCGCCAGTATGGATAAAGCCGGGGTCGACATCTCGGTTATCCTCAATATCGGCTGGACGACCCACGAGCTTTGCGTCGAAACCAACGACTATATCATAGACTCGGTAGCCCGCTACCCCCAGAGGCTGGTCGGTTTCTGCGCCGTCCAGCCCCAGTCAACCCAGGCCGCCATCGCCGAAATTGAGCGTTGCGCCAAGGCGGGTATAAAGGGGGTGGGCGAGATGAGACCGGATATGCAGCTACTCGACCTCGCCGACGAGATGGTGATAGCCCCCTTTGTTGAGGCGCTCTCCCAACACCATCTGATTCTGCTCACCCACGCCTCGGAACCGGTAGGTCATGACTACCAGGGCAAGGGAGGCATCACCCCCGATATACTCTACCCCTTTATTACCAGCTACCCCGAACTGACCATCGTCTGCGCCCACTGGGGAGGGGGGCTGCCCTTCTATAGCCTGATGCCCGAGGTCAAAAAGGCAATGAGCAACGTCTACTTCGACACGGCGGCTTCACCCCTTCTCTATTCTCCGCAGGTATATAATCAGGTTATCCAGCTGGTGGGCGCCGACAAGATTCTCTTCGGCAGCGACTATCCCCTGCTGCCGCAGCGCCGCCTGCTGGAAGAGGTTGAGGCGCTGGACCTAACCCAGGAGACAAAAGACCTCATGCTGTCAGCTAATGCCCTAAGGCTTCTGGGCATTAAAAGCGAGCCGTAGATTATGGAGCAGGTGCGCTGTTTTATCGCTATCAAGCTGCCCGATGAGATAAAAAGGGGGCTTAAAGAGCTTCAGGCCCAGCTAAAATCAGGGGGGCAGGCACCGGTAAAGTGGGTCGACCCCTACAACATTCACCTGACGCTGAAGTTCCTGGGTAATGTGGCGATAGATAAAACGGGCGAAATAAGCCGAGCCATGACCAAGGCAGTCCAGGGCGTATCTCCTTTCCAGCTGGAGATCAAGGAATTGGGGGTTTTTCCCAATCCGCGGCGGGTGCAGATAATCTGGGTGGGGGTGAGTGGGGAGGTGGATAAGCTGGCTAGTCTCCAGCAGCGTCTTGAGTCCAACCTGGAGGGGCTGGGCTTTGTCCCTGAGGGGAGGCGTTTCACCCCTCATTTAACCCTGGCCCGCCTCCGCGATCGGGCAACGCCCGACGAACGAGCCAAGCTGGGGCAGCTTATCGCCGACACCGAATTCGATGCCGCTTTTAGCTTCCCGGTAGAAGCCGTCAACCTGATAAAGAGCCAGCTAACCAGGGAGGGCCCCATCTACACTCGGATAAGCTCGGTGGAACTAAAATAAGCCCTTGCCAACAACCGCAGTATAGTGTATACTGCATAAGATTCCATTTTGGTTGGGAGGAGGACTTCATGGAACAATCTAATTTCCCCAAATGCCAGAAGTGTAATTCTGGAGACTTGGTGCCCCTGTCTGACTTTGGCAGTCAGGGGGCAGACATTTTTTACAAAGCATGGGTTTGCACCAATCCTGATTGCGGTTTCAACCTGAAAATCAGGAACGGCGATGTTTATATTAACGAACCCATTATCAGCGGGGTATCACACAGCCCCCGCCCCCGTTAAAACCCGAGCGCTTATTCTGAAGCTCTAAACTATTGGTGCGGAAGGTGCTCCCTCAGTTAACCAAACTCAAGGGGATAGCACTCGACCTGTTATTTCCACGCTGGTGTGTTGGCTGTGGAAGGGAGGGGGATTTTATCTGTTCTTCCTGCCGCCAGTCGTTACCCCGGATTATGCCCCCCCTCTGCCCCCGGTGCGGCCGACCCCAGCCCAGCGCCACAATCTGTCCCGTCTGCATCGGCTGGGCGGCGGCGATAGATGGCATCCGCGCCCCCTTTAAATTCGACGGGGCGATTCGCCAGGCTATCCACGAGCTGAAGTATAGAAACCTCAGAGCCCTGGCGGTGCTCCTCACCCAGTTGCTCAACGATTATCTCACCACTAGTCCTGTGCCCGGGGAGGTTCTGGTGCCGGTGCCACTACACAAGAAACGATTGAGGGAGCGGGGCTACAACCAGTCCCGCCTACTGGCTCAAGAGCTGGCCAAGCTTACCGGCCTGCCCTTAGTTGATGACTGCCTGGTACGGGAGCGCCATACCCCACCCCAGGCCAGAACCCCGAACGTGGACGAGCGGCGAAACAATGTCGCCGATGCCTTTTCCTGCCGTGACCGCCGGCTGGAGGCTAAGCCAGTCTTGCTTATTGACGACGTCGCCACTTCGGGGGCTACCCTTGACGCCTGCGCCCGGGCGCTGAAAGAAACCGGGGCCAGCTCGGTATGGGGGCTGGTGCTGGCTAAGGAGATAAAGGAAGCAGAGTAAGGAGTGTAAAACCGATGGAGCTAAATATAACGGCTAAAAATATAGAATTAACCCCCACCGTGCGCCAGCTCATTGAGAGCAAGCTGGGCAAGCTCGGCCGCCACCTGCCCGATATCATGGAATACAAGGTGGAAATCGCCCAAGAAAAGACAAGGAACACCAAGCAGCACTTTGTCGTCCAGCTAACCATAGACAGCCACGGCACCCTGCTGCGGGGGGTGGAGAGGGGAAAAGACCTGCCGGCGGCGATTAACAAGGTGGCGGCGGTTATCAACCGGCAGATTGAGCGCTACAAGGGAAAGCTCTACGAGAAGGGGCGAGGAAGCTCACTGGCCCGGGGTGAATTCAAGGAAGAAGCCCAACCAGCCAGAAAGGTGGTCAAGGTCAAGCGCTTTGCCGTTAAGCCGATGTCGGTAGCCGAAGCCATTGACCAGATGGAGCTCCTGGGGCACGACTTCTTCCTCTTCTTTAACGCCGATAGCGAGGAGCTTAACCTGCTCTATCGGCGCCACGACGGCAACTACGGCCTGATTGAGCCCGAGCTGGGGTAAGCCTTGACAAGCGTCAGCGCTTTATTTATGATACAGAAACTTTAGCTTATGCCAACGCGAAGGACCGGGAAAAAGACAACCACACAGCGCAAGAACCTCTACCTATTTTTGACCATAGCCTTCTTTTTAGCTATCATCGCCATATTCATCTTTGATGGCTATATGGGTATCTACGACACCGTCAGTATAACCACCCAGGAGCGGGAAGATATCATAGAGCCCGACTACTGGTTGCGCAATGACTACCCCCAGTACACCTGGGCCGAAGAAGGGCAGGATATATACTTCCGCTACGAGCTGGACAACCGCCGCTTTAGCACCTACTCGACTGATGTTGAAGCCGCGATTTGGTTCGGCGAGACAAAGCACAGCGTTTTAATATCGCAGCCGGTAGCCATCGGCGGCTTTGATAAAGAAGAACTGGAGTGGACGGTGGATACCGGCATGCTTCGCCCCCCTGACATCCCCGAAAATCAAGACTACGAGTTCTCGGTAATCATCAAGCGGGATGGGGTAGAGCGCCGGATAATAGTGACGATACGTGCACTATTGCCTAGGTATTGATAACCTTAGGGACGGTTAATATGAAGCTAGAATACGTATTATTTGGTTTCGGAATTCTCTTCTGCCTGGCCGGTGTCGGTTACCTGGCCGCCCAGTATGTGAAGTACCTGACCGAGCTAGGGCAGCTCATCTCTCTGCTGCTGACGGTGGGCATGTTCGCCTGTCTGGGCAAATACTTTGAAAGGGTAGGATGGTAAACCTAATGCTAATATTAGTTGCCATATTAGCTTGCCTGGCCTTTATCGGCTGGCTTATCTACCGGGCGGCAAGGCGCCGAGCCTTTAACGCTCATACCATCGCCTACGCCGTAGCCGTACTCACCGGCATCTTCACCTACGCCTTCTTCCTGAGCATGGAGCTGCCGCAGCTGGTCAAGATACTGGTCTCCATCCTTCTGGGGGCCGCCCTGATATTTCTGGCCGCCTATATTCAGCTTCGCCGCCGATCGCGCCAGTCATAGATATGCTCGCGGGAGTAAGAACTACGACCCGGCAACTAAGCTACACCACTTTTAGTACCGACCTAGGCTGGGTGGGGCTATTGGGCTCGAATTCGGGGCTAATAAGCGCCACCCTGCCCCAATCTTCCGCCCGGGAAGCCGAGCGGCGGCTGGGCGATAGGATACAAGCTGCCGCCCGTTCGGAAAAACCCTTTACTGACCTAGTGAAGCGCCTGAAGGCTTATTTTGCCGGCAAGAAGGTGGACTTCCCCGATGAGCTTGACCTTTCCTCAGCCACCACTTTTGAGCGCCAGGTATGGCGGCTGGTCAGGCTTATTCCCTACGGGGAGACCAGGAGCTACGGCTGGATAGCTAAGCAGATGGGCAAGAGCGGGGCGGCGCGGGCGGTGGGGCAGGCTCTGGCCCGAAACCCTCTACCCATTATCATTCCCTGCCACCGGGTGGTGAGCGATGGCGGGCTCGGCGGCTACAGCGGTGGGTTGGTGGTGAAAAGGGTTCTGCTCCACCTGGAAGCTTCAGCCATCGCCCGGTGAACCGTTATTCTATGTTAACGGTAAATACCTTGGTTTCATCCTGGGGGGTGGGGTCTTCCCAGGGCCGCTTATAGACCAGAGTTATCTCGGTTTCCCCCGGCTCCAGTGTCAGGAAGCGGAAATACTCGACACCGCCACCGCCGACGACATCTTCCTCTGTTTCATCCGCCTCATAGGTGCTCTCGCCGCCGACAAGCTCCAGCATGGTCTCATCGTAGCTTACCTGCCAGCTGTAACCGGTAGTGGGGTTAGAACCGAGGGCAATAATAAATTCCTGGTCAACGCCGATGTCTATCGGCTGCCCCTCATCGTCGTAGGTCTTAACCCCCGTACACCCCGCCACCAGACCGAAGGTTAATACTACCGCGGTAACCAACAGCAAAAGTCTTTTCATAGCACCCTCCTTAATTAATTGCTCTTTATCTTGCCACTCTATTATAACGATAGCAGCGACAAAAGGTTAGTTTTCATTATAGCCGTTTTTCAGTCAGGGACGCCAGTGAAGTTCAGGAGGCAGCACCTTGGCACGGTAGAGCCTCCGTTTCGCCTCGGAGACCCCTTTCAGCTTAAGGTCTAAGAAGTCCCCCTCGTATTTCTCGATTAGCCCCTCAACGGCGAAGCTATAGTATTTATTCTCGCCGATGATGATATGGTCCAGCACCCTTATCTGCATAATGCCGCCGGCAAAGACCAGGTCTCTGGTTATCTGCTGGTCGCTCTGGCTGGGCTCGGGGTTGCCCGAAGGATGATTGTGGACGAGAATCAGCGAGACGGCATTATATCTAATAGCGCTCTCTATCACTTCGCGGGGGGAGACCGCCCCCCTATCCACCATCCCCTCAGCCAAGTCGGCGATGTCGATAATCTGGTTCTGGCTATTTAGGTAGATAACCTTGAAGAGCTCTTTCTTGAGGTCGCGCATTGAATGGTAGAGGTAATCAAAGATCTCCCGGGCCGATTTATAGGCCGGCTTAGCGACAATCTTTTGTTTGAGAAACTCCCTAGCCACCTCCGAGACCAGCTTGATGCCGAGGGCGCTGTGAGGGCCGATGCCCTCTATCTGCTGCAGCTCTTCGGGAGAAGCCGACAGGGCTGCCCTCAGGGTCTTGAATCTCTTGATGACCTCTTTCGCCTGCGGCTTACAGTCCTTGCGCGGTGAGCCCAGGGTAAGCAATAGCTCGATGATTTCATAGTCGTGAAAGCCTCTAAGCCCCGACTTGATGAACCTTTCCCGCAGCCTTTTTCGGTGTCCCACTGACGCCTCTTTCTCGGTCATTACAGCCTACTCCCCGGCTTCCGGTTTCAGGCTGGCTAGAATCTCCTGGGCTTGCTGGCGATAGCCGCGGCCGACCATTAGGCGACAGGGGAAAGCCGAGACGCCCATAAACGAGGTGGTATCCCCGGGGTTGACCATGGCCGGAATGCCCTGCTGCAGGAGAATATCTTTCCATATTTCAGCGGTTAGCTGGTCGGGAGCGGTGGTGAGCAGCAGCCACTTCTCCGGTTTAGCCATTCGTCCCCACCA